>MDTD01111232.1_pt1 | contig 22838 bp, 18 predicted proteins | sample 811221 | NCBI WGS metagenome assembly MDTD01 (sample SAMN05326646, study PRJNA326480) | marine metagenome | isolation source: seawater | place: Pacific Ocean: South West | collected 2011 | reverse complement strand
TTGATATATCAAATAACCAAAATGCTTCAATTACTTCAAGACCTTTATTCATCATTGTAGCAGAATCAATCGTAATCTTTGGACCCATACTCCAATTTGGATGCCTTAATGCATTATTTTTGGTAATTTTACTAAATTCTGAAAAATCTAACTCTCTAAAAGGGCCACCCGATCCAGTTAAAATTATATTTTTTACAAAATTGTTCTTTTCACCTTCTAAACATTGCCAAATTGCAGAATGTTCGCTATCAACTGGAAATAATTTTGATTTATTTAATTTAATTTTTTCATTGATAAGATTTCCAGCAACTACTAAACTTTCTTTGTTAGCCAATGCAATATTAATACCATTACTAGCAGCAATGTATGTATGAATCATACCCGAATAGCCAACTAATGCATTTAACATTAAGTCAATATCATTACATTTAGATATTTCAATTAACCCTGACTCACCTGTAAATATTTCTATATCATATGATGAAAGTTTTTCATATAAATATTTTTTTTTTGTTTTATCTACTAAACATACATATTTAGGTTTGAACTCTTTTGCTTGCTTAATTAACAATTCAAAGTTTGAATAAGCTGTTAAGTAAATACAGTTTAAATTATTATCATTTCTAATTATATCTAATGCTTGTCTGCCAATGGAGCCTGTTGAACCATGTATGCCAATCTTCTTCATAATATATAATCAATCCCTATATTAAAATTAAAAAGATTGTTAGATATAAAATTGTTAACTCTAGCATTAAAATATATATTATTAAAAATCTTTCTATTAATATTAATGTCTACAAATGAGTAAGATATATCTCGAGAATATAAAAATGAATACCCCAAAAATATATTTATAAACTTATTTACAATTATTGATTTATTTATATAATATTCATTCCATTTAATATTATCCATTAATTTATGATATTTTATGGTATTAATCTTAAATCCAATATTTAGATTATTTTTAGTTAAAGTACATATATCATAATTGTAAAATAAAGAATTGTCATCTTTATGATTATTTGGGTTGTAGATGTAATTTGTGCTAATTATTAAATTATTTGAAGGTCTCCAACAAACTAGATAATTTATTAATTTTTCATTAGTTATTGATAATCCTAAAGTATATGTTTTTGTTTTAGAATTATGATTAGTTAATGAGTATTTAAAAGTTAAGTTTTCTAAATTTGTATTAGTTAAAAGAATCGAAAAAAAAATAGTTAAGGTTATTGATTTAATCATTTTTTTAAATTAAGCCTCTATCACTATTTTTTATGAATTTTATAATAATTTTGATTTCATTTATGGATGAAAAATCTTGTATTAGTTTTTCTAAAGCTTGTGTTCTATTAAGATTTGAATTATAAATTATTTTATAAGCTTGTTTAATATTTTTTCTTTGATTTATGTTAAAATCTCTTCTTCTTAAACCTAATGAGTTTATACCTGAAAATTTTAATGGTTGACCATTAGCAATAATATAGGGGGGAATATCTTGAACAACTCTAAGACCTCCACCAACAAGTGAATGCTCTCCAATTTTACAAAATTGATGCACAGGTGTTAAGCCACCAACAATAGCAAATTTGTGAATTTCAACATGCCCACCTAACTGAACACCATTAGCAAGAATTGCATTATCTTCAACAATACAATCATGTCCTACATGTACATATGCCATTAAAAGACAATTTTTACCAATTTTAGTAGTTCCTGAATCTTTAGTTCCTCTATTTAATGTGCAAAATTCCCTTATAATCGTATTATCACCAATGATTAAATCAGTTTTTTCTCCTTCAAATTTTTTATCTTGTGGAATTTCTCCAATTACTGAATTAGAAAAAATATGACAATTTTTTCCAATATAGGTATGAGGTCTTATAATAGTATGAGCATCTATTTTAGCATTATCACCAATTTCAACATCATTTTCAATAATGCAATAAGGGCCAATAATTACATTTTTACCAATTTTACTTTTGGATGAAATTATTGCAGATTTATGAATTAAATTATTCTTCATATCTATTTACTACAGAAGCCAAAAGCTCGCATTCAGTTATTAATCTATTATTCACATAAATACTGCTAATAATTTTACATGTACCCATTTTAAATTTATCTAACTTTGCTTTTATTAATAATTGATCTCCAGGTTGTGCAACTTCTTTAAATTTAGCAGATTTAATTGAAGACAAGTAGATTAATTTAGTTTTTGGTTTTTCAATGGAATGTAAAACTAAAAAACCTCCAGCTTGCGCCATGATTTCTAGAAGCAAAACACCTGGAACTACCGGTCTATCTGGAAAATGACCCATAAAAAATGGTTCATTTATAGTTATATTTTTAATTGCACTTACATTTTTTCCTGGCTCCAAATGCAAAACTTTATCAACTAATAAAAATGGATATCTATGAGGCATAATTTCTAATATTTGATTTATATCATACATGCTGTCCTCCTTTTTTTCATTGTCTAAATTACTATTAAAAATATAATTATGAAGGTATTTTATAAATTCAATATTTGATTCATGACCACTTTTACTAGCAATTAAATGACCTTTAATTCTAAAACCTAATAAATAACTGTCACCAATTAAATCAAGAATTTTATGTTTTGCTGCTTCATTTGAATCAATTGAATCAATATTACTAAGTATCGGTTTAGAATAATCAATTTTAACACCATATAAATCCATTAATTGATTTTCTTGCGAAGAAGAAATTTTTTGATCAATATAAACAATAGCATTTTTTAAAGAGCCACCCTTGATTAAATCTAATTCATGTAATTTTATCAACTCTGATAGCAAACAAAATGTTTTACATGGCGCAATCGACTGTTTATAATTATCACCATTTAATGAAATAGAGTAATTTTGATTAAGAGTTTTTATATTTTTATATTCTAAATGATAAGTGAATTTATAATCTTCTAATGGTAATAAATGAAATTGAATTCCTTTTACACTTTTATATGAAATAACTTCATTTACAATAAATTCTTTACTGTATTTATCTTGATATTGAATTCCAATTCTTTCAATTTCTTTTAAAAAAACTTGAGATGTTCCATCTAATATTGGTACTTCAATATTATTTATTTCAATTTTTAAATTATCTATTTCTAATGCATATAATGCTGACATTAAATGCTCAACAGTCATAATTATAACATCATTTTTTTTTAAATTAGTACCCCTAATAGTACTATCTACATTATTAATTGTTGCTGAAATAAGGGTATTATTATATTCAAATTTAATTCCATAATCACATGGAGCAGGAATGAGCTTAATTTGAGTAAATACTCCTGAATGGAGTCCGATACCTTCAAAACTCAAACTATTCTGTATTGTTTTTTGAAATTTGTTTGTATTTGAAATCAATTTATATTTTTTTTGTATTTCTTATGATTGTTTCTAAATTATTCAAATGAGCGTTAAGCTTAAGATTTGTTTTATGATCTCTAGCTGGTATTCCTGATACAAATGAACCATCTTTAAGTGATTTAGTTACCTGAGACATAGATGCAATAGTGCATTTGTTACCAATGTTTAAATGTCCTATAATACCAACTTTTCCTGCAATTGTTACATAATTACCAATAATTGTACTACCAGCAATAGCAGAATGTCCTGCAATAATACAATGTTTTCCAATTTTAACATTGTGTGCTATTTGTATTAAATTATCCATCTTGGTACCTTCACCAATGATAGTATCATTTATTGTCCCTCTATCTATACTGCAATTTGAACCAACCCAAACTTTATCCATAATTATTACTTTACCTTTATGAGGAATGATGTGATTTTCACCATTATGAAATGTCAAACCAAATCCAAAACTACCAATAACAGTTCCTGATTCTATTATAACATCATCACCAATGATAACATGCTCGTAAATCGAAACATTAGAATTAATTTTTACATTATTTCCAATTTGAGAGTGCTCCTTAATATGTGTGGATGCTCCAATAGTAGTAAAATCACCAACTTTAACATTATCATCAATCACAACATATGGGCCAATATTTACATCTTTACCAATATTTGATTTTTTTGATATGATAGCTGTTGGATGTATTCCTGAATATTTTTTTTGAGTAGTATCAAATAACTCTAAAATTTGAATGTAAGCAAATACTGGATTATCAACCCTAATTAATGTTTTATTAATATCATCTGTTGAAAAATCGTGATTAACTATTACTGCTTCGGATTTAGAATTTAGTAAATCCTCATAGTATCTATTATCAGATAGAAATGTTAAATAATCTTTTGGTGAATTTTGTAAATCACCAATTCCACTAATTACTAAGTTAGAGTCACCCTCAATAAATCCTCCAACCTTTTTAGCTAAAGTAGAAATGCTAATCATTATTACTCATTTACTTCAGATATTTTTTCAAGTTCTTTAACAACTAAATCAGTTAAATCATTTTGAGGAAGTGCATAAACAATACCTCCAGAAACAACATTGAATATATAGTCGTAACCCTCTTGCTTGCCAACTCTTTGAATTGCTTCGTCTATTTTAGCGTAAACAGGAGCCATTAATTGATCGTGAATTTTATAAATTTGTCCCTGAGGTCCAACTTTTTCCATTTGAAACCTTTGTAGTTCAGCCTGTTTTTCAGTTAAACTTTTTTCTAGTTTAGTTCTTCTTTCTTCACTCATAAGCATTTTTTGCTGCTCATAATTTCTAAGTAAACTATCAAGTTCCATTTCAAGATTCATATATTCTGATTCAATTTTTCTTTGTTCTTTCTCTAGTTCAATTTGTACTTGCCTAACTTCATCAAGCTCTGTTAAAATCTTATCTGCATTTAAATATCCAATCTTAACATCTGCACTAATGAAACTAAACAAAACAAATATTGCTAATTTAATTATATATATATTTTTCACTTACATCTCCTTATTTTACAAAATTAAAAAATTAATTAATAGGCATTCCAAATATAAAATGATATTCCCAACCATGTGCACCTTTTTTTCCAGTTAAAAATTCCTCAACACTTGAATCGAAACCATATCCAATATCATAACCTAGCGTACCAAGCATGGGCATCATTACTCTAGCACCTATTCCAGCTGATCTTCTTAGTTTAAATGGATCTACTACATCTAACTTATCCCATATATTTCCAGCTTCAGCAAAGCATAAAATATACATATTTGGATTATCAGAAACCAAATATCTTAATTCAAAAGAATATTTTAATAGTATATTTCCTCCTTTTGGGTAAGAAGCACCAATGGGACCAATCATATTATCACCATAACCTCTTAACATTTCACCATAGGGTAATGCTCCCCCCATTCTGAATCTAGCAGAATATGGAACTATAGATCTACCTGAAGTTTCTATTGGATTTAAAAAACCTACTTTTAAAATTTGTTGCGCAACAAGTTTATCTATTATCTCATTAAAAAATGTGAAGTTTAATTCATTTTTAAAATAATCTTCACTTCCTCCTAAAAATGAACCTGAGAGTGTCATATTCCAATTAAATCTACTACCTTTTGTTGGAAACTCTGGATGGTCCCTATTATCTCTAGTTATGCTTTGAGTTAATTTTAATCCTGATGTAGGAAATATATATTTTCCATCTTTAGATTCAATATAATCATCTATAGAAGAAGAATAGTATGAAATTAAATCTTCTTTATTATTAGAATAGTATTCTCTTTGTGACCCATTAAGCATCCATGTACCTTTAAAAAATTTGTCTGGCCATTCAAATCTTCTACCAAATCTTATGCCTAATCCTGTTATTTTAGAATCAAATGGTTGGGAATTACTTTGCCCTCTTTCTTGATAATTTCCTGAAAATCCAATTAGATTGTGAGTATCAAATAATCTAGGCTCAATATAGCTAATTGAAAATTGTTGATTGGCAGTTGCTTCAGCATTATTGATTGGTATTGAAGTTTGCTGCTGATTAGATATACCTCTTTGATAGTTAAAACTTAAATTCTGTCCAGTTCCTATAAAATTAGGAAAAGAAAATCCACCACCACCAGTAAATCCAAGTAAACCGCTATACCCTGCTGAAAAATTAAGTTGACCACTACCTTTTTCTACTACATCAAAAATAATATCTACTTGATTTTTATTGTTTGTTGGCATTATATCTGGCGTTACTGATTCAAAAAAATTAAGCATATATAATTTTCTATAACTTTCCATGATATCAGATTGACTGAATATTTCACCAGGCTTAATATCTATATCTCTTCTTATAACATTGTCTCTAGTTGTTTCATTACCTTTGATTAAAATTTTATTTACATAAACTATAGATTTTTCGTTTACATCAATATTCAATGAAAGTAAACTATCATTTTTTGGTTCAATGTTAGTATTGACCACTGTAAACAAATACCCTTTGTCTCTATATAAATTAGATAAATTCATTTGTGAAATATCAAATTTTAATCCATTGTAAACATCACCTTTATTGAACATTAAATTTGTCTTAATTAAGGAGTCATTAAATATATAATTTCCAGAAATATTGATTTCATCTATATAATACTTTTTTCCAGAATTCAATTCTATTTGAAGTGAATTTTGTGGTTTATTAAAAATATTTTTTGATTTAATAAATTTATAATTTATAAGTTGAAAATCTAAATAACCCTCACTTCTATAATACTCTAATAAAGCTGTTTCCATTTCTTCAAACTTTATATCATTGTATTTGCCATTCCATGGTTTGTACCATTTCCAAACATTTATATCTGCCAAATTTTTTAAAATTTCATTTTTATTAATTACATGCTTGTTATTGATTCTATTTACAATAGAATAAAATAAATTGTCTTTTTCTATTTCATTTTTATTAAGAATAATCTTAATATCATTAATTCTGGTTTTTTTACCAGATTTAATATCAAATTTAATATTCTTAACTGATTGAATTTCAGTATCTAATAATTCATATTCAATTTTAACATTATGAAAATTTCGTTTTATAAAATCATTTTCTAACTCAATTATAGCTTTTTTTATTTTTTGGTTACTTAAAATTGAACCTGATGCTAATTGTGTAATTTCTTTAAGGCTAGATTTAGATTTTTTAAATTTTAAAAATTGAAAATTAAAATATTCCCCGCTGAATGAGATTTCACCAATCATTGGATATTCTGTTACATTTATAATTAAATTATTGACACCAAAGTTTGTTTCCTCCAAATCAATTTGGATGTTACTGAATTTATTTAACATCCATAACCGATTAATTTCATTTTGAATTTCAATTGCATTTATATAGCTATCTTTTGATAAGCCTGAAAAATTAATAATATCTAAATCTAACATTAAATCATTTCCCTTAACACTGATTTCAGATATTTTGACCTCATTATTTTGAGGAAATAAAAAGGAAGATAAAATTAATGTTAAGTATAAATATTTTTTCATGTTTATGATTTAATTGTTCCAAATTTTCTTTCACGATTTTGATAATCTAAAACTGCTTCATTTAAATCGTTCACATCAAAATCTGGCCAAAATTTATCAGTGAAATATAACTCTGTGTAAGCTGACTGCCATAATAGAAAGTTACTTAACCTATGTGTTCCACCAGTTCTTATCAATAAATCTGGGTCTGGAGTTCCTTTTGTTAATAAATAATTATCTATTTTTTTTTCATCTAAATCTTTGATAGTAATTTTCTTTTCTAGTAAATCTAAAGCTAAATTTTCTGCTGCTTTTAAGATTTCATGTCTTGAGCTATATGCTAAAGCTAAATTTAAATTTAGACCATCATTATTCTTAGTTTCTTCAATTGCATAGTTTAGCTGTTTATTGATTTTCTCTGGTAAAAAATCTCTGAAACCAAAAATATTAAACTTTATATTATTTTTTTTCATTTTAGCAACTTCAGCTTTAATTGTTAATGATAATAAAGATAATAGATTATCTAATTCAGATTTAGGTCTTTTAAAGTTTTCAATGGACAAAGTATATAATGTTAAATATTTGATTTTTAACTTTGAACAAGCTTCAGATATTTCTCTTACAGATTTAACTCCATTTTTATGCCCTATTGATCTTGGAAGACTTTTTGCTTTGGCCCATCTTCCATTTCCATCCATAATTATTGCGATATGTTTAGGTATATTATTTAAATCTATTTTTGACACTTTTATAAACCCAATTGACTGATTACAATATTACTAATGTTTTTATAACAATCATATATATGTGTATTTTTATGCATCAAAACATAAGGTGTTCCATTATCAGTTGCTTCTGCAAGTTCTGATTTAATTGGAATTCGAGAAAGTAAAGGAACATTTAAGCGCTTACTTTCATCTATTCCTCCCTTTCCTTTAAAAATATCTATATCAATAACAACTTTACCATCAATTATTTTATAAAATTTATCATTAATTTTGATTTTACCATTCACTAAATTATTATTTTCATCATAAATTTTTCCATCAATAGCAAAATTAGACATATTTTCAACTACACCCATAATCGGTGTACTTAACTTGCCAAACATATCTGATGCTTTTTTAACATCAAGTAATGCAAGATCTTGAGGAGTTGTTACAATAATTGCGCCAGATAGAGCAATTTTTTGTACTAGTGTTAACTGAATATCTCCTGTACCTGGTGGCAAATCTAAAAATAGAATATCTAATTCACCCCAATCTACTTGTGTAAAAAATTGTTCTGTCATCCTAGAAACCATTGGTCCTCTCCAAATAGTTGGAGCTGATTCATCATTTATAAATCCAAAAGACATGGTTTTCATTCCATGACTATCTATTGGAAGTAACATATTTTCAGAATTCATTAATGGTTTTTTATTACAGCCTAAAGCCATCTGTAAACTTGGACCATATATATCTAAATCTAAAATGCCAATATTATATTTTCTACTAAGTATTGATGCTAAATTAACAGTTGTTGTTGATTTCCCAACTCCACCTTTACCACTTGCAATAGCCACTATATGCTTAACTTTTTTTAGAGCATTTATCTCAGCTGATTTACTATTTGCCTTATCTGAAGAAATAATTTCAAATGAAACATCAAAATTTTGATAATTTTTATTTAAAGAATTCCTAATCAGATTTTTAATGTTTTCTAAATCTTTATTATCTTTTTGCAAATTTAACTTAACTAAAATTTGTTTGTTTGATATAGTTAAGTCCTGCACTATACCAAAAGATATAATATCCCTGCTATAACCAGGATAATTAATTTGTTTTAATAATGAAATTATTGTGTCTTTATCCATATCTAATTTTAATAAATAAAAATAGATATAAATAAATAATAATTTGCTTTAAATTACTTACGCAGTATATGATTTTTGAATGTGGTTTTAATTTTTGTTTATTATTAGATAGATATACTTAAAGTATATTATTTATTTTTTCCGTGATTTTTTTTTCATCTAATAAAGGCTTTTCTCATCCACTCTCATAAAATCAAAAACAAATAATAAAATAAATTTTAATGATTTTAAGTTAAATAAAATCAGTTAGGAGATTCTATGGGAGAAATTTCCAAGGATATTTATATTAATTCTAGCATAAGTAGTAATCGTATTGCTGTTATAGAAAATGAACAATTAGTAGAACTTTATATTGATTTGCCAAATCATACAAAAATGGTTGGAAATATTTATCATGGTATAGTTCAAAATATCATTCCAGGCATTGAAGCTGCATTTATTGATATAAATAGTGATATCAATGCTTTCCTTCCTTTATCTGAATTAGATAATGATGAAAATTTAAAAAATTTCTCTTTTAATGATGATAAGGATGATGAAGATAAAATAAATAAAAAAAAATCAAAAGACAATAATCTAAAAATTGGTGATGAAATAATGGTTCAGGTTGTAAAAGAACCTTTCCATGGTAAAGGTGCTAGAATAACTACAGACATATCAATCCCAGGTGCACTTATTGTAATTATTCCAAACCAAAATTATGTAGGTATATCTAGAAAAATTAGTGATAAATATGAAAGAAGAAGATTGAGAAAAATGATAGAATCTTTTAAACCTAAGGATATTGGTGTCATAATTAGAACTACTGCGCAAGGTAAGAATGAAGAAGTATTGAAGGAAGAGTTAGAAAATTTAACTAATCAATGGAAAAGTTGTATAAAGAAAACAAAATCCAAAAAAGCGCCTAAACTTGTTCATGAAGATGGATCTATGTCATTTAGAGTGATTAGAGATTTATTTGATAGAGATGTTGATAACATTTATGTTGATTCAAAAAATATTTATACATCAATTTGCAATTATGTAAATAAAATTAACCCAAATAATCTAGACAAAATTCATTACTTTAATAAGAAAAAACCAATTTTTAATATTTATAATATTGAAGAGCAAATTAGTAAATCATTAAATAAAAAAGTGTGGCTAAAAAGTGGCGGACATCTTGCTATTGATCACACTGAAGCTATGAGCGTCATCGATGTAAATAGTGGTAGATATATTGGCAAAAAAGATCATGAAGAAAATTCCTTAAAAATAAATCTCGAAGCTGCTGCTGAATGTGCAAAACAGTTACGATTAAGAGATATAGGTGGATTAATTGTTATTGACTTTATAGATATGATTAAACCTGAAAATAGAAAGAAAGTTTATGATTTTTTTAAAAAAGAGTTAAAAAAAGATTCTGCAAAAGTTGCTACAGCTGAATTTTCTATGTTTGGTCTCTTAGAGATGACTAGGCAAAGAGTTAGACAAAATTTGTTAGATACTATGAAAGAAGATTGCAAAATATCTAATGGTACTGGGAAAGTTTTCAAAAAAGAAATAGTTTTAACTAATTTAGAAAATTTTATTAAAAATTATAAATTGACATCAAAAGATAAGCAAATAGATATTCTGTTAAGTAAAGACCTAATGGAGCACATAAATGAGCATATCAAAGTGTTTAAGAAAAAGTTTTTATGGAGACAATATGTTTTAATTAATATTAAACTTGACAAAAATTTAAATTCTAATGAATATAAAATATATTCAAAAACTAAAAATGAATTTATAAATTAATTAGTTAAATGTTGCTAATATCATAAATAAATGAATAAATTAGCGCTCTAAAAATAAAGAGTATAAATATGTATGCAATTGTAGATATAAAAGGTAAACAGTTTAAAGTTGAAAAAAATCAAACAATAGACGTTCCTAAACTTAATGAAAAAGTAGGTTCAAAGGTTGAGTTTGATAATGTATTATTATCAAATGATAAAGGTAAGCTTTCAACTAACTCATCATTAAAAGTTATTGCTAAGGTTGTTTCTCATAATTTAGATAATAAAGTCATTGTATTTAAAATGAAAAGAAGAAAAGGGCATCAAAAAAAGAATGGCCATAAACAGCATTTTACAACAATTGAAATTAAAGATTTAAAATCAGTAAATAAAGCTGAAACAAAAACAAAAAAAGCTACAATTACAAAAAAAATTGAAAAAAGTAAGGATTAATAATGGCACATAAAAAAGGTGTTGGAAGTTCCAAAAATGGTAGAGATAGTAACCCTAATAGATTAGGTGTTAAAAGAACTGATGGTCAGAAAATTAAAGCTGGATCAATTATTGTTAGGCAGCGTGGCACAAAAATTCATCCTGGAAAAAATGTCAAAAGAGGTAATGATGATACGCTATTTGCTACTGTAGATGGTGTTGTAAAATTTCAAAATTTTAGTAAAAATGGTAAGTCTAAAAAAAGAGTTACTGTTTTAAATTAGTCCTTCCTTAATCATATTTAATTTGAATTTCAAAAAAAACGTGTATATCGTGCATATTTTTATTAACTTATACATATGTACAAATCTATATTATATGTATCGCTGCTTGTAAGTATAACTTTTGCAGAAGTTGTTGTTTCAGGCTTTATTACTGATTTAGAATCAGGTGAAGCTCTGATAGGAGCTAATGTGTTTATTTCAAATTCAAATATTGGAGTAACAACAGATAAAAATGGTTTTTATTCAATTTCATTAAATACTAAAGAATCTGAAAATAACAATCAATCTATTGAATTAATTATCCAATATCTGGGTTATGACAAAATTACTGATGTTATATTAATCAATAAAAATGAATTTGTATTAGTTAGGGATTATGAGTTAATACCAGCATTAATTGATTTGCAAGGCATAGAGATTAAAGGTGAAATAGAAGCAAGACAAACATTAACTCAGTACAGTAGCATTAAAGTCACACAATCTCAATTATCTGCCCTACCATCATTAGCTGAAGCAGATATTTTTCGAACACTACAATCTTTACCTGGAGTTCTTCAATCCTCTGAATTTAGTACAGGTTTGATTATTAGGGGCGGAAATACAGATCAAAATCTAATTTTACTTGATGGTATTACAGTATATAATCCATCCCATCTTGGTGGAATTTTTTCAAATTTCATTGTTGAAGCTATTAAAGAAGCAAATCTTACAAAAGGTGGATTTAATGCTGAATACGGTGGAAGATTATCTGCTGTTTTAGATGTAATCAGTAGAGAGGGAAACAGAAAAAAAATTAAATTCAAATCAGATATATCTTTACTATCAACAAAAGCTACTGCAGAAGGTCCTTTTTATAAAGGAGCATGGCTTGTTTCAGGAAGAAGAACATACTTTGATTTAATCTTTCCTAAAATTGGTTTAAATGGTGTCCCTCCATATTATTTTTATGATATTCAGGGACATGCTTTCACTGATTTAACTTATAAAGACAGATTGAGTTTCAGTTTTTATAATGGTAAAGATGATTTTGAATATGGACCCATTGCAATTAATGGAGACTGGGGAAATGAAACAGCAAGTATTAAATACAGAAGATTGTTTAATGAAAAACTTATTGGAAATTTTCTTTTTGCTAAAAGTAAATTTTTTGTCAATTTTGGTTTAGGGGGCTCTTCCGGGATTAATGAAGAAGATGTTATTAATGATCAAACATTTTCTGGTGATTTATCATATTTTATTGATAATAATATAACTGCCAAAGTTGGGTATCAATTTAAAAAACTAAAATTTAGCTATCAATCATTCTTTGATGACTCAACATTATTTTCATTAATTAATAAACCAAACGAATGGAATATATATTCACAAATTAAATTTGTTCTAAATGATAACTGGATTGTAGAACCTGGAATTAGATTAAACTATTATGATAAGTTGTACCCTAATTTAAGATTTGGACTCAAATATATTATTCAAGAAGATGAGTTTATAAACTTTTCATTAGGTAATTATGATCAGTTTATGTTTACTTTTCAGGATGATTTCAATCCACCACTACTTGATGCATGGGTTGCTATTGATAATTCAGTAAATGCAGGAAAGGCTGAACATATTGTGTTAGGTTATGAAAAATATATCTCAGATTATAAATTTCAAATAGAGGGTTACTACAAAAATATATATAATATGTTGACTTTTGTTGATCAAAGAGCTTCAACTGATGGTGAGGTCTCGAGCGAGCAATTATCAGATATTTTAACTCCATCTAATGGAGAAGCAGGTGGGCTTGAGCTGTTTGCCCAAAAATTAAAAGGTGATTTAACTGGATGGATTAATTATACCTTATCTTATTCTATAAAAGAAATGGATGGAAATACATATTTTACAAATTGGGATAGAAGGCATGTTTTAAATGTTATTGGAAATAAAAAACTTAATGGATTTAGTTTTTTAAATAGAAGTTTTTTCAAAGATTGGGACTTTAATTGGAAGTTTACTTATCAATCTGGTCAGGCACATACGCCAATACTAGGTTACTATTTAGAAAATATGCCGGATTCTCCTGAAACAATATGGAGATCCATTCCAGGTGGAAGAAATTCTGCACGATATCCTGCTTATCATAGATTAGATTTAGGAATGACAAAAGAGTTTAAAATAGGCAAAAAAATTAAAGGAAAATATTTTGTTCAAGTTATTAATGCCTACAATAGAAAGAATATTTTTAGATATTTTTATACAACACGTAATTTGGAAGGCGTAGATGACGATGGAGATTGGAATATATCAACAGATGATATTAATGGGGATGGTAAAGCTGGATACTATTTTGATGAAAATGATGGTTGGATACCAGAGCCAAACGTTGATGAACTTGATGAAAATGTTCCTCAAAGACAAGAATTAAGTATATTTCCAATTATTCCTAGTATTGGTTTTTCTATAGAATTTTAATGAAATTATTTTTATATATATTAATATTTATTTTATCAAGTTGCAATCTTCCTGATAATGAAACAGAATATCAAGAAGGTTTAGTAGTATTTGGAAGAATTGAATTAAAAGAAATCAACGGTCAAGCAAAAGGAATTATTGATAATGTTAAAGTATCTCTTAGCTCAACCATTGATGCTAATCTTGATAATTCTAATGAGTTATATGTTAATTCAGCTGATGTATTTATCTCAGGTCCTTTTGATGAATCAGATGAAAATATTATTGATTCACTTTATTTTGATTCTTTAAATGATCTAGGCGAATATACTATTTCTACTGATTTATATAAAATTTGGCCAAATAGAGATTATACTTTAAATGTTAAGTTTGAAGATTACGAAGTAATGGCAACTACCACTACTCCAAGCTATCTTACCATTGAAAGTATCGAGGATACTTATAACTGCGAAGAGTGTAGCGATTCTTCAATCTATGGTGAAACTACATGTGAAAATGCTGGTGAAAATTGGATCAGCCAACAACAAAATATTGATATTATAAACGTTGATAATTATGATTCAATATATAATTCACTTATAATATTCCCAGAATTTGATTCATTATATAATATTTATGGTGATTTAGTTTGGGGTCTTGATCCAGAAATTTTAGATTATTTTCAAGATCAAATCAGTGAAATTGAATTATCAAGATTTGGTTGTGCTGTGGGAAGTTTTGCATCAAAACCTTACTTCGTTCTCAATATTGACAATCAAGAAACACAAATTAATAATAATCCATCAGCAATTAGAATTATATCATATGCGTTAGAACCAGATAAAATGGATTTAGAGCCTCTAAATGATGATGGAACTTTTTTTGATTATAATTTGAGTAATGAAAGAGATTCAACTTTAATAAATACGTTCTATGATACCACAGCAGTTTTTAATATTTGGAAGGGTCCTTATTTTAGAGATGAAAATTATAACCCCTATTTACTTAATCCATTTGTATGGACTGTTGAAACTAGCCCATCACCAATTATGTGGTTATATTTTAATTATTATGGTAAGCATTTAATAGTTGTTCAATCATCTGATCAAGCCTACTATGATTATTTAAGCGGGGATCCCTTAGGTCAAAATCAGTATATCATACCAGATTCTAATATTGAAGGTGGGTATGGATTGTTTACCTCCAATTATTCAAAAGCATTCTTTTTAAATATTATGAAAAAAGATTAATTTCTCAAAAAATCAATATTACGCTTCAACCCTTTTAACTTAGTTCTCTTCATAGCGCTATTTTTAAAAAGTCTTGAATATTTTTCTTGAGATAAATTGTAAATAAAGTTAACATTATTTTTAACCAAAAAATCTCTTGGATGAAAAGCAACCTCGTTTGTCATCTCTTCAAATCTATTGTTCCATGGGCATACATCCTGACATATGTCGCAACCATATATCCAATCATTAATTTTATCTTTTAAATGTAATGGAATATTATCTCTATTTTCAATTGTTTGGTACGATATACATTTAGTAGCATCTAATTGATAAGCATCAACTATAGCATCAGTTGGACATGCTTCTATACAAGCAGAACAAAGACCACATAAGTCTGTTAAGAAATAATTATCATAATCCAATTCAAAATTTGTAATTATTTCTCCTAAAAAAACCCACGTACCATATTCCTTTGTAATTAAATTAGTATGTTTTCCAATCCAACCTAATCCAGCTCTTTGTGCCCATAATTTTTCAGAAATTGGAGAAGTATCAACACAACAAATGCCATCAAATGATGAATCTATTTTTTTAATGTAGTCCAACAATTGATATAGTTTTGTTTTAATTAAATGATGATAATCATCACCCCAAGCATAATTTGATATTTTATAATCATTAAAATAATCACTAGACCTTCCTGAAAAATAATTTATTGCAACTGAAATTACTGATTTAGCATTTGGATAATATTTTAAAATATTAGATTTTTCTTCTTTTCTTTTAACAATCCAATCCATAGAACCATGAAAACCATTATCAATCCATTGATTAAGGTTATATTCATCGGTTTCATAAAATTTAGCTTTTGCAATGCCAATTTTTGAAAAACCTAATTCGTAGGCTCTATTTTTAACAAGTTCTGAAAGTTTCATAAAAGAAAAATTTAAAATTTCTTAGAATATATAAATTTAAATTCTCGCTGAGCAGTTTGTGAAATTCTTTGGTTTCTGTTGATATCATTAAAATTTAACTCAACTAAAATATTATCTGCAATTAGCCACCTAAATCCTGCATTAAAATATCCAATTCCTTTACCTATAGTTAAATCTTCATAATCATACTGATTGTCATTGTCATTTAACATGGCATCATATTCTAACATAAAAGAAATTGATTTATTTATTTCTTTATCTATTCCCATAAATATATTTAAATCATTATCATCAAGGGATTCTAATGATTTATTTATACCAATATGAATACCCGTATTGCCCATAAAAAAATAATTTTTACTTGCAACTAAATAATAGCCAAATGATTTATTTTGATATCTGTAAAAAGTTTCAGAGGTATAATAATCTACTATTTTTCTATATTGGCCTCTTCCTTGAGAATCAAAACCTATTACAATAGCTGGCATAGATAAATCTTCATCAAAAAACCTATATTTAAAATGATACTCAGGATAATCTTTGTTTAATGATATTTTAGTATCACCAATTAAATTTTGTATTCCCCATGAAACACCTAATGTAAGTTTTTGTGAAATACCAATTGATAATCTTGGAACCATACCACCATTATCAATTAAAAGTCCTTCTATTGAATAATTTCCATAAGGTAAAACTCCTGATGTAGGTATAGTAATTAAATGTAAAGGGGGATAAGGATGATTTGACTGAGATATTGTTAAAGATAAAACAATAAATAGTGAGTATTTATAAAAAAATTTTATCATAAAATAATTTAATAATTAGTATTTATTTGTTCAAGCTAATATTAAATGAAAGTAAAATTGGCATATGATCAGATATATATTTTTCATATATATCATATCCATTCATATATTCATCCATTGGAATAGTAAGAACATTATTAATTTGATTTGACTTAATAAAATTATTACTTACTAAAATATGATCTAAAAAACTAAAATATGGGTGTTTTGGATAACTTGCTTGTTTTAAATCCCATACGATACTTTCATTAGCAAAATAATAATTTTTATCATTTAAAAAAGGATCAAAACAGTGCTCATTTTCTTGATCTTTAAGATCATCATTCCAATCACCAAGAACAATAAAATTATCGTGTAATTTATAATCTACTATATAATCATATAGCATCTTTGATGCCTTTTGTCTTCTTTTCAATCCAGAGTCACAACACTTCATATGAAGATTAATAACACTGAAATTAGTATTTGATGCTATGTGCTTCAAATCAAGTTTTAAAGGTGGTCTTCCAGCAAAGTTATAATCATTATCAGAAAATAATTCTGTATGAGAAATAAAATCAAACTGTTCTTTTTTATAAATGATTGCTAAATCCATAAATGAAGCTTGTAATGAAATAACATAATTATATTCAGGTAATCTAGCCATTAATTTCTCAAACCAACCTGCTTTTTTAATTTCTTGAAATGCAATGATATCTGCATCAATATCTTTTACAATTTCTGAGAGAGAAGTAATTGTTGAATCATTTGCAGCTGGAAAAAACTCACAGTTCCAAGTAATAATTTCTATACCCTCATCAGTATTAAATGAAGGTACTTCCCAGTTATTACTATCTTCATTTATAAATGTAGAAATATTATTTATATCAAAAGATTTATCTTTATTTATTGAAATCATTTTATTTTCTATCCATTTTTTTATTTTTCGATCTGGCTCAAAATCATCAGAAAATAAGGTATGGGAAATTTCATTATTATTTACATAATCTAGACCTATAAATTTTTTGTGCTCGCTATCAATCAAAAGCTTTAAATGTCCAAAACTTGTTCCATTACCATAGTTTTGAATTGTAAATACGTGTGATTTTGGGTCATACCATGCTGTTTTGTAGCCTTTTGATATTCCTCCAGAAACAATTAAATCAACACCCTCAGCATAATATCCCATTTCTATAGCATTTAATGATTGATTTGAGTTCTTACTTTTCACAAAATCATCGTATACTTCATCTCTATCCCATGGAACACCGGAACTTGTTAGCACAATAACAAGGTCAGCACCGTTTGACTTAATTTCAGGAACCCATTTTTCTAAAGCATCTTTTTCAAATGATATTGAAATATCATTTAATCTAGAATTTGGTACAAGTTCAGGAATTTCAGAATTTACTATTCCAAGTATACCTATTTTTACACCATCTATATCTTTAATAATATATGGTTTTAAATTTTCTATACAATTATCACAATTTAAATTTGAACCCACAATTGAAAAGTTTGCATTTTTTAAAATATTATTTAGATTGTCAACTCCAAAAACAAAATCATACTGACCTGGTACAAATACATCATATTCTAACATATTCATCCATTCTACCATAGTTTTACCTTTATCGTTCATTCCAAAATTAGACCCTTGAAAAAAATTTCCTCCATCTAGTATTAATGTATTTACATTTTTATCTTTTTTTAGGGCATCTAAGTATTTATAAAATCCAGCACCTCCAATTATTGTTGGAGGATATTCTGGATTCATAAAATATGCAGTTTGCTTATCAACAACTCCATGAATATCATTAGTAGTGATTAAATCTATACTAATTTGATTTGCTACAATAAATTGTAATAATATATATAATATTAATTTTCTCATTTTAACATATATTTTAAACTAAACATAAAATTAAACTTTGAATCAGTTATTTTATCAAAATTTGCATAGTTGTCAGCATCTAGTACAAATAAATCTGGATAATAATAATCGTAGAAAGTATATGAAACTGAATAATCATAATGTAATTGACCATAAGTACCTCCTGATCCTGCAGAAATAATTGATTGATCAGGTAGGTTCTGCATATTAGATTCTTTATATAATATGCCGGCCCTTATGGGAGTATTGCTTGGTAAAAGATATTCGAATCCAAACTTAAAATGTTTTGAATCATTAAAATAGTATCTTTGTAAAAGATTAAATGATTTAGATGCAATATTGTTAAATTCTAATTCTGAACTTACTGTTAAGCTAGAATTATCAATAGGGTTGTATGAAAATCCCAATATATATTTGGCAGGCTTATAATAATTCAATCCATTAACAATAAAATTGCTATTGGTTTCATCTAAATAGGAAATAACACCTAATGAATCAATATAATTAAATGAAGAAAAGTTATCTGTTTGAATTAATAAATCTTCTTCCATAGAAAATGAAAATAAATAATCATTTACTAAATAACTAATGCCAAAATTTATAAATACATCTTTAGTATTAAGTCTTTGTTTTGATGAATAATTATCAACTATAGCTAAATTTTCAAATTGGCTTCTTATTGTGTCAACTCTAAATACACTTTCTATAAAAGTATCAAGTGTTTGGTTAATTGAAAATCCAACATTAAGCTGCGAAGAATTTCTATTAATATTTGAAAATGATAAACCAAATGATAAAGTATTTAAAACTCCAGAAGAATTAAATTGATGGTAACCTTCCAGAGGGTCTTTTAATCCAACATCACCCTCTTCAATATCCGCTCTTCCTCTAACTTCTTCTGTGTAATTATAATTAAATGAAGTTAAAGGCAAATATGCAGCACCTAGTGTCATATTTCCTACCTTGGATAAAAAGCCACCTTGAAAATAATTATACATATTTACATTATTCACATAATCAGCGTAAGTTAAAAAATCTCCAAAATAATCTTTAACTAATATACTTTTTCTTTCACTAATTGAATTTAAATGAATTTGTAAATCAATAAAAGATGGATTTTGCTTTAATGTCTCTCCAAGCAAAGATGGATTAAATCTAATTAATGAAGAATTATTAGCGTTTATTGAATGAGTTGAACCCATAGCAAATGATCTTGATGATCCATATAAAAGCTCTTCACCAATAGCTCTATTCAAAAGTGATTGAGCTATTACAAAATTTAAAAATATAAATGTAAAAAAAATTTTAAAATGCATAATCTACCTGTAGTTTATAATCAAATTGTTTATTTGAAACCCATGGATTATTAATCCAGTTTCCTTGTTCTGTTTGTGCTTCAGTGATATTTGTCATTGGATGATCAGAAGTATAGCTAAATTTAAAATTAAATGATAATCTCTGATTAACCAAGGTATGGAAAGAAAGCCAATGATGAAGCGCTCCAAATTCACTATCAAAAATTCTAAAATCATTATCTCCAAAATACCATGTAAAGCCTTTAATATATAATGAACCAGTTCTTATTTTAAATTTATCACTCACATTGTATTTTAATGTTATACCAATTGTTCTATCAGGAGAACCTATATCTCCAATCACCATATCCTCACCAGAAGGTCCATCTGTTAATCTAGGTCTAGGTGAAAAGGTTGTATATCCCAAAGCATACAAAAATTCTAACTCATTAAAATTAGAAAGCATCATTTTTACTCTTATTCTAGTTTCTCTAGAATAGTATGGACTCGGATGAAAAATATCAAATGTTCCTCTTGCTTGCCACTTTTGTCTCAAATAAATACGATATTTAAAAACTGGTCTCCATTGTAAAGACAAAACTGTTCTAAAATATTTAGCATCATCTGCTTTTCTTGTCCAATGATCAGATTGTAAAATACCTGTGATATTTCTATGAAATTGATATCTTGAATTAATGTAAAAACCTTCTTCTGCTTGTGGTTGTGGATTAGCAGTATATAAAAATGCATATACTGGATCATCAAGCCAATATGAATCTTCTAAAATAGATGTTTTATATCTTGAGTAATTTGAAAATGATCTTTGATAGGGGTTGTCATATTCTATATCATAATTTCTATAAAATAAAAGTAAATTGAAATTATCAAATTGAAAAAAACTGCTCATTACTGATGCCTTTGGTGATGACTTTAAATTTTTAATATTATAATTATCAAGTAATGCGCCATACTCACCTTGTATTGACATGTTTTTAATAACTGATGAAAAATTAAGCCCTAAAACTTTTCTAGATGATTTAACAAAATTATCAAGGTAACTTATCAGTCCAGATGAATTTGAAGAATTAGAATACATTGCTTCAATTTCTGGGTCTGCAGAATTTGTAAGATAAGTTAAATAATATGTATCACCAGAATAATCAGGATCTGGACCTCCTACTATAGTCTCTCTTATTTGTGGATCTAAAACTCTATCATATAAACTTTCGTAAAAAGTAATACCTAAATTTGTTCCAATGATTGGTGAAAATCTAATATCTGTACCAAAAGTTATTTCTTCTACTGAATTTGTTAATGAGTGAAATACGGTTGTATCCCCATTATAGCCAAGACCATATGATAATCTAGGTTGCATCACTATTAATGAAGAAAAACTACCATCTTCATTTATAATAGCATCTCTTTTATCTTTAGAACCAAATAAAGATAATCGTAAAAGTTTATTTGATAATTGTAAACCAACTCCGTTTAATGTATATTGACTATTTCTAGTTTCATCTTGATGAATACCACTTAAACGTTTTGAAAACCCATAACCAGTTCTTCTTGGACTAAAAAAATCACTACTTTCAAAAACTACTCCTTGACCAAAAGAAGCTGTAAAATTTCCAAACACTAATTTATCGATTTGAAAATTATAGAAAGAATTTAAATTTATTTTTTTAAATGATAGATAAAATTTTTGAGTACTATTCTCAGAAATCTCACCAACATTTCGATTATATAAATACCCAGAAGATATATTTTTATTTGAAATAATCCATTTTGATAAAACTTGTGGAATCTCAGGATTATAAAATTGTACTAAGCTTGCATCATCATCAGGGGTACTTGTTAGAGGTGAATTTCTAACAATAGTTGAAAATCTAAAATAACTTCTGTTCGTAAAATCCCTATCTTGAAAATCTACAAAATCGAGTAAATTTTTATAACCGTAATAACTAATTCCAGGTGAATTTTTTAATTGAAAGGTTCCATTAATATAACCCCTTTCTTTTTGTAATAATACAGCTGTAACATCAATTGGGCTAAGATTTGGCAGAGAATATAAATCATCATAATTCATATTATTTACATTCATAGGATTAAAAAAAAGGTCAAGCCAGTTTTCAGATAGTCCTTCTTGATTTTCAGATGAAGAGAGCCACCTTTCTAATTTGTAGGAAGATCGTTTAGAAAAAGAAGCTTCTGTAGTATTTGGGGAAACACTAATAAGTGATTTTAATTTATAAATATCATTGATATCGATACCATCTATTACAATCAAATCATAAATTGTATCTATTGATCCATTAGCTTCTATATAATTTTTAATTTTTTCTACTTTACTTTGATCAATAGATTGATCTAATAATTGCCAATCTTCATATGTTGCTGAATTAATATTAAAGGCTAATAAAAAATTTATGCAAAAAAAATATATAAATTTTTTATACATAATTAAAAATTAACTAATACTGAAAATTGATGAGTTGTTGATAAAACATG
>MDTD01093600.1_pt1 | contig 22850 bp, 23 predicted proteins | sample 811221 | NCBI WGS metagenome assembly MDTD01 (sample SAMN05326646, study PRJNA326480) | marine metagenome | isolation source: seawater | place: Pacific Ocean: South West | collected 2011 | reverse complement strand
CTTATTATATGCATTTATTACATCTTCTATTTGAAATAAAACAGCTTTATCAGACTCTTCTTGGTTAGAATGTTCTGATAATTTCATTATTGCATTTGCGGAAAGCAAGTTAATGCAATCTAGAATTATAGTGTCGAATTTTTGATAATTATCAACAAGTGATTTTGAAATATTTGATGGAGCTTCAATTGTTTCCCATGAACTTGGACGATTTTTTATATGAGAATCTATTCTTTCTTCCATTTCTTCATCAGATCTTTCTGCTGTAGCTATGAATAAGACTTTCTTACCATTCTCAATTGCCCAATTTTCAACAAAAGAGCTTTTACCACTTCTTGCGCCTCCTGAAACAAAAATTAATTTTTTCCCCATAAATAACCCCCAACTTTCTCAAAAATTTTAGACTATGTTAAAAATTTTGTTAAGGCTAAAAAAAATAATAAGCATGTTAATTCAGATAATTGTTCTACGGCCCCAAGACAATCTCCAGTATATCCACCTATATATTTTTTGAAATATCTTGAAGAATAAATAAATAAGAATAAAAGTGGAAAAACTACCAATAAATATAAAGTAGAAAAATAAGTTAGTCCTAACAAGGGTATTAACCCCCAAAAATAAGAAACAAATATTTCTGTAAAAGTATTATTTTTTGCAACCGGTTTGGACTTTCCTAATTCATCAGCTCTTGAATAATCAGACCTAAAAACTATATTTATTGCAGTTAACCTAGATATCGAGTGATAAGTTATAAAAATCATAAAAATTATCAATTCACTAGTTTGGTCAAAATTTGATTGAATTATTAAAACTAAAGAAGTAAAGGAAAATATCTTTAGAAATAAAAGTATTACTATTGAGATAACTCCATATACACCTACTCTACTATCCTTCATAATTTCAAGAATTTTTTCTTTAGTCCAACCTCCACCAAATCCATCAAAAGTGTCTGCAAAACCATCTTCGTGAAATGCCCCTGTTACTAATATTCCTGAAGCAATTGAAATTATTACACTAATTTGAACATTGAAAATTTGATTAGAAATCCAATAGAAAATAAAACTTATAACTCCAACAATAATTCCAACTAATGGGAAATATCTAGTTGCTTTATTTAAGTATTCTTCTGAATGATCAACATATTTAGGACATGGAATCCTGGTATAAAACATTAATGAAGTAAAAAATATCTTTATTTCTTCTTTAATCATTTGATTTAGAGCTCACTTTAGCATTTTCAAATGTAGCCATTTCATTAATAAAATTTACTGAATTTTGAATTATTGGATATGCAAGAGCACAACCTGTTCCTTCTCCAAGTCTCATTTCTAAACTTAATATCGCTCTTTCATTAATCTTTTGCAGCAATAAATTATGACCCTTCTCAGAACTCAAATGACAAAAGAATGTATTATTTATAATTTTTGAATTGATTTTTGAAGCTGCTAAAAATGCACAAGAAGATATGAATCCATCAACCATTATGATCATATTTTGTTTATATGATTCAAGCATTGCTGAAGTCATTTGAACAATTTCAAATCCTCCAAATGTCTGTAAAACTTTATAGCAATCATTAATATTTCCATGAAAACTCTTAGCATCCAATAATAATTTTCTTTTCTTTATGAGTTGATTCTCAGATAATCCTGTTCCAATTCCTACACATTTTTCTAAAGATATATCCAGTAAATAACTCATAATCATTGCAGCTGAAGACGTATTACCAATTCCCATTTCACCAAATCCAATAATATTTGTTCCTAATTTTGAAATTTCTTGCACTAAATCTTTCCCATGTTTGAAGCAGTCTTCTAATTGTCTTTCAGACATAGCTTTTTGATTAATAAAATTTTTTGTACCGAAATCTATTTTTTTATTAATTAATTTTTCAGTTTTATCAAATTTATAATTCACACCCGAATCTACAATTAATAAATCAATTGAGTGAGTCCTAGAAAAAACATTTATCCCGGCTCCACCATTCAAAAAATTCCTAACCATTTGATGTGTAACTTCTTGAGGATAGGAACTTACACCAGAATTTGCTATTCCATGATCGCCTGCAAACACAATTATTTTAGGCTGGTTTAGGATCGGTTTAGTGGTCTTTTGAATTAGACAAATCTTTTTGGAAATAGTTTCAATTAATCCAAGTGAACCAATTGGCTTAGTCTTAGAATCTATTGATTTCTTAATTTTGTTAATTAATTGCATAAAATTATTTTTCTTATAATTTTATAACTTTCTAATAGTTACTTGTTATTTATATTTGATTAATAAAATTGTTATGTAATTAAATCAGGGAATTATCTTATCTTATTCAAACTTAAAATCACCATATCTTAAGAATATAACTAACTTCTTTCCCATTTTTTTAAAGAAACAACTTCTCTTTGAGGATCTTGATTTGAACCAAAAGCAGTAAAAGAAACCTCTGCAATGTAAACTGAGCCTTGAGTATCAACTGCAATTCCATGAGGAGCTATTAATTGATCAGGTTCCTCTCCTAATGTTCCTTTCCCAAACGATGAAATCATATCGCCATTTTCATTCACAATGACTACTCTTAATCCTAAATTTGGAACTCCTGCTTGCACATCAGGAGCACCGGCTTCAGCAATATATACTTCTTTGGAGTACTGATCAGAATAAATAGCAATTGGTCTATGAAAATGCCATTGATCAAGATAATTACCATTAAAATCAAAAATTTGAACTCTGAAATTTTCTCTATCACAAAGTGCTATCTTATCTTTATCAAAAATACTTATATTGTGAGGAAGTGAAAATTCTCCATCTTCTGATCCTGGTTTACCCCAACTTAAAATATGTTTCCCTAAACTATCAAACTTATGGATTCTAGAATTCCCATAACCGTCAGAAACAAATATATTTCCTGTTTGTCTATCAATTGCAACGTCAGTTGGTCTATTAAAATAGTCTCCACCTTGCCATTCTGCGGCTTTTCCTCTTTCTCCGATTGTGAATATAATTCTACCTTCCTTAGATCTCTTTTGGACTATATGTCCAATATCATCAATTAAAAAAAGGTCATCATTTTCATCAATTCTTATTCCATGAGGTCTATCAAATTCACCCTGACCCCAATGATTTATATAATTTCCTTCTTTATCAAAAATAATTAGAGGAAATAAGCCTCTATTATAAACATAAACATTATCATTTGAATCTGTTGCCACACTTGTAGCTTCATGAAATCTCATTGGATGAGGTAGTTTTGCCCAAAATGCTACTGGTGAAAATTTTGTATTATTATCTATCATTTATTCCTCTATTTCCTTGTCCATTTTCGTAAAGAGTTCAACTCTCCTAATGGTTTTGGATCTTGTTTAGATCCCCACCAGGTCCATGCTACTTCTCCAACATAAACATCTCCTTTAGAATCTGTAGTAACGCCATGAGGCGCAACAAACTGATCTATATTTTGTCCAGGTAATCCATCTCCAAAATCACTGATCTTTTCACCTTCAGGACTAAGAACTACTATTCTATTCCCTAATCCAGGAACTCCCTTTTGAACATCTGGTGGTCCCATTTCACCTATATAGAGATTTTTATCTCCATTTTTTCCTTCAGTGACTGACATTGGATGATGAAGGTGCCATTGATCGAGATAATTTCCATTTAAGTCAAATATTTGTAACCTAAAATTTTCTCTATCAGCAACAATTACTTTATCATCACCTATCATGGAAATATTATGAGGAAGAGAAAATTGTCCATCTCCAGTTCCTGGAACTCCCCAACTCAGTATGTGTTTTCCGTCAGGTGTAAGTTTATGAATTCTAGAGTTACCATAGCCATCCGAAACAAATAATTCCCCTGTCGAAGGATGAATAGCAATATCAGTAGGTCTATTAAACATTTCTCCTCCTTGCCAAGGTGCTTCTGTACCTCTTTCACCTACTGTAAAAATAATATCACCATTATTTTTTCTCTTTTGAACAAAATTTCCTGGGCCATCATCAACTAAGTAAATATTATCTTCAGAATCAATTTCTATACCATGTGGTCGATCAAAGTCTCCATGACCGAAAGACCTCAAAAAATTTCCATTTTGGTCAAAAACACATATTGGATCAGTTCCTCTATTGAATACATATACATTATCTTTTGAGTCTACTGCAACACCACCACAATCTCCGTAAAAAGATATGCCCATAGGTATTTTTGCCCAGTTCTGAACAGGCTCATAAATAATTTTAGTTGTAGTCATAAGCTTCCCTTAAATAATAAAATTGGTTTTCATTCATATTAGATGTTTGATTTACTTTAGTGAAGCTATAAGATGAAACAAATTTGTTTTTTAATATAAGTATTTCCTAAGGCTTCAATATGAAATTACCCTACAGAGGCTATCCAATTGCTATAATTGCCTTTCTTTCAACGGGTTTATCTATTGGAATGGCTCAATACGCATTTGGACAATTTGCCACTCCTCTTCAAAATGAATTTGGTTGGACTAAAACTCAATTAAACGGAGCATTATCTTTAGCTTTTGTATCAGGTATAACTGGTCCTATTTTAGGCAAAATGGCTGATAAATATGGAATAAAAACAGTGCTATTTATTTCATTGATTCTTATAAGTTTTGGTTTCCTATTAAGGCCTACAATAACTCATTTATGGCAATGGTATTTTTATAGTGGGCTTATTTATGCTGGATTTCCAGGAGCTACTCATATTACTTCAGGTAAGATGGTGTCTCTTTGGTTTCCCAAAACTAGAGGAAGAGTAATGGGAGCAGTTACATCAGGAAATAATTTTGGAGGATTCACTATGCCGGCCCTAGCTGCTTCAATAATTGCTTTTTCAAACTGGGAATTAGCTTTTATTGTTTTTGGGATAATAATGTTATTTCTTGGAATTTTTTCATACTTTATAGTATCTGAATCTTTAGATCTAGTAGAATCTGAATCTATAAGATCTAGTAGAGACTTAGATTCTATTTCTTACGTAAAAGAACAATCCAAGTTAGGTTTTGAAATTAGAGAAGCGCTTTATTCATTCAGATTTTGGACAATAAATATTTCTCTTATGCTTGGAGTATTGACATATCAAGGAATATTAACTCAATTAACTCAATTTTTAGAAGACGAGGGAATGAGAACAAATTTTGCAACAAGTTGCTTAATGATGATTGCTGTAATGGGCGTAATTGGAAAAATTACTTTTGGAAGGGCTAGTGAAGTTTTTTCAGCAAGAAAAACTCTTATTTTGAGTATGTTTTTTCAAACTATTGGAATAATGGTTTTATGCATAGATTCTAATGAAACACTACTATGGATTGGATGTTTTATTTATGGACTTGGATTTGGAGCATTCGGTGCATTAATACCATTAATTATTGTTGAACAGTTTGGTATGAAAAACCTAGGATCATTAATGGGAATTAACCAATTTCTCACTTCTGTACCCATGGCAGTTTCTCCATTAATTGCTGGATTAGTTCACGACCAAACAGGTTCTTATAGAAATGCTTTTTTGGGTATTTCTATTTTATTCATTTTTTCTATTATTTTAGTTTGGCTATCAAAATTTGGTAAGGGGCCCAATAATCTAAATATCTAATGATTTGATAACGTTTTTAGCATAACTTATGCTTTGATAATCCTTGTAGAACTGATCACCATTTTGAGTTCCTTCTATAGCCATATAACCTTCATATCCTGCATTAGTTAATGATGTCATAGCATATCTATAATCAATTTCACCATCTGGTAAAGGAACTCTTATAAAAACAGATCTCTCATTCTCTGGATGGTATACAGTTTGTAGATTTTTACAATGCCAATAATTTGAGATTGAAGCAACATTATCTATACAATTTTCAAAGGTTTCTTCAGGTTGATCATAATTCCATAGAACATTACCTAAGTCAGGATTTATTCCAAAATTTTTCCTTGAGACTAAATCGTATAAATAAACTGCTGACCAAGAATTATCAACTGGTGAATTTTGATGTATTTCAACAGAAATATTTAAGTTTTCATCTGAAGCTTTATCACAAGCATCTTGATAGACTTTAGCTAGATGTTCATACACCCATAAATTAGCATCCTTTGAAGAGTCTTGTGATTTTGACCAACCACTACCTGATGCTGGAAGACTTCCTTCAGGATTACCAGGATATCTAACTGGTGCACTGATTGCACCATTAACAACTTCTGCTCCTGCCCATTTAGCATATTCTATTGATTTTTTCATTTTTCTTATATTTTCAGGAGCATTTTTTGCTTCAGTAAGAGTACCGCCACTTCTAATTGAACCTATATCAAGACCAAATCCATTAATTCTTTTTTTGAATTCAGATATTTTTTCTTCACTACCACCAGTTCTATCTAAAGTTTCTGTAGAAATTTCAAGGGCATCAAAACCCATTTCTTTTACTTTAGATAGAAATTGATTAGTATAATCGATTGGATCTAAATCCCAAGGATCTACAGAATTTGGATACAATGTCATTCTTCTATTGGCATAACAAAACTTCATATAAGCCCCCTTTTTGATGTGGAGTTAACCACAAATAATAAGTAATTTTGATTTATAACAAAAAATATATCATATCTTGTCTCAGTTAATTAAAGAAATCTTAAGGAACCCTTCAATAATCTATGTTGTTATTGGAACTTTCTTCTTTTGGGTATCTCTTTATTTATATGTTCCCATACTTCCGAATTACTCGAAGGATCTTGGCGCTTCAGCAACAATGATTGGTTATATAGTTGCAGCATACGCTATAGGACAAATGATACTAAGAATTCCATTAGGAATAGCAGTAGATAAATGGGGAACTAAACCTTTTGCAATTATTACAATGCTATGCTCAGCTTTAGGTTCATTAGGATTAACACTAGCATCAGATCCTATTCAATTATTTCTAGCAAGATCACTAACTGGAATAGCAGGTGCAGGGTGGGTAGCTATAAGTTTATTATTTGCTTCTCAATTTCAAAATAATCTAATGCATTACGCAAGTTCATTTATGATGGGTATTAACGGAATAGCAATAACTATTTCAACTTTGATTAGTGGAAGGCTTGCAGATTATTTTGGGGATACTACTCCTTTTATTGCTTCACTGTTTGTAAGTATTTTAGGAATGATAGTATTTTTTGCATCTAAAGAAAATAAGAAAAAAAATGATAAGAAGCATTATAATTTTTATGAAATATTAGGAAGTAGTATTCTTATAAGAATCTCAATAATAGCAATTGGTTTTCATTTTGTTACATTTGGTGTAAATTTTGGATTTTTGCCAATCATAATTGAGAATCTGGGAGGAACAAAAACAAATATAGGTGATATAACAACATTATCTCAACTTGCTGGAATATGTGGCATGAGTTTATCAGCTTGGTTTATCAATAAAATTGGAACTAGAAAAACTATTATTTTAGGTTCTATATCTATGATCATCAGTTTAATATTTACTTCTTATGTTGAAAATTTATCATTGATTGCAGCTTTACAATTTATTTCAGGTTTTGGAAGAGGGATTCTTTATACTGTTACTATAACTCTAATTCTTATAAGCTTTGAAGAAAGTTCAAGAGGCTTGGCAATGGGTGCATATCAAGCTTACTATGCTATTGGAATGTTTTTAGGCCCAGCTTTATCAGGTTTAATAGTAAATTCATTTGGAATTAATGCTATATTTTGGTTATCTGCATTAATAACTTTATTAGCGCTTATTATAGGAATATATAATCCATATAAAACTAAATTACATGGAGGCAAAAAAAATGAAAAGTTATGATGAATTATTACAAAAAGCTAAAGAATGGAGAGAATGGTACTATGATGGTGACCCAGGAACTCCTGAAGTAGCTAAAAGTACGGAAGAAGCTTTTGATCTAATAAACGCGACCCTTTTTGGGCATATATATCAACGTCCTAAATTAGACGCAAAAATTCGATCACTTTGTACAATTGCAGCATTAATAGTTTTAGACAAACCTAATCAATTACCTGGTCATATTACAGGGGCCTTAAACTATGGTTGGAGTAAAGAAGAAATTGTAGAATTAATAACTCAAATGCTTTTTTATGGAGGATACCCAACTGCGGTTAATTCACTAGCAGCTGCTGCAAAAACATTTGAAGAATATGACAAACGTCACTAAAAATGGAGAAGTTTTATGAATATGAGATTAGAAAAAGATTCCATGGGAGAGCTAGAAGTTCCATCTAATGCTTTATATGGAGCTAATACTAGGAGAGCACAGTTAAATTTTCCTATTTCTGATTTGAAATTTGGAAGGTCTTTTATTAAAGCCTTAGGCTTGATTAAACAATCAGCAGCAGAAACTAATTTAGAACTTAATCTATTAGACCAAAATATCGCAGATTCAATTATTAATTCTGCCCAAGAAGTAATTGATGGTTTACATGATGAAAGCTTTATCGTAGACATTTTCCAAACTGGCTCAGGAACATCCACAAATATGAATGTAAATGAAGTCATTTCTAATCTAGCTATTAATAAACTTGGAGGAAAAATTGGCTCTAGAGAACCTGTTCATCCAAATGATCATGTAAATAAAGGCCAATCATCTAATGATGTTATTCCTACTGCTATTCATATTGCTGCTGCAATTTCTATAAAAGATAATCTAATACCCTCGATGGAAATATTAAGAAAATCTTTAGAAAAAAAATCCAAAGAATTTTGGGATATAGTTAAGACAGGTAGAACTCATTTGCAAGATGCAACTCCAATTAGGTTGGGCCAGGAATTTAAGGGTTATTATGGTCAACTAAATAATTCAATTAAGAAAGTAGAGTCAGCATTAAGTGAATTATCTATATTAGCTTTAGGAGGAACAGCTGTCGGAACAGGTATAGGAATGAATCCTGAGTTCTGTGGCTCAGTAATAGCTAAAATAAGTAAAAAAACAAATATAAAATTTAGTGAGACAGAAAATCATTTTCAATCTCAATCTACAATAGACGGCATTGTGTATGCTTCTGGTTGCGTGAGAAGCTTTGCTGTAAGCTTAATGAAAATCTCAAATGATATCAGATGGTTAGGATCAGGTCCTAGAGCTGGGATTGGTGAAATTAATTTACCTGAGGTTCAACCTGGATCTTCAATTATGCCAGGAAAAGTTAATCCTGTTATTGCAGAATCTGTAACAATGATATGTGCTCAAGTAATGGGAAATGATCAAACTGTAAGTATAGCTGGTCAAAGTGGGAATTTTGAACTAAATGTTATGATGCCAATCGCTGCGCACAATCTTCTTGAATCTATTGAAATCCTTTCTAACGGAAGTAAAAATTTCTCTAAACAATGCATAGAAGGACTTGTTGCAACTGAAAAAGGTCCTAATATGGTAAACCAAGGGTTAGCTATTTGTACTGCATTAGCCCCTAAATTAGGATATGATAAAGCTGCAAATATTGCTCATATAGCTTCTGAAACAGGAAAGACTATAAAAGAAGTCACACTACAGGAAACAGAATTAAGCTCGGAAGAGATTGATGAAATTTTAGAACCACTTAGTATGACTGAACCAAAATAATATAAGGAGAACAATTATGACAATAGAAGAAAAACTTAAAGAATTAGGAATAGAATTAAAAACACCGCCTAGTCCTGTAGCTAATTATATTCCAGTTCAACAAACTGGTAATCTAATTTATTTATCTGGGCAAGGGCCAAGAAATGAATCTGGTGATTTCATCTCAGGAAAAGTAGGATCAGATATTACAGCAGAAGAAGCTTATGAACTTGCAAGAAATACAGCTATTAATTTAGTCTCTGCAATGAAATCTTACTTAGGTTCTTTAGATAAAGTAAAAAAAATAGTTAAAGTTTTTGGAATGGTTAATTCAACTTCTGATTTTACGGATCACCCAAAAGTAATTAATGGTTGCTCAGATTTTTTTGTAGAAGTTTTTGGAGATAAAGGAAGACATGCTAGGTCTGCTGTTGGAATGGGTTCTCTACCAAATAATATGGCTGTAGAAATTGAGATAATAGTTGAAGTAAGTTAATTATTCTGAAGGATAAAATGAAAGATTCAGGGAAGATAAAAATAAAAAAAATTAATCATGTTGCAATCCCTATTAACAATAGAAAGAAATCCTTTAGTTTATACAGAGACTTTCTTGGATTGACTATCATCCCATCGATGGTTGATGAAAAACATGTCATTTGGTCAAAGACATCTGACGGAACAATGGTACATCTTATAGAACCACCTGATGGTCCTGGAAACAAATTAGTACCTTTTCATGTTGCATTTGAAGTAGAAAATTTTGATGAAACAGTAGAAATACTAAAAAAATCAGAATATAAAATTACAAATGGTCCTCAAATAAGACATGATGGTCAAAGGGCTATATATATCAAAGATATAGATGGTAATACAATAGAATTTGCAACTCATAATAATATCAAGCATTCTGATAGAATAGTAGACGCTTGGGGTTATACTAAAAACCCTTAATTTTGAAGAAAGATAGTTTTTCAATTAAATCTATAATTTGGAGTGTTTATGCTCCGAGTTTTCTACTTTCTATGGGCCAAGGATTACTTATACCTGTTCTTCCTATATTTGCAAGAGATACTTTTCAATCTGGAGATTTATTGATAGGATTTCTTATTGCTGCTAGACATTTTGGGACAATGGGATTTGATGTCCCAGCTGGTTTATTAGTAGGAAGATTTGGTCTCAATAGAACAATGATTGCTGGAGTTATTTTATTTGGAATAAGTGCTATTTTCGCAGGATTAAGTGGAAATTTTTCTTTACTCCTTTTTTCTAGGTTATTAGCAGGAGCAAGTTTCGCCCTTTGGTCAATTTCAAGACATGCTTATATAGCTTCAGTTATTCCTAATGAAAAGAGAGGTAAAGCTTTATCTTTATTTGGAGGCTTGGGCAGAATAGCTACAATTATTGGACCACTGATTGGTGGAATATTAGCACAATTTGTTTCTATAAGAGCACCTTTTTTCTTTCAGGCTTTTGTAGCAATATTAACTCTAATACTTATCACAACTACATCAAGAAATTTCGAGATTAATGATAAAAAGTCAAATGAAGGCTATCTGATAGATTTAAGAAATACTTTCATTGATAATAGAAACGCTTATCTCACCGCAGGAATGGCTGCTGTGGCTTTACAATTTTTGAGAGCAAGTAGAGAAATAGTGATACCCTTATGGGGGGATAATATAGGTTTACGTAAAGATGAAATTGGATACATAACAACATTAAGTTTTGCTGTTGACTCTTTGATGTTTCCAATCGCAGGTTTTATAATGGATAAATTTGGAAGGAGATATACTGGAATACCAGCATTTATAATTCTAGGCTTTTCTTTAGTACTAATAGGTACAGTTGACAACCCATTAATGTTTCTTACCTCATACTCTACACTTATATTGTCTGCAATAATGTCAGGAATTGGTAATGGTATTTCAAGTGGATTAGTATTAACTATCGGATCAGACTTATCACCACCCAATAATAGAGGAGGATTTTTAGGTATATGGAGACTTATTTCAGATGGTGGAGGTGCTGCAGGTCCAACAGTTATGGGAATAATAGCAAATTCTTACTCATTAGCAACAGCTAGTTTTTCTAGTGGCTTTATTGCTATTACAGGAATCATTTTTTTGAGATTCTTTGTTAAGGAAACTTTAGAAAAAAATAATTCTAAAACAGAGAATTAAGCTTTTTCAAACATATCATATCTTCTTCAAGAGATCTTCCATCTACATAAGGCTTAGATTCTCCTGTTAAGCCCTCTACGGCTCCCAAATTATATGTTTTCTCTATAAGCCTTTTACCTTCATCCGCGCTTGGTAATAAATTTATATTCTCATGAATTGATAGACCTGCAATCAAACCAAATGCTCCCCAATTTGAAGTGCTAGAAATTATACTTTCTGTAGCAGTAATAATTGAAGGATAGTCAATTATATTTCCTAGTTTTATTATTTCCTCAATATAATTTCCACTTCCTATCTCATTTCCACCGTCTAGGATTCCAACAGTTCTAGGATGTTGCTCAAATAAATAATCTATTTTGGCATTATATTTAGAGAAATCTTCTCCTTTAAAATTTCTATACTTACCATCATTGGATAATCCTGCTCTTTCAATTGAAATCAATGACTTAGGATCATAGTCTCGAATTAATTTATTTGCAAAAGTACTGGATTCAATATGAGATGTTATAGGAAATTCAATTATATTCCCCTCCCCCGACAATCCTGAAAGAATATTATAAGAATATTTATCTGTTACATAAAATACATCATAGCCTAATTTCTCTAATGATTTTCCAAGAGCAACAGCCCCAGGAGGACCATCAGTTTCAGGTGCATTTGCTGAAAGAATATAGAAGCCTGTAGTTATAATAACAACTCCCTTTTTTTCTAGAATTAATTTAGTTGATCTTTCAATAAATCCTTTTCCAATTTTTTTATATAAATCTGACATTCCTCTCGTATCATCATGAAGAATTATTTTTTCAATTTCAGAATAGCTCATTAGATTACAGCCATATCTTCATCTTTGAGGTCAGTTAAGAACATTTTGCCAGGAGAGTGAGTTATCATTATTTCTAATTTTGCTTCTTTTATTGCTATTTGAGGAGTTACTCCGCAAGCCCAATAAACTGGAATCAATTCATCATTTTGAGGTATCCAAGGATCTCCAAAATCTGGTTTAGTCGGATCATTTATCCCTATTTCAGAAGAGTTTCCTATCTGAATTGGTGTTCCATGTTGATTAGGGAATCTGCTAGTTATCTGTATAGATCTAACAAGTTTATCCCTTGGAATCCATCTTTGAGTAACAACCATTTTACCTGAAAATTTTCCAGATTTTTCTGTATCTATTGAAGTAATAAACATAGGTACATTTTTTCCTTGTTTAAAATATGGAAGCTCAAGCCCATTCTTTATCAACTCATTTTCAAATGTAAAAGAACAACCAAGCAAAAAAGTAACGAAGTCATCTCTCCAAATTTTTGTTATATCAGTTAATGTTTTTGAATACTTTCCATTATTAAATAATTTATACTCTGGGATATCTTTTCTAATATCTGATTGAAGTGCAAATGAAGATTCATAATTTCCTGGATCCAAAACTTCAATTATTGGACAGGGTTTAGGATTTCTTTGACAATAAAGCATAAAATCAAAAGCATCTTCTTTTGGAATTATTACTACATTTGTTTGTACAAAACCTTCAGCTAAACCTGAAGTAGTAAAGTTCTCTCCATTTCTGGCTTTATTTCTAACTTGAATTGCAGATAATTTTTTCATATTAATCTCCATTTTTTATATGATCAGAAATTTTTTCACCAATCATAATAGCTGTAGCATTAGTATTTGCTCTTACACAATCTGGCATTATTGAACAATCAGCTATTCTCAATCCTTCTATTCCGATTACCTTTGCATATTTATCAACAACAGAAAATTCATCGTTAATACTTCCCATTTTACAAGTACCTGAAATATGATGCATAGTATGAACTTTAGATAAAATCCATTTTCTTAATAACTTATCGTTTTCAAATGCCTCAGGTAATGGAGCAATTAATTCTTTTCTAAAAGAATCAAACTTACTATTTCTTGCAATTTCAAAATTTAGCTTAACACCTTCAATAAGCCTTTCCATATCATATTCATTACTTAAGTAGTTATAATTTATTTTTGGGTATTTGCTGTGATCCTCCTTATTTAAGGATAAATTTCCTGAACTTTTAGCTAAAAAAATGCCTGTAGTAATTGCTACTCTGGTATTACCAAAATCAGTTTTTTCAAAATGTAAACTGTCTGGATTCATTTCTTTAGGTTGGAATCTCATAACTGATACCATATCAAGCCTATCTTTAGATTTTGAAGATGTATATCTTAAGCCCACTTTCTGAGCACCAACATCACTAAGATCATTATTTAATAAATCATCAGCATTCCACCTTAATTCAACGGCTGGGTGATCTCTCAAATTCTGTCCAACTCCGCTCAGCTGATGTAAATGCTTTATATTATAATTTTCAAATTCTGATTTATTACCAATGCCAGAAAGCATTAAGAGCTTTGGACTTTCAACAGCACCAGTTGAAATAATTATTTCCTTACCTTCAAAAACCTCATCGTCATAAAGTTGTAAACCAATTTGTTTACCATTTTCAATCAATATTTTTTTACATGTTTTATTAGATAAAACATCTAAATTTTCTCTTTCAAGAGCTGGTAGTAAATAACAAATACCTGTACTCCACCTAATGCCATTTGAATTATTTAATGGCATTGGGCCAACTCCTTCAGAATATGGTAAATTATGATCTTCAGTTGCTTTGTATCCCATTTCCTTTACAGTATTATAGAAGCTCATTTGATCGACTAATAATGAGTCTAAACTATGCCTTTTAACTGGAATTGGCCCATTATTTCCATGATATTCATTTTGAAAATCTAGATCATTTTCTTGTTTGATAAAGTATTTTAGGCATTCCTCATAAGACCAATCTTCTAAACCTCCATTCTTCCAGTTCTCAAAATCTTCAGGAATTGCTCTCAAGAAAACTTGACCATTTATAGAACTAGTTCCTCCTGCTACTCTTCCTCTTGGTACACCCATATCTTTAAATTCAGGATTAGAAACAGCTTTATATTGCCAATCAAATTCAGTACCAATAGCTAAATTACCTGTCCAATCAGCTCCAGTTGCCATACCGTTAAGTAAAACTCCTGGAATTTGATCAATTCTCTCAAATGTATTACCTGCTTCAATTAGTAAGATTTTATTATTAGGATTTTCAGATAATCTTGAAGCTAAAACTGCACCAGATGAACCTGCTCCAATAATTATATAGTCATAATATTTATTCAAATAAATTCCTCTTTTAGTTTAATGTAGCTCCACCATTTACATTCAGAGCTTGCCCTGTTATCTCAGAAGATTCTTCAGAAGCAAAAAATGCAACAGTTTTGCCTATATCTTCAGGAGTTTGCTCTCTACCTAACGGAGTTCTAGCTTTAACTGCAAACTCATCAAAAACTTCTTTAGGGGTTTTATTTTTTAAGTTTGGATTTTGCTCTATGTGGTTAATTGCTATTGCTTCCCAAATTGGTGTCCAAATCACACCTGGACAAACTGCATTTACATTTATATTGTATGAACCTAATTCAATGGCTAATAAATGCGTATATTGAATAACAGCAGCTTTTGATACTAAATATGGAGTTTGAACATTACCTCTATGAATATCTCCTAATCCTCTGGGTTTTCTACCTCCATGAGAAGCAATATTAATGATTTTTCCATATTCTTTAATTTTCATATGATCTACAACTGCATCTGCACTATTGACCATACCGATTACGTTAACATCGTAAGTATTATCCCAATCATCTTTAGAATAATTTTTCCTTTTAGAAAATCCTTTTGCTCCTATAACTCCTGCATTAGACACTAAAATATCTATAGTTCCATGCTTATCTATAATTTTATCTCTAAAACTTTCAATATCTTTGGGGATTGTTACATCAACAGAATCATGAAGAATGTCATCAGATAAAGATTCAGCTGTTTTTGAAACAGAATCTCCAAATAAATCACAAAGAGCGAGTGTTGCACCTCTTTCAAATAACACATTTGCAATCCCAGCACCAATTCCACTTCCTGCACCTGTAATCATTGCAATTTTTCCAGATAGATCTTTAGAACTCATTACTTGCCTCGATATGAATTTTATTTATTAGAAGTATATGCAGAGTAGTACTTAATATCAAATAAGTTTGCTTTATTTCAATAGGTTTTACTAAATGCGTTAAAAAAACTAATAAAAAAAATTATAAATCTAAGATAATCTTAATAGAATATATATCAGGAGTTATCATTGAGTAAAAATAGTTACAAGCTTGAAGAATTAGAAAAACTTGTTTCTTTGGCTAAAAGAAGAGGAATTATTTTTCCTTCTAGTGAAATATATGGAGGATTATCTTCTGTTTGGGACTATGGACCAATTGGAGTAGAGATTAAGAGAAACGTTAAGAATCTTTGGTGGAAATCTTTTGTAAGCGAAAGAGATGATATTTTTGGTATTGATGCATCAATATTAATGCATCCAAATGTTTGGAAAGCTTCAGGTCATCTAGAATCATTCTCTGACCCACTCGTTGAATGTTCTAATACGGGTAAAAGATATAGAGAAGACCATATTTTTATATTAGAAATACAAGCAAAAAAAGAAAATAAGATTATAGCCGTTGAAGCTTCTGATAAATTAGAAGCAGAAAAATTAGTAAAAGATAAAATTATTTCAATAATTCCATTAGCAGAGTCAGAAAATAAAGATAATCCTTCCCCAGATGGAGGTATATTATCTGAACCTAAAAACTTCAATCTCATGTTCAAGACATTTATTGGACCAGTTGAAGATTCTTCTTCTACAATTTATCTTAGGCCTGAAACTGCTCAGGCTATGTTTGTTAATTTTCTAAATGTTTTAAATTCTTCAAGAAAAAAAATTCCCTTTGGTATTGCTCAACAAGGAAAGTCTTTCAGAAATGAAATTACCCCTGGTAACTTTACATTTAGAACTAGAGAATTCGAGCAAATGGAAATGGAATTTTTCTGCAGCCCTGATGATGATGAAAAATGGCACGACTACTGGATTCAGTTCTCATTAGATTGGTTTAAAAAATATGGAATTAGAGAAGAAAACTTAATGATTAGGAAACACGAAAGTGAAGAATTGCCACATTATTCTAAAGCTAGTTCAGATATAGATTATTTATTTCCTTGGAGCTGGGGTGAATTAGAAACTATTTCAAATAGAACAGACTATGATCTTAAGGCTCACTCAGAACTATCTGGTAAAGATTTATCTTATTTTGATCAGGAAAATAATAAAAGATTTACACCCTATGTGATAGAACCTGCGATGGGAGCAGACAGAAGCGTTCTGGCATTCTTATGCGATGCATATTGTGAAGAGGAAACAGATAAAGAAACCAGAACATTATTAAAATTACATCCTGAGATTGCACCTATAAAAATAGCTGTACTTCCATTATCAAGGAATGAAAAACTTTCTGAATACAGTAAAAATATTTTTGATAGATTGAATACTTTATATACAACTCAGTATGACGATACTCAATCAATTGGTAGAAGATATCGTAGACAAGATGAAGTAGGTACTCCACTATGTGTAACTATAGATTTTGAAAGTGTTGAAGAGGATGATTCAGTAACTATAAGAAATCGTGATACTATGGAGCAAATTCGAGTGAGTTCAGACAAATTATTAGAAGCTATTAATGATCAAATTAAATCTTTTTAAAAAAAATATTTTTCTATTACTTTCTATTGTATTTGTGATAGTAATAGGTTGCGATAATCAATCTGAAAAAGCTAATATTGGTCAAATAGTTTTTCCTAAAACGACAATTGACAATAATAATTTTAATATTGAAAATTATTCAGGAAAAAATATATTAATAAATTTCTGGTTTCCTTCTTGTCCTCCATGTATTTACGAATTAGATATTCTTGATGATATAAATAAAAAATATGATTCTGTTGGAGTCATAGGAGTACAAGTATTGGGACTTGATAACAAAGAAGATGGTAAAAATATGCTTGAGAAAAAAAATATTTCTTATAAATCTGTAGCTGATGAATCTGATGTAATAATAGATTTACTACAAATAAATGTTTTCCCAACTACTATTCTATTTGATAAGAATGGGGATGAAATAAATAGATGGATAGGTATTATTGACGAGCAAATTGTATCAAACAAAATATCTGAAATAGAGTAAAAATTTGAATGATATTACTTACATATTTTTTGCTTGGATTCATAGTGTATCTGCTGGAATTTGGCTTGGTGGCTCACTTTTGTATCTGATCAAGTCTATAAAATATAGAGACAAAAATATTAATGCATTAGACTTTATTTCTGACTATAACTCTATTCTTCTTGTTTCAAGTATTTTACTTTTCCTATCAGGAGTGATTATTGCTTTTGATAGACTGACTTATGGAAATTATTCAAATACTCAAATGACTCTTTTGCTTACGAAAGTATTACTTACATTTTTACTTTTATATCTGACTTGGGTAAGTAGAAATTCTATAAAAGAATTTAGAGTAAATCCTTCCTTTTTTATATCAATAATTATTTATCTAATTGCTAGTATTCTTAGCTTCATCTAATAAGAATTTTATTGTTTTTTTAGTTATTGGATCTATAAAGTTTGGAGAGATTTCACTTAATGGTTGAAGAACAAAAAGCCTTTCCTTAAATCTAGGATGAGGAATCTCTAAATTATCATTAGAAAAAATCAAATCATTAAAAAAAATAATATCTATATCAATAATTCTAGGTTCATTTCTAACAGAAGAACGAATTCTCCCTAATTTACTTTCAATTAAATTTATATCATTCAAGAGCTCAAAATGGTCTTTAAGGAATTCAATCTTAACAACAAGATTTAGAAAGTTATCTTGTTTTATAGATACTTTGAATGGTTCTGTTTCAATAATTGATGAGGTGGCTTTTATGATAGAAATAGCTGAAATATGACTTAAGCACTTCTTAATATTTTCAGACCTATTACCAAGATTAGAACCTATTGATAAGTAAGCAGTGTTTGATTTCATGATGAAAATCTTGATTCTTCCAAAATATTTATCATTTTTCTTACATCATTCATTTCAGAGTAATCATGTACTCTTATTATATTTGCTCCATTTATGATTCCATACGCAACTGAAGCAGCAGTTCCAAAAATTCTATCATCAACTTCTTTGTCAGTATAATATCCGATAAAAGATTTCCTGGATGGGCCAATCATTATTGGCAAATTAAAAGATCTCTTGATAATATCTACATTTGATAAAGCATCTTTAGATTGATCAAATTTTTTACCAAATCCAATTCCAGGATCTAAGATTATATTTTCTCTTTTGATACCTTTTTCTAGTATAGAATCAATCTTGCTTGATAAGTCATCAATAATTTCAGGAATAATATTTTTATGTTTTTTATTCTTTCTAAAGTGATTTAATACATAAAATATATTATTTTCACCGATTGATTCTAAGATCGATTCATCTTCAAGCATAGAAATATCATTTACTACAGAAACGCCTAATTTTATAGCTTCTTTTGCAACTAAAGGTTTTTTTGTATCAATAGATATATAAAGAGGAAAATTTTCCTTTATAAATTCAATGATTGGTAAAACTCTATCGAGTTCTTCATTTTCAGTCACTTCTTTAACATTTTCATAAACTGAAGCAGGTCTAGTTGATTCACCTCCTACATCAATAATATCCACAGATTGTTTAATCATGTTTTCTAATTCTCTTTCTAAAGAGAATTTTTTATTTTTGAATATACCGTCACCTGAAAAAGAATCAGGAGTTGCATTTATTATTCCCATAATTAATAAACTTTTAGTATTTACGGATAATTTATTCATAAGAAGTCTGTTTTATTGGGCATTTAGTTCTATGAATTATTATATTTCATATTTATTATTAAGTCTGAAAATAATAAATATGAATTAATAATAAGGTTAACTAATTGCCTGATAATAATGAAAATAAAAATCTTATTGAGCAACTCAATTCTAAAAGAGAAAATGCTCAAAAAGGTGGTGGAGATAGAAGAATAGAATCTCAAAAGAAAAAAGGCAAACTGACTGCTCGAGAAAGATTAGCACTATTTTTTGACAATTCTGATTTTGAAGAGGTTGATATTTTTGTTCAGCATCAGTCTAAAGATTTAGGATTAGATCAAAGTGTTTATGATGGAGATTCAGTTGTTACTGCATATGGCTTTGTAAACGGCAGACAAACTTTTGCTTATGCTCAGGATTTTACTGTTTTGGGAGGTTCATTATCTTTGGTTGCAGGGAAAAAGATTGCAAAAATCATGGATATGGCTTCAAAAAACGGTGCTCCTATCATTGGTTTTAATGACTCTGGGGGAGCAAGGATTCAAGAAGGTGTTGATTCTTTAGCAGGATATGGAGAGGTGTTTGTTAGAAATACAATGTATTCAGGTGTTGTACCGCAAATAACGGTAATCGTAGGGCCTTCAGCTGGTGGAGCAGTCTACTCTCCTGCTATTACTGATTTTATTTTTATGGTAAAAGATATAGGTCAAATGTATATAACTGGACCTGATGTTGTAAAATCTGTAACTGGAGAAGAAATAAGTCATGAAGACTTAGGAGGATCAGTGCCTCATGCGACTAAATCTGGTGTAGCTCATTTCGTATATGATAACGAATCTAAATGTATAAATGCAGTAAAAAAGCTTTTAAGTTTTTTACCTCAAAATAATCTTGAAAATGCAAAAAAAATTGAAAGTAATTCTAGTGATCCAAATGGTGAAATGTTAAGAACAATAATCCCTGAAAAATCTACTCAACCATATAATGTTATTGATGTTATAGATAACATAATCGATAATAAAGATTTCTTAGAAATACAGTCTAACTATGCGCAAAATATTGTTATTGGGTTTGGAAGAATTAGAGGCTCCAGTGTTGGTATTGTAGCTAATCAGCCTGCGCATATGGCAGGAATGCTAGATATAAATGCTTCTGATAAAGCTGCAAGATTTGTCAGATTTTGTGATGCGTATAATATTCCTATAATAACCTTAGTAGATGTTCCGGGATTTATGCCAGGTGTAAATCAAGAACATCAAGGAATAATAAGACATGGAGCAAAATTAATTTATGCTTACGCAGAAGCAACAGTCCCTAAAATTTCTGTTATTCTGAGAAAGGCTTACGGTGGAGCTTATATAGTTATGAATTCTAAGGAATTAAGATCTGATCTAAATCTTGCTTGGCCAACTGCTGAAATTGCTGTAATGGGGCCAGAAGGTGCTGTAAATGTAATATCTAGAAAAGAAATTTCAGAGTCTGATGACCCAGATTCAACTAGAGAAAAATTGATTTCTGAATATAAAGAAAAATTTTCAACTCCATATATCGCTGCCTCTAGAGGTTATATAGATGATGTTATAGATCCAGCAGACTCAAGAAAAAAAATTGCTAATGCTTTAGAAATTTTTAACAAAAAATATTCAGAGAACCCCCCAAAAAAACACGGTAATATACCTTTATAAGGAAAAAAAAATGATCGACTTATTGAATATAGCTAAAACTGAGGCCAATGGTAATTTATTTAATGAGTTATCAAATATTTTTGGAAAAGCTGATATAAAACCTGACGGATATCCTGACGCTGTAGTCTGGCAAGGTGGAAACCATGATGGAATAATTAATCCTGTAGCTCATTCATTAACTGATGCATATGCACTTTTAGGAACAATCGCTGCTATCGATATACTTGGACTACCTTATTATGGTGTCCCAATGTGGTCTCAATACAGACATGATACTAAACTTGAAGCTCTTGCTTGGTTTGGGAATATGCCGTGTACTTCTATCAAGTGGTCGACAGCAGGTGATGCATATGTAAATGATGGAGGAGGCAAGAAAGTTGTTGTTATGGGTAAGTCTGGTAATGCTCCATTAAGAACTCAGGCTGGTGTATATTGTAATGTCAGACCTTATGGACCTATAACCGTGGTAAGATCAATGCCATGCCTCCCCTACTCTCAGGATAAAGAGAAATTTGGAGTTAATGATGAAGGAATAGTTCATTCTGAAATGAACACCCCAGCAGTTCAAATGGCATATGCTAACAGATTATTCTTAAAATTAGTTAACGATTCTGGCTCAATTGGTAGAGTCGCAACTAAACCTACTCAAGCAATGGAAGATGGAATTAATGCTGGACTTCATTCTTGGCTCTTAAAAGGAACCAAATTTGAAGTTGGAAGAAAATATGCAGTAGATCCCTATGAAGAACATAAAGAAAGAATCGATAAAATAATAAAAATTTTACCTCCAGATTTCAAAGATGGAATGGAAAATTGGTCAGGAAGAATAGAGCAACATATATCTGATACAAATTATGGTCTTCTAGTATGGGATATTATCGAACAACAAGAAACTATAGTCCTTTCAACAGATTTAGACGGAGACAGATTAACTGATCTGCTAGCTGATATTTCAGATCCCCTAAGAGCATTTGGGGGGAAAGTTGCAAAACATTTAGGGCAAGATGTTGATATGAGAAATATTTGGTCAGATATGGGTTATACCACAGGTAATGGTAGAGATATGACTTCAGTTATGCATAGAATGTCAGGACCTCCTATTCATGAGCAAACACTAGGTTCTGCAGATGCAATGTTATTAAGATTATTAGATGGTGATGAATGGGTTGGAGGAACTAAACAACCATATGATCCCAGAATACATTTTGTGCTTATTAGAGATGCATATATTGATGCTAATCCTGATAATAAGGAACTACATTCATGGCTAGATAGTGCATTAGAAAAATTTGATGAAGTTTATACTGGAGATCGACCTGGATTCATACAGGGATATGAATCATTAAAAAAAGCGATTACTCCTTGGGGTAAATAAAAAAAATAATTGGAGGTAAATGATGAAATTTAAAGTATCAGTTATAGGAGCAGGAAACGTAGGGGCAACAACAGCACAAAGAATTTTTGAAAAAAAATATGCTGATGTAGTATTGGTAGATGTAGTTGAGGACATGCCACAAGGTAAAGCATTGGATATATTGGAATCAGGCCCTGTTTTAGGAACTGACAGTAAAATAATTGGTTCAAATGGATATGAAGAAACTGCTAACTCAGATGTAGTTGTTATTACTGCCGGAATAGCGAGAAAACCTGGAATGAGTAGAGATGATCTTCTACTTACTAATATGAAAATT
>MDTD01017135.1_pt1 | contig 22852 bp, 17 predicted proteins | sample 811221 | NCBI WGS metagenome assembly MDTD01 (sample SAMN05326646, study PRJNA326480) | marine metagenome | isolation source: seawater | place: Pacific Ocean: South West | collected 2011 | reverse complement strand
TTTAAAATTGCTTGATTCTTTATCTGATTTTGAGTTTTCTGCTTGATGATCTAATATTGCATATACTAGCTCTTGTTTTTTTAATTTTTCGTGTTTAGAGATATTGAGTTCTTTTGCAATTGACTTCAATTCTGCAACTTTTTTAGTATTTAGTTTTTCTAATATATACATATGATTTTTTTTTAGGCAACAACCACAAAATTTATTTTTTAGATGAAAATGAAGATATAATTGAGAGTAGTTGTTATCTGTGAATGATATGCAATAATACAATTTTTTTATTAGATAGCATAAATATTGATTTTTAATTAATTTTGTCTTTTTAAAAATTTTACTATGATACAACGATTTCAATCACTTTTTTTTCTTTTCGCTTCTATTATATTAATTATGATAATATATCAATTTCCTATATTAGAAAGTGCAGGTGTTTCATACTATCTTTCTAATCATTTTTCATCTGTTAGGTTGTTAATTCTTTTTGCTGCTGCATTATCTTTTTTTTCAATATTTCAATTTAGAAATACAAAGAGGCAAAAAATGATCTCAAAACTCGCACGTCTTTTGATTACTATTGCACTTGTTTTAACAGTTTTTGTTTATAAAGAAGATAAAAATATAGGTCTTGGTTTATTCTTGTTAATTATACCTTTTATTTTTTTATTAATAGCTAACTTTCTTATTAGAAAAGATGAAAAACTCATAGAGTCTGCTGATCGAATTCGTTAATATTTTTTCTTGGAAATTCGATCACTTTTAAAGATTTTATTTTCTCTTTATCAATAGTAAATGAAACGATAGTCTTGACTTTATGTATTCCAAAATCTCCGATGGCACCTGGATTCATATGTAGCAAATCAAGTTTTTTGTCATACATTATTTTCAATATATGAGAATGCCCAGAAATAAATAGATTAGGCTTTGCATCTTTAATATTAGATAAAACATCTTTATTATATTTTCCAGGATAACCTCCAATATGCGTCATCATCACTTTTACTTGTTCACATTTAAAATACAAGGTCTTTTTAAGTTCAGATCGAATAATAGCATTATCAATATTTCCCCATACAGCTTTAACTTCTGCATATTGATTTAATTCATCTAGAATATTAATCGATCCAATATCGCCAGCATGCCAAATTTCATCTACATCTGATAAATATGGGATAAAACGTTTGTCTAGAGAATGGTGAGTGTCAGAAAGTAATATTATTTTCCGCATTTATTTTATTAGAGACACTAGACCTTTATATATAAAAGGTTTATCTTTAAAGTCATATGATATTATAGAATAAGAATATACTCCTTCTTGTACAAGACTGTTGTTCATAGTTCCATCCCATACTCCATTTTTTGTCTCAAATATAACATCTCCCCATCTATTATAGATTGTCATGATATAATCATTGCCTCCAATTATTGAAGGCTGAAAGTAGTCGTTATTTCCATCATTATTAGGTGTAAAAGAAGATGGAATAAATGTTGTGTATATAGGATTAATTATTAAGCTGTCTGTGATAGTATCTGTGCAGTTATATTGATTTGTTACTATATATGTTATTAAAAACTCACCTATATCAGAGTATTCATATGAAAAAGAGAGACTGTCATATACGGTCATTCCATCTCCCAGATCCCAAATAGAACTTATAATATCTGTGCTATTATCTTCAAAATTAATAGACGCATTCTCTATATCAGTTGGCTGAGGACTAAATGTAAAATCTGCAATGGGAGAAGAGCTAATGTTAACTATTTTTTCAACTGTATTTGAACAGAGTGTGATTGAGTCCATATATTCATAGCGGATAGTATAAGCTCCATTTGCTAGATTTTCTACATCAAAGAAATTAGTATTTATATTATTAATAAAATATTCGCCTCCAGATGGGGTTGCTATATCTAGAATAAATGAAGATTCTCCTACACAGATATCATCTAATAATAATGATAATTCAGGTAATTGGTTGATTATAACAGGAATTGTGTCATTTGTGAATACGATACATCCATTATTATCCTCTATTGAAGATATAATGATGTCTCTACTAAAATTAGGACTTAAAAAAATGGCTCTTTCTTCAGGATTTAAAATTCCTGTTGAATCAATCACAAATGATTTTTGTATTGAGTCAATTACTGTTAATGTATAAAGATTTGTTGTAGGGCTAATAATATTAATTAAAAGTTCTGTTGAATCAAATCGACAAATAGGACTTTGTATATTAAAATCCATAATAATTTCATTAGCTTCATTTACTATTGCTATGCTATCAAAATAACATCCATTAATATCGGTTACAGAAAAGAAATATGATCCTGCAGTTAGTAATAAAGGATTAAAACTCCCAAAATCTTGAATATAAGGAGGGTTTCCTCCTGTAATATTTAAATTAATCATCCCATTGTCTTCATTGAAACAATTTACATGAGTAATTAATGCCTCAGCCCTTAAGGTGTCAGGTTGATTAATCGTAACATATCCATCTCTTGTACAATTATTACTGTCTGTTATTAAATATTGATAATTCCCAGCACTTAGATTTAATGTGTCCACGCCATACCAGTTTTGAGTATAAGGAGGGTTTCCTCCACTAACTTGTACAAATGCATTCCCGTCAGATAATCCATAACAACTTACATGAGAAAGCAATTCATTAACTTGGAAGTCTGTCGGTTGATTAATAAGTGCTGTGTCATATGCAATACAGTTATTTATATCTGTTACACTAAATACGTGTAGCCCTGCAGGAAGAGCATTTTGATTTAGCCCTCCCCAATTTTCAATATATGGTGCACCTGCTCCTCCTGATATTATTAAAGAGGCTGATCCATCTGTACCTCCAAAACAAGATGTACTTGTTGTATTGATGATTATTTGCATACTTGGCGGTTCGTTAATTAAGATACTTCCTTGTGCTATGCAATTATTATTATCAGTAACGATATATGTATGTGTACCAGCATTTAATGCATTAGGATTGCTTAATCCCCAATCGGTTAAATAGGGTAATGTACCGCCATTTATAATTAGACTTGCTGTTCCATCAGAATAACCTCCACAGGTAGCATCTGTTGTGCTTGATGTAGCTAAAAGAGAATCCGGTTCAGATATTGTAATATTATCACTAAATGTACATCCATTTAGATCTGTAATAGTAAAAGGGTATGTTCCAGCACTTAATGAAAGAGGATTGATTGTTCCTCCAAAATCTTCATTATAAGGAGAAGTACCACCACTTGTATTTAAGATTATAGACCCATTACTTTCGTCTTTACATAAAACATGTGTTATGATAGGATTAACTGTTATAGGTGAAGGGGATGTTAAGTTAATAGAGTCACTCACAATACATCCATTAGAGTCAGTAACAGAATAATAATAGGTTCCAGTACTTAGAACGGATGGTGTACTAAAACTATTTATACCATTAACAAGCTGTTGGTTATATGGAGGAAAATTAACGGTATAATCAGGAATTCCTCCATTAATGATTATTTGAACACTTCCATTAGTGTCTCCGTCACAACTAATATTATTTACTGTATTATTAATAGTAATAGCTGGGGGCTCTGTGATATTAAAGAAACTAGTCAGAATACAGGAGTCTATAGATATGATATTTACAGAATAATTTCCAGGAGAAAGATTGTTTATACTGCTTGTTGTTGCTCCATTTGACCATAAATAAGTTGTAGAGTTAGGTTCATTAATTACACTAATTGACCCATCTGCTAATCCATTGCAGCTAATATTATTTGAGACTATTGCAGGGTTAAAAGGTGGTGGATTTGCTAGTGCATACGTAGCATTCGTGCTGCATCCATTGGTGTCTGTTACTGTTAAAGTATAGTTTCCTGCTGCTAAATTATTAATATTTTGTGTTGTTGGTCCATGACTCCATGAGTATGAGAATGGATTATTAGAGCCTGTTGAGGTTGTTATTATAGATCCATTACTTAATCCGTTACAAGTTGGGTCTGTAATAATGGGAGAAATATTAATATCAGATCCATTTAGAATAATTTGATATTGAAAGGAGAAATTTCCGGGAGAAGGACAAGCATCATTTGTCACGTCAACAGTAAAGAAATAAGGACTATTGGCAGTATCTAGTATAGTTGGAGTCCAACTAAATGTCCCTGTAGGATTCATAGAATTATTATTAGTAATAGTGAATGATGCTCCAGGTATACCGTTATTCCAACTCATATTTACAAAAGCACTTCCTGATCCTGGTAAGACACAAGGATTTCCTCCACTTATTGAAAAAGTATTAGAACCAAAGGTCCCAAAAGCTAAACCTCCTGTTGTGACTCCTGTTAACGTATTATTTCCTGTGATTGAATAAGTTGCTCCATTCCACCCATCTCCCCAAGAATCATACATATTAAATACTAAAGGACCAGAAGGGACACAAACAGTAGTTGTATATGTATTATAGTTATTATAATTTCCTCCAGAAGCTACAATTACTCCAGCAGATGTTATATTCCAAGATATTTCATTTGCCCAACTAGCGGTATTTATATTTACAGTAATATTATAGCCTGGAGGAGCAGGAGGAGGTGTAGGATTATTATTAATAGTATTAATATCAAAACTTATATTTTGACTACCATCAGGGCAATCTAATTCAACGGTATATGTGTTTGTAGTATTAATATCAACAATATTTGTGTCATCAATAGCGCTTAAGCTAGGAGGATTGGTTGCGGTACAATTAAAAACATTTATTTGAATATCACGGATAATACTTCCTATTAATATTCCATTTCTATATTCTTCTACTTTAATGGCTAATATTCCTGATATAATGCTAGGTGGAGTTACACAGAGATTGCCTGTTACTGGATCAAAAGAAGATCCTCCTCCTACAGGATTATTTGAAGAATAAGGCGCTATGTACGTTACAGTATTTCCTGTAGTGCTATTATATGGGGTAATTAAAGAGTACACTAAAGAATCTCCATCTATTTCAATAGCTCCATTATTATAACAATAATAACTCCCAGCACATATGAATGGGGTTGGATATTGACTAAAACTAGGAGAATTATTACAGTACATGGTATTATTAAGAGTTGCTTCAATACAGAGATCTTGACCTCCTGGATTAACGATAGTATTGATGGCTGCATTTCTAGCATATTCACAAGCATATATTGACCAGTCTGAACAGTGTGATAATGTAATGGTCCCTTGGTATGTATATTCTTCAATTCCCAAAGAGGACCCTCCATTACAGAAGCTTGCGCATTGGGGGTTAAGAATTATAGGAGGACCTATTTGTGTTAAAAATGCAGAGCCAGAGCCACAAGAAGAAGAGTATGTTATATATCCATCATAATCAGCGCCAACATTTCCAGAACAGTCTCTATAGAATTTTACAGTTATTCTATATGTATCTGAATTTGTTCCTTGTGATATACATTCATACGATATATCCATTCCTGCAGCATGAGAAGCATGCAGTTCGTGTAGATTTAGTAGAATTAATAATATTGCACAGAAAAGAACTCTCATGATTTTTAGATATTATCTAATTAATGTTACTGTTCCTTCATATGTTCTAAATTTACCTTTTATATCGGTTAGAATGAGACTATAGACGAATACTCCTTTTTTCGCATATTCTCCATTTATTTTTCCATCCCAGGCAATATCTGTCTTATTTGTTGAGAATACTCTTTCTCCTAAACGATTATAGATATTAAATTCATATTCTTGTACTCCATCTACAATTGGCAAGAAATAATCATTATTAAGGTCGTTGTTTGGCGTAAACGAATTAGGAATATATATCTTAAATGTTGGAGATATGATAATAATTTGAGATGTAATATCAGTACAGCCACTATCAGACTCAACTTCTAAAGACACTACATAACTTCCTGTATCAGAAAAAGTATGGTCTAGCTCCCCAAAATTTGTAGGTTCAGTATAGCCATCAGAGAAGTTCCATATTCCACTGATATGACCATTAGAGATATCTGTAAAATGAATAATAGGGTCAGTTATTTCAGCTGGTTGGGGATATGCTGTAAAATTAGCTTCTGGTAATGGATTTACATTTACTATTGCTGATCCAGTAATAGCGGTTGCTTCGCATCCTTTACTATCACTAACATTTTGTATTGTATATATACCTGATTGATCCGTAGAGATTGTAAATATGTTTCCAACGTTCGATACAAAGTTTGAGTTAAGGCCAGCAGAATATTCAAGATCATAAGGAGGTATTCCAGATGATATTGTGAACGTTATATCTGCTGTACTTCCATCAGCACAAATTGATCCTCCACCGCTTAATACTACTTCTGGACGCTCATTTATAGTAGTCATAACTGTTTGGCTAATATTGTTTACACAACCATTCCCATCAGTAATAGAGTTAACCGTATAGGTTGTTGCTGAACTAGGGCTAATAGCAATTGAATCTACTTGTGTTGTGATAGGTATTGGATTACCAGGAGGGTTTCCATTCTCAGAATAACTGACATACCAAGGAGATACACCTGCTGTAAAGGTAAAAGTTAGTTGTATTACATCACCATCGCAACTTTCGCTAGGAGTATTCAGTATAACTTCAGGTAGTTCATTAACAATTAATGTTGTATTGTCAGTTAGATTAGCGGTACAACCTTTATCGTCAGTTACAAAATTAAGTGTATATGTAGTTGTTGTATTTGGAGATACAATGATATTTGTACCAGCTGCTGGTACATTTGTAGTTGCTGCTGCTCCTCCTATTAGATAATCAACTGTGTATGGAGGAGTACCATTAGGAGCAGTAAATGATAATGCAGCATCTTGCCCTATACATATAGGGTTTGGAGCAACATTAATATTAATGTCAGGATTAGGATTCACATAAATATCTGCTGAATTAATATTATTTTGATTTATACATCCATTAGCATCTGTAATATTTGTTATGATATAAGTGTTGTTACCTGGATTTGGCACTATACTAGATAATTGTTGTCCTGAATTATTGAATGGTCCAGCGGATTGAGCATTACCATTCACAGTGTAATTAACAGTGAATGGCGCTATACCTCCTTGATTAAAATCAAATTCTAGATTAACGGGGTCATTAAAACATATTTCATTATCAGAAGTTGTAAAGTCAACACTAAAGTAAGCAGGCTGTACAAGAGTAATGTTTGTGTCATTTGTACAGTTTGAAGAGTTGTCAGTCACAGTTACAGCATATGTTCCATTATTAAGAGCTAGGTTATTAATCCCTCCCCAGTCTACCGTGAAAGGACCATTTGATCCTCCCCCAGGAGATAGTACAATAGCTCCATCGCTATATGTGTTACAGCTAATAGGTGTGATATTAGGATTAAATGTTATTTGATCTGGCTCATATACAGTTGCTGAATCTTGTACTGCGCAACCATTTGATGGAGTAATAATAACTGTGTATGTGCCTGGGCTGAGTCCATAAATACTATCGGTATTTTGTTGGCCAGTACTCCAATCAAATGAAGCAGTAGGAGTAGGAGCATTTAAAACTATTGAATAATCCTCAGTTGCTCCAAACCATGGTGTTGCATTTAGAACATTAGGGTCTGCATAATCACAAGGACCTATATTGCTAGTAGGTCCCATAAATGCATCTTGAGATACAACTCTCATTCTAGTAGCTCCATAAGCGCCTGTACTTGGCACAACGAAATTGATGGATCCAATATTTGGAGACATCCAAGTGCAATTTAAGATCCCAATTTCTTCTCCTGTATCATCAAAATCTCCATCTATATTATAGTCAATAAAAACTTTAGCTCCAGTTGGATAACTTGATCCAGAAAGATCTCCTAAAATAAGATCAACAGAGTAAGCGTGTCCTTCAGTAATATCAGCATACATAGTAGCTGTATAATCTTCATAATAGTCAACTACTCCAGCTGTATTATTATTAATATTATTAGCATCTCCAATTAATACTACTTGTTCAATGATTGCATCTTGATTTCCAGGAAAATCAACTGTGTTTGAACTTGATTGACAATATGATAAAGTAGAAACTGTTCCAGGAGGAGTAGAAGAACCTTGAATAGAAAGACTTGCCGTTCCATTACCAACACCTGGACAACTCTCATTTGTGGTAGTTACATTAACTAATAACTCTTCTGGCTCATAAATAATGACAGTATCTGAATAAACACAACTATTATTGTCTGTTATAGTATAAGTATAAATACCTGCACTAAGATTTGTTGCAGTTTGTGTTGTTTGTCCATCAGACCATAAATAAGAATTTATTTGAGAAGCAGAGTTAATAGAAGCAATACCATCGCTAAATCCATTACAACTAACATTATTGGTAATTGTTGAAGCAGATATAGGGGAAGGTTCTCCAACTATTAAATTATTAATAGTTTCTGTACAATTAAGAGCATCTGTCACTGTTACATGATAAATTCCAGGAGATAAATTATTGATAGAAGAGTTTGTCGAATTATTTGACCATACATACGTATATGGAGGGACTCCTCCTGAAATATTTAAACTAATAGTTCCATCAGAATAACCATAACAACTTACATCATTAATATTAGAACTTAATGTAATTCCACTATTGATTGCTCCTGAATATATAGAATATGGCACTATTGAGCAACAATTACCATTAGACCAGCCTCCTGTTTGACAATCTCCAATAACACTCATTCCGATAGATAAATCTTGTGGAGTACAGGATGATCCAACAGTAACTTGAAAACTCATTGAAAAAGGACCTGTAGAAGATGAACCCCAATCAGAATTAACCCCAGCTGTATTAATAAAGCGCCAACCTGGCCCAAAATTTAAACTACTAGGAAAAGTATGTTGCATATCCCATTGCCAATAACCGGTACCCATCCAATCATTTGTATTTGGGTTTCCTGGATTTGATAACGGTGTGAGATTTGTCCATCCTGCACCTAAATTAATATCAAAAGCAATAATCCAGTTGACATTTACCTGAGTAAAACTACTTAAAGTATAATTTACAGTTACAACCTGACCAGGAGAATAAGGTCCACCAGGGTTCAAAGTATAAGTCTGTGGACCCACACATTGTGATTTTGCTGAATAAACAAAAACACTTAATAATAATATGTAAATTAATCTTTGCAAAACAAGTTTTGCAAAATTACGAAATATAGACTAAATACTAATTTACAGGGACCAACTCATAATCTTTATAATGATATAAAGGAGCTTTCATGTTAATTCTACCTCCTTTACTTAATCTTCTAAATTGAAATTTTCTAAAATCAGAAAAGAAATGCATAATAATATTATATCCAACATATGTATACTTCCCTTGATTAGTATTATATCGCTCTTCAAAAAGATCTAAGAATGCTTTATCATGTTTATTATTATAATTAAAAGAATTAGATATAGGTAAATGAACATCTAATTCCATTAGATTTCCTATATCTAAATTGTCATACCTCTTCCAAGCATCTAATCCAAAAACTATTGAAACGGAATCCATAATACCAATAGAAGCCAACAATTTACTTACAAACGCTTGATTTGATGAGGGTATAATTACAACTTGAAAATCGGAAAATATATTACGTAAACTATCAACATGTGTATGCTCAATCTCAAAAAGATTAATTCTCCTATTATCTTTTTTATATATCTTATTTATATATTCAGCAATCTCACTATCTCTTTTTTGATGTAAAACCATAACCTTCTTCTTTTTATAACGGTTAAGAATTTTCTTGCTAATAATTAATTGTTGGCTTTCTACAGTAGGCGATATCTGAAATACTGCGCTAAACTTCCTCACACTATTAGTTAATCTTGACAAAGGGTTTATAAGAATTTTATCTTTAGATTTACCATATTTTCTACATAATATATTAAAGTTTCTTGCATGAAGAGGACCTATAATTATATCCATGTCATCTAATAATCCTGAAGCAACAAGATTTTTTACTTTTAATGAATCCTTATTAGTATCAAAAGTATGTAGTACAATCTCTTTACCCTGATTTCTTAAAGAATCCAAAGCTAAAGTAACACCAATATGAAAAGAAAGAGCAGCTTCTGATAAATTATAATAAATAGATTCAATATTATCAGTATCCTCAAAGTCATTAAACATAGTGTCATTCTTAATTAAATAATAAGGCATTAATAATGCTAAATTAAGTTCTTCCTCATTAGAATTATAATGTTTCTTATGGTCTAAAGAAGAAGGGTTATTAAGATTAACAGGAATATATAATAATTGATTATATGTAAGTCTACTATTAAGCTCATTAGCCTTCATAATTTCAGACACTTTAACATTATGTAATTTAGAAATCTTATTTAATGATTCTCCAGCTTTTACAAAGTGTTCAACATATAATACTCCATCAAACTCTACTGTATCTCGTACTATTTTAGCATTTACATTTAAAATACTAATAAAAAATACTAATAATAATATATACCTAATTATTCCCATTCAATAGTTGCAGGAGGTTTAGAGCTAATATCATATACAACACGGTTAACTCCTTTGACTTTATTAATAATATCATTAGAAACTTTTGCTAAAAAATCATAAGGAAGATGAACCCAGTCAGCAGTCATTCCATCTGTGGATTCAACAGCTCGTAATACGACAGCATTTTCATATGTCCTCTCATCTCCCATAACACCAACGGACTGTACAGGTAAAAAGACTACACCTGCTTGCCAAACTTTAGTATATAAACCTTCTGATTTTAAAGACTCTATAAATATATAATCAGCCTCTTGTAATACCTGCACTTTTTCTTTAGTAATACTACCTAATATACGAATTCCAAGCCCCGGACCTGGAAAAGGATGTCTATCTAGGATTTCATTATCAATACCCATAGACCTTCCGATTTTTCTCACTTCATCTTTAAATAAAGTCTTAAGTGGTTCTATAACTTTCAATTTCATATAATCAGGCAAACCTCCAACATTATGATGAGATTTTATAGTAGCTGAAGGACCTCCAGTAGCAGAAATTGATTCTATTACATCCGGATAAATAGTCCCTTGAGCTAACCATTCTACATTATCAATCTCCTTCGCTTTTTCATCAAAAACATCAATAAAAACAGAACCTATTATTTTACGTTTTTTTTCTGGCTCTGAAACATCTTTTAATGCATTATAGAATAAATCTTTAGCATCAACACCCTGAATATTCAAACCCATTCCTTTATATTGATCTAATACACTCTGAAACTCATTTTTCCTTAGAAGTCCGTTATCTACAAATATACAATATAGATTATCTCCTATTGCTTGCTTTAAAAGCATAGCTGCAACAGTAGAGTCTACTCCTCCAGACAATCCCAAAACAACCTTACCACTTCCTATTCTTTCTTGTATATCTAATACCGTTTCTTCAATAAATGCATTAGGAGTCCAATCTTGAGAAAAACCACAAATATTAACTAGAAAATTCTCTAAAATAGTAGCTCCCTCTATAGTATGATAGACTTCTGGATGAAACTGTAATCCATAAGTCAATTCATTATCAACTTTAAAAGCCGCAATTTGAATATTATGAGTTGAAGCAATAACCTCATGATCATCTGGAAGTGTCTCAATAGTATCCCCATGACTCATCCAAACTTGTGAATTTAAAGAAATGTTTTCTAATAATTTATTAGAAGAGGCTACAAAAGATAAATTTGCTCGACCATATTCTCTTATTTTGGAAGGTACAACTGTCCCTCCGTACCTATGAGCTAAATATTGTGCTCCATAACAAATTCCAAGTAAAGGAAGCCTACCTTTAATTTTAGATAAATCGAAATCAGGACCATCTAAATCATGTACCGAATGAGGAGAACCAGACAAAATTACTGCCTTCCACCCATCATTAATATCTGGCAACTTATTATAAGGATGTATTTCAGAATAAATATTTAACTCTCTTACACGTCTAGCTATTAACTGGGTATATTGAGAACCAAAATCTAAGATTAATATTTTCTCGTGACTCATATATAAGCTTTAATTGGTTAAAACTACAAAATTAGAATCGAGTGGATTTAAACTTTGTTTTAATATTTTAATAAAGTTTTCCCCATGTTCCAAATAAAAAGGAATAAAAGTGTCGTAACGTTCTTGCAAATTATTATTTGGAAACAATTGTTTTTTTAATTTACTAATCTGATTTATAGCACTCTTATCTTTTTGTTTTGCCAATCGTATAAACTTTAACCCTAATTTATCTAATATTTTTAGTTGTTTATTTAATTCTGATTTAATATGATTTTTTACTCCTTGATCAATAGCCTTCTCTAATAAAGAAGAATAAATTCTTATCATAGCTTGCTTTTCATTAAGAATAGAAATATCAGATATGCTTTTAGACATAATGTATTTCTTCTGCAAAGCATGCTCATCTTTAAAAAGATCTAATAGATTAAAATTAAAGGAATTCAACTTCTTTTTCTGTTTATCTGAGATAATTAGAATAGAATTTCTTAATATTAATATAGGAAAAGGAATATTACTGTAATCAAATATAGATTTAAGTTGCAACCAATATCCTATCTCTGAACCTCCTCCCACATAAGCAAGATTAGGCAGTATACTTTCTTGATAAAGAGGTCTTAATAAAACGTTAGGACTAAACCTTTCTGGATAAGCATCTATTTCTTCCTCTGATATTGCTTCAGTGATTAAAACTCTATGATCATCTAATAATTTAAAAAAATTAATTTCTCGAAAAAAAGCTTGAGGAGTATACATCATTTTAGTCAGATTAATACTAGATTGCTCTATCTTCTTAAAAAAAGCATTTTCTAATATATCTTTCTTAATATATGGAATAAACTCTCTTTTTAATTCCTTATCATCTCCATCAATTACAACAATACCATAATCACCAAAAAGATAATTAATTAAATATCTTGTAGCATCAGAAAGATTTTTATGTTTTAAATAAGCATTATGAAAAATATCAACTAATTGCTCTGCATGCTTACTTTCTCCCATGATATTTTGAAGTTCATCAATCACTTCTTTTATATTGTTTAAATTCATTCTGCCAACAGGCCCTTCCTGTCTAGAATTCCATTCAATTTTCTTGCCAAAAAGGTTAATATGATTAATTTCTTGAAAATCATGATCTTCTGTTGCCATCCAAAAAATAGGGACAAAATTATTTGTAGGATATTTTTCCTTCAGTTGTTCAGCTAAATTAATAGCTGATATTATTTTATAAAAGAAATATAAGGGACCTGTAAATAAGCTAAGCTGATGACCAGTAGTTACAGTAAAAGTATTATTTTCTTTTATTAACTGTATATTAATTTCAGATTGCTTAGAGACAGAAATCACAGAGTTCTGCTTTTCTAAAACTGAACTCAACAACTCTCTATTTATATTATTCTGAGATTGTTGCTCAATTTGTTTCTGAAAAACATCTAAATCTGGGAAATGATTAATAAAGGGCTGTAATTTTTCTTCTTGATTGATATAATCTATGATTAACCTTGATGATAGATTTGTTTTTTTATATGGAATTCTATAAGCCTTCAAAATCTATTTCTTCATTATAAAACCCCCTGCTATTAGATCTTCACCTTCATAAATAGCAGCTGATTGTCCCGGAGCTATACCTTCTACTTTTTTATGAAATAAAACTTTTAAAGTATCACCATGATTAGTTATAGTTGCCATCTCTCCTTTATGTTTATAGCGTACTTTTACTAAACACTGCATTCCATCAATAATCTTAGAATATTTTATATAATTAATGTTCTGGACATACATCTCTTGCTTCTGCAAATCTTGTTTACTACCTACTGTAACCGTATTCTGATCAGCATCGATACCTATTACATATGTAGCTTCAGAACCTAATGAAACACCTAATTTTCTTTGACCGATTGTATAAAAAGGATAACCATCATGTGTTCCTATAACAGTTCCATCAGATTTAATAAATTTTCCTCCTTGAACCTTCTCTTGCAATCCTTTCACTCTTCTTTTTAAAAAACTTCTGTAGTCATTATCAGGTATAAAACAAATCTCATAACTTTCATTCTTTTCAGCAAGCTCTTTATAACCTCTATCCAAAGCCATTTTTTTTATGTCTTTTTTATGATACTTTCCCATAGGAAAGATGGTTCTTTTAAGACATTCTTGACTAACACCCCACAAAACATAAGATTGATCTTTACTTTCGTCTAATCCTTTAAAAACAACATATCTGCCATTCTCTTCTCTTATTTGAGCATAGTGACCTGTCGCTATATACTTACAATTCAACATATCTGCTCTTTTCAACAATGCTTCCCACTTAATGTAAGTATTGCAGAGAACACAAGGATTAGGAGTTCGACCGGCAATATACTCATCAACAAAATTATCAATAATAGAATCTCCAAATTCTTCGCGAATATCTAATATAGTATGTGGAAAACCACAATCGACTGCTAATTGCCTTGCATCATTAATAGAATCTAAACTACAGCACCCTGTTTCTTTCTTGTTCCCTCCTGAACTTTCATAGTCCCAAGTTTTCATAGTAAGTCCTATAACTTCATAACCAGATTCATGTAAAATTAATGAAGCCATGGTACTATCAATACCTCCACTCATCGCCATTAAGACTCTTCCTTTACTCATTTATACTTAATTATTGTATCCGTTTCTCCTGTTTTACTAAAATACTTCCAAACACCTTTCCTTAAATCTTTATTATAAAACCCCTCATAAGATTTAGATCCATCAATATAAAATGCTTCGACAGGACCATTACGTTTTCCTTTTTTATACACAAGTTCTACTTTAACATTACCATTATCAAAAAACTGGACAAATTTACCATCTTTAATACCATTAACCCAAAATTGAATCTGATAAAGTAATCCATTAGGATAATATGTTTTTACAAATCCATGAAATAAACCATTGGAATATTGTTCTTTAAGAAGAAGGGTACTATCTTTAGAATAATAATTCCAAGTACTATCTTTAATTTCATCAACATAGATACCCGAAGCTTTAATATATCCATTCTTATAGAAAATATGAGCAGTTGAAGCCTTACCATCATTAAAAAAATTCCTCTTAGCCTTTAGTTGACCTGTAGGATAATAATAATAAAAAATTCCATAAGGTTTACCATCCTTAAACTGCCCTTCATACTTTATTGAACCATTAGTATATGTTTGCGTCCATTCCCCCTGTTTATGATTATCAGAGTCTATTTTATTTTTCAACTGACCATAAGACAAAAAAGGTAAAAGAAACAATATGAAAAATATTATTCTCATACAGAAAAATTTATACAAATATAATAAGAAAAGAAATTACTGTTTATTTTTATCTATCATTAAATCTTCTATTCCATCAATAAAACTACTCCAAGAAAATCTTTCTTTTTCATTGATCGTGTTAGCAGAAAACTGCTTTTCTTTATTATTAAAATAAAAATCAAATATTGCATTAGCAATATCTTCAGGATCCTGACTTGTTACATATCCTACTTGATTATCTGGAACAATCTCTGCAAGCCCACCTACATTAGTAACTAACATAGGTCGTTCAAAATGATATGCTATCTGTGTTACTCCACTCTGTGTTGCTGTCCGATAAGTTTGAGTAATCATATCTGATCCACAGAAATACCATTTTACTTTCTCAGCTGGAATAAAATCACTATGTAAAATAATATTTTGAGTAATATCTAACTCTTCTATCAACTCTATATATTCTTTCTTATCATCATAAAATTCACCTGCAACTATTAATTTTATTTTTAATTCTTTTATTCTATCATCTGACATAGCTTTTAATAGTAAATCTAGACCTTTATATTTTCTAACAAAACCAAAAAAAAGCAAATATCTTTCATTAACATCAAGTCCTAGATTCAATAAAGCCTCCTTCTTACTTATTTTATTTCCAAATATATTGTATATAGGGTGAGGCATAAATCTTTTTTTAATACTACTTGTAAATTGTGACAAATCATCAAGAACTGAAGAAGAAAGAGCCATAAACGCATCACATCCTCCAATAAAATATTTTGTTAAAATATTATCTCCTATTCTTTTTTCATGAGGGATAATATTATCTGTTATAGCAAGTACTTTTGTTTTACTTCTTATTAGACGAGCTATTGTACCAAGACATGGAGCCATAAAAGGAATCCAGTATCTAATTATAACATAATCAGGAGATTCCTTTTTAATTGCATTAGCAACTCTAAACCAATTAAAAGGATTAATAGAATTAATAAGTGTCCTGATCTCTATATCTTTAGGAGCTTCACCAGATTCATATTGAGTTCTCCCTGGGAAAAGAAAAGAAGGATATTGTAATGTAAATGAAAATAAAATAACATTAATCCCTTTATTATAAAAAGCTTTTCCTAAAGCATTGTTAAAATTTGATATTCCTCCTCTAAATGGAAATGCAGGACCAATAATAATGACTTTTCGCTGCTTCAAGATCTAAGACTCTTTCTCTATTTGATAATTACTTTTATCTAAATTATTTCGAGCAATCATTTCTGAAATAAAACCTGCTAAAAATAGTTGTATACCAATAATCATTGATGTAAGTGCAATATAAAAACCTGACATGTCTGCAATGTTACGAGCAGGCAAATCATTAAATAAGAAATATAATTTATTGCCTCCTATATAAGCAAATAATCCGAAACCTAACATCGTCATAAGTGTGCCTAATACTCCAAAAAAGTGCATTGGCTTCTTTCCAAAACGTGTAACAAACGTAATTGTTATTAAATCTAAAAAACCATTAAAAAACCGTTCTAAACCAAATTTTGTTACACCATATTTTCTAGCCTGATGAACAACAACCTTTTCTGTAATCTTATCAAAGCCTGCCCATTTTGCAAGCACTGGAATATAACGATGCATTTCTCCATGTACTTGGATTGATTTGACTACTGTATTTTTATATGCTTTTAAACCACAATTAAAATCATGCAAATAAATGCCAGACATAAGACGAGCAGCCCAATTAAAAAGCTTGGTAGGTAAAGTTTTAGTAATCGGATCATATCTCTTTTTTTTCCAACCTGAAACTAAATCATAATTCTCAGTTATAATTTTATTATATAATGCTGGTATCTCATCAGGACTATCTTGTAAATCTGCATCCATAGTAATAACAACATCTCCTTGAGATCTAGAAAAACCTACATTAAGTGCTGCTGATTTTCCATAATTTCTTCTAAATTTAATACCTTTAATATTTTGATTTCCTGAACATATATTTTCTATCACCTTCCATGAATTATCTTTACTGCCATCATCAATTAGCAATACTTCATAAGAATATTGATGCTGACTCATAACATTTGCTATTAAATCACATAATTCTACTAAAGATTCTTCTTCATTTAGTAAAGGTATGACAATACTTATATTCATTATTACATTCTATTTAGCATCTGTTTTTTTTAAAAAAGAAGAGAGTATCAGCGAAAAGAAAAAACCAAGAAAAGTACCTTCAAGAACTCCCATAATCATTAACCAATGTGGCTGCATCAATTTACCATACATTCCCATTATACCATCAAGATTCTCGTCAGAAATTTCTGGACTTTGTTGAAGGATTGATTGTTCCGTCATACTTAAGATTTCAGCTATATATTCAGAATCTAAATAAGTAATATAAACTAACGTATAAAAAGCCATTATAATCGAAGAAAAGAAACTAATACTTGTTCCTAATTTTAAAGAAAGAGAATAAGAAATACAACCTTGATTTATATTATCACGAAATTGAATAATTGCATAAATTAGAAACACAATGATTATTAAAGAATTTAATATAAATGCAGATGTATTTTGCTTAATACTAAGAGCCCAAAATAATAAACTAATCAGCACCAAAAAAGAACCAAGTACTGCTCCATAATTCATTGCAAACTTTCTTGTATCCATCAACTTTATGTTAAGTTTTTATAAAAAGCAAATATAAAAAATAGAAGTATAAAAATACTTTGTAAAGAAGATATATTATATTAGTTTTGCTTGCGAAGGGTAAGTCTTGTACGACCAGCTCCCTATGAACCCCCCCAGGACCGGAAGGTAGCAAGGGTATTAGGTTGTAGCGGTGCGATATAAGTAGCTTACCCTTTATGATATCCTACTCCACCCTATTCTTTCTCTAGCGTATGGCCTATAAGCTCTAATTATATTAATATTATCAGTATGTTCTAAATGAGGATCTTTTTCTAATAGAACTTGCGCTTGTTCTCTAGCAAATTCAAGAATCTTATTGTCAACTAATAAATTTGCTATCTTAAAATTAAGTATTCCACTCTGCTTAGTACCCATCATATCACCAGGTCCCCTTAATTTTAAATCTTGCTCTGAAATTCTAAATCCATCATTAGTTTCTACCATGGTTTTTAATCGAATTCGCGCATCATTAGTTACTTTATCTCCACTAACTAAAATACAATAAGACTGTTCTGCTCCTCTACCAACTCTCCCTCTTAATTGATGTAACTGTGAAAGGCCAAATCGCTCTGCACTTTCTATAATCATAACAGATGCATTTGGAACATCTACTCCAACTTCAATTACAGTAGTAGCAACCATAATATTTGTGACACCTGATAAAAAACGTTCCATTTCATATTCTTTATCTTCAGCTTTCATCTTTCCATGTACCACACTAACTTGAAAATCTGGTAGAGGAAATTCTCTTACAATTGAGTTATAACCTTCTATCAGATTTTTATAATCTAATTTCTCACTCTCTTCAATTAAAGGAAAAACAATATAAATCTGTCTTCCTAATTTAATCTGTTTCTTCATAAAATCAATAATACTCAAACGAGAACTATTTGACTTCCACATAGTCTTAACTGGCTTTCTACCTGGAGGAAGCTCATCAATTATAGAAACATCAAGATCTCCATAAAGTGTCATAGATAATGTTCTCGGAATCGGTGTAGCTGTCATAACAAGCACATGAGGAGGATATTCATTCTTTTTCCAAAGCCTTGCTCTTTGAGCTACTCCAAACCTATGTTGCTCATCAATGATAGCAACTGCAAGATTTTTAAACAACACCTGTTTCTCCAATAACGCATGTGTTCCTATAAGAATATCTATCTTACCTTGTTCTAAATCTTTTAATAATACTTTACGATCTTTTGTCTTTGTAGATCCAGTCAGGATTCTAATATTAATTTCTTGATTTTTTAAATATCCGGAAATAGTAACAAAATGCTGTTGTGCTAATATTTCTGTAGGAGCCATCAGACAAGCTTGATACTTATTATCAATAGCCATTAGCATGGTAAGTAAGGCTACCAACGTCTTTCCACTTCCAACATCTCCTTGTAATAAACGATTCATCTGAAATCTTTTCTTAACATCATTACGGATCTCTTTAAGTACTTTCTTTTGCGAATTAGTTAATGTAAACGGTAAGTGATTATGATAAAAATTATTAAAACAATCTCCTATTTTATCTAAAGTATAGCCTTTATTTCTTGAGTTTCTTGTAAGCTGCGTTTTTAATAAATGTAATTGTAAAAAAAAGAATTCTTCAAACTTTAAACGTTTCTGTGCTCTAACTAATCTTCGTGCACTACTTGGACAATGAATATCAAAAAGAGATTCTTCTCTACTAGGAAGGTTTAACCTTTTGATTATTTCTAAAGATAGTGTTTCTTCAAGATGATGTTTTAATAAAGGTAATAGAGAGTGTATAAGCTTAGAAATCACTCTACTTGATAAACCTTTAGAATTAAGTTTTTCTGTTGAAGGGTAAACAGCTTTTAGCTTATTAATATCTTCATGTTTATCTTCAATAAGATCCATCTCAGGATGTGCAATATTTAACTTTCCATTATAAAAAGAAGGTTTACCAAATACAAGATACTCTGTATTTAATTTAATTGCTGATTTTATCCATCTTATTCCTTTAAACCAAACTAACTCAGTTATACCTGTTTCATCCTTAAGATAAGCAATTAGTCTTTTTTTTCTTTTCAGCCCTTTCTCTTCAAATCTCACAATAAAACCTTTAACCTGAATATAAGGTAAATCCTTAGTCAATTCAGATATCTTATATGTTTTGCTCTTATCAATATATCTAAACGGATAATGAGAAAGAAGATCACCATATGTGAAAATCTTTAATTCCTTCTTTAATAAATCAGCTCTAGATGGGCCAACCCCCTTTAAATATTCAATAGGAGTAGATAGAATATGCATGCGGTAAATTTATAAAAAGTAACCTTAGCTAAAAACACTTAACATATATTCTTATAATTAAATATCATAAGATAATTTTGCCAATAAAATAAATAAAGTATAGGGGTCTTCAACTTGCAGTTCCTTCTGAATCCGATAAGAAAAATTAAAGTCTGTATTTTTAAAAATAGGATATGATACGCCAAGAGTATATCTTATCTTATTTATCATTTGTAAATCACGTAAGAAATATTCAAAAGCAAATTCAGGCTCTAGCTTTGTCTTTCTTATATTATAATTTAATAGTAATTGCTGCCTAAATGTATTTGCAAATTCGTTGTAATTCCCTTGTCTTTGAAATCTCTTTCTCGAAGCAAACCAGAATCTATTTATCTTTTTTTTTACAACTAAATCAGAATAATACCTAAATAAATGATCTCTTTCTAGTTGCTGATTCCATTCATGAATATCTCGCAGACCTATTAATAATGATATTTTCTTATTATATTTATATTTAATCTTTAAATCCGTATAACTCTTTGAAAGCAATGAGCTGTTCTCTCTAAAACGAATTCCTTGTTTTAAATATAAATTAACTTTTTTTGAGGCTTTGTAATTTAATGAAGCTGAAGACCAAACTTGCAAATCACTCTCTTGTGAGAAAACAGAAAAAGAAAAAAGATATAAAACTAATATACTATTCCGTATCTTCCTCATAATAGAAAATTCGCAAATTAGCAGTGTCTCGAAGAAAATCAATTCTCCTTACCTCTACACGAATAACATTAATACCTGTTCTTTTCTTAATGTCAGCAAGCAATTCTTCTCTTCTATCAGGCTTTATTAATTCAATCTTCTCATAGGTAATATTTTTTCTACTTTCATGTCTTAATAACCATAACCTTTCCATTCCATAAGTAATAAACACAATCATGAAATTTGCAAAAACAAGTTCTGCATGACTAATCTTCTTATTTGAAAGGGCATTTACAACAGAAATACCAATAACCAAGAAAAGATATGTCATCTCCTTAATAGGTATAGGGTCTGTACGATATCGTATAATACCAAAGATTGCAAAAAGCCCTAAAGCAAAACCTAATTGAAGTTTAACACTATCAAGTAGTACACAAAGAAGAAAAACAGTTAGACTAATAAGAAAATAAGTAAATAAATAATCTTTATTCTTAGTAGCCGGATAATAGATATATCTGATTATAATCGTAATAACCAGTAAATTAAAAAACGTCTTAACTATTAACTCCCAAAAATCTTCTGAGTCAAAAACAGGAATTCCTAAGAATTCCATACCATTAAGTAAAATAAGTAATAAGTCCATTATGCTTTTTTTAATTTATTAATAAATAATAATTTCTCTTTAAATCTGTTCTTCTTCATACCTTTATTAAGATACAAAGTAGACATACAATATTTGCTTAATCGAATTGGCAAGATACTCATTTCTTTTGCAATTCTAATAAAATCTGAGGACCTACTCATTCTTTCTTGTTTTACTTCTGCAATTACAATCTCCTTAAAATCTCCAGATTCCTTTTTATTTTTAAATGTTAAATCAATATCAATGGTTAAACGCTCCTTATGAACTCTATGTACTAAAGTAAGACGACTAAAATTAATCCATTGTTTTGCCTCCACATCAATATCTTCACCTATTATCTTATAAATATAATTCTTATGTTCAGTAGTTAATTCTTCTGAGATGTAATCAACCTTCATCCTTTTCTTAATTGTTTTCTTTTTATTATTCTTTAATTTAATTTCTAAAAAAGATATTCCACTCCCAACATATTCTCTGAATCTAATCTTATTTCGATTAACTCGCTGATTATGATGGTCAAGATAAAATTTTAAATCATTCGTATCATAATATAAAGACTTATATTGATGTACTGTTTCACCATCGATATGTAACATACGATAGAAAGGCTTGATTCTTTTTAGAAGAACAGGAAGCTTATTAACTGAAAAAGCAAATTTAGTGTCAGTTCTACTCATCAATTTTACCCCATCCATTTCAGATAAAGAAATAGGTGAAAAATCAGATATTATTTCAGGAAAATTATTCATTTATTGATTTCTTTCTATAACAAAATCATCAACACTTTTAATAGTATTATTTGACTCTATAGTTACTTGCTTAAAAACAGGATAGTCGTAATTAATCATATCAACATCTGTACTATCAGCATAGGTGTAAATAATATAATCACCTTTTCTTAAATACTCAAATCTATATCTACCATTGTAATCAGTCTCAAACTTGTCATTATAAATATCTTGAGGATCATTAGAATAAATTATAAATACATCTTTTCCTGAATCTAACTGATAATATGAAGTATCTAAAAGTCCTGTATTAGGATTCTGAAAAGTGAAGATCTTATAAACCTGTCCTTCTATTACAGAAGTACCTCCTTCACCAGGACCTTTTTCACAAGAAAATAATCCTATCAATACTATAAAGATTAATAACCCCTTTTTCATAATTACTGTTTTATAATTTTAACTATTTGATTATCTATTTTAACAAAATACACACCATCTTCCCAGTCGCTTATATCAATGGTATTCACGTTACTCTTTTCATAAATCTCCTGCCCCATCATATTAAATACAGTTATCATAT
>MDTD01014215.1_pt1 | contig 22863 bp, 20 predicted proteins | sample 811221 | NCBI WGS metagenome assembly MDTD01 (sample SAMN05326646, study PRJNA326480) | marine metagenome | isolation source: seawater | place: Pacific Ocean: South West | collected 2011 | reverse complement strand
TAGGATCGATAGGGTAAGATAACCGTCTACCGCGTAACACAAACTTATTAAAAGATACCAAAATTTGCGTTTAAAACGGGGCGCATCCGTATCAGGTTTGTGAACTTTATTACATTGTTTGTTGTCCCATCCATATTCAAATTAAACGCTTGAGAGAACTAATATGAATGGAAACCCTCACGTAATTAGTTTTTTGGAAAAAAGACGGTCTATTGCTGTAAGGCAGATGTCGCCCGGAAAAGTCGATGATGTTCACCTTGAACAAATACTTAACGCTGGAATTAGGGTGCCAGATCACGGCGCTTTAAAACCCTGGCGACTTGTTGTTATTACCGGAGAATCAAAAAAAAGAATCGACGAAGATGTAATTTTTTCTGAGTTTCAATCCGAAAATCCATCAGCCACCGATGATGTACAAGTAAGAGAGAAAACACGACTTCAACGTGCTGAGGTGGTCATTGCTGTTATTTCGTCACCCAAGGAGAGTAAAAAAATTCCGGCATGGGAAATGCAACTATCTGCCGGAGCTGTCTGTACGACGCTACTCTATGCGGCACAGTCATTAAATTATGCTGCTCAGTGGCTTACCGAATGGTATGCTTACAACGATAAAGTGCTTAGCGAATTGGGTGGTATTCCAGGAAGAGACAAAATAGCGGGGTTTATCTACATAGGGGAAAAGATCTCCGACCCGTTCGAGCGACCTCGCCCTAAACCGGAAACCGTAATTTCTTTTCTCTAGCAATTAAAAAAACTAGGCTAGATGCTAAATTGTTAATACAGTGAACATGGTTGTTGTCTCTAGCAGGTAAGGGAATAAACTTTGACCATATATTAGTAAAAACTCTTTATGCTACGGCGGAGGGTGTGAGATTCGAACTCACGGAGAGGTTGCCCCCTCGCTGGTTTTCAAGACCAGTGCAATCGACCACTCTGCCAACCCTCCTAAATTCTAGTATACCGCAGGAATTCCAACAAGTTTACTCTAGAATAATTTCTATCTTCTCTCGCCAGATAATTCGTGGAATTTCTTAATACCCTTGCTGCCAAATACTTTGTACAGTTGAACTAAAAACAATCCTTGTTTTCGAATAGAATCCCGAGAATCCTGTATTACTGGACAATGAAAAACTACGAAAAATGTCACGATTACGCCCAACAGAAAAGCGCTAAGAAGACACATGTTGACGTCTTTTTTTATATTTTTACTAATCATCGGTATAACTGTTTTCAATTTCTCTTACTTTGGTTTACTGTCGTTTTTACTTTCAGTATTACTATCTTCCTGCTTATTTTGAATAGTTTTTGAAATCTCAGGATTATTTTCGTTAGACAGTTTTGTCTCTTTCTCACTAGAAATTTTAGGTGCAGACTTATTCAAGTCAAATTTTTGAACTAAATACTCATCAAGTCGTTTTGTAGCTGATCGTACATCTTTTTCTCTTTGCAGATTGTGCTCCGTCAAGTCCGAAATAGGCTCCTTTTTATTCATCCTAGTCAACATCCCTTTCCCACTCAATTTTGACAGTTCTATCCCTAATACGCAAAAGCCAAAACGCCAGAGCGATTGTCTTTGCGTCAATTATCTCTAAAGTTTGCACTTTTAATAGAAAGTCTTCAACAGTAATATCCACTAGATTTATTACTTCCCCAGGATCTGTGTTTTGATCACACTTACGTATTAAGTCTTTTGCTCCAAACAAAAATATTTTTTCGTCAGAGTAGGCCGGAACAGGAAACATCTCGCCCAGTTTGCACCAGCTCCTTGCGACATATCCTGTCTCCTCGAGAAGCTCTCTTTTTGCCGCTATTAAAGGCCTCTCACCCCTATCAATCTTTCCTGCTGGAAATTCCAAAATTTCTTGTTTAATTGGATATCTCCATTGTTTCTCAATCAACAGTTTTTTTTCGTTGAAAAACGGAAGTATGGCAACTGCACCGGGGTGTTTGAAGTATTCTCTTGTACTTTTTTGATTATCAGCGGTTAAAACCTCGTCCTTATGTAAATTCAAAAAAATACCCGTAAAAATCTTAGTGCTGTTAATTGTTTTTTCCTCCAAAGTACTTTGCTTAGTCTTAATGTTCATATCTTTATCGCCCATTAGTTTCTACCTTAGTTTAATAAAAAGAAAGTTGTACCAACCTCGATACAGGATCGAACACCATGTCTGGAAAAAGTCCGAAAATCAAGATCAAAGAACCATTAAGAACTAAAAGGCTGTACGACAACTTACTAAGCCGAACTTCATTTACCGATTCGGCCACATACATACCGTCAAATAAAATAACTTTAACAATACGTAGATAGTAAAAGGCTCCTACAACAGAGAGCAAAACAGCAAAAACAGCTAACCAAACTAGATCAGAGTCGACCATCGATTCAAGAATAGCGAACTTGGCATAGAACCCAATGGTAGGAGGAATTCCCGCCATCGAAAGCATAAATAAAACCATGCACCATGCTATTACAGGATTAGCTTTAAACATAAACTTCAAATCTGAGATCAAATCAGTCGAGACCCTTTCCTCTTTTGCGAGAAGCAAAACACACCCTAACGCACCTAAAAAAGCTAATAAATAAATAAATGTGTAAGAAAAAAGCCCGATGACTGCCGAAATCTCTAATCCAGGATTGTCGGTTAACTCATAGTCCACAGAAGCAATTGCCGCTACTAAAAATCCCACATGACCGATAGTAGAGTACCCCATCAATCTCTTGAAACTTTTTTGCAATACCGCAACTAAATTTCCTAATCCTATTGACAGTAATGCTAAAATAACAAACATTCCCTGCCAATCCTCCATTAGGGGGTAGAAACCTTCAAATAAGACTCGATAGGTCATTAATATGGCAGCAACCTTAGGAGTAGACCCGACTAGCAAGGTTGACGGTAATACAGCCCCTTGATAAATATCCGGAATCCACATGTGGAAGGGTACAGCCCCTATTTTAAATGCGAGTCCGCAAACAACAAAAACTAAACCAAAAACTACAATTATAGGATTAGCTCCGTCAGATAATATTTGGTCCGCGATTTCAGCCAACTGAAAGGTTCCAGTTGCGCCATAAATCATAGAAATACCGTAAAGAAGGAACCCCGATGCCAATGCTGCCAAAACAAAAAACTTTATTGCTGCCTCAATGGACGCACTACTTTCCCTATTGAGGGCAACTAATGATATTAGTGATAGCGAGAGTAATTCTATTCCCAAATAGATTGTCAAAAGATGACTGGCTGACATCATTATGAACTGTCCTAGGAGGCCAAAACTAGACAAGAGAAAAAACTCTGACCGTGGAATTTTAATTGACACTAAAAATTGTTCGCAATAAAGAAGTGCTATCGAAAAAGTTATACAAATAAAGCCTTTAGAAAATAAAGATAGTGGATCAATAACATACATCCCATAGAATCCGTTCTGAGTAATTGGGTTTAGAAAAGATTCAATAACTAAATAAAAACCCAATGCAAACAAAGAAACTAAAAATATTCTCGACAGGATATCCTCTGTCTTTTTTCCGATGAGCAACGAAGACAAAAGATAGAGAATTATTAAGCCGAATAATATCATCTCAGGGCTAGCTATCATTATGTTAAGGCTATTAAATGTATGCATATTGTTTGATTCGTAAAAACTAAATTAGTACGCCTTACCGCGTCCAACGTGATTGACCAAGTTGCTCACACTTGCCTCGGTCAGATCGGTAATTAAGTCAGGTTTCACTCCCAACAACAGGATAAACAAAGAAAAAATTATAAGTAGTGTAACTTCTCTCGTGTTAACGTCAGCAAGATTGACTACATCTTTATTTGTGATTTCACCATAAAAAACTTTTTTTACTAGGAAAAGGGAGTAACCTGCGCCAAAAATTAAGGTCAACGAAGCAAAAAGACCCATCACAAAATTTTCTTTTACTGCAGCTAGTATCACAAAAAATTCGCCCACAAACCCACTTGTTGATGGTAAACCGCAATTTGCTAACGCAAAAAAAATAAAAAACGCGGAAAAAACCGGCATCGTACTACAAACGCCCCCATAGTCTGCGATCTTTCTGCTGTGCATTCGGTCGTACAATACCCCGATTGAAAAGAACATGGCACCTGAAATGAATCCATGAGAGATCATCTGAAAAATAGCGCCTTGTAGCCCAAGTGAAGAAAAAAGAAATGTTCCTAATGTAACAAAACCCATGTGAGCTATCGACGAATATGCAATTAACTTTTTCATATCCTCCTGAACCAGAGCAACTAAAGCGATATAACTAATAGCCACTAAGGACAACACGATAATAAAGGGAGATAGGAAAACAGAAGCGTCCGGGAGTATTGGTAGACTTAGTCTTAAAAATCCATAGCCCCCTAACTTCAACATTATCGCAGCTAATACTATTGATCCTCCAGTAGGCGCTTCAACGTGAGCATCTGGTAACCAGGTATGAACAGGCCACATCGGTATTTTGACAGCGAAAGCAAGAAACAATGCAACAAATAGATAAATCTGTACGGGCAAATCAAGGGCAAATTTATGCCAGTCTAAAATAGAAAAAGATTTTGTTAGCAAATACAGATATATTAGAGCTACCAGAGCTAGCAGAGATCCTAAAAGAGTGTACAGAAAGAATTTAACCGCAGCATATATCCTGTTTTGACCACCCCAAATGCCGATAATGAAATACATTGGTATCAGAGTAGCCTCGAAAAATACATAAAATAATATACCGTCCAAGGCGCAAAAAACCCCAATTAGAAGTCCAGACATAATCAAAAAGTTTCCGAGATATAACGATACATTTTTCTGAATAACCTCCCACGCTGAAATAATTACAATTAAGGTTACAAGTGAAGTGAGCGGAAGAAAAAATATTGATATACCGTCAACACCTAAAAAATAGTTGATGTCAAAATCTGTTATCCACACCATTTTTTCGACAAACTGCATATCATAAACCGACCGTTCGAAATAAACTAGGGGAATAAAGCTCAGAACAAGAGAGGAAAAAGCCACACATAAGGCAACAAGCTTAAATCCGATCACCGGAATTTTTTTTGAAAAAAGTCCAAATAACAAAATTAAGAAGCCGCCGATTATCGGAAACCACAAGGCAAGGGACAAAATTGGCAGATTCATCATTTTCAGTTCTTAATTGATTCCTGGAGTGGGAATAAACCACCACAAGAATATTGCTATTCCAAAAATCATCCCAATAGCATAATGAAAAACAAATCCTGTTTGCGAAGTCCTTATCGTGGTAGCCAGCCTTCTTGTAAGATTGACCATACCATGGACCATAAACTTGTCTATAAATATTCTTTCAGAAACGGCATACAACTTTTCACCTGCTCTAACTATATTTTTGACTAATATTTCTACGTAAAACTTGTCAAAATAATATTTCTCCCGAAATAATTTGAAAAAGTAATTATCACTGTCATTACAATCATTTGAGAAAGAAGGGTAGATCTTATATACACCTATTGCGCCAAGCGTACCAACAACAACCAGAACAATCGGCAAAGAAAAAAATCCGTGAAGACCAAAATCAACAGCTGAGGAAAAGTTATCCAATATTTCCGGCACCACATTATTTCCTTGCATGATAAAAATTTCTCGTTTGAGGAAATTATCCATGACTAAGGGTTTAAGCAGCAATGCCCCGAGAAATATCGAAGGAATGGCTAGCATCACAAGAGGAAACCCTACAACGAATGGCGACTCTTTCGGGACGAGCTTATCAATATCAAACCGTGGGCTGCCGTGGAATACAAGCAACAAAAGCCTCACGCTATAAAAAGCTGTAATAATTACGCCGATGTTTAAAAACCAATAAATGAGTTCAGAAAAATTGGTATCTTTTGCCTGTGTTGCCAACAAAATCAAATCTTTCGAATAAAATCCAGATAAGAATGGGATTCCCATAAGTGATAGAGAACCAATAAGCATGAGAGTGTACGTTAATGGCATGTATCTGAGTAATCCACCCATTTTTCTAATGTCCTGTTCGTGATGCATTCCTATAATTACTGAACCAGCACCAAGAAAAAGTAACGCCTTGAAAAAAGCATGTGTTACCAAGTGAAAAATTGCGATACTGTACGCTGAACAACCCAGGGCGACCGTCATGTAACCGAGTTGCGATAACGTCGAATAAGCAACAATTCTTTTAATATCATTTTGGAACATTCCCAGGATTCCAGTAAAAAATGCCGTAACGCCTCCGATAACAAAAATCAAAGAAAGGGCGCTCTGCGATAATTCAAATATCGGTGATAGTCTTACAACCATAAAAATACCGGCTGTAACCATTGTTGCCGCGTGTATAAGAGCCGAGATGGGAGTCGGACCCTCCATTGAATCTGGCAGCCATACATGCAAAGGAACCTGCGCAGATTTCCCCATCGCACCAATAAAAAGGCAAAAGCATATCAAAAACAATAAATCTATTTTAAATCCGAACAAGTTAATATTTGTATTTGTCAAGGTTCCGACGCCAGCAAACACTTCTGAGAAATCGAGCGAGCCCGTATAGGCCACAACTAGACCTATACCGAGTAAGAAACCAAAATCCCCAACTCTGTTAACTAAAAAAGCTTTTAAGTTTGCGTGTACTGCTGATTTTTTCTTGAAATAGAATCCGATAAGTAAGTAAGAAACAACACCAACCGCTTCCCAACCAAAAAATAGCTGTAATAAATTATTGCTCATCACCAACATATGCATAGCAAAAGTGAATAGTGAAATATAGCAAAAAAATCTCTTATAGCCGTCATCCCCAGACATATAACCTATTGTGTAAATATGCACCATAAGTGATACAAAATTTACCACCACCAACATAACAGCCGTCAATTTATCTATTAAAAATCCAACTTCAAAACTCAAGGAGTCAATTACTGCCCAGTTATATACAGTGTAGTTATGAACAGCCCCGCCCAAAGATTCTATAAGCACGCCAAAAGAAAAAATAAGTGACAACAAAACAGCGAAAATAGTCAGTCTATGAGCAAATTTTTCTGAAAAAAATCTTCCAAAAAGACCGACGACTAGAGACGCTACCATTGGTAAGAGAGGTACTGCCAAATGTTCTAAAACCAAAATTCGTCAACCTTTCAACTTGTTTAACTTATCTACTCTAATGGTATCAAGCTTTCTAAATAGAATTACTAGAATAGCTAAACCAATTGCAGCTTCCGCCGCAGCAACTGTCAAAACAAAAAACACGAAAATCTGTCCTTGTAAATCACCCAGAAAACTCGAAAACGCAATAAAGTTGATATTTACTGCAAGTAACATAAGCTCAATTGCCATCAGCAGAATAATCGTGTTTTGACGATTTATGAAAATCCCAAGTACAGATATAGCAAATAAAATGGAACCGAGAAACAAGAAATGGATTAGGCTCATAATAATTTATGGTAGGTAAATTTTGACATTACGATTTTTCTTTCACGTCAACCTTGACCAGACTAAGTCTTTCAGATGGGTCCACAACTACTTGCTCTGAGGGATTTTGGCCTTTAACGTCCGGTTTCCTACCTTTCAATGTAATCGCAATTGCGGCAATCATTGCAACCAATAAAATGACCGCAGCTATTTGAAATGCTAAAAAATACTCAGTATATAGGCGCATTCCAATTTGGTAAGTGTTGCTAGATGAAGACACTTTTTTTAGATTGTCTGCATAGTCAGTAAATCCGTACGTGATTATCGCAAACATTTCAAATAGTAGTATCCCACCAACAGGCAAAGCAACTGACAAGTGGGTTAAAAAATTTTTTTTTAACTCTGCCAAGTCTAGTCGAGCCATCATTATTACAAAAAGAAAAAGAACCATTACGGCACCTACATAAACCAAAACAAGAGTTAGTGCCAAAAACTCAGCTCCTAGTAAGATCCAAATTGCTGATGCAGAGAAAAAGGATAATATTAAAAACAGAGCAGCATGAACCGGATTTTTTACAGAGATAACGGCTATGGCCGCCCCCAACAAAATAGTTGCAAACATATAAAATAAAAGAACGGTAGGCTCCATACTACCTGTATTTTGCGTCCTTCTCGCGATCAGCAGCTATTTGGGCTTCATACCGATCTCCAACAGCGAGAAGCATTTCCTTTGTGAAATACAAATCGCCTCTTTGCTCTCCATGGTATTCGTGTATATTCGTTTCCACTATTGAATCCACAGGACAACTTTCTTCGCAAAATCCACAGTAAATGCACTTCGTCATATCTATCTCATAACGAGTTGTCCTGCGCGTATTATCTTCACGCTCCTCTGTTTCAATTGTTATTGCTAAGGCCGGACATACAGCCTCACATAGTTTACAACCGATACACCTCTCTTCGCCGTTGGGATACCGTCTCAGGGCGTGCAATCCTCTAAATCTCGGAGATAAAGGAGTTTTTTCCTCGGGATACTGAATCGTTGTTTTACGTTTAAACAAGTTAACTAAAGTAACTTTTAAACCGGACAGTAACTCTAGTAATAAAAAAGACTTAAAAAAATCAAATATGCGCCGCATAATTTAACTCAATCCCAAATTGTGATTGGACTCTTCATCCAAAAAGCAACAACCACGAGCCAAAATAAAGTAACAGGAATAAAAACCTTCCAACCGAGTCTCATAATCTGATCATAACGATACCTCGGAAACGAAGCTCTAAACCAAATAAAAAATGTAAACAAGATAAACGTTTTCAGGCCCAGCCAAATCCAGCCAGGCACGAATTGTAGAATATCGATTGGAGCATCCCAACCACCGAAAAAAAGTATAGAAGCAAGAACCGAAATCAGAATCATATTCGCGTATTCGGCTAAAAAGAATACCGCAAACGCCATCCCAGAATACTCAACCATATGCCCTGCGACGATTTCTGACTCGCCCTCAACAACGTCAAACGGATGCCGATTAGTCTCGGCAACTCCCGATATAAAGTAAACAACAAGAATTGGAAAAAGAGGTAACCAGTTCCAAGACAGAAAGTTTACCCCCATGCTCGCAAACATACCCCGCTGCTGCACAGAAACAATTTCTGTTAGGTTTAAGCTCCCCGAAATCATCAGCACGACAACCAGCGCGAAACCGATCGCGAGCTCATATGAAACCATTTGAGCAGATGCTCTCATCGCAGCCAGAAAAGCATACTTAGAATTTGATGCCCAACCCGCTAAAATCACGCCGTACACTTCAAGCGAGGTAGCTGCAATAAGAAACAAAAGCCCAGCGTTAATGTTGGAAAGCACTATATCCGGACTAAAGGGGACAACCGCCCATGCTGCAAGCGAGGGCGCTATCGTTAAAACAGGAGCCAGCAAGTATAAGGCTTTGTCAGATTTTGCCGGAAGAATTATTTCTTTTGAAATAAGCTTTAAGGAATCTGCTATGGGTTGTAGTAAGCCAATCGGTCCAACTCTATTAGGACCCAACCTTGCATGCATCCAACCAATGAGTTTCCGTTCATACAGTGTGGCATACGCAACCGCCCCGAGAATTGGCAGTACGATTAGACCTATTTTTACAAGAGTCCAGACGATATTCCATCCAACCGGACCGAAAAATTGCTGGCCTACTGACTCGATTTGCAATATATAAAATTCCAAAATTAATTCCGTAATTTTTCAAAACCAGTTATCACACCACCAACATTTGGTGATTTTAAACTACCAACCGCGACCGCTATTACCCCTCTTGCCACTTTTGCATCAGAAACTGCTTCCAAAATAAATTCATTATGGATTTGCTCCTTACCAAATATCAACTTTATGTCCTCGCCATCACTCAACCTTGCCTCGCTAAAATCGGTGGGGTTGAAAATGGCTACTGGCTTTCTCGCTTGCTTAGTTTTTTGAAGTGAGTAGGCTCTTCTTACAACAGGGTCTGTTGAATATATCGGGAAAAAGTGAAAAAGTTGTAGCTGATTGTCATGATGACGATCCATATTTTTTGAACCTGTTTTGTTGCCGTTAATGCTTACTGGGGGTATCTTTATAATTTCGTCTGTGTTTAAGTTTGGTAAAAATTTATCTCTGACGTCTCCCAAAGAATCAAACTCGAGATTTTTTAAACCCAACACTGACGACAACACTCGTAATACTCTCCATAGTTCTTTACTGTTGCCTGGAGGTGTCACGACCTGCGCAGATATTTGGACTCTTCCCTCAAGATTTATAAAAGATCCCTCAGTTTCAAAACAAGACGACACAGGAAAAACTACATCGGCATAATCATCAACTGCAGATTTAAAACTTGAAAATGCAATTAGCTTGTTCTGTTTAAAAGATTCTTTTAACCTATTTTCTGTAAGAAAGTCGGCATCAATGTCGAGACCAGAAACGAAATAACAAATATTTTTCTCGTTTTCCATTGCACTTCTTAATATTCCACCGCTTCTCTTCGGTAGACACTCAGTTAAATAACCCCCCACAAAATTTCCCCCAGGAGGCAAAAACCCCAATTTACAATTAAATCTTTTGGTAACGAGAAGGCAAAGTTTGATTATTAAAGAGGCTCTCTCATGGGCTAGAATTGAGGGCCCAAGAAGAAATAAATTACTTTGGTTACCTTCCTGATTTTTAAAATCTAACAATAATTCATCAAAATTCCAACTATTAGAGGGGTCGTCGGAGGTGTTACCGTCAAGTTGTTTCAAAAGGGACTCAAAAAATACAACGTATTTATCGGGAGATACGTGGTAAGACCCCCGTTCTCTGATGAATAAATCTTGCACATACGCTCCCAACTGCCATACATTTGTACCCTTCTCATTTGCCCCTAGCCTTACTTTTTGGGCTAGAAGGGGACAATCATCTCTCAAACGACTGCCGATAACAAAAATGGTGTCCAACTCAGGAACATCTCGGAATGGTACTCCAAGAGATGGGATACCATCGATCACTTCATCGAAATCGGGGTCCGTTAACCAATGTCGAAAGTCAACAGTACTCTCCCCTAATTCTTCAAGCATTCCTGCAAATAAACCCATTTCTTCCAGCGATGAGTTACTGGAAATCACGCCATTGAATTTTTTACTTGAACATATTAATTCTTTACTTTTCTGAACAGCCGCTTCCCAACTTGTCTCACATAATTTTCCTTCTGCATCCCTCACTAATGGATTGACCAACCTGTCATCAGAATCCAAAGCCTCGTAAGAGAATCTATCTCTGTCAGATATCCAGCAATCATTAACTTGTTCGTTAACAAATGGGACAACTCTCTTAACACTGTTTTTGATGCATTGAACATTAAGGTTAGCTCCTATGCCGTCGTGGCTACTTACTGCCCTGATTTTGTCAAGCTCCCAGCTTCTTGCAGAATAACGAAAGGGCTTGCTAGTTAAAGCCCCGACCGGACATATATCAATCATATTACCTGAGAGCTCGCTCTCTATCGCACCGTTTAGGTAAGATGTGATTTCCGAATGCTCACCTCGTCCCGGCATACCCAATTCTTTAATGCCTGCAATTTCTTCTCCAAATCTTACGCATCGTGTGCAATGTATACACCTAGACATTTCCTCAGCAGATATTAAATCTCCAAGGGGTTTGTGAAAAACCACTCTTTTTTCTTCTTTGAAGCTTGAGTTTGACCTTCCGTAGCCAACGGAAAGATCTTGTAATTGACATTCCCCTCCCTGATCACAAATCGGACAATCCAACGGATGGTTAATGAGCAAAAACTCCATCACACCCTCTTGCGCTTCTTTTGCAACCTTAGAGTCTGTGTAAACTCTCATACCCTGAGTGACCGGCGTGGCACAGGCCGGAAGGGGTTTTCTGGACTTCTCGACCTCCACAAGACACATTCGGCAGTTTGCCGCTATGGATAATTTTTTGTGATAACAAAAATGCGGAATGAATACACCGCTTTTTTCTGCGGCCTCCATAATTGTGGATCCCTCTTTAACTGAAATATCCGAATCGTTTATCTGAAGTTCGATCATTGTGGATCATCCACCATACATTTTTTATGGGTTATATGGTGAATGAATTCATCTTTAAAGTTTTTGACGAAGGCCCTAACAGGCATTGCTGCTGCATCACCCAAAGCACAAATTGTTCTTCCTTGAATCCGATCCGCAAGATTCAATAACTGATCAAGATCCTCCGATGTACCTTCGCCATTCTCAATTCGATTCACGATCCTCCAAAGCCACCCTGTTCCCTCGCGACACGGTGTGCACTGTCCACAGGATTCCTCATAATAAAAATATGATAGTCGTAACAAGCTTCGTACCATGCACCTGGCATCGCTCATCACTATCACACCCCCCGACCCGAGGAATGATCCTGCTTTCGCAATAGCATCAAAACTCATATCCGTTTCCATCATTATTTCGCCGGGAATTACAGGCATAGACGAGCCCCCTGGTATCACAGCCTTAAGTCCTCGCCCCCCAGAAACTCCACCAGCTAATTCGAGTAAAGTACTAAATGGGGTACCTAAAGGAATCTCATAATTTCCCGGAAGCTCTACATCACCAGAGACGGAGAAAATTTTCGTCCCTCCGTTATTCGGAACCCCTGCCTTGAGGAACGCTTCACCCCCATTTCGAATGATCCATGGTACCGCAGCAAATGTCTCCGCGTTATTGATAGTAGTTGGTTTTCCATAAAGTCCGTAACTTGCGGGAAACGGTGGTTTAAATCGAGGTTGGCCTTTTTTACCTTCCAAAGATTCCAATAACGCTGTTTCTTCCCCGCAAATATATGCTCCGAATCCGTGAGAGGCATGCAATTCAAAACTAAACCCAGAGCCTAAAATATTTTTCCCGAGGTACCCCTTCTCACGTGCCTCCTCTAATGCCTCCTCAAACCTTTTATATACCTCCCAAATCTCCCCATGAATGTAGTTATACCCGGCGGTGATTTCCATAGCATAGGCGGCGATCAGCATTCCCTCAATAATTATATGTGGGTTGTAACGCAGGATGTCCCTGTCTTTAAACGTACCTGGCTCGCTTTCGTCAGAATTGCAAATAAGATATTTCTGCACAGGAAGCTTTGAAGGCATAAACCCCCATTTAAGTCCTGTAGGAAACCCCGCACCTCCTCTGCCTCTAAGAGCTGAATCTTTAATTTCCGCAATAACAGCCTCTGGCTCAACTTTTTTATGCCCGGATATCCCAAGAATCTTTTTTAAAGCTAGGTACCCTCCCCTTTTTTCATAGTCCTCAATCTTCCAATTTTCCCCAGTCAAACCAGCAAGGATTTGTGGCTCAATATGCCGGTCATGAATACATGACTCCACTGCAAAAACTTCAGGCGCCCCCATTATTCAACCAACCTTTCTTCTTTCAAATTGGATATTAGTGTTTTACACTTCGTCTCATCCATCCAACTGTGCATTTCATCATTATTCAACAGCAAAACGGGCGCATCAGCGCAAGCACCAAAACATTCTCCCTCCAATAAGGTGAATAATCCGTCTTTTGTTGTCTCGCCGACTTCGATCTCGAGGAATTCCTTTAAAAAATTGACGGTGTACCGAGAGTTCCTAAGGGCACATGGTAAATTGGTACAAACAGCGATTTTGTATTTTCCAGTGTTTTCTTTATTGAACATATTGTAAAAAGAAAGAATCTCACGAACGGAAATTTCTTCCATTTCAAGATAAGAAGCAATCTCGCTCTCAATGCTATGGTCTACGAAGCCTTTTTCTCGTTGCGCAATTGCCAGTGCAGCGATCACGGCAGACTTTTTTTGCCCCTCTGGATATTTCGCAATTTCTTTATCTATCAACCTGTAAGCTTCATCACTTAAACAGCGTTTATCATCTCCATTCTTTTTCATCGGTCTATCTCTCCAAAAACTATATCTTGAGTTCCGATAATAGTTACTACATCAGCGATCATGTGTCCTCTACTCATTTCATCAAGACCCTGTAAGTGAGCAAAACCTGGGGCTCGAATTTTCATTCTGTAAGGTTTGTTTGCTCCATCTGAAACTAAATAAATTCCAAATTCCCCCTTAGGGTGTTCAACAGCGCTATAACATTCCCCTGCAGGCACATGAAACCCCTCAGTAAACAACTTAAAATGATGAATTAATTCCTCCATGTTTGCTTTCATGTCTATCCTAGGCGGAGGAGCTATTTTATGGTTATCAACCATAACTGGCCCGGGGTGTTCCTTTAACCAACTGACACACTGCTTGATCAATTTGTTACTCTCCCTTAACTCCGCCATGCGTACAAGATAGCGGTCGTAAGAGTCGCCTTCCTTGCCTACCGGCACATTAAATTCAAGCCTATCGTAAACCTCATAAGGTTGAGCATCCCTCAAATCCCAGGCCACGCCAGACCCTCTGAGCATCGGTCCAGTAAACCCGAGCGCCTTAGCTCGTTCTGGGGTTACAACACCAATTCCAACAAGCCTTTGTTTCCAGATTCGATTATCAGTTAATAATGTCTCATATTCATCAACACACGCATCGAACCTTTTCGTAAAATCATCAATAAAATCCAAAAGCGAACCATCGCGGTTTTCATTAAGTTTAGACAGAGAAGATTTACTCCTAATTCTAGTTTCTGAATATTTTGGCATTTCCTCAGGCAAATCCCTGTATACCCCGCCAGGCCTATAATACGCAGCATGGAGTCTGGCCCCAGAAACCGCCTCATAACAATCCATAAGATCTTCACGTTCACGAAATGCGTAGAGGAATACAGCCATCGCACCAACATCCAAACCGTGAGCACCCAACCATAGCAGATGATTAAGAATTCTCGTAATTTCATCAAACATGACTCTTATGTACTGGGCACGCATTGGTACTTTTATCCCCATTAACTTTTCTACTGCCAGCACATAGGCGTGCTCATTGCACATCATTGAGACGTAATCCAGCCTGTCCATGTAAGGCAATGTCTGCAAAAAAGTCCGAGTCTCCGCCAGTTTCTCAGTACCTCGATGAAGTAAACCGATATGCGGATCAGCCCTTTTAACAACTTCCCCGTCTAACTCTAGTATTAGACGCAGGACACCATGAGCTGCGGGATGCTGCGGACCGAAGTTCAAGCTGTAATTCTTGATATCTGCCATATTAATCCCCCAACCCGTATCCATCTTCTCGAACCACCCTGGGAACAATTTCCCTAGGTTCAATGGTTACAGGCTGATAAACAACTCTCTTCTCCTGGGGGTCATACATAACTTCCGTGTGACCGGAGACTGGAAAGTCTTTTCTAAACGGGTGACCAACAAATCCATAATCTGTCAAAATTCTTCGTAAGTCTGGATTCCCCGGAAATTGAATGCCAAACAAGTCAAACGCCTCTCTCTCAAACCACTGCGCAGATGGCCAAATTTCAATAACGGACTGCGTTTTCGGGGACCCTTCGTTAGAGCAAAATATTTTTACCCGTAATCTATGGTTTTTTGTTGTAGATAGCAGATGATAAACGACGCAAAACCGCGCTCCGTACTTCTCTGACGTCTCCCTTAAACCAGAACAATCCAATCCGCACAAGTCAATTAACGTATCAAACGCAAACTCTTTACGATCTCTCAAAAGCAACAACGCTTCCGTAGCGGTTTTTTCTTTCAGCACTACCGTCAATTCGCCAACACTGTTGGCAACATCCAAAATTTTCTCGGGTAAAATATCCTCCAAATTGTTAAGTAAGAAATCATTACCCTCACCAAAACTGCTCTCCAGACTACCCATCAACCTATCCCCGATAAATTTCCTTGGACCCACGTATTTTGGTTTGAAGCTGCATTATTCCGTATATTAGAGCTTCAGCTGTCGGTGGGCATCCTGGAACGTATACATCAACAGGAACTATCCTGTCACAACCCCTCACGACTGAATATGAATAATGGTAATATCCCCCGCCATTTGCACAGGAGCCCATAGAGATCACCCACTTCGGATCAGGCATCTGATCATAAACCTTCCTTAGCGCAGGGGCCATCTTATTACATAGCGTCCCAGCCACAATCATCAGATCAGATTGCCGAGGACTTGGCCGGAAGACGACACCAAATCGATCCAAGTCGTACCTTGAGGCCCCTGCATGCATCATCTCAACTGCGCAACATGCTAAACCAAAGGTCATAGGCCACAAAGAACCAGCTCTCGTCCAATTAAGCACCTGTTCCAAGTTAGTAGTAATAAAGCCATCCTTTTGAAAGTTTTGTCCAACCTCCAAATTTTCCACCACCGCTGCCATTTCACTCACTCCCAATCAAGCGCGCCTTTTGCCCACTCATAAATGAATCCCACAACCAAAATAGCTAGAAAAACCATCATCGACATAAGTCCAAAGTAATCTAAATCTTTAAAAGCAACCGCCCAAGGAAATAAAAAGGCGATTTCCAAATCAAACAAAATAAACAAAATTGTGACCAAATAGTACCTTATATCAAACTGCATTCGTGCATCATCAAATGGCTCAAATCCACATTCGTAAGTCGAAAGTTTTTCCGCATCAGGCAAACTTGGCGAAAGAACTTTCCCTATCAACATAGGAACAACTCCAACTAATACTCCAATCACTAGAAATAGTAAGATCGGTAAATATTCAAGTAGGTTCAAAACAACCTCACAATAAATGAGAGTTAATCAAAAATAACGAACATGTCTTTGTAACACTATATAATAGCGCGTTTCAGGCTTTGCGTCTGTTATTTGACGCAATGCACAAAAAAATCCGGTTATATGAACTGGTAAGAATATGAATGAACCATTATTACTCCTACAAAATAATCGCAGTACTTACCATGGACCAGGTATCAATGCCGTTTTTGGATTAATCTACAGAAAAATGCCCACCGATAAAGATACAAATTTAGCACGGCGAATGTAGCCTATCTTGAACTTGGAAAACTTTGATAAGTTTTGTGAATATATAAAATGTGTTTTTTTTCAATCACTTAGATATGGTATCTAACTACGAATTTATATATTTTTCAGGAACTATACTCTGCTAAGAACGAATCTCATCAGTCTTTTACAAGATCAAAAGATAACAACTTACTTTTCCCTGAAGGACTCTTGCAACGTTTTCGTGATTGGAGAGAATATATACTCTAATGGAGATCGCTTACCGGTAATTATATCGACTTGCGCCGTCATGCCAGGAATGACCTTTAATGATTTATTTTTAACCGCCAAAAAATCCTGGTCTAAGTCGATTTTTACCACATAGAAATTTTCTCCGTTTTCATCTGTTATCGTATCCGCCCCCACTACACTTACTGAACCATTTAACGCACCAAAGACTGAAAAATCATAGGCGGTAATTTTGACCTGGGCCCTTTGCTCTTTCGTAACGAACCCAATATCGGAAGGTAATACATTAGCCTCTACTACTATCGTTTGATCAGCTGGTACAACTTCCACTACTGTTTCCCCCGGTTTAACTACGCTACCCCTCGTTGAAATTAATACTCGATTTACAATGCCGTCAATTGGAGCTCTAATTTGTGTCCTGTCCGCTTTGTCTGCTGCGACTCTTATTCCTTCATACGCCGCTAGATATTCAGATTTTACCTCTGAGAGTTCAGCCAGTACTTTAGCTTGTCGATCTAGCATTAACGAATTCAGTTCTAGTTTAGCTTTGTTTAATTCCTGCTCTGCAATTTGCCTGCTGGCGACCGATTCTGAAAACGCCCTATCTGATTTTATTTTTGACAGTCTGCTTTCTAATCCTTTTTCAAAGAGTTTAGTAACAACTTCAAACTCTTCAGATGCTGCGTTAAACGCAGCTTCAGCGGCATCATATCTAGCGGAAGCCATTTGAATGTTGTTTTGACTTTTCAAAATTTCCTCATCAAAAAGCGCTTTTCTCTTCAAAAAAAGTGCATATTCATTATCAAAAATTTGTATATATTTTTCTTTAATATCTTCGCTGATAGAGAACTGGTTTTTGGTTAGGTACTCAGCCTCTAACCTCGCCTTCTTGATAAGAAGTAAAGCTATATTTGCCTTTTGAATATTAAAATCACTGTCTGCGGAAAGCGGGCTTAGCGATACTAATAACTGATTTTTACGAACTGCCTCTCCTCTTTTAACGTGAATCTTATCCAATAGCCCACCTTCGTAGTGTTCTATCTCTTGTAACCTCGAGAACGGGAAAACCTTACCCTCGGCAGTGATGACTTGATCAAACTTCGCAAAATATGCCCATAAAACGAATCCTCCGAATAACAGCAAAATCAGGTACATCAAACCTGAACCACCTTGCGTGTCTCTTCCCCCCTTTTCGTATGAAAACATATGTTGAAGAATGATAAAAAATTTCCCCACAAAACCAAGGAAACCAGTCGTATTGGATATCAGTTTTCTTCTTGTCGCAAAAGGTAGTTTCTTGAAAATGTATATTATTGGAGAAAAAACTATCTTAAGGGGAAATAAAAGGACTTGCAAAACTCTTTTCATTTTTTTACCTTAATTATGAAGTTATAGGATCAGTAATCACTGATCCAGTAGTCGAAGATTTATTTTTTGAGGATTCACTGTTTCCTGATTTAGTAGCTTTAAGAAAACCTTCGACAGAACCACTACCCACAATTTTGCCCTGATCAATAACGATTACTTTATCTACAAGGGTGAGCAATGAGGTCCGATGCGTAATTAGCAGCAGTGTTGCATCAGGATTATATTGCTTGAAGTTTTCAATAAATTTTTTTTCAGTTTTCGCATCCATAGAGCTGGTTGGTTCGTCAAAAATAAAAATTGGAGGCTTCTTCACCAGTGCTCTTGCTACTGTGAGAGCTTGTTTTTGCCCCCCTGAAAGACCTTCTCCCCTTTCATCCAAAATCTGCTTGAAACCCTTCGTATGTTTATTGATAAATTCGGTAGCGGTGGCAATATCTGCTGCCTCAATTATTGCCTCACTTTTTATATCTGTAGCGCCTAAAGAAATATTTTGCTCTATTGTACCCGCGATTAACCAAGGATCCTGAGATACATACCCGATATTTTCTCTAATTTCTGAGGGATCTAATTGCCTAATATCAATACCATCTATTGAAATACTTCCTGTCTGGGGTAAAAAAAGCTTGGTTATTAATTTACCTATAGTTGTCTTCCCAGAACCAACTCTTCCTACCAAACCAATCCGTTCCCCTTTCCCAATTTTAAAAGAAATGTTTTCGATTGCATTTGAATCCTGATTCGGGTAGCTATAATTGACATTATCAAATATGATTTCCCCATCATAATGATCCCTGCGCATAAACTCGTTACCTTTAGCATGCTCTGTGGGTTGTTTCATCAACGCGTCCAGTGATTTATACCCCGAAACTATCTGATTCAATCTCGATAACAACTGAGCAAGTTGAACGAAGGGTAAAAGAGCTTTACCAGAGAGAATTGTGCACGCAATAATGGCCCCATAACCATATTCCCCCGTTGTTACCGTAATCGCTCCGACTGTAACGACAGAAATTTGAACAGCTTGCTGAATTTCAGTTGTTAAATTAGTAGAGAAAAAAGTATGTTTTTTAGTCTCGTCCGCACTTTTCGCTTGTTGTGTAACCACACTTTTAAAACGCTTACGAAGTAACCCACCTGCGCCCAAAAGCTTCACGGTCTCTAGACCTGACAATGTTTCAACTAAAACAGAATGTTTATCGTGCGCCTCTTCCTGGGCACTTTCTGATAACTTCTTTAGCCGAGGCTGCATCAATAATGTGATACCAATTAGGAGGATGATACCGACAATTACTGGTATCACCATATGACCCCCGACATACCAAATGAAAAACAAAAAGATGCAGGCAAAAGGCATGTCAATAATGGATACAAGCGTAGCGGAGGTAAAGAACTCCCTGATTTGCTCATATTCTTTCAAAATACTAGCCAAAGTTCCGACTGAGCCCTTTTTAGTATCATGCCTCATATCAATAATTTGGCCAAAGAGCCGATCGGCAATCACTATATCTGATTCCAATCCTGCGACACCCAAAAGTCGTGACCTCACGGTTTTAATAACGTAATCGGCAGAAAGTAAAATTACCATCCCAATGACTAACACATAAAGGGAGGCCATTGCATTTGCCGGTATTATCCTGTTGTAAACTATCAACGCAAACAAGGAAGTTCCGACCGCAAAAACGTTTGTTAAAAGTGAGGCTAAACCCGCTTGCAATAAAAATTTTCTGTTTTTCCAAAGTGGCGCATAGAACCAATGAGATTCGATTCCAGGTATTACAGCAACCTCTTCTTTTTCACGCTCAAAAAAACGATAAACGATTTGATTGTCATAGATCTTAAGCATGGGAACAATTTCAATGTAACTTCCTGAGAGATCTCCCCCTATTTGATTGAAATGCACCTGCTGACGCAACTCGTCAAAAGAAAAAATAAAACTTCTATCTGCAACAAAAACAATCCCTACGCCCCTAAAACGCTCAAAATCGATATCCTGAATTCTTTCAATTTTCTCATTGTCAATAGCACAATCGCCCAAACAATCAATTAGCCAATTGATATCTTTTTTTTCTTCAGTTGTTCCGGAAAGAGCACGCGCTTCTGCGGGAGTAATGGAAGCATCAAAACGTAAGGTGATCTGATAAATTAACTCATCAAAATCGATGTTCATTTAAGCGCCCAAATCAAACATTGGTAATAAAAGTCCGAAATTGGCTAGCATTTGATAGAAAGACAGATTCTTGTCAACCATAGCATCAACTAAATTTTTCGCAGCAGAAATATATTCTTCTTGCGAACGGAATAAATCGTTTATGGATGTTTTATTTAGTTCAAAAAGTTCCTTATTAACCTTATTTGATAACTTTGCCCCAGTTACTAATTCAGCTCTTGATAAAACCGAGGCAGCCTGCGCATCATAACTATTAATGCTCTGTCGCAACTGAGTCTCAAGCTCTCTTTTTTGTCTTTCTCTTTCAAACTCCAAGGCACTAACTCGATAACTAGCCTGATTAATTTTTGACGATCTCTCAAATCCTGTAAAGATATCGATTTGATAGGTTAAAAGTAAACTCGATTGCTCCTGGGGCGACAAAAGATTTGTGTCTGTATTTTGATATGCTGCCTGTAAATTAAACCGGCCAAATGAACTATTCTTTTCTGCTTCAAATTGTAATACCGCAGCATTCAACTGATTATCAAGCTCCTTTATTACATAATTTTTTTGCACGGTATCATTTGTAATCGATAGCTTTTCTGGATTGATGGGCGGCAATCTAGTTAACTCGAGATTAAGGTCTGTGTTTTCGAAAAATTCTAGCAGTTTTGCTCGTGAATCCTTAAGCACCTTTACCTGAACAGGTATCTTGTCCAGTGCCTCTGACAACTTAGTCTCTGCCCGAATTACATCAGCATTACTGGCACCCCCTAGTTCTTCTCTTTGCTTTGTTGATTCTAAAAAGCCTCTCCTTGTATCTACAAAACCCTGTGACAAAAGTAACTGCGTTTCAGCCCGATATACCTCATGGATTGCAGTAATGATCGCTAACAATAAGTCTGTTCTTTGTCCTTCCACTTTTGACTGACTTGCCAAAGCCTCTTTCTCAGCAGCATTCACCTGTTTCCCTGTTACACCGAAATCATAAACTAATTGAGTTACATTTAAATTCCTACTTTGCGAATTGCCGTCGTTATTCAAACCTCCGCTCTTAATTCCCCCTCCAACTGAAGACGTCACACGAGGGAGGAAACGAGAAAAAACTTCGTTTTTCTTTTCCTCAGCAAGTTTTAAACTTTCCAACGTTTGTAAAAACAAAGGAGTAGAGTTAAATGGCACAGAAACAACTTCTTTAAGTCTTTTAAATTCACGAAGTTTGTCTTGATTTTTTGCCTGGCCAACAATACTCTCAACCGTAACATTAAGGTCCTCTTTTGGCTTCTTAACCAATCCAGATTCAATTTCCTGAGCCCCTATTGAAAAAGAAAACAACAAACAAAAAAGTATTTTATATTTTATGAATCGCATCATTCATTACATCCATATCAGAAGAGTCGAAGGTTCCATATTCGGCCATTAAAATTGCAGCAGTATACAACTTTTCCTGATCATCATCTTCGACAAGTAATAAAGCCCAATCTTCATCAGCATGTAAAGAATGATTTGCATCGTCGGAAAACCCAGAAAGGACAATTGAATCTTCATTACCCTCACCAGTAACACTAAAATCCTCTATGGTTCCAGCAAGGGCTACATCATTTGTGTCAATTGCCTCTCTAGTTAGTAAATTTTCAAGTCTGTCATTCATATCCTGTTTTGCTTCATCTGCCGGGACATCCATAACCGCCTCATTTGATTCGTTACCTCCGTGGATAACAAAAACATCATCACCCATTCCCCCACTTACGGTGTCTTCGGTACTGTCGCTCGCATGATCAATGTAAATAATATCTCTATACTCTCCACCGGACAGGTCATCAAAACCCTCTACCCCATGAACAAGGTTTCCGGTTTCATTCTCGTGATCAGATTTAGCAAAAATGAAATCCTTTCCCTGCGTACCTATGATCACACTGTTATCATAATCAATCTCTGCACCATCCAAGGCATCATCAGTAGATAGAACCGAACCAAATTCAGGGTCAATATAAGTAATATCGTCACTTTCCCCAAATTCTGAAAAATCTGGTTTTTGACCATCAAAATCAGAAAACCCCGCCATTGTTTCTCTATATCCGTTATCGTTTTTAATCTTTGAGGCATCAGGTATTACAGTTATTTCTTCAATTAATTCAAAACTTCCCATATCGATCGCATCAGTACCGAGTACCCTATCCTCAACCTGAACTGTCAACTGTGCCTCTAGTGCCTCTGTTGGAATATAACCCAACAACTGCCCATCAGAATTATTATTATTATTGGCATCATAGAAAGCGTTTACTATTTCAACAAAGTCAACAGAATAATCCATTACCAAATTCCCATC
>MDTD01116583.1_pt1 | contig 22869 bp, 29 predicted proteins | sample 811221 | NCBI WGS metagenome assembly MDTD01 (sample SAMN05326646, study PRJNA326480) | marine metagenome | isolation source: seawater | place: Pacific Ocean: South West | collected 2011 | reverse complement strand
CCATCTGGTACTTCTATAGCATCATCATCAACTATAGTTGTTTTCTTTGTAGGAGTTGTTTCTGTTTTAGGTTTTGCTGGCTTGCCTAATTTTTCTGTAATCTCTTTTATAAGCATAGCTTTTGTTTTTTCTTCTGTATCTTTAAGCATGTTTTGATAACTTGCTTCAGGAGAATCTGCTTCAGCTTTATCTATAGTTGTTGTTTCATCTTTTAATCTTTTTAAATTTTTAACATCTGCATCTGTACCTTTACCTGCTTCTATTTTCTTTTCTAATACTCTTATTAGTTGTGCATTCTGATCTCTAGTGTCTACCTTTGTATCTAAATCCTCTTGTCTTATTGGTTTTTCATTAGTTATATTCTCTATATTTTTGTATACCTTACCCATTCTTCCTTCTTGTGGGTTATCAATATAAAAAGCTGTACCTCCTGATTGTATTTCCTCTCCGTCTGCAGTCTTTAATTTTTTCTTACCTGTCCATTTAAATCTTATTGGTCCTTTAATATTACCTGACTCTGCTATAGCTTGTACTTTATATAAATCTTTTTCTGATTTTATAGGAGTCTTACCTATAAATTCACCTGCACTACCGCCTTTACGTAAGAAACTTTGTACCTTACCAAGTGATTTAGTTTGATCAGGGTTTGTCTCTAATACTCTACCTGCTCCTTTTGGTAATGGATTTTCAGGCGTGTCGCCTGAAAATTTACCTATATTAGATTTAACTGTTCTATTTAATTTACCTTCAGATATTATTTTCTCAAATATAAACTCAGAATATTCTCTTACACTTTTGTTAATAAACATATTAGATGCTTGAGGATTTGCTCTTTTAAAATTAGTTTCATACTTATTTACTTTATCAAAGAATAAATCTCTCTCATCTTCTGAAAGTTTATGTAAAGGTATTTTTTTTGGTCTACCACCAACATTCTGTACTGGTAATACAGTAGCAGACTCTTCAAATATTTCTTCTTCAGACATATCTTTTCTAGTAATCTGATCATGTATGTCTAATAATTTTTGCTTATTATCTGCAGATATTAACTCTTCATCTAAATCTAATATTTTTGTTCTTATGTAATCTGGTAAATCTGCAGCTGATATTGCGCCTGTTTCTTCTCTAAAAGTTAAAACTAAATTACTATATATTTCTTCTGCAGCTTCATCATCTAGAAGTTTTTGTCCTTCCATTTCTACGTCTGCAGCATCTGCTTCTGCTTCTACATCAAGATCAGGTTCGTCTGGAGCTTTATCTGGTGTAGCTTCATCTACATCTGTTTTCTTATAATTACTATTTAATCTTTCTAATGCAGCATCTACTTGATCAGCATTAGTTGCATTCATAGCGTCATCATGAATTGATTGTAACTCTATTAATCTTTCTTCTAACTGTACAGTTTGGTCTGGATCTGTTGTTTCTGATATTGTTTTTTTAATTTTTTCTATTTCTTGTGGTAAGTTTAATAAAGCTTTTATAGTTGCTGTTCTTGTAATAGCTGCAGATAATTGTTCCTGAGTGTAATCATTAGGATTGACTTTCATATCATCTAATGTTGCTTGTGCATTTAATGCTTCGTCTCCAAGTTTTTTACCTGGTCGCATATCATCTATTTGTGGTGTGGTACCAACATTATCTAAAGCTGTATCAAACTCTCTGTTTGTTAATCCTGGTAATAAAGAGTCTCCAGTTTGGAAATCTACACCATATCTACCAGCGTCTTTTATTTTTGCATTTGCTCTAGCTCCCCATGCAGCACCTCCAGCACCGAACCCTGCTCCTAAACCAGCACCTAATAAACCACCTAGTGCTGTATCATATAGTAATTGTTTTTTAGAAAAGTTATTCTGTAATCCAAGAGACATATCTCTAGCTTGAATCATACTACCTACTGTACCACCAGCACCTAATCCTATTAATCCTTCTACCTTTGCACCTTGAATAGCACCTTTAGTTAATGCTGCTTTCTTTGCAGCACCTTTTGTTGCACCATACATACGTGCAGTTCTATATGCGTTTGCTCCTATTTTAGCACCAGCACCAAAACCAAATAAGTTTAACGGATCAACTATTAGTGATCCTGCAAGATAACCAAATCTTCTAGCTCCTCTTTCTTTATCATTCCAAAAATTACCCATTTCGTTATATGCATGCTGCATCATCTCCAAAGCTTCTTTATCTTGAACATTGCCTGTTTGTGACCTAACTAAATCAACGCCTGCTCCTACAGTGTTGTAGTTACTAATGTAACGGTCCATTAAGAAAGTATTAATTAAATCATCATCATCATCTATGTCATTAAAAAATACACCAGCGTCTCTACCGTTGGAGTAATCTGATCCAGTTCCGTAATATTCTTTTAATGTTTCTATAAATCTAGCGTCTTTAATTAGCTCATCGCCACTTTTACTACGCCAATCCCATGTGTCTTTTGTTTTTTCTTCTTGTGATTCAAAGGTTTTAGATTTCTTATCATATGTTAAGCCATATTTACTTAGATCTAAGTTAGAAAAATTAGTTGCCATTTACAGTTCTCCAGTTTCTGTATGTATATGTATTATGTTTTTACCTGATTTTGTCGTCCTATATTGGGTCAGTTAGTGATAAATTACCAGCTTTTATTTGATTGTTTAATGCTCTCTTAAGTTGATTACTAATCTCAAATCTATCGAATATATCTTGTATTGTTAGTTCACCTAAATCATTATCTTTTATAAACTTTCTTATCTCTCTTCTGTCAATAAATTTACCATCTCCAAACCTTGAACCTTCTTTTGTAAATTTCTCTTTTTGACTAAGCTTTTCATTTCTAGTATTTACTCTGTTTTTTACTTCTTCTTTTTTAGCTGATATAGTATCTAATATTGTAGTTTTATATTCATTTAATATATCTATTTCTCTTTTGTATTCTGGATGATTTTTTATTTCTTCATCAGATGGTTCCTTACCACCAGACTTTTCAAACAATATATTTCTAGCTGATTTATATATTTCTTCTTCAATTGTTTTTACTGTATCTTCAAGGTCAACAACCATTAAATCTAAGTCTTGTATTGCTGATGCACTAATAGTATCTAATTCTAAAAGCTGATTATTTATAGATGATTCTATACCTGTTAAGAGTTTTTCAATACCTACATATCCTTCATTTTGATCTTGGTTAGATGCAGAATTAAATTTAGTAGTACCACCTGAAATATTATTTTTTACTTCTTGTTCATAAGCTTCTATTGTGTTGTATGAATTACCTCTGTTTGCTATCCATATATTTTCTAGTGCTAATCCATTTAAACTATTATCCTCTTCAAACAATTTATTAACTTCTGCCATAACAATTTCTAATTCTTGTGATGATAAAACATATTTTGTATTTATTGCATTCAACGCTTGAGCAACCTGTGGTTCTATTTCTTTGTTTTCTGCCATACTATTAATTCTCTTATTATTATTTGTTTGATAATTTTGTACTGTATCATTTACTGCAGTAGTAAATTTATCATTGTTTATTAAATTATACTTTTGATGATTCTCTATTCTTTCCTTAATATTATCAAGCCAATCTAATTTAGTTAATAAACCACCAGGATAATACATTCCCTCCGCATTTAATAGTTGTTCTAATCTTTCATCATTTGCTGTTAAAAAATCCTGAGCTAATGCTCTGTCACCGTACATTTTTTGAATGAAAGTTTCCATCATAACAAACTCTGTTCTCTCTATTAAATTTTTTATAGCATCCTCTGGAACACCGTTTGCTCTTAGTATTGCATCTAAACCTCTAGTACCCATTGTTTGTATATGTTGTTGCACAACATCACTGTTTAGTGTGCTTACCCACTTGTTTGTTTGTAATTGTTCTATATATTGATCAGTAACAGTGTCAGCATAATTCTCTATCATCTCTCTTAATAGTTTCTTCTGTGTTTCGTCTGTTATGCCAGCAGTCAGTTCTAAATACAAAGCTTCAATAATATCTTTCTTACTGTAACCATCTACTCCAAATGCTGATATATTGTTTTCTAGTATCTGAGTAAATCTAGTTTGTATGTTTGAATTTATAGTAGAATTAAATCCTATATCTTTCTCAAGTCTAACTTGATCATTTTGTTTTTTAATTTTATCTAATTCTTTAACTATGGTATCTAAATTTTCTCCTTGGAATCCTAATATTAAAGCTACTTCTCTAGCTTCATCTGGTGTCATGTCTGGAAATGTCTCCATAATTTTATCCATTACGGTATACATTTGATCTATTTGATCTGTCTTTAATCCTTGCTCCTCATATAAAAATCTAACTTCTTGTCTTTTATTTTCTTTAATTAACTCTGCTATTCGTATTCTTTTTTCTTCATTACTTAAATCACCAGCAATAATCTCTTGCATTTGTAGTTTAAGTTCTCCAGGAAACAGTTGTTCGTCTTGACTGATTATTTGTTGTAATCTGTCTATATCTAATTCACCCTTACGTAGCTTTTGCTCAATCTCTTCTTTTACATAAGGTAATAATAATCTTTTCTTTTCGTTATCAAGCTTTGTGCTATTTAACACAGCTATCTTTGATTCTACTTCTAACTTACTTAAGTCTATTACATCATCTTTAGTTGCTTTCTTAATTTCAAGTTCAATTTCTGCGTTATCTACTTCTATTTCAGATAATCTAATACTGTTATCTAATGTTTCTTTTTTGAGTATGTTATCATATGTTGTACCTTCTATTGATTGAGCACCTGCTGTTACTTTTTGATCAGATAATATTATTTTATTGTTGTATGTATCTTTAAATAAATTAAGTTCCCCTTGAGCAGCTTCATTTGCTATTTGTTTTTCTTTTATTAATAAATCTCTATCCTCAATATTCTTATCTCTTTGATTCTTTATTGCTGTTACAGTTGTTGGTGATACTCCTTGTTCCTCTGCAAAAGCATCAATAGTGTCATCCTCCATATAAGGAAACTTATCAAGGTATGAAAACATTGCATCTTTTCTTGCATTGAGTACTGCTTCTTTTTCAGCAGCACGATCCTCCATGCCTCTATACATGTCTCCATAATAATCAAAAATACTAGCCATTATAAGAAACTAACTATTCCGCCTTCATTACCACCTGGTCTTTTTGGTTTACCATAAATTAAATCATCTAATGCTGAACCAAATGCACCAGCAGATTTAGCTGCTCTTTCACCTGCAGCTGTTGCGGCAGTTCCATATTGTTGTGCTGTACCAGAATAAGCAGTAGGATTAACTGCTCCTATAGTTGCTCCTAAAGCATTTATACCTGCCTCATTAGCTGTACGAGCTTCATCTATAACACCCATACGACTTGCTTTCATAGCTTGATCTCTAGCTTGTAATGCAGCTAAAGCCTCATCATATGCTGATGTATATGCTTTATCATATAACTCTGATCCTTTGTCTGCCAAAGCACGCTGACTTTCTATTGCCATAGTTGAGTTATCTAAACCTTGATTTATTAGTTGAGCTTGTGATCTACTACCAGCCAACCTTAATGCTCTATTTGCATCGTCTACTTTTTGTCTATATCTTCTTCCTTGTTCAGCAGCAATGTCAGCATCACTTATAACACTAGTTTTACCTAAGTCAGCTCTTACCTGATCTAGTGTATCTTGATACTCAAATATCTTTTTTAATAAATTACTTCTAATTCCTTTTTCAATTCCGTATTGTTCTTTGCCTTGTTCAGTCATCAAGTCTAAAGCTCTGACTTGTGCATCAGTTAATCTTTCACTTAACGCTGCTGCTCTGTCACCAGATCTTTTAGAAGATAACATACCAAAGACGCTAGAACCAATTTGTAATGCTGTAGACCAACTCATTGTATTATGCTCCCGAATCCTTGTACTGGTTGTCGTATATACCTTATTTGTCCTGTAAATCTATCTCTTACAGGTATCATATTATAAACTCCTGATAAAGCAGTATTGCCAAATCCTGATGGATTTACATATGAAACTCCTTCTGGTAATGCTGTTGTGCCTGCCGTGCCTGTTCCTGTACCAACATTACTCTCTCCTCTTGGTGGTCCTTGATACGGTTGACCTGGTCCTGCCTGCAATCTATCATCAATACCATCTCCGTCTTGATCAATGAAACCCTGAAGGGTTTCATTTGATCCTATAGCAGTACCATATCCTGTATTCTCACCTTGTTCAGTTGTGTCTGTACCAACATTTGTACTTGTATCTGTTGTAACTTGTCCAGTTGTATTATCTGATTTTTGATCTCTATATTGTTGAGCAGACTCTACTGCTCTCATTAATTCTAATTGATTTTGATTTAATGTTGATAAACCAGTAAGATTTTTTAATAAATTTCTATCTCTAAAAACTGCATCTAATAATTGATTTCTCGGATCTTGAAATTTTTTAGCAGCTTGCTCTCTTACTTTTTGTGCAAATGCAGTTTTCTCATTAGCTGGTAAAGAGTCAACATAAGCTTTTAATAATTTTTCTGCAGTATCACTAAATCCAACTTCTCTTGCAGTAGTGGCATTTTTATTTTGTGTTGCAATTCTAAATAAATCTAAAGCATTATCTTCAGTTATATCACTAACGTCTTTATTATTACCTGCTAATAACTCATTACCAGTTTTATCAGAACCTTGCATTGCAGCAAAGTCTGATCCAAAATATTCACCAGCTCTTATCTTTTCTATTACTTTATCAACTTGCATTTGTGTCATTACATTTAGATTATTATAATCTGTTTGTGCTTTTAATTGTCTAACTCTTTCTTCTATATCATCTATAACTTTATCATCTTCTTTTTCTTCTCTTTCATCATCAAATAATTTACCTAATAAATCTTCAGTCTCTTCTGTATTGTCGTCTTCACCACCACCACCATCACCTGAATCATTATTACCACCTGCAGGTACAAAAGTTGTTTGAGGATTATCTCCTAAAGCATTTGTAGTAGTTGTTACTCCTGCTTCTGTAGTTTCAGTTATTGTTCCACCTTCATTTTTGGTAGGATCGTAACCGCTTGTTTCTCGTCTTTTTTCTACTGGTGTTCCACCTACACCAGAAAAACCTACTTTATCTAATTCTTCTTTGGTTGTTCCAACTAAATAAGGATTCTCTTGTTTAGGCACACTTGTATCTTTATTAGTCATTACTGTTGATCCACCAGCATCATTTGCATTACCTTGATTACCAGTATAGGTATTGCCAAAAGAAGAAGACTGATTGCCTTGATTGCCTTTATTATCGTCTCCTTGATTTGATGCAGTATTTGATGTGCTTGATGATGATGTTCCACCACCCATGTATTTGTCCCACCAATTAGCCATGTTAACTTAACTTAATAGTGGATGACGCTGCTACTCCTAACTCTAAATCTGCTGCAGAAGAGTTGTTTGTAATTATTACCTGTAATCTTTTAGATGATGTAGTTGCATCTACAGATACAGCTGATCCAAAAGTTACATCAGCTTTTGTAGATGATATTGCTTGTGATGTACCTACAGCTACTCCATCAATAGCTAATTGTATTGTACATGTTCCGCTACTCACAACAGCTGTTAATCCATCAAGACGTACAGTTTCTTTCCACAATCTTTTTATTAAGAATGTAGCATTTGAAGGAGTTGCTTTTTCAAAAGGGAAAGTATGAGAAGCAAAAATTGTTGGCAATTGTGCAGTAGGTATTTTAGCTGATGAGTCTAAAGAAGCTACACCAGACGCTGCACCCATAAATGTTTTTGGTACTAATGCTGTCACATCTACTGATCCAAATTCTAATGATGTACCTGTTCCATTTACTTTTAATACTTGAGAAGCATTTGAAGTTGTAAATGATGGTATAGTAGAAGCAGGGTTTGTAGATATAAATTCTGTACCATTATAAAACTTTAATTGGTTTGGTGTTTGAGATGTATCTAAAAATAAATCTCCAGCAGATGGTGATCCTGGAGTAGAAGAAGAAACAGTTAGTTTTGCTTTTGATGCTAAACCTGTAGCTAATCCATTTACCTTTGCTTGTGGTATTTCATCATTAGCTATACTTAATTTTGTAAAGTCAATTAATCCTGTAGTAACATCTGTAAAATCTGAAGTTGTCATTAAACCAGTAACTGTAGCAGTTGTGGTATCTTCAACTTTTAATACTGTTACAGCATCATTGTTAACAAGGTTGCTTGTAAAAGTAATAGAGTTATTTGCTGCAGATGTAGTGTAGTCATTTGCTCCACCCTGTCTCATTAGTATACCATTCTTATAAACTAAGAATACTTCTGAGTCTGTATGCGTATAAGCTATTTGTACTTGAGTAGATGTAATTGCATAATCTGTACGAGAGAAGTTAGATATGCTACTTGTACGAATTTTGTATATAGTAACTTTATCACCAGAAGTTAAACCTGATCCAAATGTTACAGTGTCATTTGCTGCTGATACTGTGTATGCAGATTCTGCTTGAAGTAATCCATTCTTATATACTACTAAAACATCTGTAGATGCATTAGCATATGGGAATACTGTTTGACCAGAAGTAGCTGTTTGATCGGAACGATCAAAGAATATTGATTGACCGATAGTTCCTAAGTCTGATCCGTCTGCACCTTTAATTGCAGATGCTGCTGCTATTGTTATCCAACCTGCTGTAGCAGAATTATATGTTCCTACTCTGTATTGTAATCCGTCTGTTGAATCAAATTTAAATTCTACTGGACCTTCCCACTCTCCAGATGAGTTAAATAGTTGACCTAATAATTCTGATAATGTTTTCTCTCCTAATTCTGCTGCATTCACATATCTTATAATATTTTCTAATTCAGTATTAATATTAGTAGATGAAGAATAGTTAGATGGAAATTGTTGTCTTAGTCTTGCCATAGTTTAATCTCTTGTATTTATTGCTAGTCCCATTATACGAAGCAGCCCTGTACCACTTGATGTAAATTTAAATTGCACACCTTTATATCGATGCAGAAATTGTCTTTCATATTGCCTAGTTAATGGCACATCAGGGAAGTTATTGTCGTCCCCTGTGTCATCAATAGTAATGTTTAATGAGTCTAATTGAGTACCTTTTTCATTAAAAGCCTCTATGATTAGATCTCCAAAACCACTAGCATGCAGTATAAATGATGTACTCTCTTTTATCTTATCTAAAGATCCATGCCATAATATAGGTGTTGTTACTATCATTGTTGGACTAAACTCTGATTCGTCTTCTATATTAGAAGTTGTAAACAAACCACCAGACGTTCCTAATACTAACTGCCCACCTAGAAAATCACCACATCTAGCGTTTAGATGCTTACCAGTTGACCATTTAGAATCTCCTTCCATAGGATTTATAGCATACGTTATCTTATCACAAAGAACATCTGAAACCTTTGGAAAGAAGAAATGAATGTGACCTTCATCACCATCTAGTGTACTTGCTATCTTTTCTAGGTTTGGACACTCTCTTAATAATTGCCTATATGTTATATCTATTTTTGATGACAAAGCCATTGATGATATTGTTACACCATTTTCTTCAGATCTCTTTAGTGAGTGTATACCATCTCTAGAACAGAATATAAGATCAGTACCATATCTAACTATAGAGTTGTGAGATATTGTACCTGTTGTTGTAGTCACCTTATTCTCTAATACCCAAGCAGTAAAGTCTGGATCTATATTAAATATTATTACTTGGTCATTTGTAAATATTGCCAGTTTGTTTGTTTCTATTACACCTAATCCTTTTATCTCATCTGCTGTACCTATGAAGTTTTTTATATCTAGAAATGCTCCACGAGTAACTGATGATTCATCAACTGCTTCTTGCTTAGCAAAGAAATTTTCATCATCAACACGAGAGAAATGTATTTCAGATGGTTTACCAGTGATACCAGCAACAGCTAATCTTCTACCTACAGACACACAATATGATGGTCGTAGATGCTCTAGTGATTGTAGTTTTTGCCAAGCTGCACCATTGTATACATAAGGTATTTGATCACGAGTAGTCATTACAACTTTCTGGTTAAATACTGTAGATGATACAACTGATCCACTTGTAAAAGCTTCTTGTACAAGATGATCATTATCTGAATTTAAAGATAATCCTCCACCATCTTTTTGTACAAAACAAACATTACCACGAGAAAAAAACCTAACATGTTCAATTATTTTTTGTATATTCTTATGATATGATACACCTGGATTACGTATTATTGATCCACGCCAATCACAAAATCCGTCTTGTAGTTGTACTAAGTGTTGATTCTCTCCTGTATCCAAAGATGATTTATCTCTAGATGAGTCAATACCCATAAAATTAGTATAGGTATTACCTTGTGTTTTAACTCCAGAAACTGACTTTATAGCCATTACGTTGTGTCTTCAGTTGGCACACCTGTCTTAGCTGTTACTGAATTAGAATCCGTCTTACTAGTTTCTGCTCCAGTAAATGTATCATACTCTTTTCCTTGTAAGTAAGATTTATTTGTTGCACCATCAACAGGGATCATTTGTAGTTTAGAAGTTCTAGCATGTTCACGATATAATATTTGGTTTAACATTTGATTATATAGTGGTCCATATATCTGCACTTTGTCAGATGCTTGTTGAGTAGCATACTTAAATAATAAACCATTTACCATTATAGTGTCTGGTATTGATCTAGAGTCTGTCATGTGTGTATAATATTCTATTTCATAATTATCAGAGAAATAAGGATGTACTCTTACATCTTCTATTATCTCATTAGCAAAATCTATAAACATTAATAAAACATTACCATCTACAGATTCTGGAGCAAACTCACCATATCTTCTTAATGCTTGCATAGATAGTTTCTGTAATGGTGAATACACATCTCTGATGTGTGGATTAGAATTAGATACATGGTTTTTATTTAGATGTAAGTCACCATCAGTAGTGTAATGTTTCTTTACATCTACTTCTTGTGATCTTGGTAATCCACTTTTAGTATTATTTATATTAGTATTAGAAGTGTTACCCTTACTATCTGTATAACTATTCCCCATCTATTATTACCATTTTACCATCTGTTACTAGAGAGTTTCTTTCAAATCTTTCTTTGTATTTTTTTGGTACTTCAAATACAATATTGCTTGTATCTTCATACCATAAACCTCTTATTGTTTCGTCTTGATATTCATATCCTATCCTCACATTAAATAATCTTTCTTGAGGAACTGTTGTTACATACAGCAATGATTCTTCTTTTGCTGGTTGCTTAACTGCTTTGTAAGCTTTTAATTTAGCTGATGACTGTTTCTTTACAGTCTCAGTTTTAGTAGTAGCCATTCCTTGTGTAGGTGTTGACATATATTCTCCTTAAATAAAACAACCCAGAGGCATGTAGCCTCTGGGTTACAATAAAGTAAAATAACTAAGAAAGTCGTCCTATTAGGATAGACTATTCCAGTTTTTAATAACTGAGTGTACTTTGTCTTGCATTAATTCAAGACCACATTCAGTGAGATACTCATGCTTTGAAGCATCCTTATCAGCAGTTTGTCTGTTTTGTAACAGAGTTGTATCTCTACCTTCTAAGAATCTGTACTTCAAGAATGGGAAATCAATGATAACCATATCATTAGCCATTCCAGGAATCTGACGGAATTGTGGGTGAACATGCACCAATAATTCACCAGCATAAGTTGAATACTTAGTGAAGTTAATTCCATAAGTTCCAGTTACAACAGTTGGCTGCCATCTAGCTTTACCAATTTGTTGTAGTAGGTTAGCACAAGTAGTTCCACAGAAAGCAATCTTTTGTTTGCTTCCGAATGCAAATACTGTGTCAGAAAGTAGGTTATCAAAACCTGTTTCACTTAGTACGTTAGCAGATGAATTTGATGCTTGATCTAACACATTAGTTATCTCATTCATAATTCCACCAGTGTAACGTCTTGGTGTAGCAGTTGATCCGCTTTCTTCTACTTTCTTACCAAAGAACATAGCTCTTTCGATATCGGACATGTGCATTTTTAGTGCTTTAGTCATGTACTCATCTTCAGCATCGCCAGTTCTTCTGAAAGTTTGTTTCAAAGTATTTGAAACTTCAAACGCTGTTCTAAAAATCTGAGTGAAGTTGAATGCTACACTAGGATCAAAAGATAAAGCGTCTGGTGAAGTATCACCCTCTGAAGCAGCAAAGCCAGCGATGAATAAATCATCGTTGTCATTAATAGTTAGAGATCCTCCAGCTATGTTTCTTGCAACTGTAATTCTGTGGTTCGCAGTGTCACCAGCAGCAGTTGCTCTCATTACTTCTCCAGTTCTTGAGTTAACAACAATAGAGCCTGCAACAACAAAAGGCACACCAGCATCGTTAGTATCTAACTGAAGTGTTGTAGCCGTAGCGTTATAGCCTGAACCATTGTTAATCTTTAACTTACGATCAGGTAGTTCGTCACGAAAGTTATTATATTTTGGGTCATCTGTAGACTGAGAAGATCCCATAGATAGCAACGCATTTAGCGGTGCAGATCCATTAGGTTCTAACAGAGTATACAGCTCCCTATAATTTGTGGGTCTGAAATCTGTACCGAATTGACCAGTCCCACGTAAGCCGTTTATACCAGCCATAATTACCTCCTATAAGGTTGTTACGTGTTAATAATTAAAACTAAAACCAGCCAAACGCATACATCGTTTAAGCTAAAAAATTTGCGTGAAAGGATAGAGGCTTATGCGTCTTATTCAGGCAACACTATACTACAAAAAAATATGTATTTGTGTCTACCCTTTTTTATGTCTGTTTGCAAAATTACGAGCTGCTTCAACTGAACCAAATCCCCACTTCTTTAATGCTAATGCTTTTCTAGTTGGGCGACCTTTCTCATCTTTCATTGGTCCTTTCATTCCTGCAAATCTAGCAGCAAAGGAAACTCTTCTTGGATTAACGCCTTTTTTTACTGGAGGTTTTAAATTAGATCCTTCTTTTCTTTTAAAGTATTTACGACCTGCTGCTGTTAAACCACCTGTTTTACTTTTATGTTCTTTCCTCATTTCTTTCTCGCTGTCATTGATGCTCTTTTAAACTGTGCATTAGTAGGCGCACCTTTAGCACCTTTTTTACGCATCTTACCACCACGCTTTCTTTTAGCATGTATGTTTGCGTATAAACCTTTTCTTCCTATCATGAGAAACTCCTATATCTTTTTGTTTTCTTTGCTATACTTTTTGGTTGTTTAACGTGTTGTTTACCTTTCTTTTTACCAGCTCTTTTAGCAGCAGTAGTTCTAGCATACTCAGATGAACTCATTGCTTTTATGGCAGCAGAAGGAAGATATCTTTCTCCAGTCTCAGAAGATTTCTTTCCTGACTTAGTTCTCCACTTCTGCTTACCCCAAGCTTTAAGGCTTCTTTGACTTTTTGCGAGTGCCATTCTTTTTTTTCTTTTTAGCTGCAGCTATGATGTCACCTCTAGTAATTTTATTAGGATCACCATACATGGATGCTAATCTTTTGTTTTTCTTTTTCATCAGGTCCCTACTTTTTTCTGTGCCATCTTATGAGCTTGACCAAATGTTTTTCCAGCTAGCATAGCTTTTTTCATCATAGCCATATGCTTAGATGTATGATGTTTACTATGTCTTTTCATAGTAGCTTGCTGTCTTGGTGTTAATTGTTTTTTTGATTTACCAGGCATTATTTATATCCTCCTCCTGCTTTTTTATAAGCTTTTGCCAGTGCTTGCGCCTTCCTAGCTGACCACTGTCCCGCAGCGGTTCCGTGTGAAGCTTGTGATTTTATTCTTTGAAAAATTTTCTTACGCATACCAGGCTTAGTATAATTACCTGCCTTGTTTACAGTAGATTTAGATTTCTTCTTAGCCATTAAAATATAGCATTCCAGATTACTAGAACTAAAATTATAGCAACTGATCCTGCAAGTATCTTACCTCTTTTAGTAAGACCTTTCCAAAAATACATAATCTTTTCCATAATATCTCCTTTTTATAAATTAATATTATTATTGTTAACACAATTAAATACTATAGCAACATTTCTGTCTTCCAAATCGGGACTCATGTAGTCTGCTAACCTATTCATTTCTACTACACAAGTAGGTGCATCTCTATAAGATAAAGGTATTTCTGACTGGAAACATAGTGTTTGCTCTAAAATACCCATACCAACAAAACATATCATTGCCTTGATAGTAAACACTACATAACTCTTCTTTGAGCTAACCTACTTAGTATATCAGCATTAGGATCTGCTTGAGCTGGGTCCATAGGAGGAGCAGAGCTAGGAGTAGATCCTACTGATCCTGTAATAGCAGAACGTCTTGCAGCTACCTGCTTGAGTCTTTCCATTTCAGGAGTATTCTTTGTATTAGCAAAATCTTGTACAACCTTCATTGTTAAATCAGGATCAACAAAATCTTCCATTGTATATCCACGTTCAGCAGCATACATCATGAAATCATTTGCGTCTGCATCAGATAAATTGTTTGCCTGTTGTGCTTGATTTAGATTCATTCCAATCTGTGCTTTCATGTTTTCTCCAGCAGCATTCTCAGTTTCTTGCACTTGTTCTGCAGAAGCTTGTGCCATACCTGAAGAAGCATCAACTAGTTTTTGAATCATATCATTCTGTTTTGCAATCATATCTTTCATTCTAGCAGTCTCACCCATCTGCTCACGGTATCCTGGTGGTAGTTGAATAGAGTTTTCTTCTTCATATGTGGCAAACATTTTCTCAACTTCTTCAGGAGTTTGATTACCTGATATAGCCATCTTAGGTTCACCAGGTGATTTAGATTCTTCTATATTACCCATGACTGGATTTGATTCAAAAGCTTTAGTAGCATTTTGTATATAATCAGCCATTGCTCTTGCATCCATACCTTTTTCTTTCATTAGATTTTTTACTAATTCCATTGCAGGTTTTATTGTTGCATGTTCAGCATTAAGCTTTCCATACCTATCAAATGTTGATTTAATCTGTGTATCATTTAATTTTCTCTTACCATCTTTACCAAAGTCTACTTCATATATAACACCTTGTGCAGATACTTGATCACCTTCTGTTTTTGGAGAAGCTGATTCTTGTGCTTTCTCTTCTGTTGTAGGTTTTGATTCTTCTTCCTTTGGTGAAGCTGGAGCTTCTTCTTGAGGTGCCATACCTCCAGCCATTTCAGGTGCTGGTGCCTGTGATTCTGCTCCTGCGGGTGTACCCTCAGCAGCTTGCATTGCTCCTGCGTTTGGATCTGGTCTTGGTCCCAGTATCTGACTCGCTATAGAGTCAATCTTTTCTTCATTATTAATTGCCATTATAACCTCCTACGTTATTTTTTTTTAGCTGTCGTCTCTAAAACGTCTTCATTCGAATACTTAAGAATGAGTCTGTCTGGTAATTCTTTTAATTGTCTTGCAGCCCACATTGCTCCACGCTTAAAATGAATTTCCTCTAAAGTCATGTCTCTGTTTTCTGACAACTGAAAGGAAGCTGTCAAAATTTCTTGCTTCATAACTTCATCGATAATCTTCCATCCGTCAGTTTTTTTGAGGGATGTAAGCTTATCTATGGCTTGCTTAGGTTTCACTCTTTCGAGTCTTTAACTAGCTTACCACCCTTGCCTTTTATAACCTCACCAGCCATAGGTGTTTCAAATGCTTTAGCTTTGTCTACTTTAACAGACTTTCTAGTAGCTTTTGTATCAACCACAGGTGGTTTAGTATCACTTTTATCTTTCATATTATACTCCAAATACTTTTCTAACTAATATAAATATACCTAATACAGCAGAAATTAAACCTAAAGCTTTCAATGCTCCTTTGCTAGTTTCCATAGTTTTGCTAAGTTCAATGATTGTTTTCTCATTTTGTTTAAGATGATCATCTATACGTCTTAGTGATGAATATAAATCATCCCATCTTTCCTTAGCAATAGCGTCAGAAACAGCAATTTGCTTTGCTAACTCTTCAACTTTATCGTCTGCCATACGAAATGATGTATATATAAGCAAACATTTAGTCGTCCTTAATTTAATACAGAGGGTGATTTGGTTGTTATATTCTCCAAATCTTTAGCTAATTTTACTGCAGCATCATTGTCTATACGACATGATAGTATAGATTTTGCACCCATATCTAGTGTTATACATATAGCTAATGACTTATCATCAGGGTGTACAGATATGTCTTCTTTCCTAAGAATAAAGACATTCTCAAATGCTTCTATATATTTATTATCCATTGAGAGGATTAGATGATTGCTCTTTTATTTCTTCTATTAATATATCTTGCAACTCATTTTCTTTCTTAACAATTGCTATACCTTTAGAATTTTCTTCCACACCTTCTTCTAATTCCCAACCATACTCTTCTAACTCTTTAATAGATTTAATAAGTTTACTCTCTAGTTTTTCTATATCATCATCAGATACTGCATCTGCTAATACGGATTGTATAACCTTGATATCTTTTATTATATCTTGTGTAATAGCTTTTATATCATTTCTGTTACCTGCAATATCATTTCTTAAATTATCTAAAACATCATTATCTAAACCTATTATCGTAGTTTCTAATTCTTTTAATTTTACTTCTATATCTGTTAAATCAACTGTTTCATTGATAACAGCTTCTCTACTATCTAACTCTTCTATCTTTGATACAAGCTTTCCATACTGCACAAATCCTGCACCGATTGCACCAACAACTCCTAATAAAGCAGCTATTGATGATAATTTAGTTACTAAATTGTTCATATTAATTCCTTAATTGATTTAACTCTAATAGAATTTTGTTTTTATTTCGTCTCAATTCTTCTAATTTTTTTTTCTTAACTTCCATTATATCGTTTTCTGTATAACTAGCTAGACTTATTCCTTCATAAATTTGTTGGTTATATTCACTTAAATCTAGTTGTTGAAAGAAAGTATTATCTACATCAACATAGATATTGTCTACATTATAGAAAGCAACTTCAGAATAAGTATCTAAAGAATCTTGGTTTGAGAAGATGGTAACTTCCTCAACGGAAGTTACCTTTACTTCTTCTACATCTACGTCAATACCTTCTTCACCCTGTATTGCTTCCTGTCGTACAATTTTTGATTCTTTACTATCCTCTGTTTGTACATCGGTGTCCTCAGAGTCTTTGCTATCGGGTTCTGTTTTTTCCTCTTCATCTTTATTAGTCTCTGAAACGCTTTCTTTCTCCTCTGACTCGTCCTCCATAGTTTCTGAATTTTCTTCAGTAGTGTCAATAGTATCATCATCTGAAACCTCCTTGTCGTCCATGACTTCTTCAGTTGCGTCTTCCTCCATTTCAGCAACCTCCATCTCTTCTTCCATTTCCATTTCCTCTTCCATTTCCATCTCTTCTAATTCAGCCTCTTCAAATTCTTCAAACTCCTCCATTTCTTCCATTTCTGGTAATTCATCCATGACTGCCATAGCTTCTTCCATAACAAACATATCTTCAAACTCTTCAAACTCTTCAAAATAAATCTCCTCAAATGCTTCTTCAAAAAACTCTTCTTCAAAGAAAAACTCTTCTTCAAATATATCTTCTGGTAAATCTGGTAGATTATCAACTATATCGTCTATTGCTTCTTGTGCGTCTTCACTAATAGGCGGTATATCTTTATACGATACATTTAATGTAACATTATCTACATCTGGACCACGATGATAACCATCATAAGCTGTTCCTGCAGTATCATTATATAACTCTGCTCTGACTGTAATATCTGTTTGTGTATTTGAACCTTGAATATAAACATTTGTATAGTTTGTAAACGTACCACCATTCATTGACCTGTTAGGATCATGGTCGTTTATCTCTCTGATTTGTGTAGTTACTGAACCATCGGCACCTGTAATAGTTTGTTTCATAGTAAGTGTATTTTCAATACTATTCCAAAACCATACGTCTGCTCCCATCGTTGAGGTAAAACCCTGGTTCATTTCTGATTGTGTTAAATGACCATCTCCAACTAAATCTACGTCTTGATATACATTATCTTCCGTATGTCCTTCGAATGCTAATACGCCACCACTATCATCCATACCTGTTCCATATGGAAATCCATTCCAAGCACCATGAGTGTGAATACCATCGTCACCAGTTGTTGACCAACCAGTTGTACTTGTGGTGTTCCCCGTTCCAAAAGTAGAATTGGTTAGAAGGTTTCCTGTGTCTACTGTTTCGCTATTAGTCTGCGTGGACGTTAATAGGATCAAAAGGATCGTTACAATTTTCGCACATCTTTTCAATCTGAATGCTTGATACATATTCTTCACGTTTTAAATACTCCTCATAATCTGGTCTTAATTCAGGATACATTTTCCATTTAGTTGCAGCCTCTGCACCTATTTTTCCTTGAAATGGACAAGGAGTTCCAGCTTGTTCCATAGCTGAAAATACTCTAGCGTCTTGACAAAGTATTGCAACAGACGCAACTTTCATACCAAAGTCTTGTAATACTTTAGCAAGTTTAATTCTTTCACAATTTTCATCTACAAAATGTTTTCCACCAGATACCCCAACAAGGCTAGTAGTAACGGAACCACTAACGCCCATGCTACAAACGTCTTGAGACATAGACGAGTATGATGGTGCATTGGCACTAGGAGGTGGTATATTAGACTTATTATTTGTAGTGTTGGTTGTATTGTTAGTAGTTGTAGAAGTTGTGTCATTTGATGATCCTGATTGATATGTGTTGTTGTTTGTTGTTGTATATCCACCAGTAATGTTTGTATTACTTCCAGACGTATTTGTCTGTGTATTGGTATCGTCTGCTAACGCAGACGGTACCACGCAAAGCATTAGGAGGATTAACGCTATTCTCATTTTATTAAATTATAAACCAACTCCTGGAACTCCTGCGCTTGTTACAACTGGTTGATCAGCTGAAGCATACCACATGTAATTATCATTATTTGCATTCCAATCACTTGATGATGTTCTAATTTTAAAACCATTGGCTAAAATATCTACGTCAATCTGTGTATCCTCTGCTTGACTTGAGTTAGGTTTTAATCTGTAAAGATTTCTGTTAAAAGCTTCTTCTGTAGACGCAGCATTGGTAGTTAGAAATCTTCTTTTTGTGTCCAATACTTGCCAATCAGATGTGCTAGACCAATTTTTAACTATAATCCACCCAGGTCTAAATCCTGTGTGATTAAAAGCTCCACTTGTGTTTCCTGTGCCAGTATAATAATTTGCAGCAGAATACCCTAAAACTTCTGCAAAAACATAAGCTATATATTTTTCACCATTTCCATTTACATAATTATCACTGCTTAATGCAAATGTTGAAGTACCTGGTTGTGATCTCCAATAGTTACTGTTTGCTTGTGCTGATGTAGAATTTAAAAAAAGTTCTTTACTGGTGCCCATCCAAGTGTGAAAGATAACCCAATCTCTTGTGCCGCTGTCACGTCTTTTTACCCATATCATTTTTGGTGCTAAACCGAGACCATGTCCTACTGTAGCATCATTAGTTCCATTACCAGTATAAGTTACTATTGAAAGACCAGCTGTAGTGTTAGCTTGAACGCTTGAGGTTATACTACCATCATAGTTAGTTGTGTTTGATCCACCAGCTAATTTCCATTGCCATGCAAGATAACTGCCAGAGTTTTGATTAAAAGCAGCATCGGAAGATGTTAAAGTAAATCCGTCTGTGTTAAAACTATTTACATGTGAAGTAGTATCTTCTTGATCATTACCATTTGCTTTTAGTTGTTTTGTATTACCTCTTACAGAGTCATACAAAACATGATTATCTGCAACTGATCTTCCTTTAATCCATAACCAATCTGGTTTTAGATCTGAATTACCATCATTTGTAATAGCATAAGAGTAAGAACTACCATTACCTGTGTAAAGTTTAGTTTGTCTATGTGCTGATGGATCACTAATACTTGGATATGTTCCCATGTTAACCTCCGTAAGCCGCTATATTTTTTGTACATAGTGCGTAATAACCAGACGGTGGTTGATATTGAAATTTACCATATCCCGCACCATCGGCATAACCATTACCACTATTACTTGTTATTGAATAATCAGGACATCCTGTATTCAAACTCATTGTTTGACTGCTTCCACCTTTTCTAGCTAAAATACACATTAAAGGGTAAGAAGTAGTGTTCCAACCTTCTGCTGATCCAATAGAACTGCCATTTTTAAAAAACTCAATCGTTCCACCATTCATATCAATTTTAAAATTTAATATATCGTTAGTGCCGTATTGTCTTCCACCATCAGCACCTTGAGATGTGGTGCCAAAATTAAATACTCTACCATCAAGTCCATAAACAGCGATGCTAAAATTGTTAATACCAGTTGTAGCATTTAATCTATAACTTTGTGAAGCTGGAGCTATACCTACTACATTGAAACTTCCTGCAATACATTTCATTTCAATCCACCATTTACTAGTGCTTCCTTTAGGCATAGCTAAACTAGCAAAAATTCCATGATTATCATCTGTTGTTTCTTGAATACCATTATTACTTATAGATCCAGCTAGTTGACTAACTTTATCCCATTGTGCAAAAAGATTTTCTGGCGTGTGTTGTGTATTAGGATTTGTTGGTAAATTATTTGACGCAAAGTGATTATTGTTTCCTGATTTATCTTCGCCAAAATTACTTGCAGCTGCTGAAGCACCTGCGCTTTCGTATGTAAGTAAAAATCCATTATTACCCCAAGTAGCACCTGCAGCTTTAACTTTCCAAATACCAGAAGTATCTGTTTCTCCAAAATTTGTTGGAGCAACAACAGAGCCATCCACAAAAGCTGTTTGTGATAATGTACCACCAAAATAATTTGAGCTTGCTACAAAAGTTCCTACATAATGTGGAACACCATTAGCACCCATTTTGTCATTGTCTTGGTTTAAAGCTATGTTGTTTGTATTTGTAATTAAATTTGTTTGTTCTTGACCATTAATATATATTTTTAATCTATCTGCTTGTGTGCTTTGCGTTGAATCAAATTGCACTACACAGTGATACCAAGCCGAAGTATCTAAAATTTTCATTCTTGTTTCTAAATCTGTAGCACCGCTTCCGCCCATAGAATTTGTTGAATACACTTGAAAATAATTGTTACTGTTTACTTGTATGTTTGTGTAAGTGCTCGTATCTCCTGCAGAGAATAAAGCCTGTGCTCTGTTAAATCTTCCAAGCCTAAACCACGTACTAAAAGTCCATTTTTTAGAATTAGTAGAAGCACTACCCATTGTTTTATTAAGATATGTATTAGCCATCGAATCTACCTCCTAATCCTATAGTATATGATGTAGTTAATGCAAAAGTTCTGTCAGCAGTTTGATTCTGAGCATCAGTGGCTCTTATTGTAAAAGTATATGTTGTTGGAGAAGTACTTGACCCTCCGAGATCTGTTGTTGTAATTGCACCTGTATTTGTATTTAATAAACAGTTTGCTTGTGAAGCATTTGTGAGAACATTTGTTGTCTCAGTAAAGGTAATTGGTGTATCTCCTGTAGCAGCGAGAGTAGCAATCGTTCCACTAAAGTTTCCAGCAAATGTACCCAACGATCCAGCATTTGTTGTCCAAGACGGTGCGTCTGAAACTGTTAATAAAGCAGAGCTTGATCTTACTGCGTTACCATCATTATTCTCTACTCTTATAAAGTAAGTACCATCTACACTCAAAGTAAATGTTGCTGATATAGATGTGGCACTTGTAAAAGAAACAGCATCTGCATGTGTTATTGCACCAGTAGAATTAACAGCTTCTACTGTTGGAACAGAAACAAAATTAGTTCCTGTAATAGTTATAGCTGTTTGGGCATTAGTAATAGTAGAAGGATTTATGCCAGTTATTGTTGGTTTAGTTTCTGATGGTAGATTAGTTAAGTTTGCACCTGATATAGCAGGAAGCGTTGCAGGAAATCTAGCGTCTGGTAAAGTTCCAGACGCTAATGCAGAAGCATTTAAGTCTGTAGTACCAGCAGCGTTTCCTTTTAGTCCTGTGCTATCTATAGCATCTGCTAATTTTCTAGCATTAGTCATATCTATTTATTAAACTCCACCATTATTATTGTCGTCTTCGTTGCATGTGCAAAGAATATCTTTTCCGCAATCACATTTAGGATTATAAAGCATCTAGTTCTTCTTGTGTTGGTTTAGGTTTTTCAATGCTATCAGACCAAAAAGAAATAACTGCTGGGTTATCTTTTTTTTGGTCAAATTCTACTTCTCTTTCTCCATTCTCTGGATTGTATTCTCTACCTAAATATAATTTTACTTTTTCGTTTATACTTTTATTACTCATATTATGCTCCTAAAAACATTCCACCCCATCTAGTGTCATCTCTATCCCATTGCCAGTTTGTTTGACTTCCACCAGCATAAACATGAACACCAAAAATTATTCTCTCTCCACTTGCAAGATTTATTATGTATTGAGTAGTATCTCCACAATAACCTTGTCCAGCTGGTCTGCAACCAGAACGACAAGAAGGATAACCAGATATATCTGAAAAACTTGTACTACCAGCACTTGCTTTTTGTAATTTAGAAAATGCAATATCATAACCACTATGAGTAGTACTTCCATAACAACCTTGTTTAATGTAAAAATAATAACGACCAGCTTGTGGTGCTTGAAAATATCCCTGTGAATTATCCCAACCACTACCAACATTTTCATTTACACCAGTTCCAAAACCAGAAGAATAACCAAGATAATACCAAGTGTTATTATTTTTGTTAGTAGCGTTTGAGCCTAATTTAATGTCAAAATATGGCGAATTAGTTTCTGCACTAATTCCAGTTAGAGCCGAGCCATCCACTGCTGCAAGTGCGCCTGTAATAGAACTTCCTTTTACTTTAATTAAACTCATGGTTTACTCCATACTGTATGTGTTAAGTTACCTTGCT
>MDTD01112502.1_pt1 | contig 22871 bp, 20 predicted proteins | sample 811221 | NCBI WGS metagenome assembly MDTD01 (sample SAMN05326646, study PRJNA326480) | marine metagenome | isolation source: seawater | place: Pacific Ocean: South West | collected 2011 | reverse complement strand
CCTCAAAAGGGAAGACTAAAATAGGAGTAACTAGTGTAAAAGGAGGTTGGGTTACTGGACATAAGAACTTCTTTCCTGAAGGAGGAATTGAAGAGGAGGAGACTTTGGAAAGTTTTATAGGCCGTCATTATCTTTCAAAAAAGGACTTTCCCTCTATTCTGGTTGTGGGCCAGGAGCTTACAAATAAGAATCTCATAGAACAGGCCTTAAGTAAATTTCATGAAAGAAAAATATCTATCGTGACTAGGCCAAATAAAAAGGACAAAGGCCTGTTAGAAATTTGTAAAACCAATACTGAATTTATTCTTAAAAAAGATAAAACAGATCCTAATATCGATTACAAGCTAGATGAATTGAAGAAAGAATTGAAGATAAAAGAAATAGAGACAATTGAATCCTACGATATAAGCCATCACTCTGGAGATCATGCCGTAGCTGGATGTGTAGTTTATAATCAATCTGGAAAGGCCAGAAACCTCTATAGAACTTACAATATAAGTAAGCAGAACTCAGGCAATGACATAGGCTCTATGCTTGAATTACTAGAAAGAAGGTTTTCACGCAACAAAAATAAGATTCCAAGTCTGATAATTATTGACGGAGGAAGAGTACACTTAATGCAGGTGCAAAAAAAAATGAAAGAATTGGGATTTTCTTCTTTTAATATTATTTCTATCTCTAAAGGAATAAGAAGGAAGGCATCGTTTGACTCAATACATTTACCTGGGGGTGAGTCTAAGATAGTTAAAGAAGGCTCAGTATTTAATAATTTTATTCAAGAAATCAGAAACGAAACACACAGACATGCTATATCTTCACAAAAAAGGAAAAGTATTAAATCTTCCCTAGGCTCCTCTATTGACCAGTTATTTGGAGTAGGGGATTCAAGAAAAAAACTTTTATTAAGATATTTTGGGTCCTTTGAGCAGATTAAACGCGCTAGCGTCAACGATCTATCTGAAGTTTCTGGTATTGGTAGAGTGACAGCAAAGTCAATTTATAAACAGCTGCATAATTAGTTCCGATGGCTAATTACCTAACCATTTCGAGGATATTTCTTATATTCCCTGTTCTTATGTTGTCTTCACCCGAGCCCGATCCAAATAATTGGATTGCACTCGTTTTATTTGCTACCGCAGGCATTACAGATCATTTAGATGGTTATATTGCAAGAAAAACAGGTTCTTCCAGCGTCTTGGGAGCCATGCTAGATTTAGTGGCAGATAAGCTATTAATTATTATCTCAATTTTTTATTTCGTCTCGTATGCGAGTAGTCTTTTACTAATCATTCCTTCTTTAATAATAATTATTAGAGAAATAGTTATCTCATCATTGAGACAATTAATTGCTGAAACAAAAGACATAAACCACATAAAAGTATCCTTCTTGGCTAAGAGCAAAACAACTATTCAGATATTTGCTTTATCTTTCTTAATTATTAGCCCAAATTTTGGTCAACCCTTCTTTTCAATAACTATTTTCCTATTTCGGACGGCCGCCTATGTATCTCTACATAGCCTATACGGATACTTAATTACTTATAAAAATTTAGTGAAATAGCTGGTCTATTGTCGGAAGATACTTAGAATATAATCAGGGCTGAGTAGCAAAGTGGTTATGCAGCGGATTGCAAATCCGTCTACGCCGGTTCGATTCCGACCTCAGCCTCATGATTTATGAAAACTATAAAACAAGCAGTTATACCCTTAGCAGGATTAAGCACCAAAATCTTGCCTTTAACTAAAGTCATACCCAAGGAGCTTTAAATGCGACTATTTGTAATTCAAGAATTTTTATTGCGGCTCAAAGAAGGGATTTATTGGTGCCAATATTGCTTTAGCTTAAGATGAGACTAGTATGGTGAAGTATATGAAGGAGATTATGTCAAACTAGCCCGGGTGGTGGAATTGGTAGACACAAGGGACTTAAAATCCCTCGAAGGAAACTTCGTGCCGGTTCGAGTCCGGCCCCGGGCACCAGTATGCTCTTCATTTATTTTTAAGCATGAAGATAGCCAAAACAGATAAAAAATGAATTGATTTGGGTACTTACATACACTAAGGCTCTTCAGAAAATGAAAGCAAATGAAAATCTTCGAAGATAAGGTAAAAACCTTTATACCCTTGATAGCTCCTAATAAGAAAAATAGGTAGGTTCGGTCTTTGGTACCAGTTTTTCCTAGATATCCATTTTTTAAAAAAAACTTAAGCCAGATAATTGGGCATCTATTAACTCAAGTATGGGGTTATCAACATTGTCATGTTCTTTGAAAAATTTACTTCTATACCTAGCAATATCATTAGTTTAATTCGAGATAAGCTTGATAAATCAGGTATGTACAAAGAAGATATTGTAGTAGTTGATTATCAAAAAGGAGACCATGTCTCTATTAAAGACGGACGTTTTGCAGAAATAGATGCAATATTATTATCGAAAAAATCGAAAGATAGAGTAAGATTATTAATATATTTTTTGAATAGAAGAGTTGCCACAGAAATAAGTAAATCTGATGTTGGCTTAAAAGAGGTTTTCAAGAGCTTTAAATTTTAATGAATGTACTACAAAATAACTCAATTAAATTAACGAGAATATAGGAAATTAAACTTGGAAAATAACATTCAAGATCGCGCCCAGTATGACGATGAAATAGATCTACGAGAATTGTTTGGCGTTCTTTGGTCTGGCAGTAAAAAAATTATAGCCATTACGACTATATTTTCTATTGTTTCTGTCTTTTACGCGCTATCAGTGCCTAATCAGTACAAGGCTACAGCTTTGCTTGCTCCAGCGCAATCTGATAGTTCTGACCTATCAGGAGCCTTAGGTCAGCTGGGCGGTCTTGCATCTCTAGCCGGGGTCAATATCGGTAGGGGGGAGAGTAGTGAAGCACAAATAGCCCAAGAGATTATGACTTCTTGGAGCTTTATTGAAAGCTTTATTGCTGAAAAAAATATTGCTGTTGAAGTTTACGCGGCAGAAGGATGGAATAGAGAATCTAATGAATTAATTATTAATGAAGACCTCTACGATGTAATGACCAAAACATGGTTGGTTGAAAATGATAATACGGGTGAAGTGGGTCCTCCTAGCAGTTGGAAGCTGTTTAAATCCTTCTCAAAACGACTTGAGGTTTCAGAGGATAAACAGTTAGGTATGGTGTCCGTATCTATCGAGTACTACTCTCCTCTGCTGGCTAAGCAGTGGTTAGATATATATGTGGAAGCCATTAATGCCCATATGCAACAACGCCAAATGGCAAAGGTCACTAGCAACATAAATTATCTTCAGGCTCAAATTGAGAAGACATCTATCGCTGAAATGAGAGAGGTTTTTTATTCTATTATTGAAGAGCAGACAAAAAATAAGATGTTGGCTGAAGCTAGCCCTGAATATGCCTTTGTGACGGTCAGCCAAAGTATGGTTCCAGAAAAAAAATCTCAACCTCAACGCGCTTTAATCTGTATTTTAGGCACTCTACTGGGTGGGATTTTGTCAGTTCTTTTAGTGTTAGCAATGCACTATTCAAGAAAATACTCCTGAGTCTGCCAAAATAGTTTGAGCTTTCATGATTCCGGGCTTTTGACTTGGATTCAACTATTTTTAAGATAGAATAGTTAAATAGTAAGCATTTCTCTTTAGTTAAGTTAATCAAGAAAAAAGGAATTAATGTGAGTATTTGTCCGGTAATCTTGGCAGGAGGATCTGGTACGCGATTGTGGCCATATTCACGTGCAGCGCACCCTAAACAGTTTCTTAGGTTATATGGGGAAGACACGATGCTTCAAGCGACGTTGAAGAGACTCTTGGGACTAGACATTAAAGGTTCAATAACTATTTGTAATGAGGAACATAGATTCTTCGTTGCTGAGCAACTTCGTGAAATTGATAAGCAAGGGTCCATTATTCTGGAGCCAGTTGGCCGTAATACTGCGCCTGCTATTGCTTTGGCTGCGTTAACTGTAAAAGATGATCCCTTATTATTAGTGCTACCAGCTGACCATGTGATAGAAGACGACGCGGCTTTCAAAGAGGCTGTTAAGAGAGCAATTCCGCTTGCTGAAGCAGGAAAGCTTGTCACTTTTGGAATTGTCCCTAGTTCTCCCGAGACAGGTTATGGCTATATTAAACGAGGTAAAGATATAGGAGAAAGTTTTGAGGTGGATAGGTTCGTGGAAAAGCCAAGCTTAGATGTTGCCCAAGATTACTTCTTATCAGGCAACTACTACTGGAACAGTGGTATGTTCTTATTCAGGGCAAGCAATTATCTTGAAGAGCTAAAAAAGTTTCGACCTGATATTCTGAATCAATGTCAAGCATCAATGATGAATGTTAAGACTGACATTGATTTTTTGAGAATTGACAAGGATACATTTGAGTTGTGCTCCGATGAATCTATTGATTACGCCGTAATGGAGAAAACCTCGCATGCAGTTGTGGTACCTATGGACGCTGGTTGGAGTGACATAGGCTCTTGGACAGCACTTTGGGAGATATCTGATAAAGACTCTTGTGGAAATGTAGGAATAGGGGATGTTTCCCTCCACGAAACGAGGAATAGCTACGTAAGGACTGAAAATACTCTAGTCACTACTGCCGGTATTGATGATTTAGTAATTATTTCAACTAAAGATGCTATTTTGGTAGCTCATAAAGATTGTGTAAACGAAACTAAACACATCGTTTCAGATTTAAAAGAGGTTAATAGAGATGAGTGGAAATTGCATAGAGAAGTTCAAAGACCTTGGGGAAGTTATGACTCTATAGATCAAGGTAATTCACATCAAGTGAAAAGAATAATAGTCAAACCTGGAGAGAAACTTAGCGTACAAAAGCATCATCACAGATCAGAGCATTGGATCGTTGTGTCCGGCATTGCAAAAGTAACAAATGATAATAAAACTTTTATTTTGTCAGAAAATGAATCAACTTATATTCCAGCAGAAATTGTGCACTCCTTAGAAAATCCTGGAAAAGAAGATTTACACTTAATAGAAGTCCAATACGGATCTTATCTGGGAGAGGATGATATTGTTAGGTTCGAAGATCTTTATGGAAGGTTGGAAGGTTAAAAAAGGTAGGTTAAGCTTGTGTTAACTTTAGGTACTTTAAAATAGGGCATGAAGAAGAAAGCATTAATTACAGGCGTTACAGGTCAAGATGGGTCTTATCTTGCTGAGTTTTTACTTGAAAAAGGTTACGAGGTACACGGCATCAAGAGGCGTGCATCTTCTCTAAATACTCAAAGAATAGATCATATTTATGAAGATCCTCATACAAATAATCAAAACTTTGTTTTGCACTATGGAGACTTAACTGATTCTTCTAATTTAACTAGAATCCTTTCAGAAGTTGAGCCAGATGAAGTTTATAATCTAGGCGCCCAATCTCATGTTGCTGTGAGTTTTGAAGCTCCAGAATATACTGCCGATGTTGACGCTATAGGTACACTTAGGTTGCTTGAAGCGATAAGATTCTTGGGATTTGAGAAAAAGACAAGATTTTATCAGGCATCGACTTCAGAATTGTATGGCCTTGTTCAAGAAAGTCCTCAGAAAGAAACTACCCCTTTCTATCCTAGGTCGCCTTATGCTGTCGCAAAACTTTATGCTTATTGGATAACTGTAAATTATAGAGAATCTTACGGAATATATGCTTGTAATGGAATTTTATTCAACCATGAATCTCCCAGAAGAGGAGAGACATTTGTTACTAGGAAAATCACACGTGGGTTGTCCAATATAGCTCAAGGTTTAGAAGATTGCCTGTTTATGGGCAATATCAATGCTCTTAGAGATTGGGGGCACGCTAAGGACTATACAAAAATGCAATGGTTGATGCTGCAACAAGACAAACCTGAGGATTTTGTAATAGCTACTGGAGTTCAGTATTCAGTAAGACAATTCATAAAATGGTCTGCAGCTGAACTCGGAATCGAATTATCTTTTGAAGGCGAAGGTATAGAAGAGAAAGCTACAGTTACAAAAATTTCTGGATCTAGTGCTCCCGCTCTTAAGACTGGTGACGTGATTGTAAGAGTAGATCCCAGGTACTTTAGACCAGCTGAGGTAGATTCTCTATTAGGAGACCCCTCAAAGGCAGAAAAAGATCTTGGATGGATTAGGGAAGTCAGCGTTCAGGATATGTGTAAAGAAATGACTATTAATGATTTAGAAGCTGCAAAGCGAAATAGATTATTAAAAGAAAATGGTTTTTCTATCCATTTAAATAAGGAAGATTAATTGACTGCTAAGATTTTTCTTTCCGGACATAATGGAATGGTGGGTAGCGCTATTTTTCGGCAATTGTCTGATACAAACTCTAAGCTGATAACTTTTACAAGAAGCGAAGTTGATCTTACAAACCAAAATCAAGTAAAAGAAATATTTGAATCTAATTCATTTGATCAAGTTTATATGGCTTCAGCTCGAGTGGGAGGAATTCATGCTAACAATACCTATCCTGGAGAATTCATTTATGAGAATCTTATGATTCAAAATAATATTATCCATCAAGCGCATATGACCGGAGTAAAAAGAATCCTTTTTCTTGGATCATCTTGTATATATCCAAAATTAGCTGATCAACCCATATCTGAAAAGGACTTGCTCGGTGGAAAACTAGAACCAACTAATGAACCTTATGCAATAGCTAAAATAGCAGGCATCAAATTATGTGAAAGCTATAACCGTCAATATGGCTATCAATATAGAAGTATCATGCCAACAAATTTATACGGTAAAAATGACAATTACCATCCAGAGAATTCTCATGTAATTCCTGCCTTAATTCGCAGATTCCATGAAGCAAAAGTTGATTCTAAGCCTTATGTTACAGTTTGGGGATCAGGTACTCCAAAAAGGGAGTTCTTACATGTCGACGATATGGCCTCAGCTTCAATATTCATAATGAACTTAGAGCAAGAAAAATTTGAAGAATACGCAGATCCGATGCTCTCGCATATAAATATAGGTAGTGGTACTGATCATACAATAAAGCAATTGACTGAAATGATTGCTGATGTTGTTGGATTTAGGGGTGAAGTACAATGGGACAAAACAAAACCTGATGGTTCTCCAAGGAAACTTTTGGATAGTACTAAAATTCTATCGATGGGATGGAGTCCAAAAATTTCTTTAAAAGAAGGGCTTGAAATGACTTATAAATCGTTCTTAAAAGATGAAATAAAGATTTGAATAAATCTTAATCTTGAAAGGTACTTATTAAAGTTTCGAAATGTAACATATAAATAAGGTAGAAAAAGTTCAATGACAAACCTGAGAACTAACAACTAAATGAGCTTTGATATAAAAAAAATCATGATTGTTTTTGGCACAAGGCCTGAGGCTATAAAAATGGCTCCTTTAGTTCACGCCTTAAATGCAGATGATAGATTTATTTTAAAGGTCTGCGTAACAGCTCAACATAGAGAAATGCTCGATCAAGTTCTCCATATTTTTAACATAATCCCTGATTATGACTTAAATATCATGTCACCTGATCAAACTCTAACGAGCATAACCAGTAAGATTCTAATAGAACTTAAAAAAGTTTTTAATATATTTACTCCAGATATTGTATTAGTACATGGTGACACAGCAACTACATTTGCTGCTAGCTTGTCAGCCTTTTATGAGAAAATAGATGTTGGTCACGTAGAAGCAGGCCTCAGGACAGGAAATCTTTATAGCCCATGGCCCGAAGAAGCCAATAGAAAGCTGACCAGTGTTTTAACTAAATATCATTTTGCTCCAACCAATATTAGTAAAGAAAATCTAATTCAAGAAGGTGCCAGGGAGACGAGTATATATGTCACAGGGAATACCGTTATTGACGCCTTATTATATATCAAAGATAAACTTCTTAATGATCAAAATTTGTTATGCGAATACGAAAATAAATTTGATTTTCTCAATAAAGACAGAAAATTGATATTAGTAACAGGTCATAGAAGAGAAAGCTTTGGTGAAGGGTTTATTTCTATATGTAGTGCGCTCTTAAATTTATCTAAAAAATATCCTGATGTTGAAATAGTTTATCCTGTTCACCTCAATCCCCAAGTGCAAGGCCCTGTGAAGGATATATTAGCCGGGGGTACAAACATACATCTAATAGCTCCTCAAGAATATCTTCCTTTTGTTTATTTAATGAACAGAGCCCACATAATTCTGACGGATTCTGGTGGAATCCAAGAAGAAGCACCAAGCTTAGGTAAGCCAGTTTTAGTTATGAGAGAAACGACTGAAAGGCCAGAGGCCGTATCATCTGGTACAGTAAAATTGGTTGGTACAAACGAGAAGTTAATTGAATTAGAGGTGTCTAAGTTATTAGATTCAGAATCAGAATATCAAAAAATGAGTTTGGCACACAACCCTTATGGAGATGGATCTGCTTCCGAAAAGATAATAGAAGCCTTATTGAATGGATAGTACATCTTATAAAACTGAGACAAGACGTCTTGAATCTTTTCATGGAGATGACAAAAAGAAAATTTTTTCAATGCTTCGAGAGGCCTTCTCTGAAAACTTCACTAGTTTACTTGATGACTTTCAGTTAGAAAGATATCTTTTAGAAGTCAATTACGGGGTAAACATAGCAAATATTACAATTGTAAAAAATAAAGATAATTTAGTTGGTTTGGCAATAGTTGGACAGCAAGTAAGCTTAATTCGGTGTTTATTGCATTACGAACATCCCCTGGGGTTTTTAAAATTTATAATACGTTGTCTTGCAAGTTTTAAAATTCTTAATAGTTCGCTCATAAATGTACTTTCTAGAAAGAATAATGAAACCCCTCTATCTGAGGAAAATAGTTTATATCTTTCGTATATTTGTATCGATAACGAACAACACAGAAAAGGATTAGGTTCCTTATTGATGGAAACTCTCATAAGTAATTTGAAACACAGTAACACTGATGTCCTTTATTGCCATATGGACTCTACTTCTCCTCAGGTGAGAGGTTTCTATCAATCTCATGGGTGGAATATAGAATCATATGCTGTGAGATCTGCGGCATGGTTAGATATAAAATGAAAATTCTTTTTATCAGTTCATCTTTGCCACCCCATTCAGAATCTCAGTCAATAAGAAATTTGTACTTAATTAAAGCCTTGATGGAAGAAGGACATACTTTGGTAGGTGTTTCAATTTCTAGTTCAAATCCAGATGATTCCTTATGGTCTATAGTCGAAAATGAGTTCCCAATCATTTTGGTAGAGTATGGATGGTTTAAGAAACTTAGCTTTTGGATTGAAACCTTAAATGTAAATATCTTAACAAGAATAATCAATATTTTGGGTCCATTATTAATTTTTCCTGATTTAAATGTTGGTTGGAGTAAAAAAATATTAAGAAATAAAAAAATAAATGATGAGCTAAATGATACAGACCTTATCATTTCTTCTTCAGGAAGTTATGAAGCTCATCTTGCTTCTTTTCAGCTAAATAAAAGAAAAAACATTCCAATGCTAGTAGAAATGGGAGATCCATGGGCTTTTAATCCTATTTGGCCAGAAAATTTTTGGTTTAAAAAATTCTTCAACAGAAGGCTTGAAAAGAAAATTATATCTTCTGCAATTGCCGTTACTTTCACCACTAAAGAAACAAAAGACTTTTATGAGAATAGATATCTTATTGATAAATTTCATTATGTACCTATGGGTTTTTCAGAAAATGACTTTGATCTTGACCCCACCAACAAGCCTCTAGACACTTCCTCAGTTGTTAACTTTGTATATGTAGGGGTTGCTTTTAGGGCAAGCAGAGACATAACTCCTTTCCTGGATTGTCTTTATAAGCTCGATTCTCGAAATTTGAAAGCAAGTTTTTACGGTAGTGTAAGTCAGTCTTTCGAAACTTATGTAAAAGAAAAGAAATATGATTTCGTCTCCTTTTTTGGCACTGTACCTTACAAAAGATCCATTGAAATTATTTCTGATGCTGATGTTTTAATTATCTTAGGAAATGACAGCGATCTACAAATTCCTGGCAAGACTTATATGTATCTTGCGAGTGGCAAACCGATAATTTATCTTGCCAGTCAAGATTTAAAATCGGATCCAACATGGAACTTAATAAAATCTTTCAAGGGAGTGTATGGCTTTGATCCTGAACTGCGAGGATTGGATGATCTTTTATCTGAAATCAATTATGATTATGAGAAATTCTTGGATGACAGTAAAAGCAGACTTTCAGATCCTTTTCTGAAAGAATTTTTGTGGGAAAAAATAGGACATAGTTTCATCAAGATTATAGAGTCAGAGTATGAATCACACCGAAATAACTGTTGATGTGATTTGTACTCTCAAAAATGAGAGAAAGAGTGTACCGAAACTCATCGATGACATGATGAGCCAGTCTTTACAACCGCAAAGATTCATTCTTGTAGATGGAGATTCAGATGATGGGACTTACGAATTTTTAGAAGAGAAACTTCAAGGTAGAGAAAATTTTATTCTGTTGAGAGATAAGAAAGATCTCCAAAATGAAATAATTAAAGGACCTATTGCAAGAGGCAGAAACATTGCAATAGCTCATTCCCAATCTGAATACATATTAATGATGGATGCAGGATGCAGGTATCATAAAGACTGGATAATTTCCTATGTTGAAGCTATTGGAAAAGGAGGTGACCTATTTGTAGGAGGATCCAAGTTAGGTCAACAATCTAGCATAGTAGATCTAGCTATTGCGCCTATATTAGGGTTTGATTTGCCCAGCGAAGGGTTTACTGCCAAACCAACGGGTACATGTAGGTCATTAGGTATAAGTAAAATACTTTTTTCTAATCTAGGCGGCTTTAATGAATATTCAAAAACAGGGGAAGATACAGATTTTATAAATCGAGCTTTAGAGCAATATACTTTGAAGCAAGTTTTGAATGGAGCTGCAATTTACTGCCCTAATTATAACTTATTTAATTCTTGCGAAAGGGTTATTCAATATGCAAAAGGAGATGGGTCTTTTAATCAGTCTAAGTCGAGGTATTTGAGAATGATACTAAGGATGATTGGTCAATTTATTTTTTTGATAAGCGTGGCAGTTGGAGAGACCTTTTTGTCAATACTCTTATTTTCCTTTGAGTTATTTTTTGCTTACAGATTCGACTTTCTTAAGCTTTTTAGAATATCGATATCTGCATTTCTGTTGAGGTTACCTATTTCTATAGTCACCCCTTATCTTTATTGTCTAGGTTATCTAAAGGGTATTTTTAATAATAGAATTTAGCAGAATGAAGAGATCTAGAATCATTTATATTTATTCAGAACAGCCAGATTATATTAGAGCAGATAAAGTGCTTTCTATGTTAGATGAAACAGATCAAGAAATTTTTTATATTGGATGTACAAGAGGAAATCAACCTGCTCGCAAGATATCACATAAACAAAATATTTCTTATTGCGTTTCAAAATTGAGCATTCCGCATGGAGGGATCTTTTCAGCTTTTTTTACTTTTATGTTTATGATTTATTCTCTCTACAAAGCCTTTATCATAAAACCTGATCTAATTATTGCTGTAAATGAAGAATTAGCATTACCCTTTGTATTATTTTTTCCTAAGACACTAAAAATTTGCGAAGCATATGATACCTTGGCAATGCGTCATAAAGTGGAAAATAAATTTTTGGGAAGATTATTAGAAAATGTAAGTAAGTTTGTTTTGTCTCGTTGTAACGGGCTGGTTGAAGTATCGAAAGAAAGGTTAGATTTTCATCGTAATAAACCCAAGAAAATTATTGTAGTACCAAATTCCCCAAGAAGAATAAATTTTTCTGATGAAGTTAAATTATCACCTGCACTAACAGACCTTATAGAAAAGAAAGACTTTATCTTTGTGAGTGGATCATTTAGTGATCGAATAAACGGCCTTGAAGAATTATTAAAAGCATTAGATGTATGTAAAACAAGGCCTAGAATAATTGCAGCAGGAAGACCCAATGGAAGTTGGGTCGAGGATGTCTTTTTAAAACATCCCTCTGTGAGTTTTATAGGCACCGTAAAGCCAGCAGAGGCATCATTCATTGCAAGTCAATCAAAGGGGATTTTTGCATATTACAAACCTATAAGCCTTTTATACGAATATGCAGCACCAAATAAAATATTCGATGCGATGTCTGTGGGCATTCCCGTTTTGATCAATGATGATTGTCAAGCCTCCAAATTTGGTAAACAATATTCTTTTGCATTAACTTCAGACTATGATGATTACATTAACCTATCAAAAAATCTAGACTCTTTAATGCAAGCTGACAACCTGATTAATGGAACCGAATTAAAAAGTACTTTTCAAAAAAAGTATGAATGGTCTGTGGTTTCAGGAATTTACAAAGATCTAGTTTACTCTTTCTTAGACCATGGAGGCTCAAAGGTTTGATATTCACTGCTAGTCTTTCAGTAGCAATTTTTGGCTTATTAGCCACTTTCTATCAATCATGGAGTAGAAAAAGTCTAGTAAATCCTCATTTGATTTATTGGATTGTTACTTTTTACACGATATATTTCCCAGCTCTTTTGGGTAACGAGTATCTTCGTTCAGATAATTTATACAACTTTATATTTTTGTTCGGAAATCTAGGAGCTTTATTAGCTTTAATTTTATTGCCCATCAGACCATCAGTAGTTTTCAGCGAAAATACTTCTCAAAGATTCCACCCTTTAATTTTGGTAATGGCATTAGTGTATTTTTTTTACCTAGTAACATCTGTATATAATCTTGTCATATCTTATGGGGGTTTTTACGAAGCATTAATATATTCTCGTCTCGACGCTTACTTAGAGGAGGGCATAAAAAAAGGCGCAGGGTTGGGGCTATTAATGCTCTTACCCGAAGTGTGCTATTACCTTTATATTGCCTATTGTCTAAACAACAATAAAGTAAAAAGAAGCGCCTGCTTAACTATATTGTTGGTTATCTTTTATATTTTTACTGCCAATACAAGACTTCCAATCATTTTTCCAATTGCAACATTTTCAATACTTTATTTATACAAATTCCACGTTCACTCAATTAGGAAGATCTTCCCCGTAGCGATCAGCCTAGGGATCATCGCAGTAATGATTTTTTCTGTAGTTGGTAGTTATTTGAGAAATGGTCAACTCGAAAATCTAAATTTAAGTCCTCCCCAGATTATTTCTGAGTTATCTAACAGACAAGATAATCAATTGGGTTATTATGATTGGATTAATGATTTATATGTAAGCTTGGAAGAAGAGAAATTTAGCCATGAATATGGTCTTGGATTATTCTACTATCCAGTTATTTCATTTATTCCAAGAGCAATCTGGGAAACAAAACCAAATACTTCTTCCAGTAATAGATTGACTGAGTTTGTGTATGATCGAAAAATTGGCGATGGGCAGCCCATTCATACCTTTCATCTTGTAGGGGATGGATATTATCAATTTTCTTGGTTTGGAGCTTTCTTATACCCTTATCTCTTTATCTATCTGGTCACATTAATGCAAAGATTTGTAGCTCGAAATATTACTAACGGAGAGTACTGGCAAATATACATAATGGTTTCATCTGTACCTTTTGTTCGCGCCGAGGTCCCAATTGTCAAATTTTTTCTTACTTTGCTAATTGTTTTTATAATCTATCAAATTCACCGTGTAAAATATCGCGATGCAAAATAAAAGAGTTTTAATTATCTCTTGCGTGTTCCCCCCTGAATCAGTGACCTCTGCTGCTACCAGTCTAGATCTCGCAAATAATTTAGCTAATGCAGGACATAAAGTAAGCGTTCTTTGTCCTCAACCTAATAGATCTGTAGACGAGAGATGGGATTTTAAATTACATGAATCTGTAGAGGTTATAAGAGTTTACTCAATTCGTGCAGGCAATTCCTACTTTAAGAAAGTCTTAGAGAATGTCAGCTTTGGGGTTTTTGCATTCTTATTTTTAAATAAAAGATTCACATTCGATGCTTGCTATATTAATTCATGGCCCTTATTCTCAACTTTTCTAATAACGAATCGTTTGAAGAAAAAAAAAATTAAATATATTTATTCGGTTCAGGATCTCTACCCTGAAACTTTAGTAATAAAGGGAATTATACGACGTGGCGGGGGGCTCTATAAAGTATTCAAAAAGATTGAACGTCATATTTGTTCTGAGAGCTCTATGGTAGTAGCAATTTCTAAAAGTTTTAAAGAATATTTAGTTAATGAAATTGGAGTGGAGAGACAAAGAGTAAAAGTCATACCGAACTGGTCTTCAGAGGAGGTTAAATTGGAAGATCCTACTTCCTCTTGGGCTAAGCTATCAGAAATGGGGATACGACATGACGGCTTCAATCTTTTTTTAGGATTTGGAGGAAACATAAGTGCATCTACTGGCATTTTGGAGTTTGTTAAATTTTATTTGAGATCAACCTGGACCTCTAAACTGATAATTGCAGGGAGCGGAAGTGTTGTTAAAAAGATTAAAGAGTTAGCAAGGCAAGATAATCGTATTGATCTCCTATCTCCTTGGCCTAAAGATTTATCAAATTCATTTTATTCAATCTGTAATATTCTTATTTTGCCAGTTCCTTCTGGACAAGAGCATGGTTCAGTTCCTTCTAAACTTTTGAATTACATAAACACTGATAAACCTATATTTTGTATATGCGACTCTGATTGTGAGATAACTAGAATGTTAGAAAGCTACGAACCTTCATTAATTACATCTTGGTCAGATTTAGAAAATATAACTTATTCCAAAATTGAAGAGCTATCAACAGGACAATACCTTAAGATACAATCTGCTAATAAAGATATTCTTAATGATGATCTTAGCTCTTTATCAGAACTCACCCAGGAAGTTTTAAACGTACAATAAACGGAGAAATTTGATGGCATCAATATGGCCCAAAGAGGAAATATTTAAACAATTAATTAATAGATCCGTTAGAAAATTAAAAAGAGATAGACTTAATAAATCTTTAAAAAAGGCCAATGTTGGAGGTATTGTAAAGCAATTAAATTTTGAAGATAAAACAGCAAGAATGTATTTACCCTCAGAAGATATTGGCCTAAGCAGGCAATTACAATTTTCATCAATAAGAGAGTGGCGCTCTACGGAGTATTTAATTGGTCTTTTGAAGAAGAAAAATTACGATCATATTTTAGACTTGGGTGCCAACCTTGGTTACTTTGTAATAATTGAATCTCTTTTTTCTGAAGCAAAGATTACTGCCGTTGAACCAGTTAACTTTAATTATAGTATCCTCAAGTTGAATATGTCACTCAACAATCTTGAAGAGGTAGACCTAAGAAATATTGCAGTAGGTAGCTCTAATACGCAGGTTGTGATTTATGAATTTGGTCAAAAAAATTGGTCAACAGTCGATAAAGATCATGCCCAACACTTAGAATCTCAAGGATATGAAGCATCTGAACAACTGGTTACTCAGATAAGACTTGATGATCTATTGGGCGAATTTGGTGAAGGATATAAAACTGGACTAATTAGAATGGATGTTGAAGGATTTGAGTATGAGATACTCACTCCTTCTAAGCAATTAAAGGAAAATTCGTATGATTTGTTTGTCGAGTTTCACTCTAATATTCTTGGACAATTTAGGTCCCTTTCTCTGTTGAGATCTCTCAAAGAATGCGGTTACAAAAAGTCTGTTGTAATTTTTAATGAAGAATTTTCAAAAGATGAGCAAATTTTTGCTTATAAAAATAATAAACGTCATCAATTTATGCTTTTAGAAGATTTGATAAAAGAGTTTGAAAATACTTCAGATGAATTTATTGAGAAAAACTTTGGTTTTGAACTTTTTTTAAGTAAGGGTGAGTTATAGATTATTAAAGGAATTAGGGAACTAACCATGTCTCTCCTTTCAAAAACATATAATTTTATAAATTTTGTAACCGAAAGAGTTGGTTATTTAGTATTTGGTAAGGTTTTTTCCTTAACACTGATTGGTTTGATGGTGTTTTCTTTTCCTGAATCTTTCGAAACTTATGCTCGAGTTTCGATATCAAGCGCTCTGTTTTCTGCAGTGCTAGTAATAGGACTACCATATTTAGTTCAATTGTGGAGTCAAGATATAAAAGAATTTAATGCTTCTGCTCTATGGAATGTCTCTCTTTTCTTTTCTATCTTTTCTTTCTTGACTTTGTACACTCTAAGCTACGACCTACTTAGTTTGCTTTCTGTCATAATCATTGGAGTATCGCCTTTTATAATGAGTCATTTAACGGAGGTGGCTCCAAATAGGCTTTCCCATTCAGTTCATTTTTTGCTCATTCTTTTAAGCCAACCATTAATTTTTTTATTATCTATTGTTTTACCTGATATAGAATTAAGAGCTCTTAACTATTGTTTTTACGCTATTTTATTAGCCGCTCCTTTCTCTGTTTACTACTTACTTACAACTTTTTCAAATTATAAACAGATATTTATTCTCCAAAGTTTAACTATATTAGTTGGAAGTGGTCTCGTGTCATTTCTTTTAGCAGATATAGTTCTTGAAGATGAAGAATTACAGGCAGGTTTTTTGTGGGTCTTGATTCAGTTCGCGAGTGTTCTGATATTCTTATCTAACTCCCTGTCATTCAGGCTAATTAGCTATTTCAGTTCTTCATCTAATAGAAAAGGAGTTTTCACCCTTGGTAATTTAGTTTATATGTATTTGTGCATTTTTCTATTGATCCTTTTTTTAGTGGTCTATCTGAGACCGGAATTTGCTTATTTCTCTTATGCTCTTTATGTAATGAGCCAAGGTATAGCTAAAGTTGCTGGTTCTGCTGTTCTTTCTCTTCGAAAGCCATCATTACAATTTAGCTCAGCACTCGGCTCTCTTTTATTTTTGGTTCTCTTTCTGGGGGTTTTTGGACAAGATCAAGTTTTCCATACTGGAGTCTTAGCGCTTTTAGCTTCTTCATTTGGCGGAGGCATTGTTATGTACTTAATGCTAAAAAAAATTAAATCAACAGAAACTACCGATTTTTGATTTTAATCTGATAAGTTTATTTAAGTATTTTGAAAATTGTATTGAATATAATTAAGAGATCGTTATAAAAACTTCTCTTTTCTATATATGCAAGACTTAATTTCTTTTTAACTGGAAGGATTTTTTCAATATAAGCTTGCTGAGGGTGTTCATATTTTGCTAAAAGTACACTTTCTTCTATCATTTCTATTGATGCTAAATCAGTTATCCCTGGCCTCACTGATAAAATTTTTAACTTTTCGAACTCATTATATGTATCAACATACTCCTGTACTTCGGGTCTAGGTCCAACCAGACTCATGTTCCCAATCAGAACATTAAAAAGTTGTGGAAGTTCATCTATTTTGTAGTGCCTAAGCACGGCACCTATTTTTGTAATTCTAGGATCTCTCCCAACTGTCAATCTTAAACTGTCTTCAGAACACACATACATAGTTCTAAACTTTATTATTGAGAATTTTAATCCATATCTTCCAACCCTTTCTTGAGTAAAAAAAATATTCCCTTTAGAGTCTAATTTAATAACTAGTCCGACTATAAAAAAAATAGGTAATAGCACTATAATGCCTGCCAGGGAGCAAAATAGGTCAAATAGCCTTTTTGTCATCCTAAATTTTTTTGAAGACTCATAATCACCCTTTCTTGATCTTCTTCACTGAGATCAGGGTAAAGAGGAATACTTACCATGGAGTTGTAGGCCTTGTTTGTCTCCTTAAAATCCTTTGTATCCAATTCGTATCTATTTTTCCAATATGGTTGAAGGTGAAGAGGAACATAGTGAACGCTAGTCCCTATACCATCTTTATTCATTTTTTTTATTAGTTCGTCTCTTGTGATCTTAAGATCTTTTTTAAGTCTTATGACAAATAGATGCCATGAATGGCATTCTTTAGCGGGAGCATCTGATGGAAGTATGATGGGCAGATCTTTTAGCTCATCAAAATATTTATTCGCTAATTTTTTTCTTTTCTCGTGCAGCATTGGAAGTTTTTTTAATTGCTCAATTCCAATAGCAGCAGATAAGTCCGTTAAGTTGTATTTAAAACCTGGAGCTATTATTTCGTAATACCATGATCCCTTTTGGGAAGTGAATCGATCGTATGCATCTCTATCCATGCCATGTAGTCTCATCAAGCGCATCCTTTTTGCCATATCTTCACTTCTTGTAACTACCATCCCGCCCTCACCGGTTGTTATATTTTTATTCGCATAGAAGCTAAAAACAGTAGCATCTGATCTGAGTGATCCAATTAGACTACCTAGATATGATGAAGGAAGTGCATGAGCAGCGTCCTCAATAACTTTTAAATCAAACTCTTTAGCTATTTTAAATATTTCGTCCATTTCACAACTTAGGCCAGCATAATGGACTGCTATTATTGCTTTAGTGTTTTTTGTAATTTTTTTTCTAATTTGCTTTACATCTATATTCATAGAATTAGGTTCTATATCAATAAATTTAACTTCAGCTCCTAAATATCTTGCAACTTCAGCTGTTGCAGTAAAAGTTAGAGAGGTTGTAATAATTTCATCCCCACCTCCAATGCCGCATGCTTCAAGTGCAAGATGCAATCCCGAGGTTGCAGAGTTAACTGAAATTGCTTCAAGATTATTTTCTTTGGATATAAAAGTTTTGAAATCGTTTTCGAATTGAATGACTTTAGGTCCAGATGTGAGCCAACCACTTTTCATAACCTCAATAACTTTTTTTATCTCTTCTTCTGATATTGAAGGTTTGGAATAGGGTATGAATAAGTTTTTTTCTTTCATATTTAAATAATCTTTTGAACCTACGTAATTATATATGGAGAAGGAGCTGGAAACTTAATAATGTAATGAATTGAAGAGTTTTAATTTTATAAATTGATATGTAAAAATTCTTTTTTTGCAAGATAATTGAAAATTCTACAAAGTAGTTGCGACTTTTTATTCGTTTGGACATAAAATTAGAAATCATATGAGTTTAAAAAGGTATCTTCTTTTAATACCAAGACGAAATAAGCAATTAATTGTGATTTTTTGCGACTTTTCTTTTATTTTCATATCTTTTTTACTGGCTTTTAAAATCAGCGGAACAAAACCTGTTTTAATAACAGGAGAGTCCGTACTAATTTTTTCTTGGTTTTGTCTAATATGCTTGGTTGTTTTTTGGAAAATTGGTATTTACAGATCTGTAGTTCGTTATCTTGATCTATCTTTTACATTGCTATTATCAAAGGCTATTCTTCTTTTCTCATTAATCAGTATTTCGAGCATATTAACTTTATTCTATTTTTCAAGTGCCTATTCAATTATAACCATCTCAATAATTAATAAAGGTTTATTAGTTGGATTTATGACTTTTACACTTTTAGTATTTGGATCGAGACTTACCGCTTATCATTATTTCTCAAATCTTAGGTCAGAAAAAAGAGTAGTTATTTATGGAGCAGGTTCGGCGGGTATTCAACTGGCCAGTGCGCTTAGATTGAGTCAGGAGATGCAACCAATTGCTTTTATTGATAATAATTCTTCTCTGCATGATACTTTTTTGATGGGTTTGAGAGTTCTTCAGCCAAAAAAATTAGAAAAATTAGTTAATAGAGGAAAGATTGATGAAGTTTTAATTGCCATGCCTTCAGTATCTAAATCATTATTGAGAAATTTATTAAAAGAAATAGAGGGATTGTCAGTAAAAGTCAGAATATTACCGGGCTTAGCAGAATTGGCACAAGGAAAAGTTTTAGTTTCAGAACTGAAAGAAGTTGATACTTCAGACCTTTTAGGTAGATTTGAAGTGGAGGCTAATCAAGATCTGATAAATAAGAATATTCAGAACAAGGTAGTTTTGATTACTGGAGCAGGTGGCTCAATTGGCTCTGAGATAACTAGACAAGCTGCAAAAAATAACGCAAAAAAAATCGTATTATTAGATTCAAATGAATTTGCACTTTATTCTATTAAACGGGAGATAGAAAACTACAATACTGAAATAGAAATTTACTCAGTTTTAGCAAGTATTAATAACAAAAAAAGGATAAGCGAAGTTTGCAAATCCTTTAAGGTTAATACCATATACCATGCTGCCGCATATAAGCATGTCCCTTTAGTAGAAGAAAATCCTTTTGAGGCTGTAAAAAATAATATTCTAGGAACAAAAATTTGTGCTGAGGTGGCTTCAGATTTAAATATAGAGACTTTTGTTCTAATCTCTACAGATAAAGCAGTAAGGCCAACCAACATAATGGGCGCTACAAAAAGATTTGCTGAATTAATTCTTCAATCTATGGCAGCAAATACGTCAACTAGGATGATTATTGTTAGGTTTGGTAACGTAATAGGCTCTTCTGGATCAGCAATACCTTTATTTCAACAACAAATTAGAGACGGAGGTCCGGTAACAGTAACTCATCCAGAAGTAGTGAGATATTTTATGTCAATACCTGAGGCAGCTGAATTGGTTATACAGGCTGGTGCATTGGGTAAAGGAGGTGATGTATTTGTTCTAGACATGGGGGAGCCAGTAAAAATTTATGAACTTGCAAAACGATTGATAAACTTAAGCGGAATGGAAGTTAAAGATAAAAAAAATATGGAAGGAGATATTGAAATAATTTTCACTGGCTTAAGGCCTGGTGAAAAGCTTTATGAAGAATTATTAATTGGAGACAATGTAAGCACTACAGAGCATAAGAAAATTCTTAGAGCTGAGGAAGACTTCTTAGAGTCTGGTGAGTTAGACGCTTATCTTGAATTAATATCAGAGGCAGAAAAAAAAGCCGATGTAGTGGCCTTAAGAGATATTTTACAGAAGGTCGTTTCGGGCTTTAAACCTGAAGAAGAAATAGTTGATGTAGTTTACCTACAAAAAAATAAATAACTTTGTTTACATATATAGATTCTATAGAGGACCTTGCATATCTCAATAAAGAGCTATTGCAGAAGCCTTATCTAGGAGTAGATACGGAGTTTAGAAGAACTACAAAAAATAATATGAAACTAGCCTTACTCCAAGTAAATGATGAAGATGAAACTTATCTCATTGATACTATCCTGATAAACAATCCTGGCTCTAATTCTAATTTTTTATTTTCTCCTTCTGTCACCAAGATATTTCATTCTTGCAAAGAAGATATAGAAGCTATTTTTGCCTGGACAAATAAAGAAATGGTGAACATTTTCGATACACAGATAGCGCATGCTCTTTTAGATGGAAATTTTTCTATCGGATATCAAGGTTTAGTAGAACAAGAAATGGGTATTCACTTAAATAAAAATGAAACAAGATCAAATTGGATTAGAAGACCTTTGTCTGATTCGCAACTAAAATATGCAGCACTAGATGTAGAGTATTTAATTTATCTATACAGATCTCAAAGAGAGGAATTAAGAAGTTCAGCTAAATTGGAATGGCATAACCAGGAAATCAAAAGGTTACTAGAAGTCACATTTAACCCTCCAGTTCATACTGACTTAGAGAGAGTAATAACAAAAGCAGAAGAAGCTGATCTTCTGCACAGGTTTAATAAAACTGTAGAAATAATTTCAAAAAGAGAGCTGATCAATCCAACTTTATTTTTTTCAAAGAAGGCCCAAAAAGACTTTTTGAGATTGGTCTTTAAAATAGGATTAGAATTAGCTTGTAAGGAGATAACTCCATGGAGAAGCCGGTTAATTAAAGAAGAAATCTTACACCTTTTGAAATAATTTTATGTATTGGTTTATTTACCTGCTTAGTTCATTCTTGATTTGTTTAATGTTCGCAAAAATCAGTGCAAAATATCAACTTCACATCTTTTTGTTTTCTTTTTTGATACTCGCAACGCCTTCACAAATAGATATTTCAAGCTCTGAGTATGCACCTTCATTTTTTACCTTTTTTTTTAATATATTACTAGAACAGAATTTTTCTTTAAAACCACTCAGGCCCTTGGTTTTATCAATCCCTTTGGGAATCGTAGTTCTTTTTCTTCTTAAGGCTTTCAAAAGAAAATTCTTTTAGCTTCTAAATTTATTAGATCAAGAATTCCAATTGCATTACTCCCTTTTCGCATCCCTGCAGATTCACCTGGATTAAAATATAGAACTCCATCTTTTGCATTATTTTCATAACGGTGGGTGTGGCCATAAAGCACAACATCTATTAATCTATTTTCTGACAAATATTGGTCTATGTTGTCTGGTTCATGAAAGACGACAATTTCTCTGTCAAGCAAGCTCAATCTTTTCGGCGGTTCCTGAAACTGAAAGTTATTTTTTTGTGCTACTTCTCTAAGGCCCAATTCATTCCTATCATTGTTTCCATAAACGCCGATAAGTTTAGAATTTAGCTTAGAAAATCTCTCCAATGTGCTGGCATTAGATATATCGCCCGTGTGTATAACTAAAGGAACTTTCTCATCATTGAAAAGATTGATGATTATATCAATATTTTTAAGGTTGTTATGCGTATCGCTAACAACACCGATTTTCAATTTTAGCCCTAGACCTTTTCAAGTATATGAATACCGCACGCGCTTCCTAAACCTATAACATGTGTCATACCAATTTTGGCATTCTCTACTTGCCTTTCTCCTGCCTCACCTCTCAAGTGAGTACAAACTTCATAAATATTTGCTATACCAGTCGCACCTAATGGATGACCTTTAGATAGAAGTCCTCCAGAAACATTAACAGGTATCCTTCCACCAAGTTCAACTTCCCCTTCATCAATCAATCTTCCAGCCTCTCCATCTCCGCATAAACCTAGATTTTCATAGTGAAGCATTTCAGCAGTCGCAAAACAGTCGTGTAGTTCAACAAGATCTATGTCGCTAGAATCAAGGCCGGCCATTTCATATGCTTCAGCAGCAGCTTTCCTAGTACAAGAATTTACATCTGGCATAACCAGATCTCTTTCTTGATAAGGATCACTGGTCATAACTGAGGCTTTTATTCTTACTGCT
>MDTD01110301.1_pt1 | contig 22877 bp, 10 predicted proteins | sample 811221 | NCBI WGS metagenome assembly MDTD01 (sample SAMN05326646, study PRJNA326480) | marine metagenome | isolation source: seawater | place: Pacific Ocean: South West | collected 2011 | reverse complement strand
TTTTCTAAGAAAACTTTACGCTCATCTTCTAATTCAATACCGTTATCTTCTAGATATCTAAACAAACTGTGATAGTTTTTTTCTTCAACAAATTTTCTAAGATCTTCATTGCCAATAATACGCAAAAGATTTAACAAATGTCCGTCATTATAGAAACGTCTTATATTTGTAACTTTATCACCATATAATATTTCAAATCTATCTAACAAATCTACAATTTCTGTATCTCTAGGTGAAAGTTTTACTGTGTTTATTTTAGGCTGTACTTGAATTGGCACGCTTTGTTGCGGCACATTTTTTGGTTGTGGTGCTTTTTCCTGCACATCAATGTCTGGATAATCTTTGTTAAAACGTTTTCTTAACCATGCAAAATCATTAATTAGCCCCAGATCATCCCTGCTAGAAAGGCCAAACTCCATACCAGCGGTAGCACCTGCCACAGCGTATTTGCCAAAAGGTCTATCGTGTCCCACGGTTGTCCAAGTTGTAAGTCTTTCATTAGTTTCATTCTCCTTTTGTCTATCAATTACTTTACTGCTTAATTTTGCACACTCTCTAAATGCACTACGCCAAGTGCTTAATTCACTTGTGTTAAATCCTGTGATACAAGATATTTTTTCCATCTTTTTAAATCTGTCGCTGATGCTAGTTGTCATATCTGGACGACTTACGTCCATATCACGTGTCATTTGTGTAGGAAATAGTTTTACTCCGCCGTAACCATATACTAGATCATTAATAGGGTTTTTACTACGCCATACATGCACTGCTTTGTTATCTTCAGCAACATAATCAAAATTAAAATCTTCTTCTATTATAGCATCGCCATCTACAATCCAAAACATTTCAGTAGAACAAATATTTGCCGCGGCAATATGTGCTTGATGTATGCCTTTTACTCCGTGTATACGTTGGGCTCTTGGAAAACGTTTTTTTAATTTATTGAAATTATCATCTGCATTTGCTTCATCATAAGATATCATTACAATATCATATTCTTCTTTTTTTGTAGGAACAAAGTTAGGTTTGAAGGTATTTAATTGCGTTGTACTTGTGCGTATATAAGGATGTTCTGGTCTTGGTGGATTGCGATATGCATTTTTAAAAAATTTACTTTGTTGAGCATCTAAAGGTGTTACAGCAATAGGTAATTCTATTTCAGCAAGTATACGCTCTCCGTAATCTTGACATGCATCTAATAAATCATCTTCTGTTTGTATCTTTTCTTTCCATAGACTATTCAAATATTCAAAGTCACGGACATTAATGTAATCCCAATCAGTACACATTGTTTTGTGTAATCCTTCTCTGGCTCCATATATTGCCCATAATCCATTAGGGACATCTGCACCTGCCATGCACCAAACATATAATCTTTCTAAATTTTTCCAATGATTGCCTATAAGATCTTTTTTTGCAGGTTTGATTCCTTCTAGCAAACACATTTTTACACCTTCACGAAAACCGGCACGCCATGCCTGATGAGGCGTAGAATTATTATGAACTGTACTCATCAAACTATTGATTTGTATGTACTCTAAGTCCCAACAAAAATCAATTCCTGCACCAGGATTATCAGGGTCTGCATTTTCATGAGTTTTCATTTTCAAAACTGTTTCTCTATCCCAACACTTTATGCCACCATTTCCGTAACGTAATCCGTTTATTATGTTATCAGCGGTCCAACTTACAACGTGTCTAGTAAGATCAACACCTTCGTGAAAATTAATTGTTTGGTTAAGAAATTGTTCATCTATTTTATTATCACCGTCAACAGTTATGAATCTTTTTGTTTCTGCTATTTCTGCACAGGCTTTGTGCGAAGCATCAGATCCTTCTACACCGTGTATACGTTTTGCCCAAGGAACTTTTGTTAGTAAGTCAGTATAATTTTCTTCTGCATTTGGTTCGTCATACGACAAATATACTATATCAAAATCTAAAACTTTAAATTGTTTCATCTACATATCCATATGTGTTAAATATTTTAGGTGTATACACACTTACGTCACCTTCTTCTTCATCATGTTCAAATTGAACTGTATGACCTTTTGCTATTTGTTCTACTGTAGCACTAAATGTCCTAATCAATAAATGCGGATCGTTTGCTTTAGTAACGCTAAATTTACACGTTTGGTTGGGATTTAGTAAAAGTTTTTCTTTAACATTTACATTTAATTTCCAATTACGCCATTCTATACTTCTTGTAATCATACAATCTGCTTTGTCTTGTTTAGGTATATGATATATGATATCTTTAATATCATAATTAAATTTTGGTTGTTCATACTCTAATAATGTATATTCTTTTTTAGACAAATCAAACTTTACAACATAATTTTCCTTTTTATCTGGATTTTCAATAAAATCAACATACAAATCTTCGTCTACTTCTAAAGCATATTCGTTGTCTGGACTATAGTTTTGTAATCCTATTACCTTACTTGTATCTTTATCAAATATTAACCAGTACAATGTTCATACCTCGCTAAAATTTTGTCACAAAAATCTTTTTCTGTATAATGAAATACTCCATGTTGTTTATGATTACCAATTTTCAAACCATCATTGAAATACCAATCCACTTTATGTTGCCAATGCTCACTTGTATCCACCCAATTTTGAGCATGTAATTTCATATGTACAAAGTCTATTATATCAACATCTTGAAAATTATCATATTCCATAAGTTCTAAAACTATAGCCGCACAAACATCAATACTACAATGTTTAGGTTTATGATTTTTGCAGAATATTTCGTAAAAATCTTCCCAATTTTCTATAACAGTTTCTAATAATGCAAAAAAATTTGCTACACGTTTTGTTTTTTTAAAGTAATACAATCCTGTATATATGTTAATTAGATAATTTTGTGAAAAGGCTTTTCTATAATAGGTATCATTAATAGGTTCTTGTCTATATGTAATTGGATTTTGTGTAAAGTATAGTTCTTCATCTTTAAATTTATCCCAATTTATTTTTTCTAAAAATAAAACATCGCTATCAACAACTATTGTTTCATCATATGGAGAAAGATTAAAGGCTTTCCATCTATTTTCTATTTTCCATTCGCTGTTTTTTGCTTGATCATGTTTTAATAGTATTACTTTGTCAAATACAAAAGAAATTTTTTCGTCTACTTCTTTATCTGTAACTAGTGTAAAATTTTTATTACCATTTTTGATACCGCTAATTGCACATAGATATGCTTGTTTAACGTAATTATCAGTTGAGTTATTTTGTGCAAAGATTAAAACACCTTTTTTCATAGTAATTCCTCTAAACTATACTTGTTCATTGCATGTATTGTCAGTCCTTTTGTAGCAATTGGATTATTATTACTAACAAATATTAATCTATCATCAGTTATATCATGTGTGATATCTTTATCAATAGTATAAAAAAGTTTTCCTGGCATAGGATTCACAAAGTTACCTTTAGAATGGTTATTCATTATGTGAGCGCCAATACTAAAAGCAAAGTCATTACGATATGTTTGCTGTACTATTTGATATAACATTCTGTAATGTGGCCATTGCTCTTCAATATGTTGTAACAAGTCAAAAAATATTTTATTCTGTTTACATTTTATAAAATATACACATGTTGCCCAGTAAAAATCTACACTAGAATCACTTATTTTATTAAATTCATTGTAATCTAAATTTTGCCCTAAGTGGTAAGCATCTTTATACATCAGTAGCGGATTGTTTTGTTCAAAACAGTATTTGTAAACGTCATCACATATGATTATGTCAGTATCTATCATAAGTGTTTGCTTGTAAGGTGATAAATCGTAACTTAAAACTCTTGCATTATTTTTAAATGTTAAATGTTTGCCACGATTGCCATTATTATACAACTTGCTTGTATATCTTTGCGGCGTTTTAAAGTCTATAACATTATCAAAAACATTTTTAGGAACTTTACAGTCAGTTATTACACTTGTTGGTAGGTTAAGATACTTTTTTGCACGTTCTGCAACCATACATGCTTGCTTCACGTAATCTATCTCTTCATTATTAAATGCATGTACAAGTATGCCTTTAGACATTTAAAATTCCTTGTACAGTTCTTTCACTTTTTATTATTTTTTGGTATTCTGAATGATAATTTTCAGATGCTGTTGTAAATGCATTTAAGACGGTATTGTAAAAATCTTCTTTATTTTCAATTTTGATAGGATTGTTATTATTGTCTACAAAAATATTACATTTTATTGCTAATATACTAGAAATAAATTCTCTTGTGGCTGTAAATTGTCCGCCTTGATAATAAACCATACATTCTTTTGAATACTTTTCTTGTAGTATGCGTTTTTGATTTTTGAATGTTGAGACGTAATCTGCATGTTCTAATGCTTTTTTAAGACGCTGGTCCATAATTTCTCCATATAGTAGTATTATATGACATATCTACTAGAAAGTCAAGTGTTAACTACCGCTAAAATTGGAGTGTCTATTTAATTGAGGCAACGGTGTATCTACATTAGTACCACTGGCTCTTTTGAAACCCATTGTGGTAGTAAGATTACCTTGAACATATTCATCAATTGGAACAACACCTTTTGCACCAGATGTATTACCAGTATCTGCATCTGCCATACGTATACGGAATTCAATTGTGGTACTGTTTACTTCTTTGCCTCTAATAAAATAATCATTATCTGCATAAACTCCACTGCCTGATTTTCTAAAAATTTGTTGTTCTGATGATGTCAACTGAAAATTTCCTATAGCACTACCTGTACCGCTGTTACTTGTTGAAGTAAAATTGTAACCAAAAGATACAGTGCCTGCATTAGAAAGCATAGTTGCCCAGTCATTTGTTTTTGCAACATTTGCACCAGTTGCTGTGCTAGACAAACTGCTGACAAATGTTATTGTTCCACCAGCATTAAAATAATGCCTACGAGCATCTGCACTTGTAAACACTACTCTGAAATAACCGTTAAGTTCTTGATTCCATATTGAAGGACCAAATGTTAAAGTATCAGGATCAGTTCCTGTAGTACTTTGTAACGCTGATAATCTAAATCTATTCGGATCATTTTCTAATACTGTCATACTATTTTCATAATCAGCATAACCTTTTAAAACTCCATCAGGATTATCACTTGTTTCATCTGCAATCAAATCGCCTATTAATACTTGTGCGATTGTACCTGCGGCACCTTGATTTGTTTGGTGTCTACTTATTCTATCAATGTCATTAAAAAGTTGATTTAGATGTGTGGCATTTACCAAATTACCTACAGCAACTTGTTGACTTGCTGTGTTTTGACCGTATCCTTCCGTACCAGACCCATTACCAAGAATATTTTCAACTCTTGTTTGTAAATTATTATATCTAGTTGCGGTAATTATATCACCAACGGCCATTTACTCTTCTCCAATTGTACAGTAAAATTATACTATACTTTATTAATTATGTCAAAGATTATTTATAGCCGAAAATGCTGGCGCCGGAGTATCAACAAAAGATCCACTTGCCCTTACAAATCCTATTTTGGCTTCTAATAATCCTTGGACTGGTTCATCAATTTTAAAACCACCTGGGTTATGGTCAAAAAAACTATATTTTATATTAATCGTAGAACTAGTAGGCGCCTTAGCAAGAAGAATGTAATTGTTATTACCATACACTCCAGTTGCAGATTTTCTATATATTTCTTGGTATGAAGTTGTTAAATCAAAGTTACCAATAGTTTGCACAACACCACTTCCTGATGTAGTAGTTACATCGTAGTCCATGCTTACTGTTCCTGCATTTCCAAGTATAGATGCCCAGTCTTGACTTTTTGCTACACTATCACCTGCGGTAGGAGTATTACTTAATGAACTAATAAAAGTTAGCGATCCTCCTGCATTAAAAAAGTGTCTACGTGCATCGCTATCTGTAAATGCAACTTGAAATTCACATTCAATCGGTGCTGTCCATTGATTTCTACGTTGAATTACTTCAGCGTTATTCAGTGTACTACTTTGTGCTGATGCTAATCTAAATCTATTCCCTGCTGTTTCAATTATACTAATAAAATCTTCGTAATCTTTAAAACCTTCTTTAGTATCTCCCCCACTAGTATCTTCAGCAACCGAATCTCCTACCTCTACTTCTGCGATAGAATTTGGAACACCGCCTGTTTGATGAACGAAAATTTTGTTTAAATCTGTAAACATAGCGTTTACGTGAGTTGCGTTTATTACAACATTACTTGATACTTGTTGGCTAGTTACAGTTTGTCCATAGCCTTCGTCTCCTGAACCATTTCCAAGGATTGCACTTACTCTTCCTTGTGCGTTGTTGTATCTTGCGGCTGTAATTAAATCGCCAACTGCCATGTTTGCTTCCTTTATATACGTGTTTTAATATTTATACTTTTAAAACACACTCTATTAACTGCTCAGAATCAGAAGTGCTTGATTCTAATGCAACACCTACTAATCCGTTACTAGCAATAGTTGAAGCAACACCGTCCTGCCATGCATAAACTGGTTGTCCTTTTGATATTGGACCTTTTACTCGTACAGGTAAACGACCTTTTAGGCCAACTGCTTGTCCTGGTGACATACTATTCATTAAATATGCTGGCTCTTCTGAAATAACACCTATAGCCAAATCACTTACTTTTGCTGGTCGAACTTCTTTATCTCCGCCTACTGCTACTACTGTTCCAATTGGTAAATGTTCATTTGTTTCATAATTTTCTGCAAGGTCAGCGTATTGTGCTTGAGTTGCAGTACCTCTAAAGAAGTTAGCGTGAATATCACCCGAACTATCTCTTAATGCTGTTGTGTTTGCAATAGCACTTGTGTCTCCTGCATAATCTGCACTATTAAATCTAATAGCACTTGCACTAGAAGCATTACCTTGAAAATTATCTGCATAAACATTAGACCATTTTGCAATACTGGATCCTAATGTGTATGTGCTTGTTGCACCTGGATTAATTCCAGTTGATTGAATTACTACACTATTTTTTTGTACGCTATTTGCATCACTTGTTTTGAATCTAATAATATTGTTAGTACCAACTTCGTTTGCAATTACTCCTTGGTTACCATTTTCAATATAAATGTGTAAATCGTTTTGATCACCTATTGTTACACCTGCATCTGGAAATCTAACAATATCTTCAAACTCAGTTGCAGTTCCTGGTGTACTTTGTACAAAACTACTTGCTTCTAAACCATTAAGTTTTAAAGCATTACTTGCCGTTCCCCAATAATAATGTCCTACAGGTGTTGTTACTCCATTGGTTGCATCAGTTGTATTAACAAGTGTTAAACCTTTCTTGACTACATCAAATCCTGTAATAGCATTTAAAGGATCTGTACTGTCAATCGTAAATTCTTGTCCGCTGATAATAAAGATAATTTCATCTTCAATTGTTGCGGCAATAACACTATGATTTATACTTGAAACATCACGTACCGTCTTACTTTGCATTTGCGTCAATCCAGAACCTGCACCTTGTGGTCCTACTAATACAAATGATGTCCCGTTATAAGTGTATAATTGACTGTTTCCTGAATCCCACCAAAAATCGCCTGCTGTTAAACCTGTAGGCTGTGTGGTTGAAACTTCTGCACCGCCTGTAGTTTTAAACTTTGAACCATCGTAGAATTTTATTTTTCCGTTTGTTGAATCATGCCATATTTGTCCGCTTACTGGTTTAGGCGGTTGTGATGTTCCGCTAAAGTTTTCTAACAAAAACAAAAAGTTTTCGTTTTGTATTTCGCCGTATCCGGCATAATTTTTTCCAACAAACGTTAAATCTGTTGTAATATCAACGGTACCGTCTTGCACTACTACTAGTGTTGCGCCGCTGTATCTGTTAATTGTATAAGCCATGTTTCAACCCTTTAATTATAACTATATTTATCTTACACACTAGATGTAAGATTTTGACTAAATGTCCAATTCCCACCTGCTGTGATGTACTCCTTTAATGATCTAGATACAGTCACCGTAACTGATCCAGTTGCACTGCCAAAACCAATATCTTGTAAAACTGATTCGTTTTGAACTCCTGCGGCGTCTACTGCTATAAACGATTTAGTTGTAACTGCTGTGATATCAATGCCTGTAACACTTGCGCCGCCAAGTGTTGTACAATGTATTCTTGCAGTAGTTCCATTAGCAACACTACCTGCTGGCACAAGATCATTAATAACTAATCCAATTTGTGTATCGTTCAATCCAGTTGTATCCATGCTAAATGAAATAGCCGCCGCTGATATTGATTCGTCTACATATTGTTTTGATGCCGCATCTGTGTTTTGTGTTGGTAATGCTAAAGCAGTAATTTTTTGATTTGCTAAATTAACGTCACCATTTCCGTTAATCGTCATGCCACTTTGGGCTGTAATGGTACTACCATTTATATTAATATTATCTACATCTAATGACGTCAATGTTCCTACACTTGTAAGACTAGATGCTGTAACACCACCTCCTAATGTAGTAGCACTAAGAACAGATGTACCTGCAATTTTATACTCATTTCCAGTTGTGACATTAATATTTTCTGTTGCGGTCCAACTATTAGTTGCTTGTATCCAAGTCCATTTTTTATCTGATCCTGTAACTCTAATAACCATACCAGCATCGTCGACACCCGAATCTGTTAAAAGTGTACTGTCATTTGTTATAGCAAGTTCAATTTGCTTATCTTCAACTCTTAAGTTACTTACATCTATACTTGCACTAGATCCTTCTACTAATAAGTTTCCAGTAACACGAATATCACCTGCAACATCTAGTGTATATTCTGGTGTGTTGTCAAATATACCTATACGTTTATTTGCTGAATCTATGAATACAGCATCAACTTGTTGTGATCCTGCGGCTGTACTTGTAACTCTGATTATATAATTTTCATCTAGTTGTGCGTTACCTGTAACGAATGCGTTACCTATAATACTTAAAGTTTGGTTATTGTTAGGACCTATTGTTACACCAGATGAATTACTTACAGTCAATGATCCTGTTACTGTGTTATTTGTTGTTGAACTAACAAAATTATCTGCACCAACTTTAGTACCATCTGCTTTAATTAATGCTTTTGCCGCATCTGCTGTTCCTTCAAATAAAAAGTTATCCTTATCAATAACATTAATACCTTTTTTAATATTTCCTGTTATGCCAGCAATACCATATCCTATTGCTGGAGTAAATTCAACATTACTAATTACAGCGGCTCTGGCTGTGGAACCATCTGTACCGTTACCTAAATATAAACTTGCAAGTGTTCTGCTTCTATCTTGTGTATCAAGAACACTTTCTATTCTGAATCCTGTTTCACCTTGTTTGGATGTATAGACAGGACCTGCTAAAGTAGGATTTCCTGCTCCATCATAAAAGTATAATTGATCATTTACGTTGTCAATCCATAAATCACCAGCAACCATAGCAGGTTCTTGTTTTTGTACGAAAGGTCCACCAACTGCTTTAAAAAATGTACCTTCATAAACTTTTAAACGGGCTTCACCTGTATCAAACCAAAGTTGTCCTTTTATGGGATTGGATGGATTGTTTGAATTACTAAAATTTTCTAATAATTTTATAAAATTTTCATTGAATGCTTCACCGTACCCTGTATAATTTCTTCCTACTAATGTTAGTGATGTGCTATTAACATCAATAGTGCCGTCAATTAAATCTACAAGTAATGTGCCGTCTGTTTTGTTTAGTTTATACGCCATTAAACTTTCCCTGTGTAAATTATATAATTTAAGGACATAAATGGACTTAATGTTTCCATTGCCTGTCCAGTTGTTCCAGCAACACCACCACTTGTGGTTACAGCCTGTCCTGCATTTTGCCCTGTCGGTGCATCAAATATAATTGAAGAAGTTGGACTATTGACACCTTTTTGTGCATCAAGTATTGCATAAAACTGTGTTCCTTCAACAACTAAGTCGTGTTCGTGATCTGGTAAGTTTACATTTTGTATAGTCACTGTTTCTTGACCGCCACTATTTCCAAGTTCACTACCTTGTAATCCTGTAATTCTTCCTGCTCCAGTGCCGCCCATATCGTCAAGACCCATTACAGTTCTACCACGCATGTCTGGCAAAGCAAATTTTGCAACACCTGCATCACTTAGTAATCCTTGCTGTTTGTAAGTAAATCCTATTACATCAAATAATTCTGGATAGTCTGCTTGCAGTATTTCTTGCCCATAACATAGTAACCAAAAAGTAGGAGCAGTTGTACCTGCATAAGGCATCATAACTCCTGGAGGATTTACTGGTACTGTTGATAATAAATCTCTTCTACTAATCCTGTATAAGCCAACTTGACCTTGTACTCTGTTTAATAAAAATTCGTCACTTGGATCAGCACCGTTAGTATATGTTTTATTGCTTATGAAACTGTTTGTAATAGTTGTTTGAAATGTTTTTGTAGTTCCGCCTGTTTGACCGTCAAAAATAATAGTAGGCGCTTGTACTTCTCCTGCCATTACAAAATTAGTAGCACTTGATATTTTATCTGCACTACCCGATCGACCACTAATTTGTCCTGTTACATTACCAGTAAGATTACCAACAAAATTAGTTGCATACATATTTGCATATTTGTTTGCTACAGAACCTATAGTTCTTGTATTAGTTACATCTGGAATAATATTTCTTGTTTCTGTATCGCCTAAAACATTTATAGTACCACCAATGTTTACATCGCCGGCTACACCAGCACCACCTTTTACAATCAAACTACCTGTTCCAAAGTTTGCACTTGCTGTAGTTCCATCAATAGTAATACCTTGGCTTACTTTTATATTTCCAGTTACATCTAATGCTTCACTCGGTGCTGTATTATTAATACCTATATTTGTTGTAGAATCGACACGGATTACTGTTTTGACTGTACCTTGATCGTTGACACGAACATCTAAACTTGATCCACTTGTATTATGACTTATAACACCAATTTGTCCTTCAACACCCAAAGCAACTTGGTTACCACTACCTAAAATAATTCCATCATCTGTGTTAACTTTTAATTGGCTTGTTGTTGTACTTACAACATCACCACGCAAAAAATTTGAAGCAGGAACTTTTGCGCCTGCCACTACTAAATTTTCTGCTTGTTCTGCCGGACCGTAAAATCTAGGAGAGCCATCTCCTGTTATATCTGCTGTACTTAAATTTACACCTGGATTAATTTGTCCGAATCCATTTATTTGTCCTCTTGGTGTAAATGTATCTGAACTTATAATAGCAACTGGTTTTGCATCTATTTCAACTTGCAAAGCACTATAGGTAATATTATCTTGTCCTGTAATTTTTACAGGAGTAACACCTGTGTTAAGTCCGCCTGCATAATTAGGTCCAATTAAAGTCCAACCTGAACCTGTGTAAAGATATAATTGTTGATTGTCTGTATCAACCCAAAGATCACCAGTGATAGATTGTGCCGCTCCCGGTTCGTTAATTGCTTTTTTCAAACCTCCACTTGCTACCCAAGTTGTGCCATCATATACTTTTAATTGTTCGCCGCCAGCAGTTGTGTCATACCATAATTGTCCTTCAACTGGATTAGTAGGAGCATTTGAGTTTGCAAAATTTTCTAATAGTTTTAAAAAGTTTTGATTAAATTCAACACCATAACTTGTTGTATTACGTCCAACTAGGCTTAAACTAGTTGTAACATTGATATCATTATCTTCAACTACAATGCTACCTTTATTTGTTACGTCAGTAAAATTTATTGTATAAGGCATCTATTAAACTCCTGACAAACTTTGTACACGCACTGTATAATCAATTTGAACTAATCTGTTTAAACTTTTTTGTACTGGATGGAAAATTACATGTGTAATTAATCTACCTTGTCCTGAAGGGCTAAAACTTTTTAATCCTAATTCATCAAACACGTAAAGGTTTTCTGTATCTGTAGCAGTATCAAATGCATCTTGACCTTCTGGTTCACCATAGTCTAATAAACAAGTTACAACAATATCAGTGTAATTTGTTCCGCTTACATGACGTGTTTCAATTTTATTTCTAACAGGATCTGTATTGCTTGTGCTTCTATCATCTACTACTTTTGTAAATGTTTGGTTGTACAAACTTGCATTTGTTCCTGTCGAGTTAGGTGTAAGGTAAGTAATTACGCCTGTAGGATCAACACTTGTTCCTCCGTTACCAAAACTCATTTCATGTATCATGCCTTGACCTTGATTTGCAAGGCTTTCTGCAAGAGCAATACTCATATTTTCATAGTGGATAGCATTACGCTTATCAACATACACTTCACCAGTGTTAGGATCGTGTATTTTGATATGTCCTTTAACTACTACTCCGCTTTTATCATTTAATTTGTCTGTCATGTTTTCTCTCACTGCTACTGTATTTATTTAGGTAATTCCGTTGTTCTTGCCTTAAGAAACTGTGCAACGTCATTTTCTGCATCAACTAGGCTTTCTCCTGCGTTTGACCATGTTTGACCCACTCTTCGAATCACCGTAACCTTCTGATCTTGCTCTGGTGTAACTGCTAAATTCAATGTACTACCACTTAAAGTGAACTCCACTGGTAATGTTACGTCACCTTCAGCACTATCTTGTGCAATAAATCTAGTTACAAAGTTTCCTGCACTATTTTTAGTGTCTACTTGATAACTACTTATCGCATTTTTACGAAGTCTGTTTCCAGCAACAAATACTTCAAACTCATCAACGCCTTTAGTAGGAGTAAAGTCTAATTCAAATGATGCTGTAGTACCATCTGCTGTAAACACCTGTGTAAGCGTCTGATCTGCATAAGGCATATTTTCGCCTGGGCTTTGATCAATTACAGAAGTTCCTGAAGCAATAAATGTGTTTACACCAGTACCCAATGTACCTCTTCTAATTTGACGTAAACTATTACCTTGCTTCACGTAGTACTCAATTCTTTCACCGTTTATAAACACAACACCCGGAATTTGTTTCTTTTTACCTGGTTCAGGTAATTTTGTAGCGTCTACTATTTCAATTCTAGTATCCCACCAATTCAGGTCTTGTGCTAGTTTGTACTTATTACTATCATCTATTCTCTTGTAGTGAACCCGGTTCAGTATATCTTTGAATTGTCTAAATCCAAATCTATTGACAAGTTGCTCTTCACCAAACTGTAAAATTTCTATTTGATCATTTGCACTTAATTTTTTAAGTATTTTTACATGCTGTTTGTCATCAGGCACATAATAATCAACATTTGGTGCTAATCTTACACCATTAATAATGACCCATACATATTCAGAATCTTGCGACGGTCTTCTAAGTTTTACTAATCCATTGCTTAAATTAATATATTCTTTAAAATTTTGTGTGCCAGGAACAAGTGCAACTCTGCTTAGGAGATCATATTTTATTCTTTCAAAGTTTTGTAAATCATGATTACTAAATGATGTAATTCTTATTGTATCTCCTAAACCTGGGGCTGTATCAAAATAAATTTTGCTTCTATCTTGTAAAAATTTAGTTGTGCTATCTGCTCCCTCACCTACAAAACCAAATGCATATGTGCCGTCAACACTAAAGAAAACATCTAGTACATCATTTACTTCGCCAACTCCTGCTGAAAGTTTTACACTATTGTTTGTGCTATCCCATCTAAATTGTATATTTCTAGTAAGCAATTCGTTATTCAAGTACACTTCAATGTCTTCACCTCTAATACTGTTAGCAAAAAATTGCCATTCTTGAATTTGGTATTCTCTTATTGTTGCATCTGTAATTTTGAATTCTGTATTGTATCCTGCATCTAATATGTTATTGTTTACTTCGACAATAGCGTTTTGTGCAGTTGGTAAACCGCCTACAAGTGCAGGATTAACATCAAATACTGTTGTTGATCCATCTCCTATAAGTGTTTGTACATTTGTTGCACTAAAGTTTTTAGCAGTTGTATAAAACAATCCATAATCTACAACTTGTCCAGATTGAGGTGCTGTGTCAAATGTAATTACAAAATTTTTGTTTGTATCTTGTGATAATGTTGAACTAATAGATTCTCCATTGATTGTTACATAATGGCTTACATCTGTTTGAAATTTAATATTTGTTGTATATGTATTTGTGCTTCCGTCTGCAACAAACTTATTGATATCTAAAATTTTCTGTCCGCTTACTCCTAAGCAAACAATACTTAATATTTTTCCTGTTGCAGGCGCAGTTGTGAAAGTGATTGTGTCGTTTACATAATTTATTGTATAATTTGAACTATCAACTCTAACATTATCTAATGTTACAAACACTGCTTCACTATTATGTGGATGTATTCCTATGTCGTAAGTCTGTGTAACACCATCAGTTTGGAAAAATGATGTTTGTACATTACTTGTACCATCATCTGGTCTATGATAAACTTGAATATCTACGGTATCAGAAATTTTGCCAGGAACCAACTCTTCTGGACCTGTTGTTGTCATTGGTGTAATAAATCCATCACCGTCTACAATAATATCACTTGCATCTATACCTTTTGCGTTACTATAACTTAATGCACCACCAGAAAGTTGAGTGTCAAAACTTGCAGGATCTGGTTTGAAACTTCCGTCACTTGTACTTTTTCTAATAATAAAAATATCATCATCTTTTGATGTGATACCAAATCCGTCTATATCAATTTCTTGTGCGACACCGTCGCCTGTTATACTAGGCATTACAGCATTTGGATTAGTAGGATTACTAGGATAATTTATATCATCTAGTCTTATATTGTTTTTGTATACATTATATACAACACCATCCTCTAATGGTTTGTCTAAAGAAAGTATATTTGTTGATCCATCAAGATAAAAAATTATATCTTCAAATGTGTTATCATAAACATCATATGCTTCTATGCCAAAACCTTTTGTTTCAAAACCTCCTGAACCTGCAAAGTCAAAACTTTTTACTTCTACTCCGCCAAAGTCTACACCCATCATTAGTTGTGCAATATCTTTACCGATCATTCCTTCTATCGGTTGATAGTAACTTTGAACTCTGTCTTGAGCAGTAAGCAAGTCTGGTGCTAATTCATAATCTATTTTTATTGTTTTTCCAGTTGCAGGAGGTAATGTAAATGAGATTCTACCTTGCTTTCTAGTATAACCCTTTGAAGTGTCTTCAAAGTTAGTGTATGTGTATTCACTTTTTAATAATTCTACTCCATTAATATATATTTTAAGTTTTGCACCATTTAAATTCATAGGCCATAACAAGTTATATACAGATGTAATATTATCTCCAGTAAATGTTTCTGATCTGAAAACTTCTAAGTAATAAGGTTGTCCGCTGATCCTATCAAATCTAGATATAACATGTGTGCCTCTTACTTTACCGTTTCCTAAAACTGCTCTAGCAGTTGCTGGTCTGCCAGGCACAGCATCATCATCTGTTCCTGCTTCTTCTATACTACCTTTAAGAACTACATCTGGTGCTTTCACATAACCTTCACCTGGTGCAGTAACTTCTATTTTAGAAACTTTACCCATGTTAAGAAATGCTTGTGCTTTCGCTCCACTACCTCCACCGCCTTCGATACTGACTATAGGAGGTAAAGTGTAATTGGCTCCTGGATCACCTACTGTAATTTCAGTGATTTGATATCCACTACATTCTGCCCAATGCTTATCTGGATATTGTTCAGTAGTTTTAGGCATACTTGTAATAGAATTATTAATTACTTTTGCTGTACTGCTTGTTATTCTTTTTTGATTAAAATTATACCTAGGCGGTAAATCAAAATCCGTTATAACACTATTTGTTGGATCTGTTTTTTCGTAGTTTGAAACATATTCTCTAATTTTAGTTTTAAAAGGTTTGACTTCATTTATGTAATCTTGATAGTTTTCAATATTATCATTTTTAAATGTAACTTTTTGTGCTAATTCGCCAACATTGTGTTGTGCTTTGATAAATGAAGTTTTGAATGCCCAATCAATATTAGGTTGTTCACTGAAAGCATAACGTAAACTTGCTATAAACAATTCGTTATAGTGATGTTCTAAATCATCTATAAAAATATTATCTCTTAACGTTTCTAAAATCACCCTTGATTCTGTTACTGGTTGGCTGTCATAAAACGTTGTATCAAATGTATCTGTATCAAATCCTGTTCTATTTACAGTAGTGTTATACAATTTATTACTGAATTGTATCGTAGCATTTTGTTTACCGATTACTTTATAATTTTGTGTGTAATCTTCAGTTTGTAAATTAGCAATTTTTTCTAGTAACAACCATCCTCCGGATCCTATAGATGATATCTTAACTGTTTGTCCTATATCATTTTCTATTGCAGATAACTGGTAACTAAAATCAATTAATGTATTAATTTCTGTGAATGAACTGTAACCTGGTGCGTACCAATCTGCGTAATTCCAATATAAGTTTGTATCAAAACGTTGACTTACTGTTCTATTCCATTTAGTGCCATTGTAGTTGTATAGCGACCATTTGTTTGCAACATTTGAATCACTAATTACTAATACACTAAAGTTTCTTACATCTAATGTAGTGTCGCTGTCATATCCAGTACCAGGATCAACAATGTTAACTTTTGTAATTTGTCCTAATTCATTAATTTCAGATTCAAGCACTGCATCTCTGCCAATTCCTATAATTTTTACTTCAGGTCCTAATCTAGTTCCGCCTACTGTAGAATCATAAGTTGGATCCACATACCCTTTACCTGATTTAATTATATCGACACTTGTAATTTTTCCATCAACTACTGTTGGAGTTAATTCTGCTCTATCTCTTTTTGCTACACCAACAAATGCAAGGTCCTCATATGCATCAATTTTTACGTCATATCTTCTTGAACTTGCTAATGGTGCTGGATCACTTTTTGTCAAATTGCTTATATCAAATTCATCTACAATAATATTTTTAAGTAATACATCGTTGGCTCTTTCAATTACTTGCTTGTAGGCTTCAGACTTATTAATAAACATAGATTGTCTTGGATTGTTGTTGATTCCATATTTTGCTTTTGCACTTAGTTTTGGATCAGGTACTATTCTAAATTGCGTATCATATCCGACTAAACTATCAAACCATTTTTTCTCAATATCTCTTGTAGGCTTGCTTGAACCTATACCTTGTGTAAGCATTTGATATTCATTATGAATATTTTGTTCAACATTGTCTAAAGTATAGTAACGTAAGTTAAATGCAACATTGTTTCCGCTTAATAAAGGTTCACAATTGAAAAGTACGTATCTGTCTTTTGCTAATAAACCTACAAATCTATGTCCTTGACCGACTGGATCTTCTATCAAGCGTTTTACATCAAATGCAGTAATTTTTCTATTGGCTGTTGTTGGCACTACTCTTTTATTTGCTACCCAATAATAATATTTTGCTTTGCTTGTTTTTGATATAGGATCCCATTTAAGTCTTTGTGCATAAACACCATCGCCATATCTAGAAATACCACTTACACCTGAAGCGATTCCGCTTTCACTATCTGCCAAATTGTCCCATTCACTAGGTAATAAATCAGTTTCTACCCATTCATAAACTTCTACGCTAGTTCCCGGAAATACTTCTCCCCAAAAGTTTGTTTGATATGTAATACTGTTTTGCTGATAGTTGTAAAATTTTACTGCACTTAAATCCCACCATAATTTACCTACATGTTCCGCACCCCATGCGTTGTCTTCATCTATAACAACAGTATCATTACCTATACTGTAGGCCGCAGGATCATAAAATGTTTTGTATGATAATTCTTGCTCTGCTGGTCCAGCAATCTTTCCTTGCACTGGATCTACATAATCTAAATCTTCAATTAATGTATTTGTTTCTGTATTGTATAAAAATGCACCTTTTATTTTATTAATGTCAACTTGGTCAATTGGCGTTCTATGTGTATTCCATGCTCTTTGTCCAATAGTTTTTCTAAAGTCAATAATCATTCCTTGATGCGTAACATTATCTGTTACATCTGGCATTGCAGTGTAAACATGATTATTTTGCATTAAAATATTTTTACCAAAATTTACTGCTAACGGTTCATCAATAATAAATTCTTGTGCGAATATTAATGACTTATTAATACGCTCGTACATAAAGATAGCACCGCTATCCATGTCCATTCTTTTGAATTTAGTAAATTCGTCATCAAATACTGTAGTGTTATTATCAAAAGTTGTTGGGATTTCTATATCACCGTTTAATGATGTTACTGATAGTTGGTTGCCGTCAAAATTTAGATATGCGCCAAACTGTTCTGCTTGTTCTCCATTTGGACTAAAAATTTCTTGGGATAATTCAAACTTTCCGTTTACGAGTGCATATACATAAACTTTTCCTTGATCTTTTTTGCGATCAGCGTTGAAAGGTTCACCTATAGCAATCATTTCTCCGTCAGCACTTACACTTATGCTGTCACCAAATCCGGTATAAGCACTTGTAGAATTCCAATCAAAGTCTGCGCCTTGAGGCAACATAGAACTATTATCTTCATATGGCGGTTGAATAACTTGAGATACAGTCATTTGTCCTTCAGGCAATCTTCTATAAACAACAATTACACGCTCACCTGTACTGTCATTGCCTTGTATTCTAGAACTTACAACTAAAACTTCACCGTCTTTTGATTGATCAAAATGCCTTGCAAAATCTCTTACACCAAATTCAGGATCAAAAACTTCTTCCCCGATGATTGCATTGGTTCCAGTTGTAGGTATAAATCCAACATGGGCAGTCCCGTCAGTGACTGATTCCCAATCTGAACTAATAAATGCACTTCCACTAGCAATATTTCTTACTGCTTTGTAAAGTTTATCTTTGTATTCAACTATTTCATTTTGTTTATAAAATATAGTTGAATCAAATTGTCCTCTAAATTCAGGATCAATATCTAGTTGCCAGTTGTATGTTTCTACAACGCCTTGTTTTACTTCGGAGCCATTTTTAACAAAGTGTATGCTTCCTGCATTATTTTGTGTTCCTGCACCTTTAGATGCAACACTCAGTCTATATAAATTTCCTTCTTGAGTAAATTGGACTTCGTCGCCTAGTCTTGCGTTTGATTTTCTTTCAGGAACTGTGTAATGATTTTGTACTTTAAATTGTATTTGCTCATTTAGTTCATATATGCTAAACATACCCTCTGTGGTCAATCCACTTGACTGAGTACCATTTACATTTGATATTGGTATATTAGTTACTTGTAGCCAATCTCTATTGTTTGATGCTGGAATGTTTGCTTCTCTTGGGACACCTTGTAAAGTAATTTCATTATAAAAGAAGTATTCAAAATTTGTAAGTTCACTAATTGGTACATCTGGAAAATTAGTATCCTCTTCTAATACAATTATTTTACCTACACGAGGTCCATCTAAACTTACAGCATCTATTCTACCCATGTTACGTTGTATAGATCCTCTAACACGGAATATATCTGCATCTTCGTTGTGATTATTTCCTTTGCTCCATACACCTGTAACATTTTTTACATAAATTCTTACACTATTAAACTGCCTCTTGTAAAATGTTATTAATGCAGTAGCACCTGTGACTGTGTCTTCAACAATATCTCCTACAATAGGTTCAAACGGTAATTGGTTTGCTTGATCAAATTCATCGAAAGTAAAATCTATATAACCGTCCCATAAATCATAGACAGTGTGTTCTTTGTTAAACAATGTGGTGCTCATTGCTGTGTCAGTAAAATTAGTACCACCACTCACGCTGTCTACACCCATTTTAAATTTATCACCATTGCTTAATGTATCTGTAAAAGTTTTTGGTCCTCTTATTGTCCATAGAGGACTAGATTGTAATGCAAATACCTCTAAAGGATCTCCTTCATAAGTAAGTGTTTGTGCAAACGATGCTTGATCCATTAAACTTAATGTTGCTCCCGAATTGTTAGCATCTTCAATTGCTTGTTGTTTTGTTGCAGTGATATTGTAATAAAAATTAGGTGTAGTTCTTCCACTTGTTGCTGTAAGCAAGTCTACATACACTAAGCCATGTCCTGGATCTATAAAAATATTTGTGCTATCTGCTGAAGTAGTGTAGTTTGGTGTGTCTATCCACCAATAACCGCCTAATTGGTTTAATGCGTTGACATAATCTTCTGTGTAATCTCCTATACGAATGGTTCCTACAAATAAACTTCCTGAATTTTCAAAAGTTCCATTTACATTAGATAGGTATATTGTACATGTTGTAAGGTCATTTGCAACATAAACTATTTCACCACTTGCAACACTACTAGAAACAACGTCACCTACTGCTGGTAAATTTACAAAATTTTCAACTACAAGGACGTTATCAACTTTGTATTTTATTTCGTGTTTGTCACTTAGAAATGCACCTGTTATTGCAGGAAATTCTCCATCAAAAGGTTGAACATCTACAGAATCGCCTTGAATATTTAATTTACTATAGTTGTTCCATGCTAATACAATTTCATCGCCGACTGCACTTCCTTCATAAGCATTAATAGGTGCTCTAATCAACATATGAGCAACTTGACTATCATTTATTTTGTAATCACCGGTTTGAAGTAAATTAATTAGTGTACTATCACTTTCAGCAACAATATCTACATAAGAATCAAAACTACTAAATGCTATAGAACCAGTAGCAGGGTCTATATTTTGTATTGCTTTATATAAATTTGGACCATACTTAACAATCTGTTGTTTAGTATATGCAATTCCTTGTTTAAATTCTCCTTTATAGAAACTAAATGTATTAGATGCTTGCGGAGAACCTACTGCTAAAAACTTTCCGTCTGGACTTAATGCAACACTTTCTCCAAATTGCATTGAAGTAGAAAATGTACTACCATCATATGCATCAGCAACATTTATAGGTGCTGAAATAATTTGATCTAATACGTAATTTGTACTATCATTAGGCCTTACATAAATGTGTACTTCGCCATTACCTTTAAATGGAATACCAATTGCCATTTTTGTATTTGCTTCATTAACACTTATAGCATGTCCAAAGCCATGTTGCGTACTATCTAAAGTTAGTGTACTCAATATTTTTTGGTGTTCACCGTATACTGGTTTATTTTTTAGTACAGTCCATTTTCCGTTATCATCATCGTCAATCCAAACTAATTCATTAGTGGATAAATTTGCAGTAATATTTTTGTTTGCATCATCAACCGTTTTTGTCCTTTGACTTGTAAAAATTGTTATTGTGCCTTTAATTGTTACTGTATCATCTATCTCCAACCAATCTGCTTTATCACTTTCAAAAGTAACTTTATTGCCAGAAACTTTAGTTGCTTTATAAAATCCGTCTAATGTTGTCAAGGTAGGCGTATTTGCATTAGTAATTCCAAATATATCTCCTACTGCGATTTCTCTTGCAGTGATATTTAAATCTAATGTTATTTCATTACCTACAGGAGTTGCTTTTTCTATTCTTAAATTTGTTTCGGTATGTTGTAATACATTCCAACTTTGATTATCAGTTGCTACCCAAATATAATCATTTTTGTTTATATCATCAATACTAAAACTTAATATTCCATCTTGCGTCAATACTGCACGACTTACATCTTCGCCTGTAACATATCCTGTAGTTCTTACATATTCTTCATTTGTATATTTTGTTGGTATTTTATTGACATCATAATTTTCTGGTTTTAAAAATACATCGTAATTAGGAATTCTATAAATTAAATCAGTAGGCGCACTAGGTAATGTTTCAACTAACTCAATTGGTTGCGGACTTAGTTTAAACTTTGATTCGTCTAGTTGCCACTCTATTTCTTCAAAATTAGTAGTGCTTCCATATTGATTATTTTTTACTGCCCATTCTTCGTAAAAATCAACTGATTCTTTATTAGCACTTGCTAGTGCATCAAAAAGTTTATCAATACTATTTCGAGATCCTTTGTCTGCAATAAAACCTTGATAGAATTTATATTGTGATACGTCATCATTAATAATATTTTCTAAATATTGTCTTTTTTGATAACCAACTAAATGCTGTGCAAGTTTCTGCTGTTCATTATCAAAATTATCACTATCTAAATCAAAAAAGTCAGTGAACTGATTTATTCTATAATCAAAGTTTGTGTAAAGTTTTGTTTCAGGACGTCCTTCTATTCTATTCCATTCGGCAGAGATAAATTTAGCATCTCCTGCGATTTTATTTTTTGCGGAATAAAAGAATTCTTTGTATCTAACAGTATCACCAATAGCATAATCTTTATATGCTTGCCATTCTTTAACTTCCGCTTGATCAAATATAAATCCTGGAATGTTAAGTGTACCGTCCCAGTTTGCAGTTCTGTAACCCATTACCTTAAGTCTGTCTTGTCTATAACCAGAAGCAGGCGAATAAATCACATCTTTGAAATCTGATACATTATCAAGTATTACAACGTGTTCTACTTGTACTAGAGGAAGTTGTATGTAGTAAACACCTTCTGCTGTATTTGCTAAATTAACAGCAAACGTATTACCTTCTCTTGTAAGTCTAGTAAATTCTTGATCTAACGGTTGACCGGCACTTGTTTGTAATGAATAATCATAAAAATTATCATACAAATTATCAACAACAGAAAACGGTCTTGTAAATTTTATTTGATTAGCACTAGGACTTAATGCAATAATAGTTCCTGCCGCCCAATTTTGTGTAGTCCAATACAAAAATTCTTTACAACTATATTTCCAATCTTCAACAGTAGAAGTATCTTTATTATAATAATCAAAAGTAAATCCTGCTGTATCAAGTTGTTTTGCATATCCAAGTACAAAATCTACAACATCTTGAATACTTGTATATATTGTGCCGTATGGAATTTCGGTAATTTTTTTCTCAAAGTTTTTACGGAATAATGCTGTTGCACCACCTCTGACTGGTAATTCGGGAATCTTTACAAATTTTGTTGCATCAAAATTTTGTG
>MDTD01200201.1_pt1 | contig 22886 bp, 18 predicted proteins | sample 811221 | NCBI WGS metagenome assembly MDTD01 (sample SAMN05326646, study PRJNA326480) | marine metagenome | isolation source: seawater | place: Pacific Ocean: South West | collected 2011 | reverse complement strand
GGGTACACGGCCTCCAAATTCTTCAAAGGCTGTATCGGCACCAACAATGTGGAAGCCAACGCGCGGCTTTGCATGGCTTCTGCCGTGACCGGCTGCCTCACCTCCTTCGGGCTGGACGAACCCATGGGGTGCTACGAAGATATTGACAACGCCGATGTCTTTGTCACCTGGGGCAATAATATGGCCGAGATGCACCCGGTGCTCTTCTCCCGGATGCTGGCCAACAGGAAGGCCAAATCCCATGTGAAAATCATCGATTTGACCACCCGCCACACCCGTTCCTCCCAAGCCGCCGACCAATCCATGCTCTTTCGCCCCCAGACGGATTTGGCCATCGCCAACGGCATCTGTTATGAGATTGTTAAAAACGGCTGGGTCAATACGGGTTTCATCGAAAAGCATGTGTCATTTCACAAAGGGAAAACCGGTATCGGATACGGAACCGAAGATCATTTCAAATTCAAAGATGAACAAAAAGAAGTCGATTTTCAAGCATATAAGACGTTTCTGGAAGACTACACCCCGGAAAATGTGGAAAAAGTTTCAGGGATACCGGCCGCAGATATCAAATACTTGGCCGCCCTGTACGGAGATCCCGAAAAAAAGGTGACCTCCTTTTGGACCATGGGCATGAACCAGCATACCCGGGGCACCTGGATCAACAACCTGGTTTATAACATCCATCTGCTAACCGGCAAGATTTCCACACCGGGCAACAGTCCCTTCTCGCTCACCGGCCAGCCCAGTGCCTGCGGCACGGTACGGGAAGTCGGGACCCTGACCCACAAACTGCCCCACGGTGTGGTCACCAGTGAAAAGGCCAGAAAACAAGCCGCAGAAATCTGGGGGGTCCCCGAATCCAACATCGATCCCAAACCCACCTATCATACCGTGGAGATGTTCCGGGCCCTGGACCGGGGAGATATCAACTTTATGTGGATACAGGTCACCAATCCCATGGTGACCATGCCCAAACTCAAACGCTACCGGGACGGTGCCAAAAAAGAGGGTCGGTTCATTGTGGTTTCAGAGATTTATCCCACGCCCACCTCGGATATTGCCGATGTTATCCTGCCCTCAGCCCTCTGGGTGGAGCGGGAGGGCTTTTTCGGCAACTCAGAACGGCGCACCCAGCATAACCTACAGCTGGTACCAAAGCCGGGCGAGGCCATGTGCAACACCTGGCAACTGATCCAGGTGGCCCGGCGCATGGGGTTTGAAAAGCAGTTCCCCTGGAGCCAGGACACCTATATTGAAGACATCTGGAACGAATACACAAAATTCCATGACACCCCCAAGCACAGGATGGCCCCTTACAGCGTTCTCAAACAGCGGTCCGGGGTCCAGTGGCCCTTTGTGGAAGGCAAAGAAACCCGGTGGCGCTACAACGGCAAGTATGATCCGGCCTGCAAGGGAGAGACGTTTGACTTTTACGGCAAGCCGGACCACCGGGCCTGGATTTGGCTGCGGCCCTATGAGCCGCCGGCGGAATCCCCGGATCGTGAGTATCCGTTCTGGCTTAATACCGGCCGTGTTCTGGAACACTGGCATACCGGGTCCATGACCCGCAGGGTGCCTGTCCTCCACAAGGCGGTCCCGGAATCCTATGTGGAAGTCAATCCCGAAGATGCCAGGCAATTGGGCGTGGTGAACGGAAGCCGGGTGAAAATCACCTCCCGGCGCGGTTCCATTGTTATGAAGGCCAGTATCAACGGGCGCGGCAACCCGCCCAAAGGAATGGTGTTCGTTCCCTTCTTTGACGAGAACTATCTGATCAACGAAGTGACCCTGGATGCCTTCTGCCCCATATCCAAACAGCCGGACTATAAAAAATGTGCGGTCAGACTGGAGCGCGTATGATGAAACCAAAGAATTTCAAACCTGGAAAAGTCCTCGTGGGGTTCGCCGTGATCGCCGCCCTGGCGCTTCCGGTGCTCCTGCTCAAAGCCGGCACCCTGCCGCTTGAAAAGGCGGTTGATCCTGCCAAGGCGGTACCCATGGAAGATTTTGATCACAAAGCAAAACAGCTTTTCGGCACCTTTAACCAGACCACCCCGGCCTATATGGACGGCACCTCCACCGGCAGAACCCTGGATTACTATTATTCGCTTAGGCAATATCCCGGCTCCCCGCCGGTTATTCCCCATGACATGACGGATGCCGAAGGTGAGGATTATGTCTGCCTCTCCTGCCACGAAAAAGGCGGATTTGCCGCCCGGATGAACCGGTTCACACCGGTCACCCCACACCCGCAGCACACCTATTGCGGGCAGTGCCACGTCAAAAATGAGGATATGGCATTGTTCCGGGCATCTGACTGGACAAGTGTCAGGCCGCCCAAACTGGGGCTGTCCGCCCTTCCCGGATCACCGCCGCCCATTGCCCATGCAATTGAGATGCGGGAAAACTGCATTGCCTGCCATGTCGGGCCGGGCACCGTGGTTCCCATCCGGGTGGAGCACCCCATGCGGGGAAACTGCAGGCAGTGCCACGTGCCGGCCGAGACGGCCCAGTTGTTTACCAGGAAACCCGTCCAATAGAGGAGAGCCTTCGATATGAGCCACTATAAAAAATCCCTGGCTTTAGGGTGCCTTTTGGCAGGACTGTTCTATGCCGTCTGCCTGGCTGCAGGCGGAGAAGGCTCTGTGATGTCCCGCATCAGGCAGGCCACTGAACGCCAGGATCCGCACAAACAGGTAACCGCTCCCATCCCGGTGCCGAAACACATTGTGCGGACAACAGAAGACTATCAGGGCGGCGCATTTTATACCCTGACCCGGAAAGGGGAGATCAGCCGGTTTAAATGCAGCAGTTGCCATACCGGCACCAAGGTAACGATTACCAATGCTGCTGCCATGTCCCATGCCGATATAAAAGTCAGCCACGGACCAAAGGGAAATCCCCTGTCCTGCAATACCTGCCACAGCCAGGAGGACAGAAACCTTCTGGTTTCTGCCGCAGACCCGAAAATTGATTTTGACCATGTCTATAACATGTGCGGGCAATGCCACTTCAGACAGAAAAAGGATTGGATCGGGGGGGCTCACGGCAAACGGGTCACATATTGGGCCGGCAAACGGGTGGTGAACAACTGCACCACCTGCCACGATCCCCACGCGCCCCGGTTTGAGAAGCGCTGGCCTGCAACATACTCTGCTCCGCTAAAATAGATGCGATCCCCCATGGCCCTGTGCCGGGGAAAAACCAAATGGAAATGAGCGTTCCATACAAGGACAATGCCCATGGCAACTGATGACAGCAAAAAAATGACCCGCAGGACCTTTTTGAAAACCGCTGCGGCAACAACGGCTGCCGCAAGCCCTATGGCCCTTGCAGGCTGCAAGGGAAAAGGGCTTTTAGGCAGTACTGAGGCCTTTGCCCTGGAGTTCCAGGAGTACTTTAAAAGCCACTACCGCCTGATGACCGAAAAGGAAAGGAAAAAGACTGTTGAAAGACTGGAACGGCTGACCAAAATCAGCCAGGACCTGGATATTGACATTGACACAACAGGCCCCCAGGAAAATGTCCTTTACGGGTATGCATTCAACGTGACCCGTTGCGAAGGGTATATGGAGTGTGTCAAGGCCTGCGTAAAAGAGAACAACCTGGACCGCAAATCCAATACACAGTACATCCGGATCTTTGAAATGGAACATGGCCGGATGTCCCCGGACCAGGGGGACGGCAAGTATTTCCACGAGGTTCCAAAGGAAGGCCACTTTTATATGGGGGTTCAGTGTTTCCAATGCGACAATCCGCCCTGTGTCAAAGCCTGCCCCACCAAAGCCACCTGGAGAGAGCCTGACGGCCTGGTGGTGGTGGACTATGACTGGTGTATCGGATGCCGGTATTGCATGGCGGCCTGTCCTTACTGGGGCCGAAGGTTTAACTGGAACACGCCCGAAGTTCCAAAAAAGGAGATCAACACCCGCCAGCATTACCTGGGTAACCGGATGCGGGGCAGGGGCATGATGGAAAAATGCACCTTCTGCATCCAGAGAAGCCGGAAAGGCAAAGTTACGGCCTGCGTGGAAGCCTGTCCCACCGGCGCCCGGGTCTTCGGCAATCTCCTGGACCCGGACAGCGAAATAAGGTTTGTTCTGGAAAATAAAAAAGTATACCGGCTCAAGGAAGACCTGGGGACGGATCCGAAGTTCTGGTATTTCATTGATTAACAGGGGGGATCTTAAGAGAATCGGTATGAAAAAAAATACGCTTTTAACCAATTTGTTTTCCTTTGTAAAAGATGCCCTGATCTGGAATCTTTCAGGTTCCCTTTTGTACCAGGTTTTTTTATGCGGCCTGGTATGCCTGATGCTGACAGGGGTCTACGGGTACGTGATCCAGTTTCGGACCGGGCTTGCGGCAACCAATATGTCCAATATCGTCTCCTGGGGGTTTTATATCTCCAATTTCACCTTTCTTGTGGGGGTGGCTGCGGCCGCCGTTATGCTCATCCTGCCCTCTTATGTATTCAAGGACAAGGATCTTCACAAGGTGGTCATCATCGGCGAGGTGGTGGCTGTGGGGGCGCTGGTCATGTGCATGACCTTTGTATTTGTGGATCTGGGCAGGCCCCTGCAGTTCTGGCACCTGATTCCCGGCATCGGGCAGCTTAACTTTCCCTCATCCCTTCTGTCCTGGGACATCATCGTGCTGAACGGCTATCTGGCCCTGAACGCCCTGGTGCCCGCCTACATCGTTTTTTGCCACTACCGGGGCAAAGAACCTGTGGGTAAATACTACAAGCCCTTTGTCTTTCTTTCCATCGGCTGGGCCGTGGCCATTCATATGGTAACGGCGTTTTTATACCAGGGTCTTCCGGCCCGTCCCTTTTGGAACAATCCCCTCATGGGTCCCAGGTTCCTGGCATCGGCCTTTGCCGCAGGGCCCGCCATCATCTGCCTGGTGCTGCACATCGTTAACGCAGCCACCGACTATAAAATTGATACGAAAATTTTCAACAAACTGCGGATCATCATTGTTTCTGCAGCCATTATCAATCTGCTCATGCTGTTTTCAGAAATCTTCAAGGAATTTTATTTTCCCACCCACCACAGCCTCTCTGCCGTATACCTGTTTTTCGGCCTTGACGGCCACGACTCCCTGGTCCCCTGGATCTGGACCGCCATCTCCATCAACCTTCTGGGCACAGTGATCCTGGCGGTGAATCCCTTTAAAAAGAACCAGATTTTCCTGTTGCCGGCGTTGGTGCTCCTGATTGTCGGCATCTGGATCGAAAAGGGGATCGGCCTGATTGTTCCGGGTCTGGTGCCTTCTCCCATGGGGGAGATTATCAGTTATGCCCCAAGTTCGGTGGAACTTATGATTACCTGCGGGGTGGTGGGACTGGGCATGTTTGTCATCACCGTGCTGCTCAAACCCGCATTGATTATTGAACAACGGTATGAACAGGAACGCTCCGGTTAGCGGAGCAGCAATGAAGGGTAGGATATGACCCAGTTCAATGAATGCTTCCAGACCCTGACAGATGAGGATGTGCTGGAAGCCATGAAACAGATTCCGGGATATGTGGACATCACCCCGTCTGACTTTTTGACCATTTATAAAACGGCCTTTGACCATGCATTGTCCCGGATCAGGTCAGCCGTACTTGCCGGCCATGTCATGACCAAAAAAGTGGTTTCTATAACTCAGGATGACCCCGTGCTTGAAGCGGTAAAAAAAATGGGGGAACACAATATATCCGGACTCCCCGTGCTTGACAGGCAGCACAAAATCGTCGGGGTGATTTCAGAAAAGGACTTTTTGACCCGGATGAACGAAAAACAGGCCCCATCTTTTATGCAGGTCCTGAGGCAGTGCCTGGAGGCCAACGGCTGCCTGGCAGTTCCTTTCAAGCACCTCAAGATCCGGGACATCATGTCTTCGCCTCCGGTCACCATCACAAAGGATGCAACTTTGACGCAGGTTGCAGGCATCCTGGACCGCCTGTCTATCAACCGGCTCCCGGTTTGCGACAAGACAGGCCGTTTGGTCGGGATCATCGCCCGGTCGGATATTGTTCAGGTCATGTGTTGACATAAAGGAGCCGGACGATGAAAACCTACTTTAAAAAAATGGCGGGCGGGGGGCAGCGGCCCCCAAAGGTTTCCCCCTATGAAATACTCTGGTCCTGGGCCGGTGCCTTTCTGGGAATCGCCCCGGTGGCGTGGCTCAACTATAACCTGCTGCCGGGAACGGATTTTGTCTATATCATCGGTTCTTTCGGGGCCTCTGCCGTACTGATCTATGGGGCTGTGAGAAGTCCCCTGGCACAGCCCCGGAATCTTTTGGGGGGCCACCTGTTGTCCGCCCTGGTCGGTGTGGCAACCTACCAGCTCTTTCATCCGTTTCCCTGGTTTGCCGCAGCCTTTTCCGTGGCCACTGCCATTGCACTGATGCATGCCACCCAGACCCTCCATCCCCCCGGCGGTGCCACAGCCTTGATCGCTGTGATTGGCAGTGATAAAATACATACGCTGAGTTTCTGGTATCTTGTTTTTCCGGTGGGCAGCGGGGTTATCATCATGCTGGCGGTGGCACTGATCGTCAATAACCTGGCCAAAAAACGGAAATATCCCGAATTCTGGTTATAAAATGTATCTTAACAGGGAGGATTGCTGTCCGCCATGAACGTGCTCAAAGAGTTAACCCGGGAACACAGGCATATCCTGAAAGGCATTCAATACCTTGAAATGGCAAGAGCGGCGCTGGAGAATAACCTTAAGCCGCCGCCGGCATTTTTCCATACCGCCACCCTGTTTTTTAGCGATTATGCTGACCGGCTGCATCATTTTAAAGAGGAATACCTGCTGTTTAGCCTGCTGGCCTCCAAAAAAGGCGGTAAAATTGATCTTGAAATGGGAGCGCTGCGGCACCAGCACGAGTTGAACCGCAAAAGCATAAAAAAAATCAGGAACGCTCTTTCCGGATATGAAACTGACAGCGAAATAGCGGCTACACTCCTGCTGGAGGGTCTTGCGGTCTATATATCCATTTTGAAACGGCATATTTATAGAGAGGACCATTTGTTTTTTCCAATGGCGGAGTCAGAATTGTCCGATACGGACAAAGAACTGCTGCACACCCGGTTTCTTGAAGAGGCGTCAGGATCGGATACGAAAACACTGGTGATGCAAAATATGTCCCGCCTGGAAGAATTGGGAAAGATGATGTCTAAATTTTTACGGGCATCATAATTTTCAAGACAAATAGTTTTGTCAACACTGGATTGCAATGGCTATGAAACGGTTAAACTGCTGGGAATACATGAAGTGCGGCCGGGAACCCGGCGGCATAGCTTCAGATCTGCACGGGGTCTGTCCTGCAGCAGCGGATTCATCTTTTACCGGGATAAATGCCGGCCGGAATGCCGGACGGTTCTGCTGGGCGGTGACAAACACTGCGTGCAAAGATCTTGTGCAGGGAGATTATGCCCAGAAAATAAAGGAATGCCGGGACTGTGAGTTTTACCACATGGTGATCGCAGAAGAGGGAACACGAAACCTGCGGACCAAATTCCTTCGTTTTGTCCAGGGGGCCGGCATTGGGCCGTCGGTTCTAAGGGGTTTGAGCCGGACCGTTATCCCACAGGGCAAACGGTTTGTATTTCAGGGCCGGAATATGGATGCGGCGTATATCATCAAAACCGGTGCAGGCATTGTACTGGTGGAAAAAGACGGCAAGCTTCATCCGGCCGACCATCGTTGCGAGGGGGATCTTGTCAACATGAGCGCATTGTTTACAGGTGAACCCAGCATGGCCCATGTTGAAGCTGAAACCGAGATTGAGGCCTGGGTGATCAAAAAAGATGAATTTAACCGCATCCCGGAAAGTGATTCCGATCTGTGGGAGTTTTTAACGGAAGTCGTGGCAGACCGGTTTGATTCCAGACGGCCGACATCCTACCGGACCATCGGGCATTATATGACCACCAGGATCATCGGTCGGGGAGGCTATAGTATCGTCTATAAAGGTGTGGACCTTAACTCCGGAAAGCAGGTGGCCATAAAGATGATGCGCCATCACCGGGTGATGGACTCCGATTTTTTGACAAAGTTCAAAAAAGAGGCCGACATCCTGGACCGGCTGACCCATGACCATATCATCCGGGTCCATGATATGGTAGAACGGTACCGGACACTGTTTATTATCATGGAATACCTGGAAGGAGAATCCATACTGGAAAAACTTCACGACCGAGGCCCCATTGCCCATACCCAGGCATCAGCCTATCTTATCCAGGCCTGTACCGCCATTCAATACGCCTATCAGCAAGGCGTTCTGCACAAGGATATCAATCCGGGCAACCTGATGGTGGATCAGGAGGATCACTTAAAACTGGTGGATTTCGGCCTGGCCTGTCCGGTTCATGAGGATGATGAGTTATTGGACGGTGCCTTCCCCTATCTTGCGCCGGAATTGATCAACGGCGAACGGGCAAGTCTTAAAAGCGAAATTTATGCCCTGGGCGTCACGGCCTATGAAATGGTGACGGGGCAAAGACCTTATCTGGAAGATGATCCGGCGCGCTTCACCCGCATGCGCTGTGAAAGGGAGATCCCTGAACCCAGGTTGTCCGTTCCCGGGCTGCCGGAGCACCTGAACCGGTTTATTGTCAAGGCATGCCGGATCAATCCCTCCCAAAGATTTAAGGATATGGAAGAGGCCCTGGCACTGCTTAAAACTGGGAACACTCGTAAATGAACGATAAAAGAATCAACTGCTGGGAGTATATGAAATGCGGCAGGGGCCCTGACCAGGGAAAGGCTGCCTGCCCCGCCGCATCAAAATCCTGGTTTGACGGAATGAATGACGGCATCAACGCCGGAAGAAGCTGCTGGCTAATCGCCGGAACCGACTGTAAAGGCAAGATAAAAGGCACCTTTGCCAGACAATATGAAAGCTGCAGGCAATGTGCCTTCTTCAAACAGGTTCACGGCAGAAAGGACCGGACGGCACTTGCGATCAAGAATATCGACATCGTTGGCGCAACCCATACAGGCCTTGTGCATCAGGCCAATGAGGACCGCTATATCGTCCGGCAGATGGAGGACAACGCCCTTTTGCTCGGTGTGGCCGACGGGTTGGGAGGGGATGTCTCCAGTGATGTTGCAGCGGAACTGGCCAGAGGCAAACTCTCCAGTTTGGGCCGTTTGCCAAAGGGCAGGGAACTTACATTTCTGGATACCTTTATCAAAGCTCTTGATGAATATATCCATGACCAGGCCCAGACCCGGCCCAGCCTTGCCTACATGGCCACAACCCTGGTGTGTACCGTCCTGAGATCAGACCGTATTTTCTGGGTCAACGCGGGGGACAGCCGGTTTTATCTTCTGAGAAACGGAAGGTTAAGCCAGGTGAGCCAGGATCAGACCCTGGCCAACGCCCTTGTTGAAGCGGGCCGACTCAAACCTGAAGATGCTGAAACCCACTATTCGCATAAAATCCTGGACCAATGCCTGGGGTATGGCATGTGTGAACCGCAAACAGGTACGCTAAAAGCTGAAAAAGGAGACCTGCTGCTTTTGTCCACAGACGGTCTGTACAAAATGGTGGACGACGGGTTAATATTAGAGATCCTGAACAGCGGCCAAAGCCTGCATGAAAAAACAACCGCATTGCTGGAATCGGCACTGGCCGGCGGGGGAAAGGACAATATCACCATTATAACGGCCCAGATCAAAGAGACCCTTAGCACCTGAGTTATGTGTCTATGATAAAGAGGTTAACCCAAACCATACGGATGACAAATGGATCATTATTTCCGGGAGCGTTTCCACGTTCAGCAAAAGCTGATATGCAAAGCCGCCGCGTTGATAGAAGTCAATGAGATCATTGAAATGGTAAGAGAAGAGCTTCGGTCCCTGATTTCCAATGCAATGGAGGTTTGCATTTTACTGATCGACCCTGATGCGGAAAAATACACCCGAGCGCTTCAATGCGCCCTTTACCAGAGGCCTGTGGACTGCCAGTCCTGCAAGCGTGACCGTCCGGCGGTCCAAAAAGCCATTCACCGCAAAAAAGCGGTGGTGGTAACGCAAAGCGACCCCATACAAAGACTGGACAGCACCCTTGTGTCCATCGGTTCCGAATGCGCCATGCCCGTTCTTGCAGATGGACAGGTTGTGGCCGCCGTCAGTGTTGTCATCCAGCCGCTTACCCGTTTCTCCAGGCGGGATTTCTATCTGATACGGGATGCATCGGTTATCCTGGGAACCATTATACTAAGTGCCAAACGCCACTGGGAAGTCACCCAGGAAAAAATCGCCATCAGCAGGACCCTGTCCAGTATTTCTCCGTTCGTACCCGAGTCCGTGCGCCACATGGCCCAAAAGGACCCAGACCTGCTGACCCGGAAAAAAGAGCACAGGGACGTCACCGTCCTGTTCCTGGACCTGGAGGGTTACACCGGCCTTGCTGATGCCCGGCCGGAAGCAGAGGTGAACACCATTGTCGAAGAGATGCTGTCCAGTTTTGTAGACCCGATCCATCGGTCCCACGGTGATATCAATGAAACCGCAGGCGACGGATTCATGATTCTTTTCAAAAACCACGACCCCCGGACCAATGCCATCAATTCGGTCAAGGCGGCATTTGAAATTATGGGGCAAAACAGGTTTATCAATGAATCTCTTCCGGCCGGCATCCCCCCCATCCATGTGAACATCGGTATAAATTCGGGCATGGCATTGCTGGGAATGACAAGGTTTTCCGGCAACCTGGATACCCGGATGACCTATACGGCCACAGGATCTGTTACCAATATTGCCGCCAGATTGTCGGATTATGCAAAAAAGGGGGATATCCTGATCGGGGAATCAACAAAAAGCCTGATTGGGGATACCTGGCCGGTATACCCCTTGGGGGAACTGAGCCTCAAGGGGCTGACCACTCCTTTGCCCGCGTTCTCCCTTATCCGCGCCCCGGGGGAAATTGTTTAAGATCGCTAAATAAAATTTGGTGATTGGCGCATCCTTTGTCCGGATTGACAATCCCCGGCACCTCATCTATTCTCAGAGACCAGGATCAATAATGCCGGGGAGCCTCATAAGACAAATGAAACACAGGGAGAAGATCAAGAGGGCGGATAACTTAGGTTTCCACAGGTCATCCGTATATGCCTTGGCTTGTGGGGTGGTGTTGGCCGTGCTTTTCTTTTTCAGCGGTTGCGGCACCCCGCCGACAGAACTTTCTCCTGCCGCAGACCGTACGGGCATCACCGATACGCAAATCCGTATCGGGTCTTCCCTGGCCCTGGGCGGCCATGCCGGATATCTGGGCACCCAGATGCTCCAGGGGGCCATGTCCTATATCAACCATATCAATGACCGGGGCGGTATTCACGGCCGCAAAATCCGGCTCATCGTACGGGATGACGGGTACGATCCCACCCGCTGCCTCTACAATACCCAGCAGCTTATTCTGGAGGAAAAGGTGTTCTGCCTTTTCTCGTATGTGGGGACGCCTACCACCGTTCGCATTATTCCTTTGGTCAACGAAGCGGGGATTCCTTTGCTTGGCATGTTTACCGGAGCCCACAGACTCAGGGAGCCTGTGAATCCCCTGCTGATAAATGTCCGCGCCTCCTACTACCAGGAAATCCGGGCCGCGGTGGATCTGATTGTCCGGCAAAAGGGGCTGGACCGGGTGGCGGTCTTCTACCAGTATGATGAATACGGGTTTGACGGTCTGCGGGGGACGGAAATTGCGCTGAAGCACTATGACAGGAAACCGGTGGCAAAGGGGACCTATGTCCGGGGCACCCTGGATGTGGGGCGGGGCCTTGAAAACATTATCCATTCCGACGCCCAGGCCGTGGTGATGATCGGCACCTACGACGCCTGTGCAGAATTCATCCGTCTGGCCAAGGAACGCAATTTCTCACCGCTGTTCTACAATGTCTCTTTCGTAGGTGCCTCAGAACTTGCCCGCCGGCTGGGGCGGATCGGGGAAGGAGTGGTGGTTTCACAGGTGGTACCGCCGCCGGTGTTAGGTGACGACAACCTGCCGGGCATCCGGGACTATATCAGGCATCTGAATACATACTATCCCGATGCCGCCCCCAGTTTTGTGGGGCTTGAAGGATATATCAATGCACGGATTCTGGCCGAAGCCCTGGAGCGGGCCGGAAGGCAGATCACGCGCCAGGGGTTTATCGCCGCCATTGAATCCATCAGTGATTTTGACTTGGGCATTGCCAATTCTCTTTCTTTTGGAAAGGGGGATTACCAGGGACTGGAGCAGGTTTACTTTACAAAAATCAATAACAGCCGTCTGGTGAGCATCAAATGAAACGCTTTGACCGGCTCACCCTCAAGAACAAAATTTTTGTCTCCTGCCTGGGGTTCACCCTGGTGGTGTCCATCCTGATTGCCCTGTTCACCCGGGCGCTGCTCATCTCAAGCCTTACCGGCGAACTTAAAAAGCGGGGGGTGGGCATCGCCCAGAGTGTGGCGGAAAGTTCCAGGGTCCATATCCTGACAAAAAACCGGGCGGAGTTGACGGCATTGGCCTATGATGCCCGTCTGGGAAACCGTCAGAAGGTCGTGGTTTATCTGCTCATCGCGGACAACAGGGGCACTGTTTTGGCACATACCTTTACCACGGGTATTCCCGAAGGGTTCGGCCCGGTGGCGATAGAGGAGAACGCATCCGGGGAGCAGGTTGCCGATATGCGGGTGGGGCCGCATTCCGTTTTTCATATCACGGTCCCTGTCAAAGAGGGAATCTACACCATCGGCTCCGTTCAGATCGGGATGGACCGGGGCCACATTGAAGGCCTGATCGACAGGCTCCGGCTGATTTTTCTAAGCTTTTTGTCCGTGGTGACGCTGGTATTCTTTTTTTTAAGCCATCGGCTGGCGCTTAATATCACCCGTCCGGTCACCTCCCTGATCCGGTATACCGACCATTTGAGCCGGGGGGATTTCCATTTCCTGGGCAGGACGGATATGGCACCTGCTTCAGGCGGCCTTGAAGACCGGGAGGACGAGATTGCCATCCTTACCAACTCGTTTATGCAGATGACATCCCGGCTGGCGTCATCCACGGAACGCCTGCGGGAATCCCAGCAGAAGTACCGGTCCCTGTTCCACAGCGGACCCAACCCCATATTCGTCATTCACCGGCAGACCCTGGAAATCTTAGATGCCAATCCCAAGGCCGCAGAAGTCTTCGGCTATGACAGGGATGCGCTGACCGGCATGTCCCTTTTATCCCTGGGCAACCTGAACCGGGAGGCCTTTGAAAGGGCGTATCCCGAAGGCAAGTCCATTCTCATCTCATCCAAGGTGACCCTGTTCAGAAAAGACGGGCGGTCCCTGTTCGTGAACATCCATGCAAATCCTGCCGAATACAGGGACAGGGACGCCATCATCGCCGCCACCACGGATATCACGGAACTTGTGGAAAAAGACGACCAATTGATCCAGGCTTCCAAGATGGCCAACCTGGAAAAAATGTCTGCCGGTATCGCCCACGAGATCAACCAGCCCCTGAACGCCATCAAGATGGGCAGTGAATACCTGACCATGATGCACGAACGCCGGAATCCGGTGGGACCGGAGGAACTGGCTATGGTACTTACGGAAATATCCGCCCAGGTGTCCCGGGCATCGGAAATTGTCGGCAGGCTGAAAAGCTTCTCCAGAAAGGCTGATTTTGCCAGGGAAGTGATCAGCCTGAACCGTTGCATCAGGTCCGTGCACAAGATCGTGGGCAGGCAATTGGCCCTGCAGAACATTGATCTGACACTGGAACTGGATGAAGCCATCCCCGCAATTTTGGCCCACAACAACCGGATGGAACAGGTGATATTCAACCTGGTGACCAATGCCAGGGATGCCGTCAACGAACGGATTGAGACCACGGGGGACATTGACGGCGGAATGATCCGCATCACCACATTTTCAGACGGAGATGTGGTGGGACTTGTGGTCAAAGATAACGGCACCGGAATTCCGGAAGACCGGAAAGCCACCATCTTTGATTCCTTTTATACCACCAAGGAAATGGGGGAGGGACTGGGACTGGGGCTGCCCATCGTCCAGGGCATTGTCCGGGACTACAGCGGCACCATCAGTGTCACCTCTTCTTTGGGGCAGGGCGCAGCCTTTAAAATACTGTTTCCGGCCCAAACCAACCAACTCCCGGAACAGGAGCATTGAGACCCATGAAAATTCTGGTCATTGATGACGAGCGGCCCACCCTGGCCATGTTTAAACTCTTTCTGGCCGCCTATGGCTATGAGGTGTTCACCGCGGAAAGCGGTGAGCAGGGAATGGCGGTCTTTGCATCAAAGAAACCGGACATCGTCTTCACCGACATCCGCATGCCGGGTATGGACGGACTGGAAGTCCTGCGGCAGATCCGGGAGACCGGTGCCTTCTGCCAGGTGGTGATCATCACCGGGCACGGAGACATGGAGCGGGCCATGGCCGCCCTGGATCTGGATGCATCGGATTTCATCAACAAACCCGTGGAACGGGCCGCGCTTAACTCCGCACTGATCCGGGCGGAAAAACGGCTGGAACGCATGGCGTCCGGCACAGGAACAGGTGAAGACGCAGGTGATTTCTCCGTGACCCAGGATGCCGGCACAGGACAGCTCACACTCTGCTTTGGCGGCAGGCTGACCGAATCTTCTGAAGCAAAATTAGATAAACTTTTCACAGCAGCCGTTCCCGGGGACAAGGTGGTGTGCCGGTTTGCGGATGATTTTTCCATTAACCGGCAAGGAATTTCCCTGCTGGTGAGTCTTCTCAGACGGTTTGACGGATCAGGTTCCCACATCACGATATCCGGCCTCTCCTATAACTACATCCGTTTCTTTGAGATGGCCGGCATCGATAAACTGGCGACCCTGGTACCTGAAGATGTGGAGGAGCCCGGGCTGTGATACCGACGGGGTCCCATATTCCGGAAACCCCGGATGCCCTGCCGCGGCCGCGGCTCTACAAGATCCTGTCACAATACGAACGGTGCCGGGTGATACAGGTGGCGGGGCAGGCGGCCCAGGGCAAATCCACCCTGGTGGCCTCCTTTTTACGGACCCGGCCCGAGCTCAGTGTCTGGTTTCATCTGGACCCCACAGCCTCTGACCACGGGGTGTTATTCGACCGGTTGATCCGGGAACTGCCCAGGGACGCCGGCGGCAAATCAGACGGTGCGAACGCCGCTGCTCCGCCCCACATTCCGCTGGGGGGGCGCCAGGATCTTCTCCGGCAGATCGACATCGTCGTGCAGATCCTGACGCTTTACGGCAAACCGCTGAATATTGTTTTTGACGACATGGAAGGCCTGGGAGAAGACGGAAGCGCCCTGGCGCTTGTGGACGGGTTGATCCGTGAATGCCCGGCATTCGTGAGGTTTTTTCTGATTTCCAGGACCCAGCCGCCCATCAACCTGTCCCGGTTCAAGATCTCCCGGCAGGTACTGGACCTGGCCAATACGGACCTGGCGTTCACTCTGGACGAGGCCATGGCCTTTTTTACCCAAAAGACATGGGTGATAGAAGAGGGGGACGCGCCGGGGAAAGAGACGGTCCAAAAAATTTTGAAGGCCACGGAGGGCTGGGCCGGCGGCCTTGTCCTCGTGTCCGAATCCATTCGGCAGGCAGGCAGTTTGAACCATCTGCCCGATCACCTGACAGCCGACGCGTTCTCCTATTTTTCAAGCGAAATATACCGGAGTCTGACCCCGGAGATCAGGGATCTTCTCATGAAAACCGCCATATTTGATGAGCTGGATACACAGATACTGGCTCTGTTTTTTGACGGGGCCGATCCCAAAGCGATGCTTGCCGAACTGACGCGCAGAAACCTGTTCATCCGACGGGTGAGAAGTGAGCAAGGAAGACCCGTATACCGGTATAACGCCTTGTTCCGGGAATTTCTGGCCGCGGATTTGAAGGACACCTGTGGCAGCGGGCATATCCGGAAGCTGAATCAGCGGGCGGGCGACATTTATTGGGAGCAAAATGATCACGAAAAAGCCATGGGCCATTTTATGGCGGCCGGCTGTTATGAAAAAATCTCCCGTATCATTCGGATCAAGGGCGCGGACTATGTGATCACGGGCCGGGCCCACCGTCTGGCGGAATGGATTGATGTTCTGCCAGAGGAGATGAAAACGATAGATCCCTGGTTGATCTTTTTTTCCACCATGGCCCAGCGGATCAAGGGAGGCAAGAATAATATCCGTGCCTTTGCCGGAGCGCTGGAACGATTCCAGGCGCAGGGGGATATCCGGGGAAAACTTTTGTGCACCGCATATCTCATCGAAGCCTCTGTCTTTATCCGCCAGCCTTCCCGGATGATTCTCAAGTGGATCAGGGCAGGGGAACAAGCGTTGGAGACCCTCAAAGGGCAGCACCGGTTCACCTGGGCCAGAACACTGCTCTGGCAGCAGATCGGCCTGGGCTATATTGCCGGCAACGGGGATATTCCCAAAGGGATGTCCGCCTGCCGGAACGCGGTGATCCTTGCCCGGCATATCGACAATCCGGACCTGCAGCTCAATGCCTCCATCATTCAGATCCTGGGGCTGGTGCATTCCGGGGATCTATCCGGCGCCAGGGCGATGCTGGACAAGACCCGTACCATGACCACCCAGTATCCGGAGTACCGGGCGCTTAAAAATATCACCAATGCGGATTTTGCCCTGAAACGGGGCAATATGGCCCTGGCCGATGAACTCCTGACGCAATCTGAGGCGGATATCGACAAGTTCGGCCTGATTTTTCTTTACCCCGGCACGGTGGAAACCCGGGCCATCTGGCACATCCAGACCGGGCAATACGATCAGGCGGTCCAGGCTGCGGACCACCTGTCGGATTTTTCCATCCTTGAGGGCAATGACTTTTATCTGGGGATATCCCACCGGATCAAGGCCATAGCCGCCCTGTGCCGGGGGCAGTATGATCAGGCGGTTGAATGGGCAAAAAAAGCCATCCGGGAGCTGGACCAGTCCCGCCGCGGGGATATCCATCTTTCCCTGGCCCGGCAGGTACTGGGACTTGCCTTGCACCGGTTAGACCGTTACGACAGGGCCCGAGAAGAACTTGAGGCGGTCTTCGGATATTTCAAATCCATCGGCGCAGAGCTTATCGGCAGTGAAACGGCGATCTGTCTGGGCGTGTTGTCCCATGGGACACGGGATGAGGCCCGTGCCTTGGATTATCTGAAAACAGGGGTGTCATGGGCCATGGAAAACAACTACCGCTATTTTCCGCTTCTGGATCATGACACCCTGGCGCGGGGACTGGTTCTGGCCTGTCTTAACCAGGTGGTGCCACCGGAAAAAATGACCGCTTTTCTCAAGGGTTTTGGCCTGCCGGCGGTTTTCAAAAAAATTGCACAGGAGATTGAAACCACCCTGTCCGCTTTGTCTAAGAAAAAACGGGGGGAGGCCGCGGCACAGCTTTGGGACCTGTTCCGGGCAACCCGGCCGAGGATCATGATTCACACCCTGGGTCCTTTTGCCGTAAATGTGGATACCAACGCTATTCCGGTGTCTCAATTCGGGGGGGCCAAACCTGTACAGCTTTTGAAAGCCATCGTCCTGAAGGGGGGGCTCGATGTCCCCAAAGAAGTGCTCATAGACGCCCTTTGGCCGGATACGGCGGCCACGGCCGGAGAGAAGAAACTCAAGGTCAACATCCATCGTTTGCGCAAGGCTTTGGAACCGTCTCCGTCAAAGGAGTTCGGGTATGTCTATCTCAGTCAGAAGGCCGGCCGGATATCCCTGGACCCGGAACTTGTGGACATCGATACCCGATTGTTCTTATCGCTGGCTGCAGAAGGTGACTCCTTTGAAAAACTGGGGCGGTTCAAAGAGGCGCTGGCTGCCTATGGCAAGGCCCTGGCGCTCTACAGGGGAGACTATTTTGTGGAAGATCCCTATCTGGAATGGGTGGGCAGTACAAGGGAGTTTTTCCGCAGAAAGTGTATCGGCGTGCTGGAAAATAAGGCCGCCATCCACGAGGAATTGGATCAGTGGCAGGCGGCTGTGGATACCTGGGAGGCGGTGCTGGGGATGGACGCCTGTAATGAAACGGCATACCAGAATCTTATGATCCTCTATGCCGATGCCGGTATGAAAACAGAGGCCGCCCATCTGTTTGAACGCTGCAGGGCGGAGCTTAAGACCGGATTAGACGCAGATCCCGCACCCGGCACCCTGGCCATCTATGAACGGATTTCACAGATGTAGGGGCTTGGCAACTTCCCGGTTTCATGGTAAGACCACGGCTTAAGGATTTCCATCTGATCGGGGTTGGCTCATGATAAAAAAAAGATTCAAAAAATTCCTGTACCACTACGTATTTCCCCATGCCGGTTTGCTGATGGTCCGGCTGCTGTCCGTAACCTACCGGGTAAAACTTCTGGACGCTGAAAATGAAGCAAGTATCCTTAGGGCCGGAGGGCGTCTGGTATACGCCTCCTGGCACCAGCGGTTTTTTCCGGGCATTACTTTTTTTTCAACCCGCAAACCCATCGCCATTATCATCTCAAAAAGCCGTGACGGCGAAATGGCTGCCAGGGCCGTCAACATCCTGGGGTGGCACCCGGTCCGGGGCTCTTCTTCACATGGGGGAAAACAGGCACTTGAAGAGATTAAGGCATTGGGCCGCAGCAACCATAAAGTCGGGCATATCGTTGACGGACCCCAGGGGCCTTTCGGAGTGGTCAAGCCGGGGCTGATCCGGATTGCCCAGTTCGCGGAGCTTCCCATCGTCCCTACGATAACATCCGGCGAACGGCGGTGGGTGTTCAATTCCTGGGACCGTTTTATGGTGCCAAAACCTTTCAGCCGTGTAATCATTCGGTTTGGCAAGGCGATTCATGTGCCCAAAGAGATGGACAGGGATGAATTTGAGGCTGTTCGGCAGCAGGTGGAAACCCGGATGAAAGCCCTGTATGAGGATACGGATCATATCTGGAATACACCGGTTCGTAAAAAGACGATTTTCAGGTGACCTAGGGATTTACTTTCATCACCGAATCGGGATAAACTGACCAAATCGCCGTGGATGTTGGCCGAAATGACGGTGGCGACCATAGATGGCTTAAACAGGCTTTACCTTAACAGACCTACTTGGACAGGATAGACTTGAACAGGATTGACGAATGACCGGAGTGCCGATAACAGCGACAGCAAAAAAAACTGTCGCCGCTGTGGTGGGGATTGCCTTAGGTCTGCTTTTGTTTGGCGGCCATGCCCTGGCCGTTTCCCCGAAAATTCCCCTGACGGAAACCGAGAAACGATGGCTTTCAGAACATCCGGTCATCCGGGTCGGGGTGGGGGTGGCTTTTCCACCCTATATGTGGGTTGAGAAAGACCAAGGGCGGCCGCACCGGTTTCAAGGCATGGTTGCAGATTATCTGGATGTGATCGAGCGCCGCCTGGGCGTTGAAATGAATATCGTTTATGATATTCCCTTTAACGAAGCCCTGATGAGGGGGCGGCGGGGAGACATTGATTTTTTTCCCTGCCTGTCCAATACTCCGGACAGGGCCGAATACCTTCTTTTTACGGCGCCTTATCTTACCTACCCTTTGGTGATTATCACCCGGGAAAACGTACCGGACATCCAAAACATCAATGACCTTGCCGGCAAGCGTATCGCGGTGGTAAAGCATCTGTTTGTTTACGGGATACTGAAACGGGACTACGGCCATTTAAAGCTCAATTACCGGTACAGCAACACCGTTGATGAGAATCTCGATGCCGTCTCACTGGGCAGGGCAGATGCATGCTTTGTCAATCTGGCGGCGGCAAGCTATTTTATCCAGAAAAAAGGGCTGACCAATCTTCGTATCGCCGCCCCCATTGACTGGAAAGGTGTCAGCCTGTCCATGGCGGTCCGCAAGGACTGGCCCATATTCCGTTCCATTATAGAAAAGGCGTTGTCCTCCATTGCCCAGGAAGAGCGGGACGATATCAGCCGCAAATGGATACGGGTGGATCTTGCCGCCGGCACACCCACGGATCTGGTATGGAAATGGGGCGGTGCCGCAGCAATTGCGGTGGGGATACTTTTGGGGTTTTTTATAACCTGGAACCGCAGGCTTCAAAAAGAGATCCGGGAAAAGGAAAAAGCCGAAACCGCCTTGAACCAGAGCCGTAAAAAGCTGACCACCCTGGTGGGAAACCTGCCGGGGGTTGCCTACCGGTGCGTCAATGACGAAAACTGGACCATGCTCTACCTCAGTGACGGCTGTTATGAGCTGACCGGGTATCATTCGTCGGAATTGGTAGGTTCCTCCCAATTGCCGTGGAACGATCTGATTATACCCGAAGACAGGCCGCTGGTCCGGGATCAAGTTCAGACAGCGTTGGAAAATGAACAGGCCTTTACCATGGAGTACCGGATTCGTCACCGGGACGGCAGTGAACGCTGGGTGTGGGAAAAGGGAATGCCCCAGGGCAGCGATGAAAAGGGGCGTAAAATACTGGAAGGGTTTATCAATGACATCTCTGACCTAAAGGCGGCCGAGATGAAGCGAAAATCCCTGGAATCCCAGCTTCGCCATGCCCATAAAATGGAGGCCGTTGGCACTCTGGCCGGCGGGATTGCCCATGAGTTCAACAATATTCTGGGAATTATCCTTGGTAATTCCGAACTGGCCCTGGACGATGTGCAAGACGGCCATCCGGCAGTCGTCTCTTTGGAAGAGATCCGGACGGCAAGTATACGGGGCAAGGATGTGGTACGGCAGCTGCTGAGTTTCAGCCGGGACAGCACCCTTGAAAAGCGAAAAATAAATCTGGGAGCGCTCGTCACCGAAACCCTGGGATTTTTAAAGGCATCCATACCTGCGGATATCCAGTTCAGCAAAATGATTGCCCCTGATGCCTATACGGTGACGGCGGACCCCTCACAGATCCGGCAGGTGATTGTCAACCTCTGCACCAATGCGGCCCAGGCCATGGGCCCCGAGGGCGGGTTCATTGACATCCGTGTGGAAAATGTCCGTATTGACAGCCAGCAGGTGTTCGCCGATCAACTCATCCTGCCCGGCAACTATCTGAAACTGGCTGTTACGGATTCCGGGTCCGGTATTCCCAATCAGGTTCTCAATAAAGTGTTTCATCCCTTTTATACCACCCGGGAGGTAAACGAAGGGGCGGGGATGGGATTGGCCGTGGCCCACGGTATCATGAAAAATCATGACGGGTTCATCTCCATCCAAAGCCGGCCCGGCCGGGGGACCGAGATTTCCTGCCTTTTCCCCCCGGAGACAAAACCAGGTTCTGGCGATGACGCCGCCCCTGTTGCAGACCAAGAAACAAAGCCCCCGGTCAAAGGTCCGGATGACGGAAATATCCTTTTTGTGGATGATGAATCGGCCTTGGCAGCCATGGGAAAAAAACAATTGGAACGACAGGGGTACAAGGTTGCCGTATTTACAAACCCCGTGGCAGCCGTGGATGCCTTCCGGGCCGACCCCGGATATTGGGACCTTTTGATCACGGACTACTCCATGCCCGTGATGAACGGCAGTCAGGTGATCCACCACGTTAAATCCCAGCGCCCGGGTATCCCGGTGATTTTGTGCAGCGGTCATGACCCGTCCATCACCCCATCTTCCCTCAAGGATATGGGGGCGGATCATTACCTGATGAAACCCTTTGAATCCGATGTCCTGGCGCGAACCGTAAAGGATGCGCTGCTCAAAAAGGACTCACCCAATACACGCATGCCATGACAAAAGAAAAACATAAAAAATCAGAACGCCCGGTCCGGCTGGGACGGACAACAGACAGGCCCTATTGGATACTATTGTTATCCATTTTTGTCCGGGCGCTTCATCAGATCGGGGCTGCAGTGTTTTTAGGTGCCATTCTTCTGGATACGGAGCTGCCGTGGGCTTATCTTATGCTGGCGGGGGGGACCGGCGGGCTTTTAATGCTAACAGAAGCCTTGCGCCACCGGCAGTTGCTCCGGGAGGCCGCAGGAATTATAACCCTGATTAAAACCGGGATAATCGGTGCGGCCCTTCACGGGTGGGTGCCGGAAGTGCCGGGGATATTGTTTGCCTTTTTCCTGGCCTCCTTTTATTCCCATGCTCCAAAAAATATCCGGCACCGGATCTGGTTTTAAAGCGGGGACGGAACGCCAACCCGGAAAACGCGTCCCGCCCCTATTGCTGATTCAGAAGTGATACATTAAAGGTCTTTTCCGGGTGTTCGGTATCCGGGCTAAGCCGTTTTAATGTCAATCTGCCTGGGCTTGGCTGCTTCTGATTTTGGAAGATGAAGACGCAGGACGCCGTTTTTAAGTTCTGCTTCCACCTTGCTCACATCAATGGTCTGGGGTACGGAAAAGGTCCTGACATAATCCACATCGTAAAATTCTTCCCAGTTGGCAGTCCCTTTCGTTTCAAGATGACGGACACCTGCAAGGGAAAGGGTGCCGTTGTCGATGTTGACTGAGATATCTTCTTTTTTTACACCCGGCATATCCGCATGGAGGAGTATTTCGTCTTCATTTTCGAAAATATCAACCGCAGGGGTAATTTCATAACGGCGGTTTGAGGCCTCCCGCTTTGACTGCTCCAGATTATTTTCTTCTTTTTTTGCTAATTCCTGGGATTTATCCATAACATACCTCCTTTAGGGCTTTGGATCCAATGCGTTCGGGTTAGCTTACGGTAATCTTTTTAGATTTTGCCGCCTCTGATTTGGGCAGGGTCAGGTAAAGAATGCCGTCTTTCAATGTGGCTTCCGCCTTGGTGGAATCCACATCCGCCGGCAGGGTAAGGCTTCTTGAAAAGTTGCCCGTTCCTCTTTCCGCCTTATGGAGTTTGTACCCATCCGGGGCGTCAGATGCCCGTGTCCCGGTGATCTCAAGATAGTTGCCCTGGATTTTGACGTTG
>MDTD01161145.1_pt1 | contig 22888 bp, 32 predicted proteins | sample 811221 | NCBI WGS metagenome assembly MDTD01 (sample SAMN05326646, study PRJNA326480) | marine metagenome | isolation source: seawater | place: Pacific Ocean: South West | collected 2011 | reverse complement strand
TTAAAATTAAAAACTCCAAATTAAAAAAACAGATGAAAGGTTATTTTGCCAAAAAAAATACTGAACCTAAAAGAATCTTAAAAGAGTATAGAGTCGATAAAATTGAGGATTTTAAAGAGGGCAACGAGCTTGGCTTGGAAATATTAAAAGACAAAAAATATGTTGATGTGCGATCTAAAACAATTGGAAAAGGATTTGCCGGTGCAATGAAAAGATGGAATTTTGCCGGACTTAGAGCTTCTCATGGAGTTTCTATTTCGCATAGAGCTCACGGTTCAACAGGTCAGAATCAAGATCCAGGCAAAGTGTTTAAAGGTAAAAAAATGGCGGGACATATGGGAGACAAATATAGAACTATGTTAAATCTTGAAATTATTAAATCGGATTTAGAAAATAATCTTTTATATTTGAAAGGATCAATCCCTGGATCAAAAAATTCAACAGTTTATCTAAGACAGTCGGTAAAAGACGTTAGAAGAAAAACTGTCCTAGAGAAGTATCAAGAAAAAATAAAAAAAGCTTCAGCTGCTAAAGGGAAAAAGAAATAAAAATGAAATTGAAAATTTTAAATATATCTAGTGATAAACCCGAAATGATGGAAGTTTCTGATAAGCTGCTAAAACTAAAAGTAAACCACAAGCTTATAAAACAAGTAATAGATTGGCAACTAAATCATGCCAAACCACGAACTGCTAAAACCAAGCAGAGAAATGAGATAAAAGGTTCAACTAAAAAGATAGTTGCTCAAAAGGGAAGTGGGGGAGCTAGACACTCAAGTCGAAAAGCACCTATATTTGTCGGTGGAGGTGTAGCACATGGACCTAAAGGTAATAATTATAAAATTAAAAAAATAAACAAAAAAATTAGAAAATTGGCATTAGCCCAAACAATTTCAAAGAAAAATAACGATAAACAATTATATATTTTAGCAGATATAAAAAAAGAAATAAAAAAAACAAAAGATTTTAATAATTTTTTAAATAAAAACAAAATTAACGAAGTAGTTATAATTTCCGACAATGAAACACATAAGAATATTTATAAGTCTGCTAGAAACATTAAAAATTTAAAAATTATAAACGAGCAAGGCACAAATATTTTCGATTTATTTAAATACAAAAATGTAATCTTTACTTCGAGTTCAATAAAAAAAATAGAAAATAGGATTTTAGATGAAAAAAATTAATGCTGTTGACTCAATTAAGCAACCTATAATTACTGAAAAGGCTACTATTTTGTCTGAACAAAACAAAACAGTCTTCAAAGTTCATGATGGAGCTAGTAAAAAAAATATAAAGAAAAATATAGAGAAACTGTTTAAGGTTAACGTTGTAAAAGTAAATATAATTAATAGAAAAACTAAAACTAAATTTAGACAAGGTAGAATTGCAAAAAAAAATGGTTATAAAAAAGCAATTGTAACTCTTAAAAAAGGTCAAAGTATAGACCTAACAACAGGAATTTAATCATGGCATTAAAAACTTTTAAACCATATACAAAATCTACTCGAGGCACTGTAATAGTTGATAAAAGTATTCTTTGGAAAGGTCCATCTTATAAACCATTAACTAGAGGTCAAAAATCTACAGGCGGTAGAAATAACTATGGTCGTATTACCTCAAGACACGCGGGTGGAGGAGCTAAACATAAATTTAGGATAATAGATTTTTTCAGAAAAAAAATGAATATAGAAGCTACCGTTGAAAGAATTGAATATGATCCAAATAGAACAGCTTATATTGCTTTAATAAAGTATACAGATAATGAAAGAAGTTATATTTTATGTCCTCAAGGTTTAAAAAAAGGTGATAAAGTTTTATCAGGTAATAAAGCTGAAATTAAAACTGGTAATACTTTAGAATTAAAAGATATTCCTCCAGGAACTTTAATTCATAATGTCGAATTAATTCCTGGAAATGGTGGTAAGCTCGCGAGATCAGCAGGTTCTTCAGTAACATTGTCAGGTTATGACGATGATTACGCTATTATAAAATTATCATCTGGAGAAACTCGAAAAGTAAGGTCTAATTGCCTAGGGACAATCGGTGTTGTGTCTAACCCTGATCAAAAAAATATTAAAATAGGTAAAGCAGGCAGAAACAGATGGAAAGGTAAAAGACCTCAATCAAGAGGAGTTGCCATGAATCCAGTTGATCACCCACATGGTGGTGGTGAAGGTAAGACTTCAGGAGGAAGAAGCCCTGTATCTCCTTGGGGACAATCTGCAAAAGGATTAAAAACTAGAAAACCGAAAAGAAGTGATAAATTAATTATTACTAGAAGGAAAAAGAGGAATTAAATGGCCAGAGCTGTATGGAAAGGTCCTTTTGTGCACCCAAGTTTATTAAAAAAAATTGATAAACTTAAAGATAGCCCAAATAAAAAGCCAATAAAAACATGGTCAAGAAATTCTACTATAATCCCAGATTTTGTAGGACATAGTTTTATGATTCATAATGGAAAATCTTTTATACCAATCACGATATCGGAAGAAATGGTAGGTCATAAGTTAGGGGAATTTGCTCCAACAAGAACTTTCAAAGGACATACACCAGCTGACAAAAAGGCAGCTGCCGAAAAGGCATCTGCGACTGCTAAGGAGGAGCCAAGTGCAAAAAAATAATACTGTTAAAGCGATCAATAAAAACGTTAGATGTAGTCCTAGAAAAATTTCTTTAGTCTTGGATTATATTAGAGGTAAAAAAGTTGATGAAGCTATCAAAGACTTGCAATTTGCAAGAAAAAAAATAGCACATGATGTAAGTAAAACAGTGAAATCTGCTGTTTCAAATGCTGAAAATAATCATCAGTATGACATTGATAATTTGTTTATAAAAGAGGCATTTGTTGGAAGATCATTAGTAATGAAAAGATTCAGGCCAAGAGCAAAAGGAAGAGCTAGTCCAATTAAAAAACCTTTTAGTAGAATTACTATAGTACTAGAAGAAAAAAAGGAGAAAAAAGATGGGTCAAAAAATTAATCCTATAGGGTTACGATTAGGAATAAATAGAGGCTGGGACTCAACTTGGTTTGCTAAGAAAAAAGATTTTGGCAAATTTTTAATTGAAGATTTTAAAATTAGAAATTATATAAAAAAAAATATTACTAATTCAGGAGTTTCCGAGATTATAATAGAAAGATCATCTAAAAATTGTATAGTTTCTATTCATACTTCTCGACCAGGATTTGTCATCGGAAAAAAAGGTGCAGATATTGAAAAGATTAAGAATAATATAATGAAAATTACTGATAGTGAAGTGAGTGTAAACATAAAAGAAATAAAAAAACCAGAACTAAATGCAAACTTAGTTGCAGAAAATATTGCTCAACAATTAGTAAAGAGAATAGCATATAGAAGAGCCATGAAAAGAGCTATGCAATCAGCTATGAGATTAAACGCGAAGGGAATTAAAGTTATGGTTAGCGGAAGATTAGCAGGTAATGAGATAGCACGGACAGAGTGGTTAAGAGAAGGAAGTATACCTTCACACACATTAAGAGCAAATATAGATTACGGTTTTGCCGAAGCTTTAACAACATACGGCATTATAGGTATTAAAGTTTGGATTTATAAAGGAGAATTATTTGAAAAAGATATTGAAAAAGAAAAAATAGAAAGAGTTAAAAATGTTACAGCCAACAAGAACTAAATTTAGAAAAGCCTTTAAAGGCAGAATACACGGTAAAGCTTCAAGAGCTATTAGCTTAAATTATGGTCAATTTGGACTAAAAGCTATGGAACCGGAGAGAATTATCGGAAAACAAATAGAGGCAGCTAGAGTAGCTCTTACACGATATATGAAAAGAACTGGTAAAGTATGGACTAGAATTTTTCCAAATATTCCGGTTTCAAAAAAACCAACTGAAGTAAGAATGGGAAAAGGAAAAGGTTCTCCAGAGTATTATGCTTGTAGAGTGAAACCTGGAAGGATTATTTTTGAAGTTGATGGCGTGACAGAAGACGTAGCAAGAGAAGCTTTGTATAAAGCAGGTGCAAAATTACCAATTAAAACTAAATTTATAAGCAGATAAATGAAAAAAAAAGAAATTAAAAAATTGACAAAAGATCAATCTTTAAAAAAGATCGACACGTTAAAGAAAGATTTGTTTAATATAAGATTTAAACAAATAAACAATCAAATTGAAAATCCTGCTAAATATAATCAAATAAAAAGAGAGATAGCTAAACTTTATACCAACTTAAGGACTGCAAAATGACAAAAAAAATTTTAAAAGGTAAAGTTACAAGTGCGAAAAATGATAAAACAATAGTAGTTGAAGTTACTAGGAAGTTTAAGCACCCATTTTACGGGAAAATAATATCTAGATCAAAAAAATATCATGCTCATGATGAAAAGAATAAATTTAAAGAAGGTCAATTAGTTTCGATAGAAGAATGTAAACCAATTTCGAAGAAGAAAACTTGGCAGGTAATGGATAAATGATACAAGTGCAAACAGAATTAATGGTAGCTGACAATACAGGAGCGAGAAGAGTTGAGTGTATAAAAGTTCTTGGAGGATCTAAAAGAAGATATGCAGCAGTCGGAGATATTATCGTAATAAGCGTTAAAGAGGCTATACCTAAAGGTAAAGTTAAAAAAGGTTCAGTTCACAAAGCTGTGGTTGTAAGAACAAAAAAAGAAATTTTTAGAGATGATGGTTCTAAAGTTCAATTCGACACAAACGCAGTTGTTTTAACAGATGAAAAAGGCGAGCCTATAGGAACAAGAATATTTGGACCTGTAACTAGAGAGCTAAGAGTTAAAGGTCACACGAAAATTATTTCATTAGCCCCGGAGGTGATTTAAAATGCAAGTAAAAAAAGGAAATCAAGTAAAAGTTATAACTGGAAAAGATAAAGGCAAAACAGGTGAAATCCTTGAAATAGACAGAAAATTAAATCGTGTAAAAATAAAAGCGATAAATATGATTAAAAAACATTTAAAACCTACAAAAGAAAATAAAGGAGGTATAATTTCTAAGGAAAATTATATCAATATATCCAATATTAAAAATATAGATATTAAGAAAGATAAACCTAAGGAGAAATCTAAGAAATGATAGCAAGACTTAAAAAAAAATATGACGATGATATTAAATCAAGTTTAATGTCAAAAATGCAGTACAAAAACAAAAATGAAGTTCCTAAAATAATGAAAATAGTATTAAATATGGGTTTAGGAGAAGATGCCAATGACACTAAAAAACTCAATACAAGTTTAGAAGATCTATCATCTATTGCTGGACAGAAACCTGTTATAACAAAGTTTAAAAAGTCTATTTCTAATTTTAAAACTAGACAAGGATCTAGCGCTGGTATTAAAGTTACTTTAAGATCAAATAAAATGTATGAATTTATTGATCGACTTGTAAATATTGCTTTACCACGTATTAAAGATTTTAGAGGTCTTACAAGCAAAGGTATTGATAACTCTGGAAATTATAGTTTTGGTGTTAAGGAACATATTATTTTTCCAGAAGTTAATTTTGATAAAGTTGATAAAATTAGAGGTTTAGATATCACTATTGTTACTAGTAGTAATTCTAAAAAGGCAACACTGGAACTATTAAAAGAATTTAATTTTCCAATTAAAGAAACAAAAAACTGAGGAGATATGGCTAAAACAAGTGCAATACAAAAAAATTTAAAAAGAATAAAACTAGCTAAAAGATACGCAAAAAAAAGAGCTGAGTTAAAGAAAATAATAAAAAATAAAAAGTTGGATTTAACGGAGAGATTTGCGGCACAGCTTAAATTGAACAAGCTTCCAAAAAATTCTTCTAAAATTCGAATAAGAAATAGATGTGAAATAACGGGAAGACCACATGGAGTTTATAGAAAATTAAAAATTTCTAGAATAGCTTTAAGAGATATGGCTTCTGCTGGTAAGATACCAGGAATAATTAAATCAAGTTGGTAGGAGGATTATGAGTTTTGTAGACCCAGTTGGAGATATGTTTTCTAGAATTAGAAATGGTCAAATGAGATCATTAAATTCAATATTAGTGCCTGCATCTAAATTCAGATCTCAAATATTAGAGATTTTGAAATCCGAAGGTTATATTAGTAGTTATTTTATTGCAGATGACAAAAATAATAAAAAAACTCTAAAAGTAAATTTAAAATATTATGAAGGTTCACCAGTTATTAAGGAAATTAAAAGAATTTCGAAACCTGGTAGAAGAGTTTATTCAAGAGCTAATAGTATTCCTAAGATCCAAAATGGATTAGGTTTGGCGATCCTATCAACCTCTAAGGGAGTTATGTCAGATAGCGATGCTAGAAAAAATAATCTAGGCGGAGAAATAATTTGTAGGGTATTTTAATGTCAAAAATAGGTAAAAAAAATATAATAGTTCCAAAAGACTCTTCAATAAAAATTAATGGAGGACAGTTGACTATAACAGGGCCAAAAGGCACACAATCTTTAACTATAAATGATAAGATATTTTCATCTAAGTTAAATGAAAAAAATGAATTTCAAATTTTACCATTAACTAAGTCAGTTGATAAAAAGACAACAGTTATGTGGGGTACATATAGAAGTTTAGTTAACAATGCAGTTATGGGCGTTTCAGTAGGCCATGAAAAAATATTAGAACTAAGTGGTGTAGGTTTTAGAGCAAATTTAAAAGGGGAGACACTAAACTTGCAACTAGGTTTTAGCCACGACATAAATTTTAAAATACCCAAAGGTATAAAAATTTTAGTTGAAAAGCAGACAGTATTAAAAATTAATGGCATAGATAAAGAATTAGTCTCGAAAACTGCAGCAGATATAATCTCGTTAAAACCTGTAGAACCTTATAAAGCTAAAGGAATTAAAGAAAGAAATCAGTTTGTACTAAGAAAAGAAGGAAAAAAGAAATAGATGAAAAAATTAAATAAAAATCTAAAAAGAAGGCTAAGAAATAGAAAAAAACTTAAATCTGTAAGTGCAAATAGATATAGAGTATCAATATTTAAATCTTTAAAAAATATTTCCGCTCAAATTATTGATGATAAAAGTATGAAAACTCTAGTCTCAGCTTCTTCAATAGAGAAAGAGATTAAAAAAAACAAACAAAAAAAAATGGAAGTATCAAATCTTTTGGGTCAAATATTAGCTAAGAGAGCAATTGAGAAAAAAATAGAGTCTGTATACTTTGATAGAGGCGAATACAAATACCATGGAAGAATAAAAATGTTTGCTGACTCTTTAAGAAAAAATGGATTAAAATTTTAATGACTGAACAAGATTTTAAAGAAAAGCTGGTTGCCATTAATAGAATTACAAAAGTCGTAAAGGGCGGTAGAAGATTTGGTTTTGCAGCATTAGTAGTTGTTGGTAATCAAAAAGGCTCTATAGGAATAGGTCAAGGTAAATCAAAACAAGTACCAGATGCAATAAAAAAAGCTACTGAAGTCGCTAAAAGAAATCAAATTAAAATTCCTTTAAAGGAGGGTAGAACTTTACATCATGACGTCAAAGGTAAAAATGGATCTGGTAAAGTTTTACTAAGAGCCGCACCTTCAGGGACAGGAATAATAGCTGGAGGAGCTATAAGATCTGTATGTGAAGTTTTAGGTATACAAGACGTTGTTGCCAAATCATTGGGATCATCTAATCCTTATAATGTTTTAAAAGCGTGTGTGAAAGGTTTATCAAGTCAAACATCTCCAAAAATATTATCAAATATAAGAGGAAAAAAAATATCTGATATTGTAATGAAGCGTGAAGGTAATTAATGAAGTTAAATGAATTAATTAAAACAAATAGAAAAAAAATTCGACCTGGTAGAGGAATTGGTTCAGGTAAAGGTAAAACTTCTGGACGAGGTCATAAAGGTCAAAAAGCTAGATCTGGTGTTGCCATTAAAAGTTTTGAAGGTGGACAGATGCCGTTATATAGAAGATTACCTAAAAGAGGGTTTAAATCGTTTAATAGAGAAAATATTGCAATATTGAACCTATCAACAATACAAAATTTTTACGATAAAAAGAAAATTGATCTTAAAGGTGAATTAGATTTAAAATCATTAAAATCAAAGAAAATTATAAATAAAAAATTTACGAAGTTGAAAATTCTTGGAACTGGTGAAATCAAAGAAAAATTAATGATAAGTGCAAATTTTTTTTCAAAACAGGCCAAGTCAAAAATCGAAAAAACTGGTGGTAAAATCAATATTTTGAAAAAATAATTTATGTCTAGTGAAAATATTCAAGCAAATGCTTTTAGTCAGGCTACAGATCTAAAAAATAGAATTTTATTTACCATACTAATTTTAATTGTTTATAGGTTAGGAACCTATGTACCGTTATCAGGCATTGATCCAGTCGCTTTAAAGGAGATAATGACTTCGAGCCAAAAAGGTTTACTCGGTATGTTTAATATGTTTTCTGGTGGTGCTGTTTCTCGAATGGCAATTTTCGCACTAGGAATTATGCCATACATATCCTCATCAATAATAGTTCAATTGCTTACTGGTGTTTCTGATTATTTTAAAAACTTAAAAGAACAAGGAGAATTAGGTAGAAAAAAAATAACTCAAATTACAAGATACGGAACTGTTCTTATTTCTATATTACAAGGTTATGGAGTATCTGTCGGACTTGAAAACGCAGGTAATATAGTAACTGAACCTGGTCTTTATTTTAGACTCACTACTACTGTTTCTCTAGTAGCTGGGACTACTTTATTAATGTGGTTAGGGGAACAAATAACTTTAAGAGGAGTTGGAAATGGTATTTCTTTAATTATATTTTCTGGAATTGTTGCTGAAATACCAAGAGCCTTAGCTTCAACTTTTGAACTTGGCAGAACAGGAGCTTTGTCTGCAGTTATGATTGTAGGTATATTTATATTAGTAATTCTAACAGTTTTATTCATAGTTTTCTTTGAGAGAGCAATGAGAAAAATATTGATAAATTATCCTAAGAGACAAATGGGAAATAAAATTTATGGTGGAGAGTCATCTCATCTTCCTTTAAAAATTAATACTGCTGGAGTTATTCCAGCAATTTTCGCCTCTGCATTATTATTGCTTCCAGTAACATTTTCAAATTTTGGTTTTTCAGAATCAGAAAGTTTTGTTAAGATTTCTTCAATGTTTACACAGGGACAGCCTTTGTATATGCTTTTATATGCATCTGGTATTATTTTCTTCTCTTTTTTTTACACTTCAATAGTATTCAATCCAAAAGAAACGGCGGAAAATTTAAGAAAGTATGGTGGATATATACCTGGTATAAGGCCTGGTGAAAGATCAGCTGAGTATATAGAAAATATTTTAATGAAACTTACTACAATCGGTGCTTTATATCTTACTTTTGTATGTTTAATGCCTGAGTTTTTAATAGCAAAATATCCAATTCCTTTCTATTTAGGAGGAACATCTATTTTAATTGTTGTTGTTGTTGCCATGGATACAGTGACACAAGTACAAACGAGACTAATGAGCTCTCAATACGAGTCACTTATAAGAAAATCTAAATTTGGGAAATAATTAAATGAATTTGATTATTTTCGGACCTCCTGGAGCTGGAAAAGGTACACAATCAAAATTTATAGCAGATAATTTTAATTTATTTCAACTTTCGACAGGAGAATTTTTAAGGAAGGAAATTACAAATAATTCTGAGATTGGAAAAAAAATTGCTTCAATTATGAATACTGGATCTCTCGTATCTGATGAAATTGTCTCTGATTTAATTGAAAAAATAATTTCAAATAAAATTTATAATAATAGAATAATTTTTGATGGTTATCCAAGAAGCTTAGATCAAGCTAAAAATTTAGATAGATTATTAAAAAAATATAAACAAAAAATTGATATCGTTTTAAAATTATCAGTAAGTTTAGACACAGTTAAAAAAAGAATTTTAGAAAGACGCAATCTTGAAAAAAGATCTGATGATAGTGAAGACATAGCTATAAAAAGATATAATACATATGAAAAATCAACTGAACCTGTAATAGAATATTATAAAAAAATGAATTTATTAAAAGTAATTGATGGGGAGAGGACAATTGATCAAATAAATAAAGAAATAGGCGATATTATTGCGCTTATATAGGGTTGACTTTAAATGATAACGCCATATAAATACGCATTTAGAAAAAAAACCCTTAATTTATGGCTCGAATAGCAGGAATAAATATTCCACAAAATAAAATCGTGAGTATAGCCTTAACATATATACATGGCATCGGATTACATTCTTCAAAAAAAATATGTGAAAAATTAAGTATTTCAGCAAAAACCAGAGTTAATCAATTAACAGAAGAACAAGTTTTAAAAATTAGAGAGTACATTGACTCTAACCATAAGGTTGAAGGTGATTTAAGAAGAGAAGTTTCAGTAAATATTAAAAGATTAGTTGATCTTGCGACATACAGGGGAAGCAGACATAAAAAAAAATTGCCAGTTAGAGGACAAAGAACACACTGTAATGCCAGAACAAGAAAAGGAAAAGCAATTGCTATTGCAGGGAAAAAACTTACACCATTAAAGAAATAGTTTAAATGAGCAAAAAAAATATTAAGTCTGATAAAGAAACAGCAGTTAAAAAGGAAGCTGTAGATAAAAAAGCACAACCTTTTAAAAAAAAGAAAAAGGTAAAAAAGAATATCACTTCAGGTATTGCTTTTGTGAACTCAACCTTTAACAATACAATTATTTCAATTGCTGATGAAAGCGGTAATGTTATATCTTGGTCATCTGCCGGAGCAAAAGGCTTTAAAGGATCTAGAAAATCAACACCTTACGCGGCTCAAATAGCAGCTGATGATGCTGGGGCTAAAGCGTATGAACAAGGTTTAAGAACTTTAACAGTTCAAGTTAAAGGACCAGGTTCAGGTCGAGAAACAGCTTTGAGATCTTTGCAATCAAGAGGATTTAAAATATTATTAATTAAAGATACAACGCCGATGCCACATAATGGAGCTAGGCCACCAAAAAAAAGGAGAGTGTAAATGCAAGAGTCTTCAACTATAATAGATAAAAATTGGAAAGCACTAATAAAACCCAATAAACTTGAAATAACGAGCAGCCAAGATAAAACTACAGCTAAAGTGATAGCAGAGCCTTTAGAAAAAGGTTTTGGTCAAACAATTGGAAATTCACTAAGAAGAATTTTACTTTCTTCTATCCAAGGTGCAGCAGTTACTGCAATTCAAATAGACGGAGTGCTGCATGAGTTCTCATCAATTAAAGGTGTTAGAGAAGACGTTACTGATATTGTCCTTAATGTTAAAAACTTAGCAATAAAGTCAAGTTCAACGTCGGCTAAGAAAATTATTTTAGATATAAAAGGCCCTAAAGAAGTAAAAGCAAAAGACATAACTTTGGTTCCAGAGGTTGAAATTTTAAATCCAGATCAAACTATTTGTAATCTTGATGATAACACCAATTTTCATATGGAACTATTTGTTAATAATGGAAAAGGTTATGTACCAGCACCTAAAAATAGAGATGAAGACAACCCTCTTGGCATGATTGCTGTTGATGCACTTTTCAGTCCAGTTAAAAAAGTATCTTTTTCAATTGAAAATACCAGAGCTGGAAGTGCTTTGGACTACGATAAATTAATAATGTCTGTTGAAACAAATGGTACAGTAGCAGCTGAAGATGCCATAGCTTATTCTGCAAGAATTTTTCAAGATCAATTAGCTATGTTTGTAAATTTCGAAGATCCAAAAGAAATTGTTAAAGAGGTAAAATCTACTGAACCAGAATTTAACAGAAATTTATTAAAAAGAGTCGAAGAGTTAGAACTCTCTGTACGATCTATGAATTGTTTAAAAAATGATAATATAATTTATATTGGAGATCTTGTTCAGAAAAGTGAGTCTGAAATGTTAAGAACGCCTAATTTTGGAAGAAAATCATTAAATGAGATAAAAGAAGTGTTGAGTGCAATGTCACTATACCTTGGAATGGAGATTCCAAATTGGCCACCGGACAATATAGCTGAAATGTCAAAAAAATTAGAGGAAAATAGTTATTAATGAGACATAATCTAGGTTATAGAAAATTAAATAAAACAGGAGAACATAGAAAAGCTTTGTTCAAAAATATGCTTAACTCATTAATTAAGTATGAGCAAATAATTACTACTTTACCTAAAGCTAAAGAGTTAAAACCTCAAATAGACAAGGTTATTACCATAGGAAAAAAAAATATATTAAGTAACAAAAAAAGACTCTTTTCAAAATTACAAAACCAAAGTTCGGTAAAGAAAGTTTTTGAAGAATTATCGAAAAGATACAGTAAAAGAAACGGAGGTTATTCAAGAGTATTAAAAGCAGGTTTTAGAACAGGCGATGATGCTCCGATGGCAGTGATAGAGTTGGTTGATAGAAATACTGAAGCAAGAAAAATAGATAAACCAAAAAAAGTTAAAGAAGAAGATAAAAAACAATCTAAAGAAATTCCTCAGAAAACAGTTGCAAAATAACACCATCAAGTTTTCATGATCCAAAAATATAAAGTTGTTGAAGAATATAACAATACGCGCTTCGATAAATGGTTTAAGTCAAATATCAAAAATCTTCCTCAATCATTGCTTCAAAAACTTATTAGAAAAAATAAAATAAAAATAAATAAAAAAAAAACAAAAAATTCATATAGAGTTAAAAGTGGAGATTTGATTGAACTTTATCACTTAGAGGATTATTATCCTGTTAAGTTAGATAAAAAAATTAGATATAAAGCTAACAAAAAAGATCTAAAAAAGTTATCACAATTTATAATTGAGGATAATGAAAATTTTGTAGTTCTAAATAAACCAAGTGGTATTCCTGTTCAAGGAGGAACAAAGTCTTTTAAAAATATTATTGATATTGCGAAGGACTCTAAACTATTTTTAAATTCAAAACCTTTTATAGTTCATAGGATTGATAAAGAAACATCTGGTTTATTTATGATTGCAAAAAATAAAAAATATGCACAACTATTAACTTCTTTATTTAGAATAAGAAAAATTCACAAAACTTATATCGCAATTGTCTATGGTAAAGTATCTAATAAAATTAAAAAACTAGATCACAATATAATTACTTTTGAAAATAACAAAAAACAATCTCAAAAAGCCCTAACTTATTTAAGTGTTATTAAATCAACTGATAATTATTCTTTAGTTGAATTGAATCCATTTACTGGAAGAAAACACCAGTTAAGAAAACAATTACTTAATATTGGACATCCAATTGTCGGAGACAAAAAATATTTTATAAATAAATTTTCTAAGGATAAAAATCTACTATTACATTCCTATAAATTAAAATTTATGATAAATAATTTAAAATTTAATTTTGAGGCTTCTTTGAACCAAGATATGCAAACTTTTTTAAATTCCAAATTTATTTAAATTTCTAAAAAATACATTTTTTAAATTTAAATTTACCTTTTTAGGAAAAGTTTTTGTAACCTCTTTAACAGATGTTATATTCTTATTATTTAAACCACAAGGGTTTATCTTTTTATAGTAAGATAGATCATTAACAACATTAATGGAGCACCCATGATAAGCTATCCATTTTGTTACTTTTATTCCTATAGCAGCAATTTTTTTTTTACCTATCCATATACCTATATTTTTCTTATCAATTTTACTTTTAATTTTATATAACATTAAAAATTCAATAATACTTCTTTCGATCGTAGTCACCAAGGCTCTTATATCTTTTTTTCTTTTGTTAAGGTTAAGTACAAAATAAACTATTTTTTGGCCTGGACTATGTAATGTTATTTTTCCTCCCCGATTAACCTTTATTAATTTGATACTTTTATCTATGATTTCATTTTTTTGAGATCTAATGCCTGCAGTATAAATTAAAGGATGTTCTAAAATCCATATTAATTCATTTGTTCCTCCATTTTTTATGGATTGAACTCTATTTTCCATAAATTTAATGGCCGTTTTGTAGGAAATTGGTCTTTTACTTATTTTAATTTCAATGCTCATTTAATTTGAATTTTACCACGTTATGAACTATTAGTCTCAAAAAAACAATCAGGAGTTTTTATGAGTTTAGTAAAATCTATTGGTAATAAAAAAGTGAATTTTGACTTTAATAAAGATTTTATTAATATTTTCAGTGATAAAATAAAATCTGAAGATATAAAATTTATAAATCAAACTCTTAAAGATCTCCATCCGTCTGATATAGCGAATTTAATAGAAAACTTATCAAGTGAAACAAGAGAAAAATTAATTGAAATTGAAGAATTTAATATCAATCCTGAAATTTTTGTGGAAATTAATGAGTCAATACAAAGTGAAGTACTTCAATTATTATCAATTGAGTCTATCGCACAAATTTTAAAAAGATTAGAATCTGACAATGCGATATCAATTTTAGAAAATTTAGAACAAGATAAGAAGAGTAAAGTTTTAGATAAATTACCTCCAAAAGATAGATTTTTGTTAGAGGAAGGACTTAGTTACCCAGAAGACTCAGCTGCAAGAATAATGCAAAGAGAATTTACAGCTGTACCAAGTGATTGGTCAGTTGGTCAGACCATTGACTACTTAAGAGAAAGCAAAGATCTTCCTCAGGAATTTTTAGAAATATTCGTTGTTGATAATAATTTTCAACCATTAGGTATTGTCCCATCCTCTAGAGTTTTAAGAACGCCTCGTGAAACTAAAATGAATTCTATAATGAGAAAAATGCCAGTTCTAATTTCAGTCAATATGGATAAAGAAGAAGTAGGACATACATTCGAAAATTATAATCTTGTTTCAGCTGGAGTAGTAAATAAAAACAATAAATTAGTTGGAGTGATTACTGCAGATGATGTTGTAACTGTTGTTCAAGAGGAAGCTGAAGAAGACGTACTAAGGTTAGCAGGAGTTGGTGATGAAGAAATCACAGACAGTGTGTTTATTAAAACAAAAAGAAGATTTAATTGGTTGTTACTTAATTTGTTTACCGCTTTATTGGCTACTTGGGTTATAAGTTTGTTTGGTGCCTCAATAGAACAAATGGTTGCGCTAGCTTTTTTAATGCCAATCGTAGCATCAATGGGTGGGAATGCTGGTATGCAAACTTTAGCGGTAACAATTCGTGCAATTGCAACAAAAGAACTTTCATCAAGTAATTTTAATAAAGTTGTTGGCAAAGAATTTTTAATTGGAATATTAAATGGTATAATTTTTGCAATTATAACTTCTGTGATAGTTCATTTATGGTTTAAAGAATTAAATCTATCCATTCTAATTGGTATTTCGATGGTATTAAATATGATAGTGGCGGGGCTATTTGGAATTTTAGTCCCAGTATCACTTAAAAAACTAAATATTGATCCCGCATTAGCTTCAAGCGTATTTGTTACCACAATTACTGATGTAATTGGTTTTTTATCATTCTTAGGAATAGGATCCTATTTCTTTTTAAATTAAATATTATCAATTAATCTTACTTTATTTATATAAAAAGATATGAAAATCTTAAAATTATTAACATAACTATCTATTTTTTTTAAATTATTAAGATTTATTGCTTCTATATATTCGACTTTGGCAAATTTAAAACTATTAATTTTATTTTTTTCATCTTTAAAATTAAATCTTTTTAATCGGTTTTTAATTATTTCTCTTTTCTTATCTTTAATTATTTTCACGATTTTACATGCTATCGTAATCTCTTTTGCAGTTAACCTTAAAATTCTTGACGAATGAGCTAAACCGCATTTATTTCTAATAGTCTTACAAGGTACTATTTTTGTTTTAATTTTACTTTTATTTATATGTTTTTTTATTAGATAAAGTTGTTGAAAATCTTTTTCACCTAAATAAATAGTGTCAGGTTTTATTATTTCTAAAAATCTATTAACGACATTAACAACGCCTTTGAAATGGCCAGGTCTATATCTACCGCATAGTCTTTTTTCAAAATCATCTATAAATATTTTATTTTTGGTTTTAAAAGAATAAATTTGTTTTACAGAGGGTAAAAATAAATAGTCTACTTTTACATTTTTAAGAATTTTTTTATCCCTCGTAATATTTTTTGGATAATTCGTATAATCTTTATTTGAATTAAATTGTTTAGGGTTTATAAAAATACTAATTAAAGTTTTTTGTTTATTTTTCTTTGCTTTTTTTATCATACTAACATGGCCTGCATGAAGAGCACCCATGGTTGGAATAAATGCTATTTTTTCCTTTTTATCCCTTATTTTTTGTAAATCAGATCTTGTTTTAAATATTTTCATTTGTTTTATGTAGTGATAATGATATTTAAAAGATTCTTATGATAAAACAAGCAATTATTCCACTAGCTGGCCTAGGAACAAGATTATTGCCATTAACTAGTGTTATACCTAAAGAATTATTGCCAATAAACGGAAAGCCTGGATTGGAATATATAATTGAAGAAGGTTTAAATGCAGGTATTAAAAAATTTGTATTTATAATATCAAAAAAAAAATCCAGCATTAAAAGTTATTTTTTCAATGACTCTTTATACAAAAAAATTTTAAAAAAGAAAAAAAATACCCTTTTAAATAAAAAATACCAATTATTAAAAAAATATAGAAAAATGATATATTTTGTTTATCAAAATAAACCACTTGGAACAGGTGACGCCGTTTTAAAATGTTCCAAGCATATAGACACAAAACATTTTTTAATGTTATTACCTGATGATCTTATAACTAAAAAAAATTGTTCTAAAGAAATGATCTCTTTATATAGAAAAAAAAAGTCATCAATAATAGCTACTAAAAGAGTTAAGAAAAATGAAGTTTCTAGATATGGAATTTTAACAGTTAAAAATAAAAAAAAAAATCATTTTCAAATATCTGATGTGGTAGAAAAACCTTCCACTAATAAAGCAAAGTCTAATTTTGCCATAATTGGCAGGTATATTTTACCTAGCACAATTTTCAGTGAAATAAGAAAAACAAAAAAAGGCCAAGGAGGGGAGATACATATTACAGATGCGATTAAGAGTTTAATTAAAAAAGATGAAAAATTTTATGGATGTATTTTTAAAGGAAAATATCTTGATTGTGGAACTTTGCGTGGCTACGTAAATTCATCTAAATCTATTGGAAAAAAATAATATGAGATTATGTATATTAGGCACTGGATATGTAGGTTTAGTAAGTGGAACGTGTTTTGCTGATTTAGGCAATATTGTTTATTGCGTAGATAAGGACGTTAAAAAAATATCATCACTTAAATTGGGAAAATCAACTATATATGAACCCGGTCTAGATGAAATAATTAAAAAAAATTATAAAGCCAAAAGATTAATTTTTACAAATGATGTAAAAATTGCTGTCAAAAACTCTGATATAGTATTTATATGTGTTGGCACACCCAATAAAAAAAAATCAAAAGAAGTTGATCTAAGTTATGTCTATAATGCTACAAAAGAAGTTATAAGGCACTCTACTGGAAAAAAAATAATTGTTACAAAATCAACAGTCCCAGTTGGAACTGGTGATATACTTGAAAAAAAATACAAAAAAGGTAAATCAAAAAAAATTGAAATTATTTCAAATCCTGAATTTTTACGTGAGGGAGAGGCGGTAAGAGATTTCAGATATCCTGATAGAATAGTTGTAGGTTCAAATAACAAAAAAATTTTTAAAGTCTTAAAAAACTTATATTTGCCACTTATTAACAAGGGAGCTAAATTTTTCACCACATCAAGAAGGGGTGCAGAACTAATAAAATATGCATCTAATGCTTTTTTGGCCACAAAAATTACATTTATTAATGAAGTAGCAAACTTATGTGAAAAGGCTAATATAGATATAGAGGATATTTCTTTAGGAATGGGTTTAGATAAAAGAATAGGAAGTAGATTTTTAAGAGCGGGTCCTGCTTACGGTGGATCATGTTTTCCAAAAGATACTAAGGGGTTGTTTGCTACAGGAAAAAAATTTAAAGTTGATTTATCCCTAGTAAATACCGTTATTAGGTCAAATGAAAATAGAAAGAAGATTCACACATTAAGAATAAAATCAATTTTAGGTAAAATAAAAAATAAAAAAATATCTTTTTTGGGTGTTACATTTAAACCAAATACAGATGATATGAGGGACTCAACAAGTCTACATATGATACCTTATTTATGCAAAAAAGGTGCTATTGTTACTTACTATGATCCCACTGGCATAAAAAAGGAATTTAAAAACATTAAAAATTGTAGATTTATTAAAGATATCAAAGATAATTGCTCTGATAGTGATTTAATTATTTTACACACTGAATGGGATGAATTTAAATCTTTAGAATTTAACAAAATTGTCAAGAAGAAAAAGTTTAAATTATTTGATTTAAGAAACTTATATAATTATGAGCAAATGAAAAGTAAAAAAATTAATTATTATTCTGTAGGCAAAACTTCTATTAAATAATCTCAAAAATACCATCAATTTCAACCGCAGCTCCTAAAGGCAATGAATTACAACTCACTGCTGCTCTAGTATGTTTTCCACCTTCTATAAAAATATTGGATAATAATTCAGACGCAGAATTTATAACTTTAGGTTGATCAAAAAAATTATCAGATGAATTTACATAGCCTGTAATTTTAATGCAACTTTTTATAAGATCAATGTTGCCTTCACAAGCGTTTTTCAATTGTGAAATTATATTTAATGCACATAAATATGCTGCGTGTTGACCTTGCTCTAAAGTTAAATCTTTTCCTAATTTTCCTTTTATCATCTCTTTATTATCATTAATTGGAAGTTGTCCAGAAAGAAAAATTAATTTATTCGAAATTTTAAAGGCTTGGTATGAACCAACTGGACTCGGTGCTGGCGGAATTTCTAATTTTAAATCTTTTATTATTTGACTTGGTTTTTTCATATTCTTATTTTCGTTTTCTTTTTTTACTTTTATCATACTCTTTTCTTTTCTCTATTAATATTAAAGCATCTTCCATACTTAAATCATTTGGATCTTTTTCTTCAGGTATAGTTGCATTTAAAGATTTGTACTTAATATACGGTCCATACTGACCTTTCATTATTCTTACTGGTTTTTTGTCTTCAGGGTGTTCGCCTAAATCTTTAATCAATGACGAGGATATTCTTCCTGGCTTGGCCTCAGCTATCATAGTAATAGCTCTATTTAATCCTATTGAAAAAAGATCCTCAACATTTTCTAGTCTAGCAGATTTATTTTCACATTTAAGATAAGGACCAAATCTTCCTGAATTTAAGGTTATATCGTTACCATTATCAGGATGTTGTCCTAAAACTTTTGGAAGAGAACATAGAAACTTTGCTTTTTCAAGATCTATACTATTAATATCAATTCCTTTAGGTATAGATATATTTTTTAAATTTTCGTTTTCTTTCTTTTTCTTTTTCCTTTTAGTTTTCTTATCATCATTATATTCTTCAATTTTTTCAAATTGTAAATAAGGACCAAATCTTCCGTTTTTAAGAAAGATATCTTTGCCCTCATTATTTTGTCCAATTAACTTTGGTTCAGCCAAAGAGTATTGAGCAGCTGCTTTATTTTTTGATAAGGGTCTAGTAAACTTACATTCAGGATAATTTGAGCAGCCTATAAACGCACCTCCTCTGAAACTATTTTTAAGACTTAGAATTCCATTTTCACATATTTTGCATTTTCTATCTATTGAGTCTTTTTCATCTCTTTCAAAAATAAGAGCCCCGAGACTTTCATTTAATAAATCTAGAACTTCTCTTGTTCTTTTTTCTTTTACTTTTCCTACATTTTCATAAAAATCTTTCCAAAAGTTATTTAAAACCTGTGTCCATTCAATTTTTCCACTAGTTATTTCATCCAGTTGATTTTCTAAATCGGCAGTAAAGTTATAATCTACATATTTAGAAAATAATTTTTCTAAAAAAGCAGATATTAATTTACCTCTATCTGTAGGATGAAATCTTTTATTCATTAATTCAACATAATTTCTAGTTGATAAAACTGATATAATACTAGCGTATGTTGAGGGCCTTCCTATTCCTAATTCTTCCATTTTCTTTACTAAGCTGGCTTCTGAATATCTTGGGGGAGGGTCTGTAAAATGTTGTTCATTATTTAATTTAAGAATACTAATTTCTTCGCCATTTTTCACTTCTGGCAGTATATTTTTCGCATCTTCGTCTGTTTCTTGAACTTGATAAATTTTTAAAAAACCATCAAATTTTATAACTGAACCACTTGCTCTAAAATTAATCTTTTTATCTTCAGATGAAATTATTATTGTGTTTCTATCAAACTCTGCCGGGGTCATTTGAGAAGATAAAGCTCTACTCCAAATTAACTCATAGAGCTTGAACTGATCTGCATTAACATATTTTTTTATATCAGTAGGCTTTCTTTTTATATTAGTTGGCCTTATCGCTTCGTGTGCTTCTTGAGCATTTTTAGCTTTTTTACCGGTATAGCTATTAGGTACGTCTGGAAGATATTTATTTCCATAATCCTCAATTATATGTTTTCTAAATTCATCTATAGCTTCTTTCGAAATATTTGTGCCATCTGTTCGCATGTAAGTAATTAAACCAGTTGTTTCACCCTCAATGTCCACACCTTGATAAAGACGTTGAGCGATTTGCATTGTTCTCGAAGCGCCAAATCCAAAACGTCCAGAAGCTGTTTGCTGCAAAGTAGAAGTTGTGAATGGTGCTAAAGGATTTCTTCGGTATAATTTAGTATTTACATCAGAAATTTTAAATTTAGTTTTATTTATAATATCTACAGCTTTTTGAATTTCATCTTTATTTTTAAAAGTAAATCTCTCAATTTTTTCACCGTTAAATAAACTTAATTTAGAAAAAATATTTTTATTATCTTTATTGGTAAAGTCAGAAGTAAGAGTCCAGTATTCTTCAGGTTTAAAAAGTTCTATTTCTTTTTCTCTTTCTGTAATAAGTTTCAAAGCTACAGACTGAACTCTACCAGCAGATTTAGATCCAGGAAGTTTAGTCCATAGTATTGGAGATATATTAAATCCAACGAGGTAATCCAAAGCTCTTCTAGCTAGATAAGCTTCTACCAAAGGTAAATGAATTTCTCTAGGATTATTTATTGCATCAAGTATTGCTTTTTTGGTAATTTCATTAAATACAACTCTCTCTAAATTTTTATCTTTAAGTAATTTTTTTTTTTCTAAAACCTCCTTTACATGCCATGCTATAGCTTCGCCTTCTCGATCAGGGTCTGTCGCTAAAATAATTTTATCAGAATCTTCTGCAGCATTAGTTATTTCTTTTAAATATTTTTTTGAAAAAGAGTCTATTTCCCATTCCATTTGAAATTTATTATCAGGATCAACAGATCCATTTTTTGATGGAAGGTCTCTAATGTGACCGTAACTTGCTAAAACTAAATAGTTTTTTCCTAAGTATTTATTTATTGTTTTTGCTTTTGCTGGACTTTCAACAATTACTAAATTCATACTATTTGTTTATTTTCAAATAAAATTGAGTTTGTCAAACTTTTTATAAAAAAGTAAGAAAAGACCTTATTTATAACTTGATTTTAGCTTCTGTAGAATTTTTTAATCTGACGATATTTTCCCTATGTGTATAAATTATGATAATTGAAAAAATTAAAAGTATTGAAGAAAAGGAATTATTTTCTAAAAAAATTGAACTAATCAAAACAACTAATGTTGAAATAATTGATGACAGAGATGCAAACCTAAATAATAAAGAAATTATAATCCAACTTATACAAAAAATTAAAAATAATTCATAAGATATAGCTAAAATTATTCCAAGATATGTTGCAACGCCTTTACCACCTTTAAACTTTAACCAAATCGGAAAAATATGACCAGTTAAACAAATTAAAGCTGAGAATGAAATTTGATTTTCAAAATATATCAATGTAATAAATATTGATAAATATCCTTTTAATAAATCCAAAATCAATGTTGTTATTGCTAAAATTTTGTTACCAGTTCTTAGAACATTAGTTGTCCCTATATTTCCTGAACCAACTTCTCTAATATCTTTTTTAAGGAATATTTTTGTTAAAATTAACCCAAAAGGTATCGATCCTAATAAATAAGAGTAACTTGCAATGATAATTAAATTCAAAATATCCATTAACTTGAATAAACCTTCTCTCCATTCAAAAAAGTCATTAAAACTTTACCTTGTAACTTTTTATCTTCAATAGCAGTATTTTTTGATTTGGATTTTAAATTTCCAGCTTTGACAATCCATGGCTTATTTAGATCAATAATACAAATATCTGCGTCTGAACCTTTTTTTAAAGTACCTTTGCTAATTTTAAGAATATTTGCTGGGTTTATTGTTAGACACTCTATTATTTTATCAAGCGGTAAAGACTCATTATGATACAATTCCAATGCTAGAGAAAGAAGAGTTTCCACGCCAATAGCACCCGTGGCTGCTTGAGCAAAAGGAAGTCTTTTGCTTTCTTCATCTTCAGGTGTATGATCTGAAACAATGACGTCAATTAAACCGTTTTTAATTCCTTGAACTAAAGCTTTTCTATCTTCCTCTAGTCGCAGAGGTGGAGATAGTTTTAAAAAAGTTTTAAAGTCCCCTATATCATTCTCATTTAGTGAAATATTGTTAATCGAAACTCCAACACTAAATTTTTTACCATTAGATTTATTCTTTTTTATAACTTCTAAAGATTTTTCAGATGAAATTTGATTTATATGGTACCTACATGGGAATTCACTTAATAAAGATAGATCTCTTTCTATAATAATTTTTTCAGCGATTGACGATATTCCACTTATACCAAGTCTATTAGATACTTCACCTTCATTTATACATCTATTTTTTGATAATTCATAATCTTCAACATGTTGCATTATCAAAACACCAATATCTGACGCATAGTCCATTATTCTAGCCATAGTTTCAGTATTTTGAACTGTTTTGTTTACATCACTAAATCCAATAATTCCTTTTG
>MDTD01120484.1_pt1 | contig 22889 bp, 17 predicted proteins | sample 811221 | NCBI WGS metagenome assembly MDTD01 (sample SAMN05326646, study PRJNA326480) | marine metagenome | isolation source: seawater | place: Pacific Ocean: South West | collected 2011 | reverse complement strand
TTATTGCCATAAATAAAAAATCAGGAGACATAGTACAGGGAGATAAAACAGGAGACAAACCTTTATCAGAACATATTAAGGAGTATATTAAAAAAAAATATCAAAAACCTGGCAATGTGTTTTTAGGTACAATTCATAGATTAGATCGACCTACTTCTGGCATTATACTTTATGCCCGTACAAGTAAAGCCCTAAAAAGAATGAATGAACAATTTCGCAACCAATTGATAGAGAAAACATATTGGGCAATAGTTGACAAGCATCCTCCTGATAGTAAAGGAACGTTAGAGAACTATTTAATTAAAAATCAAAAAAAAAATAAATCTGTTATTACAGATAAAAAAGGCAAATATGCTATGTTAGATTATAAAGTAATCAAACAATTACAAAATTTCGTTCATCTAGAAATCAAACCAAAAACAGGTCGGCATCATCAGATAAGAGTACAATTAGCAAATATTGGATGTATTATTAAGGGAGATATAAAATATGGCGCAAAAAGAAGTAATAAAGATAAAGGAATATCGCTAGTAGCAAAAGAAATTAAATTTACCCACCCCATAACAAAAAGAGAAATTATAATAACAGCACCCATACCAAATAACACTATATGGAAAGCATGCAAATAAAGAAACTATAAAGGGTCAACATCAACAATAAACCTTGTTGAACGAAAATCTTTTTTACTACGCAAATTACTAATAATAAGATCTAAAATATTTTTTGCCTTAGTAAAAGAAGCCTTCTTTTCAATCTTTAATAATATATCTTTCTGATAATAATTCCTCACTTTAGAAATAAAAGGGTATTCAGGTCCAAGCACTCTATCTCCAAAACTATTACGCATAGAGAAAGCTAATGCATCCGCTGAGAGATCCACCTTCTTTTTTCTTAAATGTTTTAATGTAATACGAATAAGCCTACTATAAGGAGGGTAATTAAATTGCTCTCTTTCTTTAATTTCTTTTTTTATAAAATCAGTATAAGAGTTTGATCTTAATAAGTTGAAGATGTCATTATCTTCATCATATGTCTGAATTAAAACCTTACCTTCACTTGATTTTCTTCCTGCCCTTCCTGCTACCTGTATCATCATCTGAAATGCTCTCTCATAAGATCTAAAATCTGGAAAATAAAGCATACTATCTACATTTAATACTCCAACTAACATTACATTATCAAAATTAAGACCCTTAGTTACCATTTGAGTCCCAACCAAGACATGAATACTTCCCTTTTGAAATTCACTAATTATCTTTTTGTATGAATTCTTTGCTCTTGTGGTATCATAATCCATACGTTTTATAATATGAGTAGGAAAGATATCTTTTAAGTTTTCCTCTATCTGTTCAGTCCCAAAACCTTTATCATCGAATTCTAAACTATTACACTTTGAGCAACTTGTAGGAACTACATCTGAATAACCGCAATAATGACATTTTAAAATATTACTCCATTTATGATAAGTAAGACTAACATCACAATATGTACAATGAGGAGTAAAAAAACATTCTGAACAATTAAGTAGAGGAGAATAACCTCTCCTATTATGAAATAATATCACCTGTTTATCCTCCTCTAATGCTTCTCTTATACTATCTATCATTACTGGAGAAAATTGATAATTCATCTGCTTCTTTAAGTATGCTTTCCTAATATCAATAGTTTCAATTACGGGTAGATTAATTTTATTAAACCTACTCTTCATTTCTACTAATCCATATTTATTAATAATAGTATTATGATAACTCTCTACACATGGAGTTGCTGATCCTAATAAAATATCTGCACCATGAAGCTTAGAAAGAAAAATGGCAGAATCCCTAGCATGATATCTAGGAGAAGGTCGACTTTGTTTAAATGAAGTATCATGTTCTTCATCAACAATAATAAGACCTAAATTAAGAAATGGTAAAAATAAAGATGATCTAGTACCTAAAATAATTGAATAATTAGAAACACCCGCTTTCCCTTTTACAGCATACCACACTTCTGCTCTTTCTGAATTACTAAGATGTGAATGACACACTAATACTTTTTCTCCAAAATGATCTTGCAAACGCTGTATAATTTGTACTGTAAGGGCTATTTCTGGCAATAAATACAATACTTGCATCCCTTGATCTAATTTTTCTTGAATAAGTTTTATGTAAATCTCCGTTTTTCCTGAAGCAGTCACACCATGCAAAAGACATACTTTATTTTTTGTAAAAACTTGACGAATTTCTTTTAAGGCCTGAAGTTGAAAATCAGACAATTTTATATTTACATTCTTATCTTGCCTAGCTAATATTAATCTACTTACTGGCTTCTCCTCTATTACAAATACCTTTTTCACAATTAAACTATTTAAAATTGACCTAGAAAAACCTATATAATTCAACACTTCTGAAACAGTTAATTTAGGTTCCCTTTTCTGGTTATTAAGTTTAATGAAGGTATTAATAAATATACGCTGCTTATTTGTTAATCTGATTTTAGATAAATTATCTTCATTTATAATTAATTTCAAAAGCTTAATCTTCTTCTTTTTATACTTATCATGAAGATCTTCTTTAATAATAACTATTTGCTTTCTAATTAATTCATTAATAAAAGGAAAAATATTTTTACTCTTTAATAATTTTGAAATCTTACTTAATGTCAATTCTTCTTCTACAATTAATAAATCTAGTAATCTCTGTTGATTTTCATCGAGAAAATCTACATCACCATCAAAATAAGGGGAAATAACAATTCTTGACTCTGACTCTAATTTTAAGGAAGAAGGTAAAGCTGCATTCATCACATCACCTATATTACACATATAATATTCTGACATCCAATCCCAAAACTCCAATTGTCTTAAATTAACTATTGGCGGTTCCTCTAACACCTCCAAAACAGGCTTCGCCTCATAATTCTCAGGTTTCTCATGATGTATTCTTTTTACAATACCTGTGTATAGTTTACGTGAACCAAACTGCACAACAACCCTCTGACCTTCAAGAATATTTAGAAAATTAGTTGCATAACAAAAAGTACCCTTGACCGGTAAGGGAAGGATAATATCTACATAAAAATCTTTCACTTTCATTAAAACAAATATGATTATTTTGACCGAATACTTTTTTATTTAATACCGTTAATTATAAACAAATTATAATCTAATCAATATTTAGAGTATGAAGACAATTAAAGATTATAAAAAAGAATTCCTAAATTTGACATCAAATAAAAAAATGAAAAGAAAATATCTAATCATATTACTTGTAATCATTCTTGTATCATGTAAAAAAGAAAAAGGATGTACAGATCCTACCGCTATTAATTACAACTCTCAGGCAGAAGAAAATAATGGCTCATGTAAATATAACCTGGAAATAAATTTTACGCATACAGTAAACAACTCTCCACTAGAGTTAAACCAAATGATATACACTAATGCAGCTGGAGAAGATTACAGTGTGCAAACATTAAAATATTTAATCTCAAACATAACCCTTAAAGGACCTGGTATTAATGATTCGATAATATACAATGTTCATTTTGTGAACATAATAGATAGTTCAACCTTTATAATAAATATCCCTAACCTTCCTAATAAGACATATACTGAGATTTCTTTTACTATGGGATTAGATAGCTTAAATAATCAAACAGAATTATTTATAAATGAAAGTTTCTTTCCCTCATTTGCATGGCCTGACTTCTTAGGGGGAGGATATCATTACATGCAATTAGAAGGAGATTTTATTACTCCTTTCCAAGGTTATGCAACACATACTGGTCCAACAAATGGAAATAATTATTCTTTTTTAGTAGAGACTAATTTTGAAGAAAATATATTAGAAAATAATAGAATTATTATAAATATGGAGATTAATAATTGGTACGCCCCTAACATAATTAACTTTACCATAAATGGTATTATGGATGATGAATTAACTCAAAACCAATTAAGAAATAATGGTAATAATGTTTTCTCTATTTCTCTAGAATGATAATGACAAAAAATACGTGTCTTCTATTAATTATTATTACTCTTTTCGGATGCAGAAAAGAAGATGATTATGAATGTAACCCAACTCCTTTTAACCCAACTCCTTATACAATAGCAACACCTCCTGGTTTTCCAGACATGATTATACCAGAAGACAATCCTATGACTGTTGAAGGTATAATGTTAGGAGAAAAATTATTTAATGATAATATATTAAGTGGTGATGAAACGGTATCCTGCGCTTCATGTCATATAAAAACAGCAGGATTCTCAGATACTAATCAATTTAGCATAGGAATCAATGGCTTAGCAGGAGATAGAAATGCCTCAACAATTATAAATGCTGGATGGAATAATCAGTTTAATTGGGATGGTAGCGCAAGAAATCTAGAAGAACAAGCATTTGAACCTATTAGAAACCCTGTTGAAATGAATAATACATGGGAAAATGTAGAAATGAAATTAAATACCCATGCTGAATACCCTACTTTATTTAAAAATGCTTTTAATATTGATTATATTGATTCAATACATATAGTGAAAGCAATTGCTCAATTTGAAAGAACATTAATATCTGTCAATAGTAGATATGACCAATATCTTAGAGGAGAAATTCAGCTCACCCCCTCTGAATTAAATGGATTTGCAATATTTAATTCAGAAAAAGGTGACTGTTTTCACTGTCATGGAACTCAAATGTTTACAGATAATCTTTTTCATAATAATGGGCTTGACACAGAACCTTTTAATGATTGGGGATTAGGAAATATAACCAACAACCCTTTAGATAATGCTAAATTTAAATCGCCTACTTTACGTAATATTGAATTTTCAAAACCATATATGCATGATGGAAGATTTAATTCTCTAGAAGAAGTTGTAGAGCATTACAACTCAGGAGGAAATTTCTCTTCAACAGTTGACCCTTTAATGAAAAAATTAGGTGTAGGATTACAACTAACAAATGAAGAAAAACAAGATCTAATTGCATTCCTTAAAACATTATCTGATCCTGATTTTTTAGACAAATGATATATTCTTCTACAAGAATATCTTTTATTATGAGATTATTAATCGCCTTATTAATATTTACTAAATGTAGTCTCTGTGCACAAGAATATAATTGCGGGAGTCAAGAACGGTTAAACTATTATCTAGAATCAAACACAAAAAAGAAAATAGAACGAAAAGAAATTGAAGAAAGAATTAGAAAAAACATAAAAGAACATAACACAAATACTATTATCCCTGTTATATTTCATATTGTTTATAAAAATCCATACGAAAACATATCAGACAATCAAATATATGAACAACTTGATGTTTTAAATAAAGATTTTACCAGAACAAATACTGATGCTTCAAATACACCAACTGATTTTATTCCCATTGCAGCAAACATGGAAATAAATTTCTGTTTAGCTCAACAAACTCCTAATGGTCTACCAACTAATGGAATAATCAGAAAACAAACAAACAATAACTTTTTTCCTCTATACGGAGATGCTATATTCTATGATTCACTAGGGGGAAGCTCTGCATGGGACACAAAAAAATATTTAAATATATGGGTCTGTGATATTGAAGATGGAATACTAGGGTGGGCACAATTTCCTTCAGGAGGAGATGTAAACACAGATGGAGTTGTAATAAACTTTGAACACTTTGGAAAGACAGGAACAGCTATATATCCTTATAATCTAGGACGTACTACAACACATGAAGTAGGACATTGGTTAAACTTATATCATATATGGGGAGACACTAATTGTGGAGATGACTGGGTAAATGATACTCCTGAACAAGAACAAGCAAACTTTGGATGTAAAATTCACCCTCATCAAAGTTGTAATAATAATGGAGATATGTTCATGAACTATATGGACTATACAAATGATGCTTGCATGAATTCTTTCACTCTAGGGCAAAAGAATAGAGTCTGGACAGGAATATACAACTATAGGATAGATCTCTTATCATCAAATGGATGTAATCCTATAACAATTCCTAATAGTGATGCCGGTATTAGTAAAATTATAGAGCCAGATTTTTCAGACTGTGCTAATCCTATATACCCAAAAGTTGTACTTAAAAACTATGGTGGTAATATATTAAATTCTGTATCTATTGAATACTCAGTTAATGGAAGTAATATTTACACCAATAGTTGGAATGGAAGCTTATCTCCTCTAGAAACAGATACAATAATTCTTTCAGGCATAATGAGTTCAGGAACAACTCAATTATTAATTGCTAATACCATTTTACCAAATGGTAGTGCAGATATTAATCCAAGTAATGATCAACAACAATTAATTTTCTCCTCAATTAATGGAGAACTAATAAATATAAACATAATGACTGACAATTATGGTAATGAAAATTCTTGGAAATTATTAAATGAAGATAATATAGTCATAGACAGTAATGACAGTTTACTCAACAATACATTATATGAACTTTCTTATTGTTTAGAATATAGCTGTTATAAATTTATAATTAATGATAGTTATGGAGATGGTTTTTGCTGTAATTTTGGAAATGGTTATTATGAATTATACGAGCATACATCTACAACACCTATTGCTTTCGTACAGAATTTTTCTTTTACCGATACCACATATTTTTGTCTAGGTACAAACTCAGTAAATGAAGAAGAAGAAAAAAATTTAGAAATATATCCAAACCCAACAGATGGAAAACTTTACATAAATAATAATCTTGAATCAAAGAATCCGCTTATATTCGCAAGAATATTTAACATGCTTGGTCAAGAAGTCTTACATACCGAAATTAAAGATAAAGAAATTAACCTAAACATACTAAAAGAGGGTTTATATCAACTTATAATTTATAATAAAGAAAAGCACTATCAGCATAAAATAATACTAAAAAAATGAAAAAAATACTACTTCTATTATTATTCTACAATATTAATATTATGAATGCGCAAGAAAATAGATTTTGGTGTAATACAACAAACATCATGAATAAAGCACTAGAGGAAAATATTACATATAAGGAAAATAGAAAAAAAATACAAGAGAATAATAAACATTGGATTGATCAAAAGAATCAAAAAACAATAATCACAATACCTATAGTCGTACATGTTATACACAGAAATACACATGTTAATATAGGGTCTGGCACAAATATATCAGATGATCAAATTGAAGATGCTATACGAATACTAAATGAAGATTATAGTAAATCAAATTCAGAATTTCCCAATCCTCCAAGAACAACTTTTCTAAATCAGGCAAGTAATCCTGAATTGGAATTCTGCTTAGCTAGTGTTGACCCTGATGGAAATCCAACAAATGGTATCACAAGAACTTCATCTTCAAAAAACAACTTCGATCCTGATACAGAAGCTGATGATATGAAAAAAAATAATACAGGAGGAAGAGATGGATGGGATCCATCAAAATATCTAAATATATGGGTATGTGATTTAGCCACAACTTCCGGAGGAGGAATGGTTTTAGGTTATGCCTACTTGCCAGGATTACCATGGTGGTGGGAATGGAGAGATGGCCTAGTTGTAGACTTCCAATGGTTTGGAAGCATAGGAGCTGCTCAAGCCAGCGATGGTAGAACTGCAACTCATGAAATTGGCCACTATCTTGGTTTAGAACATACATTTTGTGAATCACAAAGCGGAGGCTGCTGTGATCAAGACAATGGAAATGTAAATGACACACCTCCTACAGATGGAGTATATTGGTATGGTGTTAATAATAGTACGCCATCTCCTACTTCTTCCTCATATAATTCATGTAATGACATGAACTATGGTTTTAACTCTGATTCGCCTGATATGCATGAGAACTATATGTCATATGCATCTGATACATGGATGTTCACAAATAGTCAAGCTAATGTAATGCAAGCTACACTGAATGGATATAGATTAAGCTTAAAAAACTCTATAAGCTCAGGAACAAATGTAAATTGTGGTGATATTACCATAAATAATTATATCTCATTAAATACAATCGATATACACCCTAATCCTAGTAATGGAATAATATTAATTAATAGCTTAGAAAACATAGAATTTATATCAGTATCTACAGTAGTAGGTAGTCAGGTATTGCTAAAGAATCAAATAAAAAACAACCAAATTGATCTAGGCCACTTAAACAATGGTGTATATGTTATTACTATCAATACAAATAATCAAACGTATACTAAAAAAATCATTATTAGAAAATAATGTTATCTACTGAACATATAAATAAAGATTTAAAACCGATTGTAAAGAAGATTTCTCAGCAGAAAAGAATATCAGAAAAAGAAGGCTTACTATTATATACAAAAGCACCTCTCGCATTATTAGGATCCCTTGCCAATTCTATTCGAGAAAGAACAAATGGAGAAAAAGTGTTTTTTAATAGAAATATACATATTGAACCTACAAATATTTGTGTATTTGATTGTAAATTCTGTGCATACTCAAAATTACTTCGAAATAAAGATGAAGGATGGGAGTACACAATTAATGAAATGTGTGAAAAGATTACAAAATATAAAGAAGGAGAAATCACAGAAGTGCATATAGTAGGAGGAGTACATCCTAAAATGGGATTAAAATACTTCATAGACTTAATAAAAGAAATTAAAAAAATTAGGCCAAAACTACATATAAAGGCATTTACCGCTGTGGAACTAGAATATATGTGTCGTAAAGCAAAGGTCAGCTATAAAGAAGGTTTAGAAATGTTGAAGAATGCAGGACAAGGCTCTTTACCTGGAGGAGGCGCAGAAATATTTCACAATGATATTCGATCAGAAATTTGTAAAGATAAATGTACTACAGAACAATGGCTAGAAATACATGAAGAAGCTCATAAATTATCTATGCCTTCTAATGCAACTATGTTATACGGACACATCGAAGGCCCTATTCATATTATTGACCACATGAGCAAATTAAGATCTTTACAAGATAAGACAGGGGGATTTAACACCTTTATTCCACTTAAATATCGTAATGGAAACAATCAAATGTCACATATTGAAGAAGTAAGTTTAATTGAAGATATACGCTTATATTCGTTTTCTAGGATTTTTATGGATAATTTCAAACATTTAAAAGCATATTGGCCAATGATAGGCAAAAAAACCACTCAGTCTTTATTATCTTTTGGAGTAAATGATATTGATGGTACTATTGACGACACTACTAAAATTTATTCAATGGCTGGAGCTGAAGATCAAAATCCAGTTATGAGTACAGAGGAAATTGTTAAGCTAATAAAAGATGCAGGAAAGACTCCTGTAGAAAGAGATACACTATATAATACTATTAAAGAATATTAATACTTCTGATTAGAAGAATATTTTCTCCATTTATCAATTAAATAAGACATATCTTTAGGTAATTCAGAATCAAATAATAAGTTCTTAGAAGTTATTGGATGATTAAATTCTAATGATTTGGCATGTAGAGCGTGACGATCACAAATCTTAAAACAATTTTGTACAAATTGTTTATACTTAGAGAATACCGTTCCTTTAAGTATTAAATTTCCTCCATAATCTGAGTCATTAAATAAAGGATGACCTAGATATTTAAAATGAGCACGGATCTGGTGTGTTCTTCCAGTTTCTAATGTACACTCAACTAATGTGGTATATCTAAATCGTTCTTTAACTTTATAATGAGAAACAGCATGCTTTCCATGCTCTCCATTTGGAAAAACATCCATTATCTTTCGATTCTTTAAACTTCTTCCAATATTACCAGTGATCGTACCTTCTTCTTCTTCTAAATTCCCCCATACTAATGCAATATATTTTCTATTAAGATCTCTTTTTTCAAATTTCTTTGATAAAGAAATCATACTCTTCTCTGTTTTAGCAATAACTAATAATCCAGATGTATTCTTATCTATTCTATGTACTAATCCAGGACGATTATAACCTTGATAACTTGGTAAGTTATTAAAATGAAATGCTAATGCATTTACTAACGTGCCTTCATAATTACCAAAACCAGGATGAACTACCATGCCAGCTTCCTTATTAACAATTAAAAGATAATCATCTTCATAAGTAATATCTAAGGCTATATTTTGGGGTATTAATTCATGTTTTTCATTAGGAAAATCATAAACAACGGTAACAATATCTTCTGCCTTAACTTTATAATTTGACTTTACTATCTTGGCATTTACCTTAACATTTCCATCTTTAATAGCTTGTTGAATTTTATTTCTACTAGCAAACTCAATAAAATTTAATAAAAACTTATCAATCCGTAAAGGCCTCTGTCCTTTATCTGCAATAAATTTATAATGTTCAAACTCGTGATACTCCTCCATTAATAAACAAGTAATTTTTCATACTTCTTACTGACATTATTTTCCAACTCGACTATATATAATGCCGCAGGAAGATCAGAAATAGAGATATTATTCACATTATCCCTTATATAAACTTGCTTTACAAGTACACCTTGTAAAGTATAAAAAGAAACTCTATTATTATTACAATTAGTATTAATAAAGATATTAGAATTAGTTGGATTTGGATATAAAGTAAAATTATGATTACTCTCTGAGGTAACTAAAGGTAATGGTTTTTGACTAACAATAGGGCGAATCATCCAAGCACCTGGAAACTGAGAATTCATCCACCCAGAACCTACATTATAATGCATATATTGATTAGCATGTAAATTCTTGTCTAAACCTATATTTAATAAATCATCTGTAGTTTGCTCCCAGCCTACATAAAAAGTACCAACTAATTGAAAAAGAGAGTCTAATCTATAAGTATGAAACTCACCATAATCAGTATGAAAAGGATAAACCTCTTGCTGATAAATTACAGATTCACTCGCAAAAATATCACTCCAAATTGTTAATTTAAAAGGAATTTGATTAACAGAATCTAACATTTGCGGAAAATACATCTGAACAGCTCTTAATGTATCTGGCCTATTTAATTTAAATTGATAAGCTATCTTTGCACCATCTACATTAATACCATACGCAGACTCAGCAATACCATCATCATAAGAAAAATGAGAGAAAAAATTCTGAGTTCTTATTATAGTATCATTCTTCTTATAGTCATTAATACCCGTACCTATAATATGTTCAATATTAAATGAAACACTATCTAACATAATCGAGGAAAATGTATTACTAGCAACAGAAATAGGTGGAGAAAAAGAAAAATTACCAATGGAATCATAATTAAGAATCGTCACATTACGACTAACACCTATAGTTGGATAATGTGCTACCAAACTAATATCATCATACACATTATATTGATATTCAACATTAATACTACTATTATTATTTCTAATTAGAACATCAAGCGTATCTTTAATTTCTAAAGCTTCATTATTTAAGAAGTGTGACCAAGGCATCTCATTATATCTAGACAAAAACGATGGACTACTATATACAAAAGATACATCCTCTAAACTCGTTGTGTCTGAAGGATTAATATATTCATCTAACTTAATGTAATCTATATGCCAATGATCAAAATTACCTGAAAGTGTAGCTTTATTTCTAAATCTAAATTGAAAATCTTCAATAAGATAATCTGAAGTATTAATTAAAACAACATGTTTCTTAAACTCATAACTATAATCACCTTCTTTTTTCCATTGCACATTCCAATCACCATTAACATCTTTAAATTCTAAAATTAATGAATCTTGTATTTCTGGATTATCTCCTATACCCTGAGGTTGATAATAAAAAAAGAAGAAGGCCGTACTTATATTTGACAAATCAATTTCTTGTGATATCAAAGTGTCCGCGTATCCTTCAGGTATTGACATATCAATTGCATAAGCCAACCCATTAGCATTTAGGCCATCAAAAGTAGCAACACCTATAGTAGGGGGATTAATAGGATAAGTAGAATTTAAAAAAACATTACCTGAATACCATAAATTAGTATCTAAACCGGAAGAATAGGACGAGAAATCATCAATAAAAGGCAAAGATATTCCATTCTTAATTTTAGATTTAGCAACAATATCTTTAGAAGGAGGGCCAAATAATAAATGACTAATTACTTCCTGTGAAGAAAGAGTAAAACTAATATTAATAAATACAAAAAGAAATAAATATCTATTCATCATTCTGAGGATTTACTTTTAAAATATAAGTCAATTGAAGAACCTATACTTATTTCCTTTTCATCATTACTTTCTGGGTATTGTTTATAAATAACTGCTAAAGTAGAGTCTTGAATAGAAGATAAAAAAACCTCTGAACCAACATTTAAAGAATTAGATTTCAAAACAATATTAGCCTCTACTCTATTAAGACCAATCAAATTAGGAATTATCACTCTCTCATGACTTAAACCTTTACCTACTACTAAATCAACAACCGTACCTACGTATAACTCTTCTCCTTCTAGAATCTTGATGCCATTAACCTTAAAATCTAACACTTTATTCGTTGCAATATCAGCACGATATTCTAGCTCTCCAACTTCTAACTCTAACTTTTCTAACTTTCTAATAGCCTGTCTCAGAGATAAATCATAAATGCTTGGAAAAAGAACTTTTCTTGATTCTAATGAATTAATAGTTAAATAGATTCTTCTATTCTTTTTAACATCTGTAAGAGGTTCAGGGTCCTGATTTACCACTATACCTTTAGGCCTTTTTCTATCAAAGATAGAATCAATAATAATATAACGAAGATTATTAGCTTCTGTAATAGAGTCTATATTATATAACTCAACATTAATATAATTAGGAACCTTAATATAATTGTCATGTAATGTGTAAATATCAAGGAATTTCAACCAAATAAAAAACAAAAGAATAACTGTTATAAAAGCATATGCGAAATGACGAAGAAATGGAGAAGAAACCATTTCTTTTAAAAAAGAAATTAAATGCCGTATTATTTTATACACTAACTAAGAAAACTTTTAAGTAAAACGTAATACAAATATAAAAATTATACATGCATAGATGCTTGCATTATAGAATAAAAAATATTTGTAAGTTTGTTATATTAATCATTATAATGGAAAACATTGCAATTCTAACAGGAGGTGATTCAGCAGAATATGATATATCATTATTAAGTGCTAATACTGTATTTAAACACCTAGATCATAATATCTATAAAAGATATATTATACATTTAAAAAACAATATTTTCACAACCATAATCGATAACAAAGAAATAGTAATAGATAAAAAAGATTTCTCCTTTATATATAATAGTAAAAAGATAGAGTTTAAAAAAGTATTTATGGCTCTACATGGACCTCCAGCTGAAAATGGAATAATTCAATTGTATTTTGACAAATTAAATATTACATATACTGGATGTAAGGCCAAAATCGCTTCTTTAACTTTTAATAAATACAAATGTAACTCAAAACTAAAGGATTTAGGCTTTAATTGTGCTAGATCTTATCTATATACCAAAAATAAAAAACTAGATAAAAATATCATAAAAAAGCTAGGCTTTCCTTGTTTCGTGAAACCAAATGCATCAGGATCAAGCTTCGGAGTTTCCAAGGTAAATAATGAAGCTGAATTAGATGATGCAATTAAAAAAGCTCTTAAACATGATGATCAAGTTATTATTGAAGAATTTATTAATGGGACAGAAATAAGCTCTGGAGTTTTCTACAATGGAAAAAAAATAATTGCACTACCAATCACAGAAATTATAAGTGATAATGATTTCTTTGACTATGAAGCTAAATATCATGGGAAATCACAAGAAATAACTCCAGCTAGAATCAGTAAGAGAAAAACAAAAGAAATTCAAGAAACTTCAATTAATATATATAAAAAGATCCTATTAAAAGGAATATGTAGAATAGACTATATTATAATGAAAAATAAAATATATATAATAGAAATTAATACTATACCAGGATTATCAGAAGAAAGCATAATACCTAAACAAATTAAATCTGGAAACTTTCAAATTAGTCAAATTTTTCAAACATGCTTGTTGAACACTAAATAATTAGTAATATATTAGCATCCTAAATTATTATATAAAGAAAATGGCAGACAAAACAAATGATGAAAAGCTAAAAATTTTACAAGAAAGATTAGCGCAAATCAAACAAAAAAATGAACAGCCTAATTCAATCAAAGACGTAAAGCAAAAAACAAACATAAATCTTGATGCGAATGACACAGAAGTAAATACAAAAGAAAATGAAAAGAAAAGCTCATTTTATTGGATTAGGAATGTCGGAATATTATGTGTAATAATTGTAGGAGTAATGTATACATATACAAATCGTGATAAGTTAATGCCAGTGTCAACCTCTAATGAAAATAAAGAAATAATAACAAATATAGAAACAGAAGAAGTAGCAGAAAAAGTAGAAGAAGAAGAAGAAGAAGTAGAAGTAGTAGTAGAAGAAGTAGAATTAGTAGAAGAAGTAGAAGAAGTAGAAGAAGTAGAATTAATCAATACACTTAATTTAGAATATAATTTTAATAATTTCTCACAAAAAGGACATTACATAGTAATTATAGAGGAAGAATTAAAAGAAGAAAATACTGCAAAACTAAAGAAAAACAGTCTACAAGTAAAAGGCTTTGAGGCTGATTATTTTCAAATAAACGAATACATAAATACTGATAAAGAATACTATAAAGTATTTATTGGTCCATATTATAATATTAGAGAAGCTCATCAATGGAAAAATAATATTAAAGAGAAAACATATGTTCAGCGAATTAATAAAAAAGATGATAAACTAAATAGATTGCTTACAAAAGAAGAAAATGAATTCTTAAAAGAAATTCAAATAAAAGAAAAGAAGTTAGCTGAAGAAAAAAGATTGGCTGAAGAAAAAAGATTGGCTGAAGAAAAAAGATTAGCTGAAGAAAAAAGACTAGCTGAAGAACAAAAGCAAAAAATAAATAAAGATGGGTTAATAGCAATAAGTTATAAGTATGAATGGAAATCAACAGTAGCAGATGAAGGAATAATAATAATCACAAATAATGCTAATTACCCTGAAATAAGAGCTGCTTATGCAAAAGTAGAATCTCAAGGAGGAAAAGAGCAAATAATGAAAGACATAAAAGCTGATATGGAACGATTTGGACATTGGGCAAATGGCATACATTTTGAGATACCAGGCACCCTAGTCCCTTTATATAATGGAGACCTTGTCAGTGTAATAAGATAGATCTTTAAAGAATTTATTTTGCAAAAGATATTGCTCTAGTTTCTCTAATCACTGTAACTTTAACTTGACCAGGATAGGTCATCTCATTTTCTATCTGATCTGATATCTGAAAAGATAATTTTTCTGCTTCTTCATCATTCACTTTATCACTCTCTACAATAACGCGAAGCTCTCTCCCTGCTTGAATAGCGTAAGACTTTATTACTCCAGGATAAGATAGAGCTGTATCCTCAAGTTCATGAATCCTCTTCATATAAGCATCTGCCATTTGTCTTCTAGCACCAGGCCTTGCTCCAGAAATACCATCACAAACTTGCACTAAAGGAGCAATCAAACAATTCATCTCAATCTCATCATGATGAGCTCCAATCGCATTACATACATCTGGCTTCTCCCCATATTTCTCAGCTAACTGCATGCCTATGATTGCATGAGGGGTTTCATGATCATCAGCAGAAACCTTACCTATATCATGTAACAAACCTGCTCTCCTTGCTAACTTAACATTTAGACCCAACTCTGCAGCCATCGTTGAAGAAAGATTTGCTGTCTCTCTAGAGTGTTGTAATAAGTTCTGCCCATATGAAGATCTATAGCGCATTCTACCAACCATCTTCATAAGTTCAGGATGCAAGCCGTGTATACCCAAATCAATAGTTGTTTTTTTACCTATCTGAATAATCTCATCTTCTATATCTTTAGTGGTTTTCTTAACTACTTCTTCTATTCTTGCAGGATGTATCCTTCCATCAGCAACTAATTTATGTAAAGATAAACGAGCAATCTCTCTTCTCACAGAATCAAAACAAGAAAGAACTATAGCTCCTGGAGTATCATCAACTACAATATCAACTCCAGTTGCAGATTCAATAGCTCTAATATTACGACCTTCCCTGCCAATAATTCTACCTTTCACTGCATCATCCTCTATATTAAATACAGATACAGAATTATCAATAGCCTCTTCGGTAGCTATTCTTTGAATAGTTTGAATAACAATCTTCTTAGCTTCTTGTTTTGCTGTTATCTTTGCATCATCAATTGTATTTTGTATAATAGATAAAGCCTGTGTTTTTGCCTGCTCCTTTAAAGATTCTATTAATTCTAATTTAGCATCTTCTGCTGATAAATTAGAAATTTGTTCTAGCTGATCAACTTGTTTTTTATGTAACTTTTCTAATTCAGATTGTTTTTTTAAAATAGCGGTTTTTTGCTTTTCTAATTCTTCTTTGCTATTCTCTAACTCCTTATCTTTTCTATTACACTGTGCTAATTTCTGACTTAAAGTATTCTCTTTTTGTTTAATTCTTTGTTGTGTATTATTAATATCATTATTCTTCTTATTAATAATTTGTTCATGTTGAGATTTTAATTCAATAAATTTCTCTTTAGCCTGTAATAGTTTTTCTTTTTTTAATTGCTCTGCATCCTTTTTTGCTTTTTCAACTATATCATTTCCTTTTTTAGCATTAATAAATCTTAAAAAAAAGAATCCTAAAAATCCCCCTAATAACACACCAACACTTCCTATTAATATCTCTATCATTTTTATAATATTTAATTATTAAAAAAATCCCGTACTAAATCTGAAAAAACTCCTTTCATACATTTAATAGGGATACCAATATATTGCAAACTTCCACTGTCTCAATGAGAACCAAAATGGTTGAGGCCTGTTTTTAATATACCGAATAAACCCCAATACTTTTCGTGTTGAGTTTAACAGTAATATTAATACGGGATTAGTATATTTAAAAGAACTATTCGATATTTTCTGTAAGAATGTTTTCTAATTGAGTTAACTGTTCAATCAAATCATCATCCTCTACTTCTTTCTTATTATTCAATGTTTCAAACTTTGAAGCATATTCAATAAGACACATTGCTAACAAATCTTGTTTGTCTTTAATAGCATAATTATCCTCATAAAACTTCAACCGCTCCTCTATTTTTCTAACAGAATTCCGAATATATTCTTCTGAATCTCGATCGATCTTCATAGGATATATGCGATTGGCTATATGTAACTTTATCGATAACTTATCCAAAATTATTTATTTAACAATGCTATACATTTATCTATTTCCCGTACATACTTATTTATCTTTAATCTACTTTCTTTCACTTCTTCCTCTGACACATCAACAGATTTAGAAATATTCATAAGTTTTATCTTATCATTTAAACTTAAAATTTCTTTTTCTTTTTTCTGAATATCCAAAGATAAATCATCATTTTTCTTTTTTAAACTTATGTTTTCCTGATTCAATTTTCTATATTTAGATATAAAAATATTGAGCTTAGATTCTATATTATTTATAATATTATTCATAGAAAAACAATTATCACAAAATTAAGGATTTTATATATACTATTAATATATTTTTGATGTTATATTTATTAATTGGAAGAAATATAAATAACTATGAAAAAAATAATTCTAATATTACAGATTACTATAATAACAAATATGTATTCTCAAGAATACTCTTGCCCACTTAATATACAAAAGTGCCTTCTTTCAGGAACATTTGGAGAATTAAGAAGCAATCATTTTCATACTGGTATTGATATAAAAACAGGAGGTGTAGAAGGGAAAGAGGTTTATTCAATTGATGATGGATATGTGTCAAGAATTAAAGTGTCAGCATGGGGATACGGAAAAGCAATTTATATTAACCATCTCAATGGAACAACATCAGTATATGCCCATCTTAAAGAATTTTCAGATAAAATTGATAGTATTGTAAAAAAAGAACATTATAAAAAAGAAAGTTTTGAGATTAATCTGTATCCAGAAAAAAATAAAATTCCAATCAGTAAAGACGAAGTGATTGCTCTATCAGGAAATAGTGGCTCTAGTGGGGGACCTCACTTACATTTTGAAATAAGAGAAACAAGCACATCAAAACCAATCAATCCATTATCTGCAGGTTTTAACATCGAAGATAATATTAGTCCTATTCTGAAAAAGCTAAAAATATATACTTTGGGAAAAAGTTCTATCAATAAATCTAAAGAAAATAAGATATACAATATAAAAAAAGAGAGAAACATTCACACTATAGATGAAAAACCTTTAATTACTGGAAAATTTGCTCTAGGCATTTATACATATGACCAGCTCAATGGTGCGCAAAATAAAAATGGAATATATTCTATAAAAATTATAGTGGATAGTATGATTATTTATTTCTTTAAAGCTGAAGAATTAGATTTTAATACAAATCGTTATATAAATGCTCATATTGATTATCAAGAAAAAAAAGAGAATAACATTAAATACCATAAATGCTACAAACTTTCAAATAATAAACTACAAAACTATGTTACATTAATAAATAATGGAATTATAAACTTCCAAGATGATAATCTACATCTAATACAGATAGAAGTTTCCGATATTACTGGCAATAAATCCACTCTAGAATTCCATGTACAATCTAAAAGACTAGAAGAAAAAGAAGAAAAAGAAGAAAAAGAAGAAAAAGAAGAAAAAGAAGAATATACAAAGCAATTTTTGTTTAATAAAGCTAACATATTTAAAAACAATGACTTCTCTTTACATATGGAAAAAAATACACTATATGAGAATTTGAATTTTATATATGATCGTAAAGACTCTATAGATGATAGCTTTAGCGCATTACACAAAGTACATTACAACATAACGCCTGTACACAAAAAATATGTTCTTTCTATAAAAGGAAGTGTTCCTGAAAGTTTAAGAAAAAAAACGTATATAGCAAGAAAAGATAAAAAAGGTAAATTCTTATATATAGGAGGTGTTTGGAAAAACGAATATCTAAGAGCTAAAGTTAGAGAATTTGGAGATTTCTGTATTATAGCAGACACAATAAAACCAGAAGTGAAAGGCCTAAATATTTATCCAGGAAAGATATTAGAAACATCTCAGAACTCTATCAAATGTATAATTAAAGATAAAGAAAGTGGTATAAAAAAATACCGTGGAGAAATAAATGGAAGATGGATACTTATGGATTATGATCCTAAAAAGAATTTACTAAGATTTGACATTCCAAAATCATTCCCAAAAGGAAATCACAATTTTATTCTAAAAGTAGAAGATAAATTAGGTAACACTACCAGTTATATTGCAAATTTCACATTATAAAATAATTAAAATTTAAGAAATATTCTTTAATCTTTTCTCTCACATTAGAATACGTTTCTATAATCTCTTCTTTTGTTCCAATGGCCTTTGCAGGATCAGGAAAACTATGATGAATCAGCTTATTGGCATTAGAGTAGACAGGACAGATTTCCTTAGCATTATCACATACAGTAAATACAAAATCAAAATGAAAATCTTTATATTCATCAACATGATTTGAAGTGTGATTAGAAATATCTATACCTACTTCACGCATAACTAATATAGAATAAGGATTAACTGGTTCTGGGTGCGTACCTGCTGAATAAACCACAACCTTATCTTTTAAGAAATATCTAATCCAACCTTCAGCCATCTGAGACCTACAAGAATTGCCTGTACATAAAACTAAAATGTTAAGCATATAAAAGAAGTTAAATTATATTTTTTATAAAATAATTTGCTAAGGTTCAAATATAATAATTTTTCATTTTTAATGTTTATCAGTGGTATATAATCCTATTTTTGTAAATATGTATAAATTTCTTTTTATCATCTGCATCTTTTTTTTTCCTATTAATACATATAGCCAAACTATAAGCGGTATCATTACAGAAAAAAATAAAAAAAAATTAGAAGGAGTCAATATTAAGATATTAGATGAAAGTATTGGAAGCACATCAAAAAAAGATGGCAGCTATATAATTACAGTTCCCTCTAATAAATCAGTTATTATTATTTATAGCTTTATTGGATATGAAATTGAAAAAATAAGAATACCTGGATTAAGAAAAGGTGAAGAATATAAATTAGATATAGTGCTACAGCCTAGCAATATGTTATTAAATGATGTTATTGTAACTGACAAAAAAGAAAGAAAAAAGAGTTTTAGTAAAATTAAAGCAAAATATGTAAACTTATTACCTGGAAGTTCAATTGGTGTAGAAGCAATACTTAAAACATTACCTGGAGTAAGTTCCGCAAATGAACTTAGCTCACAATACTCTGTGCGAGGAGGAAATTTTGATGAAAACTTAGTATACGTAAATGGAATTGAAATATATAAACCTTTCTTAATCCGTTCTGGAAAACAAGAAGGATTATCTTTTGTAAATACAGATATGATAAATAATATCATGTTCTCAGCTGGAGGATTTGATGCTAGATATGGAGATAAAATGTCATCTGTTCTAGATATTAGATATAAAAAACCTATAAAAAATAACACCAGTATAAAATTAAGCCTATTAGGAGGTAGTACTTATACTGAAGGTATAAGTAACAATAAAAAATTCTCTTATCTGCTAGGATTCCGACATAAGACCAACCAATATCTTTTTAGAAGCATGGATACAAAAGCAGAATACACACCTGTATTCTCAGATATACAGACTTTTATTAATTATGATATTAGTAAAAAATGGTCTATTAATTTTTTAGGAAACATTAGTCAAAATAAATATATTATGAGACCTGAGAATAGAGAGACTGAATTTGGGACAATAAATGAAGCCTTAAAACTCAGAATATATTTTGAAGGACAAGAAATTGATCAATATAAATCTTTTTTTGGAGCACTAAGTAGCATATATAAGCCAAATAAGAATTATCAATTACATTTTACAACTTCTGCATTCAGGACTCTTGAAGAAGAGAATTTTGACATATTAGGAGAATATTGGTTATATCAATTAAATAATAATATGGGGTCAAATGAATTTGGAGATGTAGCTTTCGAAAGAGGAGTAGGTAAATACATTAATCATGCTAGAAATAACTTAAAAGCAACCATTATAAATTTCTCACATAGAGGTAAATATGAAAAAGAATCACTAAAAGTGCATTGGGGATTCAGACTACAAGAAGAAAAAATTGAAGATGAAATAAGTGAATGGACTTTAATCGACTCTGCTTTTTTCAATTTCCCACACCCTGCAGACTCGATAGGACTACCTGGAGATCCTAACCAAGAAATTATACTCAACGAATCTCTTAAAACAAAAATCAATTTATCCTCATATCGACAATCCGCCTATATTCAGTTTTCAAAAGATTTTAACAACTTCACTCTAAATTCAGGAACAAGAGGAAGTTACTGGGATTATAATCAAGAAATATTACTTAGCCCAAGAATCTCTATAGCATATGCTCCTCTTTGGGAAAAAGACATTGTATTCCGAGCTTCAAGTGGAATATATTATCAATCACCATTTTATAAAGAGCTACGCAGTGAAGAAGGTATATTAAACAATAATATAAAATCTCAGAAATCAATACATTATGTCTTAGGTAAAGATTATCTCTTTTATAAATGGGGAAGACCTTTCAAATGGGTAACAGAAATTTATTATAAAGATCTCAAAAACTTAATTCCTTATAAAATAGATAACGTGCAAATACAATATATGACAAATGATTTATCAAATGGATATGCAACTGGAATTGATATGAAAATTAATGGAGAATTTGTAAATGGTGTAGAAAGCTGGGCTTCTTTATCAATCATGAAAACTGGAGAAGATATTATAGGAGATGAAAGAGTAGATGAAGATGGTAATTTAGTTGCGGTAGGATTTATACCTAGACCAACTGATCAAAGGGTGAATTTTTCTATGTTTTTTCAAGACTATATACCAAGAAACCCGAATTATAAAATGCATCTAAATATGATATATGGTACAGGATTACCATTTGGACCTCCTGGCTCTGAGAAACATGAAGATGTGCTAAGAATACCTGATTATAGGAGAGTAGATATTGGTTTCTCTGCAATACTAAAATCAGAAAAAAGAGAAAGTAAAAGAAGATGGCTAAACACATTTAAAAATATCTGGATATCAGCTGAAGTTTTTAATCTATTAGATATAAATAATACAATATCATATCTATGGGTGTCCGATATAAATGGAAGAGAATATGCAGTTCCTAACTACCTTACTCAAAGACAATTAAATGCTAAACTAGTTATCTCTTTTTAATTAAGAATTCATTTTCTTAGAAAGACTATTATAATATATATCTTTATAGTCGTCAATATTACCAAAGATCTGATCATCAATACGTATTTCTCTTTTTGTCACATGCCCAAGTAAGAGAAAAGGCACTTCACTAACACTAAGCATATCTAAAAACTCATCCTCCCCTGTTTCTGTAACAGAAACAACTACTCTAGAAGGAGACTCCCCAAATAGAAAAGCATCTTCTCTAACATCAGAATGAGTAGTAATATCAAAACCTAGATTATTACACATTGCACTTTCAATCAATGTAATAAATAAACCTCCATCAGAAATATCATGAGCAGACTCAATAATATTTGCCCTTATTAGTTGTGTAATAATAGTTTGAACTCTATATTCCATGTCAAGATCAAAATTTGGAACAGAGGATTCTTTAATCTTATGATAAGAAGCTAAATACTCTGAAGAAGATATGTCATTAATACTCTCTCCTATTATATAAATTAAATCTGACTTACCTTGAAAAGCTAAAGATGTAATATGTTTTTTATCTTCAATAATACCTAACATACCAATAGTAGGAGTGGGAAAAACAGGCACTTCTTCTTGATCTGATACAGATTGATTATAAAAACTTACATTACCTCCTGTAACAGGAGTG
>MDTD01065269.1_pt1 | contig 22892 bp, 22 predicted proteins | sample 811221 | NCBI WGS metagenome assembly MDTD01 (sample SAMN05326646, study PRJNA326480) | marine metagenome | isolation source: seawater | place: Pacific Ocean: South West | collected 2011 | reverse complement strand
TCATATTTCAATTGAAAATGTTAAAATTGGTGATTTAATTTATGATGGGTATTTGAGAAAGTTTAATTTACCAACCATAGACATCAAATCATTAGATTTTCAAAATTATTTATCAAATGTCATAGAACTTTTTTGTTTCTGGTCTCAATACTTTAAAGATAATGAGGTAAAAGCTGTAGTTTTAAGTCATACTGTCTATGAATTTGGAATTATATTAAGAATTGCAACTAAAAAAAAAGTTAAAGTTTTTTCTGCAGGCTCTTTTTTTATTTTTTCTCATGATGAAAATAATCAAACAATTTTTGATATGAAATATTACAGAACCGAATTTAAAAAATATTCAAAAGAGCTTCAGTTAAGTTTTTTAAGTCTTGCAACAGAAGAATTAAAGAAAAAATTTGATGGAAAGAAAACTATAGAGAATAAAGTAAGCGCTTTACCACCAGATAGTCCATTTGCTAATAAACAATATAATAACAATGTATTATCAAAAAATGATAAAAAAAAAATTTTAATTGCAGCACATCATTTTTCTGACGCCCCTAATGTTTACGGTAAATTTATTTTTGATGATTTTTATGATTGGGTAGACTTTTTAGGAAAAAAAAGTGAACACTCTGATTATGAATGGTACATAAAATTTCATCCAATGGAATTTGATTCAAATAAAAAAACATCAAATTATTTTTTAAACAAGTATAAAAACATAAAGTTGATTAATAAAGACGTAACACATGGACAACTTATATCAGAAGGTATCAATCTGGTTCTTACAGTATATGGAACAATTGGTTTAGAATATGCTTATTTTGGAATACCCGTAATTAATGCTGCCTATAACAATCCTCATGCAGCTTATAATTTTAATTATCATGCAACTAGTATTGAAGACTATGATAAAGCGATAGATAACTTTGATAATTTAAATATAAGTTACAATAAGGATAGTATTAAAGAGTATTTTTTTATGAGATATTTAAATAGTTTTTATCTATTTTCTGATGAGCTAAAAGATAACAATAGTTACATTAATTATCAAAGCCCAGACGTTTATAATAAATGGTTGAAAACATTCAACAATCAAGTTGAAAAAGATTTAAAGAATAAAATAATAGAATTTATAAATTCAAAAAAATTTAGATGTGTAGAATACTAATTATCAAATGCAATTTAAAAAATTAAATAATTATTTAAAAAAAGTTTTTTTTATAACGAGTAAATTTGGAAAAAAAAAAATAGTTTTTTTGGGATTATTAATTTTTACCAGTATGATATTAGAGGTGTTTTCGATCAGCTTGATAATACCTGTATTAAGTGTAATAGAAAACAAAAATTTTTTAGAAAAAAATTTACCAAACTTAGATTTTATTCAAAATTTAGATCATATTGATCAAATATATTTAATAATTTCGATTTTATGTATTGTATTTATTATAAAAACTATATTTGTATTATTTTTAAATTATCAACAAAACAAATATACAACATTTCTTCAAGCTAAGATTTCTGAATTATTGATGTTTCAATATCTTCATATGCCTTATAGTAATTACTTTAAAAGAAATTCCTCTGAATTACTAAGAAATCTAAAAGATGAATGTGGTTCTTTAATATTTGGGGTTATATCACCAATGTTAAGTCTAATAATTGAAATATTGGTGATTATTGGTATATCAATACTCTTATTTACTCAAATTGGCATCTTATCTTTTTCAGTTATATTTTTACTAATTATCTTTTCTTTAATTTATATAAAATTTACAAAAAAAATTATTAATCAATTAGGAAGTGAAAGATTTGTATATGATGAACAAATCATCAAAAAATCTAATGAAATTTTTTACAGCATACGGGATATAAAAATTTATTTCTTACAAAATTATTATTTAAATAATTTTGCAAATATTTTAAATAAATTTGCTGTTGTTGTTAAAAAATTTTATACACTGCAAACCCTACCCAGACTTGGTATTGAATTGGTACTAATTTTTGTGTTTTCATTTTTTTTAATTATTTTTACTCTTCAAGAGATGCCATTTAATAACATTGTCTCTTTGCTTGCATTATTTGCCGCTGCATCTTTTAGACTGTTACCGTCTATTAATAGAGTTGTAATGTCACAACAGGTTCTAAGATACCATATTCCCTCTGTTGAGGAGATTTATAAAGAAATAAAATATGAATTTAGAAAAGGTTCAAATACTCAGCTGCAAAAGATAAATTTTAGAAAAAATATAGAATTAAAGAATGTTGATTTTTCTTATAAAGCGGACAAGAAGATTTTAAAAAAACTTAATCTAGTAATAAATTCCAAAGATAGAGTTGGAATTATTGGTGGCACAGGTATTGGCAAAAGTACCATAGTTGATTTAATATCAGGTCTTATTGAGCCAGATAGTGGAAATATATTGATCGACGGTAAGAAAATTAATTTTAGCAAACATCAATGGTATAATGGCATTGGCTATGTTTCACAAAACACAACATTAATAAACGATACAATAAGAGAAAATATAGTTTTTGGAAGAAATTCAGATTTTAAAAACAAATATTTTAGAAAAATTTTAAAAGATGTTAATCTATTGAATTTTATCGAAAATTTAAAAAGTAAAACTAATTCAATTATTGGAGATAGGGGTATTAATTTATCTGGTGGTCAAAAACAAAGGATTGGTTTAGCTAGAGCTTTATATGGTAATCCAAAAATTTTGTTTTTAGACGAAGCTTTTTCAGCACTTGATGTAAAAACAGAAAAGAAAATTCTCAACAATATCTTCAAAAATTATAAAAATATCACAATTATAAACATTGCTCATAAAGGTACATCTTTAAAATATTGCAATAAGATCTTTTTATTAAAAAATGGAAAATTAATTAAAAGCTCGTTACAAAAATAATTTAAAACTTGTAGACAAATGCTTATCTTTAATTAAATCTATAACACTTATGATATTTATAAAAAGTCCATTAAGAATTACTTTTGGAGGTGGTGGAACTGATTTGCCGTCTTTTTATAATCAAAATGGTGGATTTCTAATTTCTGCAACTATAAATAAATATATTTATATTAATATGTATGAACCATTTAAGAATTATTTTTTTTTAAAGTATTCAACTAATGAAAAAGTAAAAAAAATCCAAAGTATCAAACATCCAATAATACGAAAAGTTTTTGAAAGGTATATGTCTAATCAAGATAAATTAGAAATACAAGTTGCAGCAGACGTGCCTGCTGGAACAGGAGTTGGATCGTCTGGTGCTTTTACAGTGGCATTAATTAAAGCAATTTATTCTTTTCAAAATCGATCAATAGGACACAACGAATTAGCAGAAAAAGCCTGTCAAATAGAAATAGAAGATTTGAAGAGGAATGTTGGCAAACAAGATCAATATAGTTCAGTATTTGGTGGAATTAATTCATATAAATTTTCAAAAAAGGGAGTTCTTGTAAAACCTTTAAAGATTTCAAAGCCAATATTAGAAAAATTAGATGATAATTTGTGTTTATTTTTTACAAAGTTTTCACGAAGTGCAGACATAATTTTAAAAAAACAAAATACCCTAACCAAAAAAAAAAATAAGGAGATAATTAAAAATTTAATGTTTAATAAAGAACTTGGAATAAAAAGTAAAAAACTATTAGAAAGTGGAAAACTTAACGATTTTGCAGAAATTCTAAACGAACAATGGAGATGTAAATTTGAAAGATCACCAGAAACAATTAATCCAAGAATAAGATTTCTTTATAATTTGGGTTTAAATAATGGTGCATTAGGAGGTAAACTAGTAGGAGCTGGAGGCGGTGGTTTTTTGCTTTTTTATGCAGAGGATAAAGAAAAACTGAAAAGTGCAATGTCAAAAGAAGGTATTAAAGAATTAAGGTTTAATTTTGATTTTAATGGAGTAACAAGAATTATATAATTATTAATGGAAAAATTTATAAAAAACTTTTTATCAGAGTCATCATGGATATCAAATAACTTGGATACCAAGAAAATTAGTATGATGATTAAAAAAATTAAATCTTGTAAAAAAAATCGAGGAAGAATTTTTTTTCTAGGAGTCGGTGGAAGTGCTGGAAACGCATCTCACGCTGTAAATGATTTTAGAAAAATTGTTGGTATAGAAGCATATGCCCCTACAGATAATGTTTCTGAGCTGACAGCAAGAACTAACGATGAAGGTTGGTCCGAAATTTTTATTGAGTGGTTAAAGACAAGTAAATTAGCAAGTAAAGATATAATATTTATATTTTCTGTTGGTGGAGGAAATTTAAAAAATAATATTAGTGTTAATCTTATTAAAGCTATTAAATTTGCAAAAAAAAGAAAATCAGGCGTATTGTCTATTGTAGGAAAGCCTAATGGTTATGCTGCAAAAAACTCTGATGTTTCAGTTGTAATACCAGTTAAAAATCAAAAATTATTGACCCCTTTTTCAGAGTCTTATCAAGCAGTCATTTGGCATTTGCTAGTATCTCACCCTGATCTCAAAGAAACAGAAACGAAGTGGGAGAGTGTTATTGAAAAAAAATAAAGCCTTTTTTTTTGATAGAGATGGGATTCTAAATAAGTCAATTATTAAAAATCAAAAACCATATTCACCAAGATTTCCTTATGAATTAAAATTAAATCGTAAATTTTTACCATTTATAAAGGAATTAAAGAAAAAAAAATTTATTATTATAGTTGTAACAAATCAACCAGATATAAAAAGAGGAAAGTTAACAAGACATTCCTTGAAAATAATAAACTCAATAATTAAAAAATATTTTTTAGTTGATGAAATTTATGTATGTACACATGATAAGATTGATAATTGTAATTGCAGAAAGCCAAAACCAGGAATGTTTAAAAAAGCAATGAAAAAATGGAATATTGATCTAAAGAAAAGTTTTTTAGTAGGAGATAGAAATAAGGACATTGAAGCTGGTAATAGTGCTGGTTGCACAACTATTTTTATTGATTATAATTACAATGAAGTAAAACCAAAAAATTACGATTATAAATTTACTAGTATTTCTAAAATGATAAAGATAATAGGAAAAACAATATGAAAATAAATATTTTTAAAAATACAAAAATTTTTGCAGATGGTGCAAATTTTGATGAAATGATCAAATTGAGTAAAGCCACATATATCAAAGGTTTAACTACCAACCCATCATTAATGAAAAAAAACGGAATTAAAAATTATGCAGATTTTGCAAAAAAGATATTAAAAAAAATAAAAAAAAAACCAATTTCATTTGAAGTTTTCTCTGATGATTTAAATGAAATGAAAAAACAAGCTTTAGTTATTAATTCTTGGGGTGATAATGTTTATGTAAAAATACCTATTACAAATACTAAAAAAAAATCCACAACTGGTGTTATTAAATTTTTGACTGATAGAGGTATAAAGGTAAATGTTACAGCAATCATGACTATAAAACAAGTTAAAGACGTATTAAAAAATTTAAATCCAAAAGTTCCCTCTTGTATTTCAATTTTTGCTGGTAGAATTGCAGATACAGGACGAGATCCAATTATGACAATGAAAAAAGCATTGTCTTTGATGAAAAAAAATAAAAAATCTGAGTTAATTTGGGCAAGTACAAGAGAATTATATAATGTTTATCAAGCCAATAATATAAAATGTCATATAATTACAGTAACAAGTGATGTAATTAAAAAATTTAGTTTATTAAATTATAATCTTAATAAATATTCTTTAGATACAGTAAAAGGTTTCAGAAAAGATGCGTTAAAGTCTAAATATAAAATTTAGCATTAATGTTATCAGTAAAAAAAATACAGGCTGTAATTTTAGCTGGTGGAAAAGGACAAAGGCTTGGAAATTTAGGAAAACATATTCCAAAAGCTTTAGTTAAAATTAATGGAAATATTTTTTTAGATATAATAATTAAGCAATTGAAGAAAAACAAAATTAATAATTTTTTAATTTTAACTGGATATAAAAAGGAACAAATTATTTCTTATTATAAAGATAAAAATAATATATTTCCTATAGAAGGAAAAACAAATTGGCAAACACTAACAAGAATTATTAAAGCTAAAGATATTATAAAAGGACCATATTTTTTGCTAATGTATTGTGATAATTTTTTAGAAAATTTTAGTTTAACCAAGGTATTATCAGCTAAAAAAAAAAGTTTATCAAAAATTATATTTTCAGTTGTTAAGAAGAAAAAAAATCAAAAAGGACCGATTTTATTTAAGAAAAATAAATTAATTTATCAAGATAAAATTAACAGTAATTATACCGAAGCAGGATATATGTTAATTAACAAGAATTTTTTTTTTAAAAACTTAAAAAGTTTTAAAGGAAATCAATTATCAGAATACCTAAAATATTTATCAAAAACATACAATTTTACTGGAAAGTATTATAGTAATAAATTTTTTTGTATAGAAAATCAAAAACTAATAAAAGAAACTAAAAAGTATTTTTAAATGAAAACTCCAGTTTTGTTAATGGTTTATATAAAACCAGAAACCACAATTAAAGTGGTGGAAAAATTAAAAGAAATCAGAGCCAGAAAAATATATATTTCAATTAATATACCACCAAATAAGAACAAATCAGACATAAAAAAAAATTTAGAAGTCAAAAAAATAATTGGGAATATAAATTGGAATTGTAAAATATTTATTAAACAAAGAAAAAATCATGTTAATGCATATATTTCATATAGAGATGCTATAAATTGGTTTTTTAAGAGAGAAAAAGAAGGCATAGTATTAGAAGATGATACAGTACCTAATAAATCATTTTTTATCTTTTGTGCTAAAATGTTAAAAAGATATAGAAACAACTATAAAATTTCTCAAATTTGTGGATCTTCATTTATAAATAAAAGAACCAAAAAGGAATCAAGTTATTTTTTTAGTAATTATAATCTTTGTTGGGGGTATGCAACTTGGAGTCGCTCAATAAAAGATTACGATGAAAGTATGTTAAATTGGCCTAAAATGAGAAAAAATAATTATTTGTATAAAATACTTAATAATAAAAAATTTGTATCTTATTGGTCAGAAATTTTTGATATTCAATTTACAAAAAAATTCAGGGCATGGGATTATATATGGCTATATTCAAATTGGTCTAAAAACAAAATTAGTATAGTTCCAAAGAAACATCTTGTTGCAAACATAGGATTTGTAAAAGATGCAACACATACAAAAATAAAATATAAAGAGTGGTTTCATGAACTTAAAACTAATGAATTGGATATAAGTAATCTTCTACCGAAATTAAAAACGCCAGATTTAGATTATGATAGTTGGTTAAGTAAGAATATATTTAAAGTAGATAAGATTTACCTAAGAAATAAACTCTTAAAATTTAATATAATAAAGAAAATTGAAATGATTTATAGAAAATTAAAAAATTAATAGTTATGGTAAATGTTTTATTTTTAGCAGCTGGTACTAGTGGGCGTATACTTAAAATATCTAAAGGTAAGCCAAAGCCATTAATTAAAATAAAAAAAAAATCAATTTTATATAGAAACTTTAATTGGGTTGTGAAATCTAAAATTTTTAGCAAATATTTTATTAATTCTTTTTTTAAACCCAATGAAATTAAAAAAGAAATAATTAAAATTCAAAAAATACATGATATTAAAATTAAAATAAGCAATGAAAAAAAACTATTAGGGACAGCTGGTGCAATAAAAAAAATTCAAAAAAACTTAGGTAAACTCTTTTTTGTTATTTATAGTGATAACTTGTTAAATTTCGATTTAAGCAAAATGGTTAATTATCATATTAAAAAAAAATCTGATATAACAATGGCATTATATTCAATTAAAAAAAACCCTTTTACAGGAATTGCAAGTAGCTCCATTGTATTAGATAAAAAATTTAAGATTGTAAATTTTAATGAAAAAAGAGGCAGTAAAGGAAGCTCTAAATATTTAGTTAACACAGGTGTGATTATATTTAATCAAAAGATATTTAAATATATTAAGAAAAATACATTTACTGATTTATCTAATGATATTTTTAAAAAAATTGTAAAAAATAAAAATATTAAATTTTTTGGTTACCAAATTGAAACTAAAAAAAGTTATTGTTTAGCAATTGACACACCAAAAGCTTATGTACAATTGAATAAATTATTAAAAAAAATGAAATTAGAAAATTAGTTTAGTCTTTTTAATATTTCTTTTTCAGCTTCAAACATAGTATCTATTTTCCCACCAAGAACATAAAATATATTTTTTTGTTTCTTGATTAAAGTTGGTCTATTATCAGAATTTGAATTAAAAATTGTAGCCATTGAAAAGAAATATCCTTTAAATTCAAAATATTTGTTAAAATTTACAAAACTCTTTTTTATAATATTTTCTGAAAGTAGTTTTCTTCTTAATACCTCTTTTTTTTTAATTTTTTTAATAAACTTATTTGCTGTAACTAAATTTGAAAATTTTTTAAATTTTGAATATTTTGGTGTCCCAAGAATATATTCATTTTTTTGATAAGGAAAAATATTATAAAATTCTCCATCCATGGCCATTAATGCAAAATTTCTTAATTTTGATTTATAAATCCATGTAACCCTTGGTTCATAAGAAATATCAAATCTTTTATTTTTGAATAAATGACCTGCAGTACAATCCACTAGGTAGTCATATGTATGGTTATCAAATTCTATTTTTTTTTCAAATTTTATTTTAGCAGGGTGAACTTCTTTATTTTCAATTAATTTATTTTTTAATTTTGATTTAAAAAATTTTTTTGCCTTTTCTTGAAGTATTTGAGCCTCATTGACTTTAATTATTCCTTCAACATTTGACAATTCTTTAGTGAAATATTTGGTTTCTTTTATTTTTAAATTAGAAGAAAGCATAACCTTTTTATAAGTTTGATAATCAATTAAAGATTTTTTCTTTAGTATATATATAAGGTTATTATTGATAACTTTATTTAAATTTGGATAAATCTTTTTAAAACTATTGTAACCAATTTTTGATTGAATTCTTGTTTGATAACTTCTTGGATAATGATAACCCATATGTAACCGGTTAGTATTTGCTCCAGACATGCCATGAAAAATTTTATTTTTTTCAAATATTTTTACAACGTGACCTTTTTTCATAAGAGAATAAGCCAGATGACAACCCATCCATCCAGCACCAACTATCATAAAGGTTTTTTTTTTCATAATATATTTATATATAAATTAATAAAAATTATGAAAGAAACATTTGCAGTAATTGGAAATAATTGGGGCAATAAAATATTCAACATTCTTTTAGCATTAAATTTTAAAGTAATTAAAGTAAATTTAAAAAGTCCAAAAAGATATAAAAATGATAAAGCATATCTGTATCATTTAAATAAACAACTTAATTTAATAAGAAAAGAATGTAGTATCATTTGGTTAGCAATTACTCCTAATAAGAATAAACAATTTCAAATCGTTAAAAAGTGTCTTAATAAAAAATTCCATTTAATAATAGAAAAACCATGGCTGGTTTCAATAAACAAAACTAAATATTTAGAAAAGATACAAAAAAAAAATAAATTATTAGTTGGGTTTCATTTTGAATATCTTTATCTAAACTTTTTAAAAAAAAATAAATTAAAATTTAAAAATTTAGCTAATAGTGTTGTATTAAATTTTCACGTAAATAATAAAAAATTAAAAAAAAACCATAAATATGAATTAGGAAGTCATTTATTTGCAATTAAAAAATATTATTTTCCAAAAATAAAAAAATATCAAATAATAACAGGTTTTAAAAAAAATTTACGGAACATAAGTGTCAAAATTAAAAATAAAAAAATTTTTTATAATTTCACATCAAATAAAGAAGATATAATTCAAAAATTTATAAAAGATTATTTAGATCATTTAAAAAAAAATAAAAAATTTAAATTTGATTTTAATTTTGTTATTTCAGATTAATTTTAATTTAAATATTCATAAAAAAAATTTTTTACTTTAAATTTGAATAAAAAATAATTTTTTTTTAAATCATAAAAAAAATGAAAATATTTTTTTGATTTATTATATAAATTCAACCAATCCTTTTGATTATAAGATAAATATAAAAGTTCTTTACTTCTCAAATTTGTTTGATTCTTCTCTAAATTATGATTTATTTTTGGGTCATATTTTGGAAATATAAAATCTATATTGTCAGGATCTACCATAAAGTAATTATTTACCAAATAATTTTCTGCTGTATCTAACTTACTTTTCGAAAAATCATGTGCGTGAAGAATTTTATTTTCTATAAATCTAGATATTGATTTAAAATATATGAATTGTTCTGCTGTAAATTTTAAATCCCAATGTTTACCATATATATTTTTTTTTTTAGAACTAAACCTTGTAAAATAATTTATATCATCATCATCTATTTTTGTGTGGTTCCAGATTTTTTTAAGATCACTTGTAAGACCTAAATTAAACCAATCAGAATAATTATATAAGATATTACTATTTCTTTGATTTAGTGAACCAATTGAAGATGTAATAATTCTCTCATTAAAAATCTTAAATTTTTCATTATATTTATATTTTTCTAAATTTAATTTTAAAATTTTATTTGAGTCAAAATAACAGTCAGATCTAATTTTTAAAGTATATTTAGTATCTATTTCATTTAAACCGTTTTTTACAGAAATAACCTGTCTGAGAATATTAGATCCAATTGTAGAAGATCCTACGTGATTATCATTAACAGAACCTGGATCTTCATTATAAATTATCTTATCTTTAATATCTAATTCAAACTTATTTTGATTTTTCCAAGTTGAAATTAATATTTTTGCATCTGGGAAATTTTTTTTTAAGATATTGATATTTCTATTTGAATTATACTCATTAAATTCAAAATACGGACCTTGTATTAAAATAGTTAGATCTTTCATTAAATTAAATTTTGAATATAACAGAGTATAACAACCATTTATAATAAACTAAATAAAAATTATAATATCATGTTTCTACTCAAAAAATATTGGATTGATAGATTAAAACCTAAATTTAAAACAAAAGGTTTTAAAGGATTATTAATTTCATTAGCAAGTTTTAAAATAAAAATATAAATCCAACACGTTGGTGAATTTCCATTTAAGTATTTATTCCTAAAAAAGAAGATTAATTAAAAATTTTTTATCTATTTTATATGCCAAAAAATCGAGTCCTAGATAAAAATTTTCATTTTTAACCCTTAGATCTATTTCTACATTTAGTCCTTTTTTGAGAGCTTCATTAATATAATCGGGATGATTTTCAAATTACTTTATTGGACTATTTAGATTTCCTCGATGAGAAATAAATTTCATAATTTTTGTTTTATAACAAATTTGATTTTAAATTTTTGCTAATAATCTACATTTAATAACTGAATAATATATTTTTTTATAGAATAATGATAAGGTAATAATGTCTAATATGAAAACTATTTTAAGAAATTCATTAAATAAATATAGCTATTTTAAGCTAAAGAAAAAAATGAATATTACAGTAGGAGAGAATTCTAGAGTAAATTACAGATCATTTGATCTAAAAAATAATATAAATTGTAGATTTAAAATAGGTAAAAAATCTTTAGTAGCATCGACATTTGTATTTGAGAAAGAAGGAGCAATTATAGAGATTGGGAGCAATACATTTATGGGGGGATCGGTATTGAGTTGTGCAAACAAAATCAAAATAGGAGACAATGTACACATTGCCTGGAATGTTAGTATATTTGATCATAACTCACATCCAATAAATCACTATTTACGTAGAAACGATTTACCAGACTTGTTTTTGGAAAAAAAAAATTGGGATAATGTTGATATTAGTCCAACAATAATTTGTGATGATGCATGGATTGGAGTTAATGTTATCATTTTAAAAGGTATTGAAATTGGAGCTGGAGCTATAGTAGCTGCCGGGGCTGTTGTAACAAAGAATGTACCCCCCATGACATTAGTAGCTGGCAACCCCGCGCAAATAATTAAAGAATTAAAATATTAGTCTAAGAATTTTTATTTAATTTATCTACTGTGAATTTTTTTATTGATTTAATTAAACTAGTTATATTACGAGAATTATGGCAAGCACTTATGAAAAAGCTACAGTTACTTGATATAAAGATATTATGGTCTAACAAATAATTCTTAAACTTTATAGAATTAACAAAATTTTTATCATATTTTTCTCTTTCCATCTTATTTAATACATTTTTGTCTGTAAAAATTGGTCTCATTATACTCTCATATCTTTGAAGTCTAAATTTAAAATTATTCTTTAAACAAAAATTGTTAACTTCTTTTTCTAATTTATTTGCCAAGAAATTAATTTTTTTATTTAATTTTTTATGATTCTGCAAATAATATTTAAATGTTTCATATCCTACTTTAGTTGATAGGGGATTACCCGAAAATGTACCACCAAAAAAAACACCTTGTTTAAGAAATTTTTTTTTTATACTTATTTTTTTATTAAATGCAGTAATGCCAATTGGCATTCCACCCCCAAAACATTTTGCAAATGTTACAATATCTGGTTTAAAATTATATTTATGAAAAACAGCCAACTTGTTAACTCTCATTCCGGTAATAACTTCATCAAACCATAATAATATATTTTGTTTTTTGCAATAATTTTGAAGAAATTTTAAATATTTAATTGAATTACTGTTAGGGACTCCACATTGTATAGGCTCAATTACGATTACTGAAATTTGATTTTTGTTTTTATCTAATATTTTTTTTGATAAATTAGTATCATTATAAGGTAATATTATTAAATCTTTAGATTTTGTGACACCAGATGAAAGGTCTTTTACTTCAAAAGAATTTTTTTTATTATTCATTTTAAAATCAAAAAGAAATTGATCTATTGAGCCATGCCAACTACCATTAACCATTGCATATTTTTTTCTATTTGTTACTGCTCTAGCCAATCTTAATGCTCTAAGATTTGACTCTGATCCAGAATTGGAGAATTCAAATTCATTTAAGTTTTTAAATTTTTTTTTTAATAATTTCGTATACTTTTCTTTATTAATATTGTTACTTGAATAATTTGATCCATAATTAACTTGATTTAGAATTGATTTTTTAAATATCTTATTCGAGTGACCAAGAATTAAAGCACCGCTTGATAGTGAAAAATCTAGATATTTTTTAGATCTTGTATAAAGATACTGAAGCTTGCCTTTTGTAATTATTATTTCTTTCTGTTTCACAGTAAATTTAAATTTTTGCCAGGAAAAAGGTTCTGCCTTCTTCCTTAGTCCATTTTTCACCAAATTCTATGTAATCTAAATTAAAAAATTTTAAAATTTCTTTTAAATTTCTAAAATAATCTTTCCCATATTTTTGTTTATTTGGATGATAAATAGCTAGAGTATGGATTATATGTTTATTTTTAAAATTTTTTTTTAAAAAAAAAATAAATTTTTTTAATTCAGGTAACACATACCATGATACCTCCGATAAGATGAAAATATCTGGATTAATTTTCTTATAAAGATTAAAGTTAATAAAATCAGATGTGTAAAATTTTACTGAGCTATTTTTTTGAGCTTTTTTAATTGCTGTTGTACTAACATCAGTTCCGTGCGCATTAAATTTTAATTTACTTAGTTCTTTGCTTAATTGTCCAAATCCACACCCAATTTCAAGGGTTTTAAGTTTTTTTTTTCTTTTATATTGTAATAGCTGACAATAATTAATAATGGCCTTTTTAGATGTTTCAAATTTTTCTTTTTTTGTTTGCATAAATGGGTCTTTAAAATCCTTATACAAATCCTCAAAATTACCAATTAATTTTCCATTATAAATTGTGTATTGGTGCATTTTTTTTCTTAATTTTGATGTTTTCATTTATTAGTTATTTTTTTGCCATGCTTTAAAGTGATTTTCTCCATAAACCATTCCATCAGCATTACATTGATTACATGGATTTAAACTTCTTTCCCCACTTAGTAGTTTTCTTCTATACTTTGAAAGTATCGGACCATTCCAAATTTCAAAGATTTCAGTTTGCATAATATTACCCATTGTCTGACGTCTCTGCCAATCTTGTGGACAAAGAAATACATCTCCATTCCAATCAATTAGAATTTGATAAGCTGTATAGAAGCATTTTGTTTTTGAAAAATCTTTAACATTAGGTTGATTTCCAACAGCCACAGTACCAACTCTGTTTGTTAATTTGACACCATAATCTATCTTATCACTATACCAACGGTCTCTGAGAACAATAAATTCCTCTGGAATTTTTAAATCCTTAATCATTTTTTTAAATTTAATTATTTGCTCAGGTCCATCATAAAGACTAATTATTACTTTTGTAGCTTTAGACTCATATAATTTTATTAATGATTTTTCATTTACTAGATCACCATTTGTTATTATCTCGACACCTCCAATTTCACCAAGTCTATTGGTTATTTCAATATGCTCTTTATGGAGCATGGGTTCACCATAACCACACAAACAAAAAGCACCTTCAAAATTAATTTTTTTTAAATCTAAAACTAATTTATTAATTAAAGCCATAGTCATTTTTTGATATGTATTTGGAGCTATAGATACATCTGATTTAGGGCAAAAAGAGCAGCTTCTATTACATACATCAATTAAGCTAAGCTCTATCCAACTTGGGATAGGTATACCATTAAAAAATTGAGGTTCTCTATCTAATATTGGTTTTTTCCTATTTATATTTTTTAAAATAGTTTCTCTCGGGTCTAAAGGTGGATTGTTATGACCCAGTTTACTCATTTTGGTAATCCATTTTTTTAATTTCTTTTTTTAACTCATCATATTCTCTCATTTTTTTTTGCATAAAATCTAAAGTTAAATTTTTTTTCATAGTAAATCCAGATGGTGTTAACATATATAAATAACTTAATTTTTTTTTACTTTTTTTAAAATTTTTAACTTTTATGAGTCCTTTTTTTTTAAGCTCATTCAAACAATAATTAAGTTTACCAAGGCTGAAACCTAAATCATCGGCTAGTTCTCTTTGAGAAAAATTTGGGTTTTTATCAAGCTTTCTTAGAAGCTGAAAATGATCTTCACTATGTTTCATTCAAGTCTTATAGCGTTCAAAATTTGAACAGTAAAGAGTAATATTAAATATTTTTGTCAAAATAGTTAATAATTTGTTGAGTACTTGTTATATTTTTTTCTGAAATAATGTTTTTTTTTATATAATCTTCATAATAATCACATCTTTTTATCAAATCATTATCTAAGATTTTTTTTGTCTCTAACTTGTAGTTTTCAAGGTTATATTTTTTTAAATTTAGAGTTTTAACATACATTTCACATCTCATATTAATATAATCACTTAGAAAGGAACCCTGCAGATTAATAATTTTTTTTTTCATAGCTAGACCTTGAATAATAGAACTACCTTCGTGGAAAACAATTACATCTGCTTTGTTCATATACTCAACAGTTTGAAATTTTATAATTTTAAAACCCTCAAAATCGTTATTTTTTTCTGAAAAATTATTACCAGGGTGTAAACAAATTATTACTTTTTTTTCATATAAAGTTTGTAAATCATTTAAAAATTTTCTTAAAAATGAATAGTATTTTTCTCTAAGTTTTTCATTTGGCAAACCTTCTCTAATAACCACATCATGGTGGTCGAAAATCATGCCATCAATAAAAACTATATAATCATTTGAAATAGAGGATTTGTTTCTCAAAATTTCATCATAAGATCTACTGTTAATTTTAATAATTTTTTTATAATAAGAGAAATCTAAAAAAGATATTTTTTTTTTAATTTTATAACTTATTCCATTTTTTATAGAGTCAATAACATAGCTACTAGACTCAAAAAAGAAATCATAATTTGGTAAAATTTTAATTAAAACTAAAAATCTAATAAAATAATTAATGATTTTAAAATTATAAAAAATAAAAAATTTTCTAAACAAATTTTGTTTTTCATGAAAATTATAATTTTCTGGATTGTAGCCAACGTTACTAACTATAAATTTTTTAATTTTTAGTCTACTTAATAAAAAATTAATTGAAAAAAATCTAAAGCTGTTATTAAGACAATACATTAAAATATAATTTTCTTTTTTTAAAATTGATTTTAGTTCAGTAATATTATTTGGTTGAATTAGAAATTGTTTAGAATTAGAAAAAAATAAATTCTTGCTATCGAGAGGTTTAACAATCTTGGATACATCAATAATATCAATTTTGCCTAATAATTTTATAAAATCAAAAATTGTATATTTATTGAATTCACATGTCTTTATATCTGATTGATCTAAGATAATTGCTAATTTTTTTTTCATTATTGTTAAATATAATAATTTTATTGATTGAACAATCAACTATACATCTAAATTTTGTTATTTTAAAAATAACTATAGCTTAATAACTTATTTGTTTATAATTAATATTTAAATTAAGTTTTTAAATGAAGATTTTATTCGATTACAAAATTTTTTACCAACAAAATGCAGGTGGTGTTTCAAATTATTTTTATAATTTAGGAAATGAAATTTTAAAATTTAATGAAGATATAAGAATATATTCGCCTATTCATAAAAATTTATATTTAAAAAAAATTCAATATAAAAAGAACAAGAATTATTTTATATCGAATTTACCTTCTGTGGGAAAAAGTTTTTATGAAAGTGTGAATCATAAATTAACTAATAATTTTATAAAAAATTTTAAGCCTGATATAGTTCATGAAACTTATTATTCGAATAAAAATTATGATAAAAAAATCAAAACAGTTTGTACAGTTTACGATATGATTAACGAAATTTTTCCTAAATATTTTCCTAACTCTAAAATCGTTTCAAAAATTAAGTTAGACACTATAAGAAGATCTGATAAAATTATATGTATTTCACATAAAACCAAAGAAGATTTGATAAATCTTTTTTCAATAAATGAAAGTAAAATCGATGTTGTTTATTTAGCTTCGGGATTATCAAATAATAAAACTAATATTAGCACAAAAAAAAAATATAGTAATTTTTTACTTTTTGTAGGGAGCAGATATGGTTATAAAAATTTTGAAAATTTTATTAAAGCTTATTCAAGATCGTCAATTTTAAAAAATAATTTTAAACTTTTATTTTTTGGAGGCGAGAAAATTGGCAAGTTTGACCATCAAGTTTTAAATGAAAATAAACTGAATTTTAATAATGTTTTATTTTTAGATGACTCAAACTCAAATTTAGAATTTTTATATAAAAATGTTGCAGCATTAATTTATCCTTCCTTATACGAAGGTTTTGGAATTCCCATTTTAGAGGCAATGACACTTGGTTGCCCAGTTTTATCTAGTGATGGGGGATCTTTGAAAGAAGTTGGGGGCGATGGAATAGAATATTTTGACCCAAATGAAATTGATGATATTTCTCATAAATTAGAAAAAGTTCTTTTTTCTGAAGAAATTTTAAATAATCAAATAGAGTATGGAATTCAAAGGTGTAAAAAATTTTCATGGAAAAAATGTGCAGAAGAAACACTTAAAATATATAGACAATAATTGCCATGAAATATAAAAAAAAAATTAAATTTTCAATTATTGTTGTTAGCTTAAATACAAAAAAACTATTTTTAAAAACAATTAATTCTATTTTAAAACAAAATTATAAAAATTTTGAAATTATCGTTGTAGATGGAAAAAGTATTGATGGTACACAAAATATTATATTAAAAAAAAAAAAATATTTTTCAAAATATATTATTGAAAGAGACAAAGGTATTTATCATGCAATGAACAAAGGTATAAGTTTGAGCAAGGGGGAGTGGATTATATTTATGAATTCTGGTGATACTTTCTTTAGTAAGCTCATACTTGAAAATATTTCAAAAAAAAACTTCACTAAGTTTGATGTAATTTTTGGAGACACCCTGATTGATCATAAATTTATGAATGTGTATAGTAAAAGTAGTTATTTCCAAAAATATACTGTTACAATGCCTTTTTGTCATCAGTCCACATTGGTTAAACTTAAATACTTAAAAAATAATAAATTTAATTTAAGATATAAACTTTCGTCAGATTTTAATTTCTTCCTAAATTCTTATTCAAAAAGAAAACTTTTTTTTAGATATAATAAACCTATATCTAAAGTAGAGGCATCAGGACAATCTGATGTTAATAGGCAGAAAGTTCTTACTGAAAATATTAAAATTTTTTACATTAAAAAATCTTATTTAAATATTCTTTTTCTTATTTATTTAAAAATTTTTGAGTTTATAAAGACTCTAATAAAATTTTTCTTGCCAAATAAATTAATAGAATATGCCTATAAAATTAAATATCATAAATTATAGCAGATTAAGCAAAAGTCTATATCTTAAACAGTCAATTTTAAGAAATAAAAACCAAAAATGATTTTTACAGAGTTTGCTAATAAATTTATTTTTTTTCATATTTTATATTCATTAATTTTAATATTAGGTTTTAACCAAATAGGTACCATAATATTTAAGATAAAGCCTATAAAAAATATTTTAAGTCAAATCAGTGAAACTAAATACCTAAGAATTTTTATTTCTGTAAACTTTATCTTACTGATTTTTTATCCACTTATACTTTTTAGTAATAACATTAATTTTATACCTTATATGAGTATAGGAATATTTTTATTTGGTATATTTAATATTTTTAAATTTTTTAAAAAAAAATCAATATTTAAAAAAGTAGATTTAGTAAAAAGAAAAAGAAGATGGGACGAAATTATTGTTATAATAATACTTTTATTATTTTGTTTACTCTCATTAGCACCAAATACTCATGGAGACTCTTTAGGATATCATTTTGTTGTTGCTCAACAACTTTTATTAACTGGTAAATATATAGCAGATATAACTCATTTTCATTCTTTATTATCAGGATCAGGAGAAATTTTAATTGCTATTGGTTTATACTTTGGATCAGAACAATTTGGAAGTTTAGTACAATTTTCAGGGTTAATATGTATTTTTGGTATCTTTAAAAAAATTAAAAGTAATAATAATTATTATTATTTTTTATTAGCCTTAACATCTCCAGTTATTTTATTTTTATCTTCCACAGCAAAACCCCAGTTGTTTCACCTATGCTCAACAGCTGTTATTTTTTCTTTATATTTTTTTGAAAATAAAAAATCTTTTACTTTTACTGAAAAAAATTGGAAAATAATTATTTCCATCTTAGTATTAATTGTATCTGTAAGTGCAAAATTTAATTTTTTACTTAGTTCATTTTTAATTGGTATAATTATTTTATATAATTCAATTAAAGATAAAAACTTTTTATATTTTATTTTAACTTTAATTATTGCTTTTTTTATATTTTATTTTCCAATTATAATGTGGAAGATAAACCATTTTGGTGGAAATATTTTTCAATACTTATATTCACCTGTACCTTTAAACATCATTGGGCTGGAAGAATTTAAACAATATCTAGTTCGTTATGGAAGAGGAAATAACTTTATTGAAATTCTTTTTACCACTAAACTTAATCAATTTACAAATTCTGTTGGGATAGCATTTATGTATTTGTTAATTATCAATTATAAAAATATTAAAGCTCTAATAACTATTGTAATCACTTTAATATATATTCTTTTACATTATTATTATGGACAGCTGATGGGAAGATCGTTCCTTGAGCCATTATTTTGGGTACTTTTAATTTGTGCAAGATATGGTGTCGTTTATAAATCAAAAATTTTTGAGATTTTATGTAGGGCACAGGCTCTTTTTGTAGTTGCAGGAATAATTTTTGGAATTTATTCTCTTTTTCCAGGTAGCTTGACTACTTCTTTAAAAGAGAGAGTACTTAGCCAAAATGCTAACGGATATTCATTATTTAAATGGGCCAATGCTAAATTAAATGAAGATGATGTAGTTTTTTCCATGCATAGATCTATATCTCTTGGTAAATCCAAATTCATTGCAATGGACTTTATTCCATTTGTAGATTTTAAAGATAGTAGAAGCAATATATTCGTCAAAGCGATTTATGAAAAAAACCCAAAATACTTACTTACATATGGATATGTGAAAGGTAAACCAATGTTGAATGAATTTAAAAATTGTGTTGGTGAGTTGATACATTATAAAAAAGACGTAGGAAGATATGAGGCAAGAAATCCTTTCAATAGGGGCAGAAAGTATGATGGATATATATTTGAAATTACTACAAATAATATACCCTCATGTATAATAAAGTAATACTACATGTTAATTTTTTTATTTATAATAGCTGTTAATATTTTAATTTATTTTTTTAATAGTGATATCGCCCGAGGCCTAAATTTATTTGATAATCCGGATAAATTTAGAAAATTGCATAAAACTAAGGTCCCCTTGACTGGTGGTATTATAATAATATTAAATAGTTGTTCAGCTTTAATAATTACATTAATTGATCAGTTATATTTTGATAAATTAATTATTTTTAAAAATAATATAGATTTAATTATTTTATTAGTTTCAATTTTAACGTTTTTTTTTATTGGTTTTTTTGATGATAAGTATAGCGTTTCAGCAAATAAAAGATTTTTATTTATTTTAATAATATTGTTTCCAATAATTTATTTTTCTGAGAGCATGATGATTAACAAAATTTATTTTTCTTTTACTGATTATAGTTTAACTTTACCCAATTTTATTTCAATTTTTTGGACAGTATTATGTTTTTTACTTTTTATAAATGCGGTTAACATGTTTGATGGCATCAACTATCAAGTTGGCCTTTATTCAATTTCTCTAAGCTTGTTTTTCTTAATTAACAACTATTTTGAAGTATTTTTTACTTTTATTTTAATTGGATTGATAACTTTTTTATTTCTCAATCATAAATATAAATCATTTCTTGGTGATAGTGGGTCTTATTTATTAGCTTTCATTTTTGGGTATTTTTTTATTAAAATGTATAATCAATCAACAACTTTAAAAGTTGACCAAATCGTTTTATTTATGATTATACCGGGGATAGATCTTATTCGATTATTTATTACAAGAATAATTAAAGGCCAAAATCCCTTCACGCCTGACAGAAACCACTTGCATCATATTATATCTGCTAAATTTAGTTTAATTAAAACAAATTTGATTATTCAAACCTTAATAATTACACCTTCAATATTAGGTTTCTATTTTGGGTTTACTTATATTTTCTTGTTAATCCAAATAACTGTATATTTCTATTTTGTTCTTTTTTTTAAGTAAACGTTATTTTTTTTTTATAATAACGGTATAATATTGAAAATTATTGATAAAAAATTTTTGAAATTTTTCTTCTATCATAAATAAAATTTTAAACATAAGTTTACCAATAACATTGTCTGGAAATATAATTTTTTGATGATCTGATGAAAAAGATCTCCAAGGTTTTAACTTTACATCAGTTATCTTCTCAAATTGAGACCACCATTTTATTGGGTGACAAAAAAAATATAAATTTGTTTTATTTTTCTTTATTCTTTTTTTGAATATTCCTTTTTTTATTTTATGGATCAAAGTATTTGGATTACTATAAACTATGATTATTGGAGCACCTTTTTTTGATATATTGATTAATTTTTTAACAGCTTTGGCCTGTAATTTTTTATCAATATGATAAATTGTATGTAAACTTAAAATACAATCAAAATAATTTTTTTTAAGTTTTATTTTAAAAAAATCATTACAATAATATTTACCTTTATTCCCAAGTTTTAATTTTGCATTTTTAATTGCCAATTTTGAAAAATCTACACAATGTCTTAATTTAAAATTTTTTGAATATTCTAAGTATTCTGGGTATTGAATAGGTCCAGAAGCAAAATCTAAAATATGCATACCTTTCTTTGGTATATACTCTTGTAATCTTTTTCGACATTTTGAAACATATTCTTTAGCATTTGATCTTAAATCTTCAAATAAAGTTGCATCTAGTGTATTTTTATTTTTTTTTTTCCAACCACTATTATTGTAAAATTTATTAACATATTTAATTTTCTTATCTATCATGTTATTTAATTAACATATGAAGCACGTGTTACATGTAACCGAGGAATTATCAAAGAAAAATTATAGTATTTCATCATTAATTTTTTTTCTTTCAGAATTTATTGAAAACAAGATTGATGCAAAACATACTATACTCACTACTAATTTACAAAGAGAAATTTTCAAGGAACATAGCAATGTAAAAGTTTTAGATTTAAAAATATTAAAAAATTTTTTCGATGTTAATCAAATTATTTCTTTAAACATTAAAAATACAGATGTTGTACACGTTCACGGTTTATGGAGGTGGATTAATTTTTTGTCAATTTTCTATTGTATAATAAATGGAAAAAATTTTTATATCCATCCACATGGGATGTTATTAAATGCAGCCCTTAAAAATAAAGGCTATATAAACTATATTTTTAAGTATTTTGGAATTTTTTTTTATAAATTAGTTTTAGGATTCAAAGCTCAATTTATTTCAATTACTGATAAAGAGACACGGTCTATCAAAAATCATTTTAATATATCTAAAATAAAATTTATACCCAATCCTATACCTTTTAATTTAAGTAAAAATGTAGCCGATGACATAAAAAAAACATTTGTTTTTTTTGGGAGAATACATCCTATTAAAAATTTAGAGCTAATGATTGAATCATTTAAAGAGTCTAAACTAGATGAGACATGGCAACTTCACATTTACGGTATAGATGATGATGAAAAATATCTTTTGAAATTAAAAAAGATGATCAAAGATCATAAAAATATTGAAATAAGAAAACCTATTTTTGGAAATGAAAAGCAAAAGGTTTTAAATACATCCTGGGCTAATATTTTACTATCAAAAAGTGAAGTTTTAAGTTTATCTGTATTAGAGTCGGCTAGTATGGAGTTGCCAAGTGTTGTCAGTGAAGAAATACAGATAGATCAGTTTAC
>MDTD01132674.1_pt1 | contig 22893 bp, 26 predicted proteins | sample 811221 | NCBI WGS metagenome assembly MDTD01 (sample SAMN05326646, study PRJNA326480) | marine metagenome | isolation source: seawater | place: Pacific Ocean: South West | collected 2011 | reverse complement strand
GTGCGGCCGCCTCTCGGCGGCGCACAACCGCCCGAAGTGGTGCCGCCGATCCAGGAACCGCCTGACCCGGATGTGCTGGATGTGGTGCCCGGGGTGGGGATCCCGGCGGCCGGGGCGCCGGTGAACATGCCACTGATCGTTCCGGCGCCCGTCGCCGTGGGACCCGGGCCGGTGGCGGGACCGGCGGCCGGCGGCGCAGCCGCCGGCGGTGGGGTCGCGGGGTTGCCCGCGGCGCCGCGGCAGGCGACCGCTGCGCCGCCCCGCGCTCGGCAACCTCTGCCTGCCTCGGCGGGCAGCAACGTCACGATGCCGGCGACGTCCTACCGGGTGGGATATGCGGAGTACCTGCGCACCGCCGGTGTTTCGCAGATCGCGGCGCTGGCACTACCGGGTCTGGCGGGCCTTCTCGTACTCACCGGGGCGGGGGGATTAGTAGGGTACCGGCAGGCCAAGGCGGGGCATGTGGTGCGGCCCAGTGGGGTCGCACGGTTCATGAACCAGCCGGGGAGCTGAACGGAGCAGGGCCGACGAGGGAGAGGGGAACGCATGCCAGCGAGTCGTGTGGTGACCCGCGCGGTCAATGATGTGCTCGCACTGGCGCCGCGCCATGGTGAGGTCTCGCTGACGCGACTCGTGGAGGCCGTCAGCGACAGTCGCGGCCGCACAATCGACATCGCACACGCCGATCTGCCGCCCGGCGTCTGTGGTCAGTGGCGCCAGTACAGCGATCACGACGTCTTCCTGATCCAGCGCGGGCTACCCGCCTGGGACCGCACCCTCGCCCACGAACTCGGGCATCTGGTGCTCGGGCACGAGGGGATCTCGATCACCCAGGCGGCTCAGGAGAGCACCGAGCTTGCGACGTCTGACCTGATCGGTTACATGCTCAATCAGCGCACCGGCTGTATGGGGCCCAGCGGCGAGGACGCCGAGCAGGAGGCCGAGGATTTCGCCGCGCTGCTGATCTATCGGCTGGGCCGACTGCCGTCCGACCGGTCCTCGATCGTCCAGGTGCGCCTCGGAGAGGCGTTTGGTTGATCATCTGGGTGATCGCCGGCCTGCTCGGACTGGCCACCGGCCTGCGTATCGGCTGGGCGCTGGTCAACAAGCAGTCGCTGGTGAGTACGGCGATGATCGTGGCGTTGGGCAGCCTCGGCGCCGTCGCGGCCCTGAACTGGCCACCTCTGACTCTGTTGATCGACACCGTGCTGCGTTGGCCCAACATCTCCGTCGGCCTGAGTCAGGTCGCGTTGATCGGCTGCGCGGCCGGTAGCTGCGTGATGATCACGTCGGTGTCGTCTGTTCGCAGTGCGGCCGCCATCCGCAAGATCGCGCTCGCCCAATACGGCGTGGCCGCGGTCATCGCCGTGGTCAGTTTGGCGGTGTTCTTCGCCGCGGGCCGCCAGCCCGAGATGGCCCCGCAGGAATACCTGCGACGAAACCTCGGCTCGGACGGCACCGCCCTGCCGTGGTTGTTGCCGCTGCTGTATGTCCTGCTCGCCCTGAGCCTGGTGGTGTGGGCCGGTCTACGGCATTCCAACCGCACCCGGCGCGGTCGCGCCCTGTTCGTCTTCACCGTCGGAATCGTGCTGATCGCGCTGGCTCTGGCGTTCTTCGTGCTGCGTGCGGTCGGCACCACCGGCCTGGTCGGTGTCGGCGCCGCGGCCACCCTGCTGGGTTGCGCCATGCTGGTGGTCGCCGCGGGCTCGCTGTTGCCCAGCCTGGAGGACTGGTTCGGGGCTCGCCGGGAGTTGCGCGTCATCGGGCCGTTGCTCGACGAACTGGGCCGCCGCCATCCCGACGTCGGTATCGGGGTACGGCCCCGCGGTCCGCTGGTGTTCCGCGTCGCCGAGCGGATGTCGCTGATCTCTGACGCCCTGTTCCTGGAGGCCACGGCCGCGCGCAGCGCGTTGCGACGGGTCGACAGCGTCGGCTCGGCGGCCGACCCCGATGAACCTCGCGACGACAGCGCAGTTTCCGACGACTCCGAGGATTCACCGCAGGTGCCGCCGGGTGAGCAGGCCGCGGCGATCGCTTCCTGGATCTGCGCGGGTCGTGACGGCGAGACGGACGCCGGGCGTGCGGCGTTCCCGGGGCTCGCGTGGTTACGCCAGCCGCCTTCGTACTCCGACCGGGAGTGGATTCTCGAGATCGCCGACCAGTACCGGCAGTGCGCCCGCGGAGAAGGAGGTTCCGACCGGCAGTCGGCACCGCAGTGAGCCGCGGTTCGCCGATACCTCCCCCGGCACCGCCGACAGGCTAATCGGTGAGGTTCTCCCGGCGGCGCAGTTCGTCCACCTTTTGCACGATGTCCTGCTTGGCTTCGGCGGACAACCCGACCGTGCGGGCCGCGATTCGGCGAACGCCTTCGTCCCGCATCCCGGCGAGCAGCGTGAGCTCCTTGTCGAGCTTCTCGTAGTACTCGTCGTCAGTGAAGTAGGCGGGCTTGATCCGGAAGAAGTTGGCAAGCGCGGTCATCGTCGTCGCAGACGGGTTGGTTCGGTTGCCGGAACGCAGCTGCGAGAGGTAGGGCGCGGACATCGTGACGCCCTCGGCCTTGAGCGCTGCGATCACCTCGGCAGAGGTGTGCGGGCCACGTCCGGGCGGGTAGACGGTGTCGAACAGTCGATTGAGGCGAGCGGCGAACGTGTTGCTCATGGGTGTGACCTCCACAGAAAGACGAGCGGTACATCGGGGCGGCGTATTTGCTGATCATCGTAGCGACAGTTGTCTGCACAACCAAGTGCAAACCAGGTAAAAGATCACCGGACTCGCACCGCGACCCCGTTCCGACCTCCCCGAGCGGTGCCGCCGCGTGCACTTCGCACCGCGTGGCTGCAGTGCTGTCAAGCAAATACTAACGGGAGCGTAGCTATTAGTCGCCCGCCAATTTCACACTCGTCCTCGACGTGCACCCCGCTGTTTCCGCCGGCAACGGTCACGGACCGGAGTCATACGAAGCGTAAAGTTTGCTGGTCAGTTGTTGTACATCGGCTGATCGGGTGCCCGGCGCCGCAGCTTCACGCCATGTCGCAGGCGTAACTGTAGGCGCGCGGAGACGTCGCGCAGGTGCGGAAACTGTCAGTAGCCAGTGGCATCGCGGGCGGCGGCGGAGTCGGCGTCCACCGAGGCAGACTCCGGCGCCGACTGTGGGGCGGTCCGTCGGCGCCGGATCCACGTGGTCACGGCCACCAGCGCGGCGATACCACCGGTGGCGGCGGCCACGGCGGTCGCCAACCCTGGGAGGCCCAGCACGCCGTTGACGAACATGAACAGCCCGAAAATCAGGAACAGCACGCTGGCCAGGTAATGCAGAAACCGCTCCGGGAGCCGTTTGTGCATCATCCGTCCGACCACGATGGCGACCCCGTCGGCGGCCACCATCCCGATCGTGGCGCCGACCCAGACGCCGGCCCAGTTGTGGTCGCTGGCCAGCGCGACCGTCGCCAGCATCGTCTTGTCCCCGAGTTCGGCCAGGACGAACGAGGACACGATGGCGAACACCACGAACCGGGGTTCGGCGACCCGGGGCTCCTCGTCGTCCTCATCGCGGCGGGCATCGCGCCAGGTCCAGATCGCGAACATCAGGAAGGCCAGTGACGCGGCGACCGCGATCGGGCGCTGAGGCAGGGTCATGCCCAGAAAGTGGCCGATGGCCACCGACAGGCCGTGCACGAGAACCGCGGCGATGCCGACTCCGGAGAGCACCACCCACCACCGGTGACGCAGCGAGTACGTCATGGTGATCAGCTGGGATTTGTCACCGAGCTCGGCGACGAACACGACGGCCAAACTGACCAGGACTGCAGTGAACACGGACGAAACCTTCCGACGCGTCGCCCACCGGATGCGTTGAGCACCGGCGGATCACGGTCGAAGGTCTCGCCCACCACGCGCTCGAGGTGGTTCGCCGGCCGGGCTCACGCCAGTATGTCGACTCGACGATTGGGGGCTACTCCCCTTCGCTGATGACACCGACCCTAGCCGCGGATGCTTGAGACCGCCACTCCTGAAGGCGATTTCGACGAGCCGAAATGTCACTTCGGGTAGCCGGAAGTTGCTGATGAGAACACCCTCAGGCGGCGAGCAGCATCGCGAGAATGGCGGTGTCGGGGTGGCTGATGGGGTCGACGCCGACGCGGCTGACCATCGATGTGACCGTGCCGTCCGACTCGGCCTCCACCCACGCCGCACGGTGCTCCAGACCCAGATGAGGTAATCCGGGCAGCAGCACACATCCCGACGCGGCGCCGTTGCACTCCGGCAGTGAGGGTGTCGTCTCGGAAGGTGGATGCAGCATCATCAACGCCGGTGGCTGGCGCTGGGCGAAATGGCCCGGGCCGACCGCGGCATCGCCGACCACGGTGCCCTCGGCGAGAACGAGCCCGACGGTGCCGGGTTCGGGTTCCTCGGGGAGTTCCTCTCGCACCCCGAAAATCGTTGTGGTGGAGAGCAATCCGGGTAGCGAGGCAACCCGCACCGCGGCCATCAGGAGCTGCGCCCACTCCTTGGTCGAGTCCGGCCACCTCCCGGACACCACGAAACCCTTGAGAGACCCGCGCGAATGGAACGGGGCGATCTCGATCGCCCGTCCGGACCCGAAATCCATTTCGCCTCCCGGCATCGCAGAGCTGTGGCCCGACACGCCTGTGGGTCGATGAGCTCAGAATGCGGTAGGTCCTGGCTGGCACGCAAGAGGACACGACTGCTAACGCCGACCAAAGCGGGCGCAAACAGGCCGGAAACAACGAACCCGGCCCCGTCCGAAGACTGGGCCGGGTTCCTGATGCCCGGGGGACGGATCCGCGGTCAGGCGGGCGGGTAGACGCCCATTCCCTTGGCCTTCTCCGTCTGCCAGAAGATGTCGGCGATCTCGTCGATGGTGGCGAGCAGCTTCTCGGCGACAGCCACGTCCAGCGACTTCTTGACGTCGCCCGCGCCGTGCACGCCGTCCCAGAACAGCTGGTGCAGGTTCGGGAACTGCTCGAAGTGATCCTTGGTGAAGAAGTCGGCCCACAACACCATCAGGTGATGCTTGACCTCTTCGGCGCGCTGCTCCTTGATGAGGATGGCGCGCGTCTTGAAGTGCTCGTCATCCGAGTCGTGGTACTTCTGCAGCGTTTTGAGGCACGACAGCGCCTCGATCTTGGCCTGCGCGGGGTCATAGACGCCGCAGTACAGATCGCAGTGGGCATGGGCGGGTTCTGAGTTGGCGAAAAGTCGATGCAGCATGGTCCTAACTTACCCTTACGGCATGCGGCGAAACCATGGGTGGGGTCCGAGGCGATCCGGCTGGCCGCTGCGTCGTTTCGTCGTCGCCGAGGACTCGATGCGTCCGGCGCTGCACCCCGGCGACGGATTGTTGGCGGTGCGTCTCGGCGCTCCGAAGGTGGGACAGCTGCGGTTGTTCCGCGACCCTCGACGGTCCACCCGCTGGCTGGTCAAACGGGTCTCGGCGGTCTACGGCAACGGCCGCAGAGCACTCTTCGAGTTCCGGTCCGACAATCCCGACGCGCGCGGTGCGGTCGACTCACACGAACTGGGCTGGGTGTCCGCGGCGGGGTCCTACGTGGTGATCTGGACGGCGCGTGCACCGGGGGAGCGACGGCACTGACGGAGGAGCGTCAGTACAGGACGATCAGCGCGAGGACGCCGAGCAGAATCAGCGCGATGATGCCCGCGCGCAGGAAGGCCATCAGCTGACTGCGGGTGTAGACGCGCGACGCCGATTGCCATTCGGATGGCCGGAACGCGGGGCCGGAGCCCGTCGACGACGCCATCAGAGGTCCTTCACCTGCACGCTGTAATACCTCCCCCAGTGAGATCTGTCACATGCCACTCGTGTGACGCCGATCATAACCCCAGCTGTTCGCTGCTGAGAAATCGGGCACAGACTGCTGAGCGCCAGCGTAGCGAATAGTTAGCGCAGCGAGCGATTTCGCTCGCATTCGCCCAGCCCTGTTGATCACACCCGCGTCGCGGGCCGGACTTGTCCACAGAAAACCCTCGCCACCGCCCCGACTGGGCGGCTCACGGCGGGTGAGGCCGGTAGCCCGGCCTGTGGATGAACCTGTGGAAACTGTGGATAGCGTCCACATTGCTGCCCCCGGTCGACGCGCCGATGAGGTCCGTCGTCCGGGCCATTCGACCCGTGTCAGCATGAGAGGTATGGACGACGCAACGGTGCCCCAGGCAGCTATCGGCGATGTGCCCACGACGTTCGACGACACCGTGGTGCTCCTCGATGTGCGAGAAGACGACGAGTGGCAGCGTGGGCACGCGCCCGGCGCGCAGCACATCCCGATGGGCGAGGTGCCGGCCCGCATGGCCGAGATCGACACCGAAGCCCAGTTGTTCGTGGTGTGCCACGCGGGCGGCCGGTCGCAGCGCGTCGCCCAATACCTGGCCCGGAACGGATTCGAACCGGTCAACGTCTCCGGCGGCATGCTCAGCTGGGTCGAGGCTGGACGTCCGGTGGTCACCGACGACGGGAACGCCGGGAGTGTGTGACGCGCGCTCCGTCGCAGGATCCGTTCGTTGGCCCACCGACGTTTCTGACGCCCGGCCGGGCCGCCACTAGGCTGGTCCGGTGATCCAGGTCTGCTCCCAGTGCGGGACGCGGTGGAACGTCCGTGACAAGCAGCGGGTGTGGTGTCCCCGCTGCCACGGCACGTTGCTTGCGCCGTCGGGTGCCGCACCCCAGTCGCAGTGGGGCCCGCCCGCGCAGGCCGGGTCGCCGCAGCCGGGCCCGCGCCGCACCGGCCCGCCACTTCCCGCCGGCTACCGATGGGTGGCGGTACGTCCCGGCGCTCCGCCGCCGCCCCGCAGTCGCCGCCGCGACCTGGGCCCGACCCCGCGGTATCTGAGCATTCCGCGATGGGGCCTGGTCGAGTATTTCGACACCCCCGAAGAGAAGCAGGTGGCGCGCTCGGGTCCCTCTGGGACCGCGGTGCGCAAGGTCTTGCTCGCGACCGTTGCGGTGCTGGGCGCTGCGGCATTCGTGCACCTGGTGCGCTACGTGCTGCTCATCATCAACCGCAGTGTCCTGTTGAATCCCTGGGTCGCCGGGGCGGCGACGTGGGGCGGGGTCGCGGTGAGTGTCCTGGCCGCCTTCCTGGTCGTGGCAAGCGCGGTGGTGTTGACCAATTGGCTCATCGCCCGGCGGGCCGCCGCCTACGCGCACCGCGGTCAGCAGGACCCACGACCGACGTGGGCGCTGCGGGCCGGCTGTCTGATCCCGGTGCTCAACCTGGCCTGGGCGCCGACCTTCGTCATCGAGCTGGCCGACGCGGAAGCCAGACAGCGGTGGCTTCGCCGGCCGATCGTGGTGTGGTGGCTGGTCTGGGTGGTTGCCACGGGAGTCTCGGCCTTCTCGACGGCGACCGCGTTCACCACCGACGCCCAGGGAATCGCCGACAACACGATGGCGACCATCGTCGCCTACCTGTTCGGCATGGCCGCGGTGCTGCTGGCGTTGCAGGTCTTCCTCGGTTTCGAACGCCAGCCGGTGGAGAAACCCGCCCACCGGTGGGTCATGGTGGCCGCCGAACCGCCGAACCCGAAAGACTCCCGTTCCGCGCGTGCGGTTGAGCCCGAAGGGCAAGACCCGGCAGCATAGCGGTATGAGCCCGGGCCCGACGGTCGGCAACCATCCGTTCGTGGTGGCGCACCGCGGCGCGTCAGCGGACCGCCCCGAACACACGCGTGCGGCGTACGAGCGCGCCCTGGCCGAAGGGGCCGACGGTGTCGAGTGTGATGTCCGGCTGACCAGGGACGGGCACCTGGTATGCGTCCACGACCGTCGCCTGGACCGGACCTCGACCGGTAGCGGGCTGGTCAGCGAGATGACGTTGGCCGAACTGCGGAATCTGGAGTACGGGTCGTGGCACCCGAGTTGGCGTGCGGACGGCAGCCACGGGGACACCGGGCTGCTCACCCTCGACGACCTGGTTTCGTTGGTGCTCGACTGGAACCGCCCCGTGAAGATGTTCATCGAGACCAAGCACCCCGTCCGCTACGGCGCGCTGGTGGAGAGCAAGGTGCTGGCCCTGCTGCACCGCTACGGCATCGCCTCACCCGCCTCGGCGGATCTGTCACGCGCGGTGGTCATGTCATTTTCTGCCGCGGCGGTGTGGCGGATCCGCCGGGCGGCGCCGCTACTGCCGACCGTGCTGCTCGGGGACACCTCCCGCTACCTGGGGGGCAGCGCAGCGACGACGGTCGGAGCCACCGCCGTCGGACCGTCGATCGCGACGCTGCGTGAGCATCCCGAACTGGTCGATCGCGCCGCAGCGCAGGGGCGCGCGTTGTACTGCTGGACCGTCGACCATTACGAGGACGTGCAGTACTGCCGGGATCTCGGGGTGGCGTGGGTGGCCACGAACCACCCGGGCCGCACCAAAAGCTGGTTGCAGAACGGGTTGACCGGGGCGGGCCGCGACTAGAGCGCGCCGCCGGCTGCTCTCGGTGCGGTGGGATCTGCGGCCGGTGCCGACACCTCGCGCGCCACGAAGTCCTCGAGGTGGAACAGATCGGTACCGGCCCGTTCGGCGATCCGCAGCAGGGTCGTCATCAGCGCGACCTCTTCGACCTGTTCCTTGAGGAACCACTGCATGAACTGTTCGCCGAGGTAATCGCCCTCGTCGCGGGCGGTGGCCGCGAGGCGGCTGATCTGGTCGGTGACCGCGCGTTCGAGCGTGAGCGCCAACGCGAGCGCCTCCCGCGGCGCGGCGAAGGTGTTCTGAACCGGCTCGAGGGCGGGGATCTCAGCCGGCAGATCGCGGTCGAGCAGGTACTGCACCAGCATCATCGCGTGATTGCGTTCCTCGACCGACTGGCGATAGAAGAGTGCCGCCAACCGGGGCAGGTCCTCGGCGTTGAAGTAGACAGCGATGGCGAGGTACTGATTGGACGCGCCGAGTTCGCTGCCGATCTGGTCCTGTACAAGCTGGTGAAACTTTGAGTCCAGTGTGCGGTCGACTGCGAGGTTCGTCATGCGTTGCAGAATATCCCTGCTCAGCAACTATTTTTGACTGAGGTGGGCCTAATGCAGGCGAGCGTTTCCTAAGTAAGGGTCGCCACTGTGACGGTGCGCACAACCCGACAAAGAGTTTGCTGAACTCAGGGTGTGCCCGATTCGAGGAGGTCGCCGGGCACCGGGGAGTCCGAGGCGAGGGCGCCGAACAGTCGCTGCGCGGCGTCGCTGTCCCACACCACGATCGATCCCGAGCCGTTCTCGGTGAACTCGCCGATCGGCACCGTAACCGTCGTCGGGTCACCCTGCAGGGCCCAGGCCAGGCGGGCCAGATCCCAGACGTGGTCGCCGTCGCCGACACTGAGCGTGGCTCCGGCAGCGCTGGCCAGCGGGTACCAGCGCAGCGGGTTGAGCAACACCGCGGGGCTGGCCGCCCGGTGGATCAGTGCGGCCATGAACAGGCGTTGATGCACCATGCGGTCGAGGTCGGCGCGGGGCGTGGCGCGGCTGCGGACGAACCCCAGGGCCTGTTGTCCGTCCAGCTGCTGGCAGCCGGCGGGGAGGTCGATTCCGGCCAGCGGGTCGGTGATCGGATCACTCAGGCACATCTCGACGCCCCCCACCGCGTCGACCAGTCCGGCGAACCCCCCGAAGCCGACCTCGGCGTAATGGTCGATGCGCAGGCCGGTGGCCTGCTCCACGGTCTGCGCCAACAGTTGAGGCCCGCCGACGGCGAATGCGGCGTTGATCTTGTCGCTGCCGTAGCCCGGGATCTCCACATAGGAGTCACGGGGAATCGACACCATGGTCGCCGTGGACTCGGAGAACAGGGCCGGCAGGTGCACCACGAGGATGGTGTCGGTGCGCCCTTCGCCGACCTCGCCGCCGGTGGCCAACTGGGCCTGTTGCTCGGGAGTCAGTCCGATGCGGCTGTCGGAGCCGACGATCAGCCAGGTGGTGCCGGCGCCCTGGGCGGGTCGGCCGGGGTAGTCGGTGAGCGCGGTCACGCGCGTCATCGTGGAATCCACCCAGAATGCCGCGCCGACCAGCGCGACGCCCGCCAGCAGCACGCAGACCAGCGCCACCCGAAGGACGCGGCGCAGGCGTCCGGGCTTGCGACGTTTACGCGGTGGCGGCGCGGGTCGCTGCGGGGGTGCCGGTGGTGGGGGAGCAGGCGGCGCAGCGCGCGGGGGTCTCGGAGGAGGGGGCGCTGGGCGGCGCGGCGGCGCGGGTCGCCGGGCGGGTCCCGGGGGTGGCGGTGGCGGCCGGTGGTGCTGCGGCGGGGGCGGTGGCCGATACAGCGGCGGGGGCGCAGGCGAAGGCGGCTGTTGACGAGGGTCCCGACGGATCGCCGGTGGGGGCTCCCGACGGTCGGGGAAGCCTGCCGGGGGTCGGCGAAACCCCGGGTACGGCGGCCGCTCGTCGGTCACAGCAAGAATGTACGCGCCGCCGGGGGCTACTGAAGCCAGCCCAGCCGGCCTGCCAACAGGGAGTATCCGACGAACGCGACCGCGTCGATCAGCGTGTGGGCGATGATCAGCGGCCACAGGCGCCCGGTGCGCTGCCAGACGTAGCCGAACACCAGTCCCATCGCGACGTTGCCCAGCCCGGCGCCGAACCCTTGATAGAGGTGGTAGATGCCGCGCAGCAGGCTCGAGATCAGCAGGGCGAGCCAGGGATTGACGCGGAGCTGGCGCAGCCGCGTGAGCAGGAACCCGACGACGACGATCTCCTCGGCCCAGCCGTTGCCGAACGACAGCAGCAGCAACACCGCGACCCGCCACCAGGTGTCGTTGAGTTCGGCCGGTTCGACAGAAGCGTTGACACCGAGGATGCGCGCGATCTGGTAGAGCGCCAGCCCCGGCACTCCGATCAGGGCGGCCAACCCGAGCCCACCCAGCACGTCGCCGCGCCACCGGATCCGGCCCAGGCCGATGCGGGCGGGCCCGTCGCCGCCACGCCACAGCAGGTAGACGGCAAGCGCGCCCCAGGCCAGTAACTGAAACACACTGGCGAGATTGAGGCCGAGGTCGATGAGGTCGAACGGCGAGCGACGTGGGTTGAGCGCCACGATCTGGCCCGACAGCCCCAACAGGACACTCTCGATGAGGCTCAGCAGCGACGTGTAGGCGCTGAGCGCAAAGGTGACCGCCAGAACGACGGCGATCTCGATGCGCAGCGCACGTCGCTGCGCCTCGGTCAGCTCGTCGTTCGGGCCGGTCACCGCAGCCACGGTAGCCGCCCCCGCGAGGGCCGTGGTGTCCGGCAGCGCTCAGGCGCCGCGGGCTCGCAGCCCGTTGAGAAACGGACAGCCCATCAGCACGCGGATCGCCTGGCTGAGTGCGGTCACGTCGTCGACCGGTCGGGTGAACGGCAGACGGACGTCGTGGTCACCGTCGGCGGATTCGATGCGCAACCGGACGCCGTAGCGGTCCAGGCCCAGCGGCCGGACCCGCCCGCGGCGCAATGCGCTGGGCAGGCGGGCGGCCAGGCGGTCCACCACGTCGTGGTGTGCAGCCTCGAGATGCTGCAGCCAGCAGGACTCCATCGCGCAGAACGGATCCGGCCGAGCCGTCAGCAGGGCCGCCGGCGGGACGGACTCGGCGCCGGTGGCATCGGCCACCACCACGGATTCGATCTGCAGCCGCAGAATCACGAGCCGGACGTCGCGTTCGGACCCGGCTCCGACGCCGGAATCGTCCGAATTGACCTGCAGAAGAGCGGGGTTCGGGTCGGCGCTGGCGACACGGTCCAGCAGTGCGGGCAGCTCACCGGCCGGCACCTGTCGGAGCCGACCCCGGATCCACACCAGCGCACGCACCGGTTCACGCAGCGCAAGTGGCGCGTAGTCGGTCATCTCGAGCACGGCCGGTGCACCGGCGGCACCCGCGCAGGCGATGGCGGAGAGGACGGTTCCGGGCGCGCCGTCGTCCGGGGCCGCGACCACGAAGGAGCCGTCGTCGAGCAGGTGGTGCACCGGTGTGGGGGTGGGGTCGCCCCCGGCCACCGCGAGCATCGCCCCGTCGGCGCGGACACAGGCGCTGCGGATCCGCTCCGCTGTGGTGGGCGCCGAAGTCGGTGCGGAAGCAGCCATCGCGACACCTTTCTGTTGGTAAGGTGAGGCTAACTTAACTCGATGGGTACCGACGGCGCAAGGTTTCCCCGCAGCGGAACGGCATTACCACGGCAACCGGATACGCTGGTGCGGTGCCCGGCATCGCTTATCTCGGCCCCGAAGGAACGTTCACCGAGGTGGCGCTCCGCGCCATCGAGGCGCAGGGCCTGATCCCTCCCGCCGAGACGCTCGATACCGCGCCGCTGACCCCGATCCCCACCGAGAGCACCGTCGCCGCGCTGTCCGCGGTGCGCGCCGGAGAAGCCGACTACGCCGTCGTGCCGATCGAGAACTCGATCGACGGATCGGTGTCCCCGACGCTGGACAGCCTCGCCGCTGATGCGCCCCTGCAGATCTTCGCGGAGCTGACACTCGAGGTGTGCTTCACCATCGCGGTGCGGCCCGCGACCGCAGCGAGCGACGTGCAGACCGTGGCCGCATTCCCGGTGGCCGCCGCCCAGGTCAAACACTGGCTGGCGGCCCACCTGCCGAAAACCGAACTCGTACCGGCCAATTCGAACGCCGCGGCCGCCAAGGACGTCGCAGCCGGCCAGGCCGATGCCGCCGTCACGACCGCGCTGGCGGCCCAGCGATACGGGCTGCAGGTCCTGGCGGGCGACGTGGTCGACGAGGCCAACGCGCGCACCCGGTTCGTGCTCGTGGGTGCGCCCGGCCGGCCCCCGAAGCGCACCGGGGCCGACCGCACCTCAGTCGTGCTGCGGCTCGACAACGCGCCCGGGGCTCTGGTCGCGGCGATGACCGAACTGGCCATCCGCGACATCGACCTGACCCGCATCGAGTCCCGACCCACCCGAACTGAACTCGGCACCTACATGTTCTTCCTGGATTTCGTCGGACACATCGACGACGACTCGGTCGCCGAAGCGCTGCGTGCCCTGCACCGGCGCTGCGCCGACGTCCGCTACCTGGGCTCCTGGCCCACCGGAGAGGTCGCCGGGGCGGCACCGCCTCCGATGGACGAGGCGGCAGCATGGCTGGACGGGTTGCGCGAGGGACATCCGTGAGCGGCCGGCTGGTGCTGGTCCGGCACGGCCAGTCGCACAGCAATGTGGCGCGGCGTCTGGATACCCGGCCGCCGGGGGCCGAACTGACCGACCTCGGCCGCGAGCAAGCCCGCGGCTTCGCGGCCGCCCTGGCCGAACCGCCCGGACTGATCGTGCATTCGACGGCGACCCGCGCCGTACAGACCGCGACCGAGGTCCACGCCGCCGTGCCGGCCGCCGTCGACCGGTTGCACGAACTCGACGGAATCCACGAAGTCCAGGTCGGTGACCTGGAGAACCGCAGCGACGAGGCCGCCCACGACGAGTTCAACGGCACCTACCGGCGCTGGCACGGCGGCGAACTGAACCTGGCACTGCCCGGCGGGGAGAACGGACACCAGGTACTGGAACGCTATCTGCCGGTCCTCGACCGGCTTCGCCGGCAGTACCTCGACGACGACGGGTGGCACCGCGACATCGTCGTGGTCAGCCACGGCGCGGCGATCCGGCTGGTGGCGGCGGTGCTGGGCAGCGTGGACGGCGCCTTTGCGATCGACCACCACCTGGCCAACACCGAATCAGTGGTGCTGGCCCCGGTCGACGGACAGCGGTGGGAGTGCCTGCAGTGGGGCGCGGTGAGCCCGCCGTTTCACGCCGAGCCCAGCGCGGTCACGGTGCGCGACGGCGGTGCGTCGATGTCAGCCGACCCGATGGGCTGACGCCGCGACCACGACGTCGCACGTGCATCCCACCGAGTCACAGTCCAGGTGCAACGCATGAGCGACATCGGTGACAAAGCAGTCGGGTTCGGTGCACTCGTCACGGCGGTACGGATGGTGGATCAACGCACCGTGACAGTGCTCCAAGCCCGCCCGGCAGGCGCGGCACTGTTCGGTCATGATCCGTTCATAGCACCTGTCCCCGACAGAATCGGGTTGCCGCGCGCAGCCTTTCGCGTCACGCCCAGCCGAGTTCGTGCAGGCGCTCGTCGTCGATGCCGAAGTGGTGGGCGACCTCGTGGATCACCGTGACCGCGACCTCGTCGACCACCTGCTGCTCGCTGTCGCACACGTCCAGCAATGCCGCGCGGTAGATGCTGATGGTGTCGGGCAGCGCCCCGGCGTAGAACGAGTCCCGCTCGGTGAGCGCGACACCCTCGTAGAGCCCTAACAGTTCGGGCTCCTCGGCGTTGCGGTCGGCGACCAGGATCACCACGTTGTCGATCGCCGCGGCCAGCTGCTGCGGGATCAGGTCGAGTGCGTCACCGACCAGTTCCTCGAACCGTTGCGGGCTCATCCGCACGGCCACCGGACTACATCCCCGGCGGTGGCGGCGGCAGGGGTGCGGGCGCCGGCGGTGGCGGCGGCAGCGCCGGCGCGGGCGGCGCAGCAGGGTCGGCAGGCGGCGGCGCCTCCGCGGGCGGCGGCGCGACCTCGCCGGGCGGCGGCAGCGGCGGCGGAGGCGGACCGTTGAGGAACGTGTTGCCGCCCGGGGCCGGGGCGTCGGCCGGGGGAGCCTCGGTTTGCGAGGCCGGACCGCCGGTGGCCAGCTGCGGCAGATGCTGGGTCTGATCGCTCTGGCTGTCGCTGGACTGCGACCCCTGCGACGACTGAGACCCCTGCGACGACTGCGACCCCTGGGAGGACTGAGACGGGGAAACGTCGGGAATCGGGATGGGCGGCAGGTTGAGCCGCTCGGCCGGGATGTCCGGCGGCGGCACCGGCGGCTGACCGTTGATCAACAGCGGGCCCTTGGCGCTGTTGAGCAGCGTGGACCAGCCACCGTTGCCCAGCGTCGCGCCGATGCTGCAGGAGACCTGGCGGCTACCCGCCGACCAGCTCGGCAACGAGATGGTGCTGTACACCAGGGTCAGCGTGGTCTCGCGCAACTCGATCGGCGCCAGGTAGGCGTCGGTGATCTCGGTGCACGTGTCCTTGATGAACGTGTCCTGCTCCGGCTCGGGCGGCAGCGCATCGGGGAAACGCTCGGCGAGGTTCACCGCGCCGGTGACCTCCATCGCGTGCGGGGCCGCGCAGTCGACCGGGATGTCGGTCGGCTGATTGGTGGCCGGGTCGATGCCCAGGCAGGTTCCGGGGGGCCACACCTTGGACTGGTCGATCTCGGCGACCTTGCCGGTGAACGTCAGCTGCTGGTTGTTCGGACCGGGCAGCTGCAGGCCGCACAACATCCGGCGCTCCCCGGTGGTGCGCCAGGCCTTCTCCCCGGACCAGAGCATGCTGATGGTGAACCGGCTGTTGGGGTCGAAGCGGGGGCCGAGGTAACGCTTCACCGCCGCCGAGCACTGTTCCTGGCTGATCTGCTGGATGCGTGCCGCGGACGGCGGGGGCGCCTCGGGGCCGTACTCGCTGCCGGGGAAGGTGCGCATGTCCACCGACTCGGCGACCTCGAACCGGTGCTCGGCGGCGCAGTCGACGATCTCGGCGGCATCGGGCGTGCGGTCGGGCCAGCTGAGGCAGTCGCCCGCCTTCGCGTGATCGAAGGTGTCGTTGCCGCGGGGGCCCAGCGAGATCGCGTTGGCGGTCAGCCCGCTGCTGCGCTCGGACTGCGGCAGCGCGGTGATCACGCCGGCGATCAGCAGTCCGCCGAGCGCGGTGAGCAGCAACGCGCGCCGGGTCGACTCCGCCTGCAGGCTGCGCCACCATCGCGCTTTCGGCTCTGCAGCCTGTCCGTGGTTCGCCCCGGATTCGTCGTGCATGTGTTCGGGTCCCTCCGCCATCGCGCTCCATTGTGACAGGCGTGTCAGGTGCTGTGACAAGAGATGCAGTTGTAACGTAATGCGGTTGTGCCGGACGGGGTGCTCACCCCGTAGGGTTCTGGCCGTGATCGACCTCAAGGTGCTTCGCGAAAACCCCGACGTGGTGCGCGCCTCGCAGCAGGCCCGCGGGGAGGACGCCGGTCTTGTCGACGCGCTCGCCGCCGCCGACGCCACCCGTCGGGCGGCGATCTCCTCGGCTGACAACCTGCGTGCCGAGCAGAAGTCGGCGAGCAAGCAGATCGGCAAGGCGTCCGCCGAGGAGCGGCCCGCTCTGCTGGCCGCGGCCAAGGACCTGGCCGAGAAGGTGAAGGCGGCCGAGGCGGCGCAGGCCGAGGCCGAGCGCGCCTACACCTCGGCGCACATGGCGATCTCGAACGTCATCATCGACGGGGTGCCCGCCGGGGGCGAGGACGACTTCGTGGTGCTCGACACGGTGGGCGAACCGCCGGCGATCACCGACCCCAAAGACCACCTCGAGCTCGGGGAGTCGCTCGGGCTGATCGACATGGAGCGCGGTGCGAAGGTGTCCGGCTCCCGGTTCTACTTCCTGACCGGTGTCGGAGCGCTGCTGCAGCTGGGACTGTTCCAGCTGGCGGTGCGTGTCGCGGTCGACAACGGGTTCACGCTGATGATCCCGCCGGTGCTGGTCCGGCCCGAGGTGATGGCAGGCACCGGGTTCCTCGGCGCCCACGCCGACGAGGTGTACCGCGTCGAGGCCGACGACCTCTACCTGGTCGGCACCTCGGAGGTCCCGCTGGCGGGCTACCACGCCGACGAGATCCTGGACCTGTCGGCGGGCCCGAAGCGCTACGCCGGCTGGTCGTCGTGCTTCCGGCGCGAGGCCGGCAGCTACGGCAAGGACACCCGCGGCATCATCCGCGTGCACCAGTTCGACAAGGTCGAGGGCTTCGTCTACTGCCGCCCCGAGGAGGCCGAGGCCGAGCACGACCGGCTGCTGGGGTGGCAGCGCCAGATGCTGGCCCACATCGAGGTGCCCTACCGGGTGATCGACATCGCCGCCGGCGACCTCGGCTCCTCGGCGGCGCGCAAGTTCGACTGCGAGGCGTGGGTGCCGACCCAGAAGACCTACCGGGAGCTGACCTCCACGTCGAACTGCACCACGTTCCAGGCGCGGCGGTTGGCGGTGCGCTACCGCGACGAGAACGGCAGGCCGCAGACCGCCGCGACGCTCAACGGGACGTTGGCCACCACCCGCTGGCTGGTGGCCATCCTGGAGAACCACCAGCAGCCCGACGGCAGCGTGCGGGTGCCCGCCGCGCTGGTGCCCTACGTGGGCGCCGAGGTGCTGACCCCGGTGCGCTGAGCCGGTTAGGGTTGCCCATGACCGCGTCGGTGGTGCAGTTGTGGCGATTCCCGGTGAAGTCCATGGGCGGTACCCCGGTCGACCGGCTCCGCATCGACCGGCGCGGCGTGCACGCCGACCGGTTGTGGGCGGTCCGCGACGTGGAACGCGACATCACCGCGTCGGCGCGCAAAGTGCCCGCCCTGCTGGGCTGTTCGGCGCGTTACGCCGCCGTACCCGGACCTGACGCCGGACCGGGCAACGCCCCGGAGGTCGTCATCACGCTGCCCGACGGCACCGAACTGTCCAGCGCCGATCCCGGCGTCGACGCTGCGCTGTCCACGGTGGCCGACCGCGAGGTGCGGCTGACGTCGCTGCCGGCCGCCGACGACGTCAGCCTGCACCGGTTGTCGATTCGCCAGAGCCGTGCCGGTTTCGCGCCCAGCGAGGTGCGCAGCGACTTCGGGCTGTCGGACAGCGAGGCGCTGCCCGACACGTCGGTGTTCTCCACCAGGCAGATGCTGACGTTGGCCCGCTTCGCCACCCCGCCGGGGACATTCGTCGATCTCAGCCCGGTGCACCTGCTCAGCACCACCAGCCTGGCGTCGCTGGCCGGTGCGGGCCTGCCCTACGACGTGCGTCGGTTCCGGCCGAATGTGCTGGTGGAACTCACACAGCCGGGCGATGGCTATCCCGAGAGCGGGTGGGTCGGCGCGCAGGTCACCGTCGGTGCGGTGACGGTGCGGGTGACCAATCCGACGATCCGGTGCGTGGTGCCGACCCGGGCCCAGCCCGGGCTCGAACCGGACCGCGCGCTGACCAGGCGCCTGGCCGAGGCCACCGACCGCTTCCTCGGGGTCTATGCCGACGTCGCCGGCCCCGGTGTGGTGCAGGTGGGGGACGCGGTGCAGGTCGGTGTGCCCGCGGCGGCCGGGGTGTGGCGCCGGACCGCGGCGGCGGCGGGGCAGGCCACGATGCGGGGACTGCAGAGCGTGCTGGAAGCGACGCTGCTGCGCGGGCGATGACGCCGCCGCGGTACTGGGCGCTGCTGCTGTGGGTGGTGACCGCCGCGGCGTTGTTCGCGGCTCTGCTGCTGGCCGCGTTCAGCTACGGCACGTGGGCCTACGGCCGGTACCTGGACCGCGACGGCCTGCCGACGCAGGCGAGGGTCGTCGACAGCGACTTGACCGGGGTCTCGGTCGAGTTCGCCAACTACCGTGGGTCCCGGTCGGTGGCCGACGTGCGGTGGTGGGCGCCGGGGGCACCGGGCGTCGGTGACGAGATCGCCATCGTCTACGACCCGTGGGACCCGCGCGACGCCGTGCGGGCCGGCCGTCCGGAGAATCGGATGATCGCGATCGCCGCGGCGGCGGGGTCGGCCGTCATGCTGAGCGTCGCCGTCGGGGCGGGGGTGGGCGCCGGTCTGATCCACCGCGGGCGGCGGCGTTAGCTCGGCAGCAGGTCGTCGAGCAGGGCCAGGAACTCCTTGGGGCGCACCGGCGTACACGCCGGGTCGGGAAACGAACCGGCGACGTCGAAGGTGACCAGCGTCGACTTGATCGGCCGGTAGATGTCCAGCGGCAGCCAGCGGCGCAGATCCGAGCTGCCCCACAGGCGGAACCGCTGCAGGAACAACCCCAACGGCTCGGCCCGGTAACCGCGGATGTCGCGCAGCGGGATGACCTTCGAGGTGCCGGACGGAAAGTGGTAGCGGCGCAACGTCAACGCCTCCCGATCCAGTTGAATCCGGCCGTCGTCGTAGAACTGCCGCGGTGGCGCGCTCATGCCTTCGCCGACCGCAACTCGTGCCCCTTGGTGGTCAGGCACCGTCCGTTGGTCAGGTTCCACTGCCACCCGTGCAGGTTGCACGTCAACGTGGTGCCTTCGACGACACCGAACTTCGACAGATCGGCCTTCAGGTGCGGGCACCGGCGCTGGATCTCCCAGCCGTCCAGCGTGATCGACGCGCTGTCGTCGTGCGCCTCGGCGAACCACCCGTCGGCGTAGGCGATCCGTTCGTCGGTCAGGCACTTGAAGAACGTGTACAGGTACTCGTTGTAACCGCCCACCCGCCAGGCGGTGAACCGGGTGGACAGAAAGATCGTGTTCACCCAGTCCGGCTCGCGGTCTCGCAGGACGGTGCGCACCAGCTCCGGCGCGATCGCGAACCCGTAGCGGAACTTCTCGTCCGCGATGGGTTCGCGCACAGCGCGTTTGGGAAAGTCGATGACCACGGTTTCCGAGTGACCGGAACCCTCCAGTCGCAGCTCCACCGGATATCCGATGCCGTCGCAGATCTGGTCGCTCTGCACCATGATCGGTTCGAACAGCTCGCGCAGCGGTTCGAGTAGCGGCTCGCCCTGCGCGGGTGCCCAGCGGGCCTTCTCGGCGGCCAGCACCGGTGCCATCCGCTCGGCATAGTCGGCGATGTAGTCCGCCTTGCCGGTGGTGAAGATCGCCTCCACGTCGCCGTCAGCCAGCGGGTGGGTGAGCGAATCAAGCTGTGCGCCACGGAAATCCGCGGTGGAGCCGGGGATCATCAACAACCCGCCGTGGTGGTCGTGGGCCCGCATCTCGTCGAGGAAGACCATCTGGTCGGGGAAGATGTTGGCGGGGTCACCGTGGTCGTCGTTGAGGTCGCGCAGGTCCGGGTCCAGGAAGCAGGGCGGCCCGGCCGACGGGATCACCCACGTGGCGCCGACCTGGGCGATGTACTGGCGGCAGCGGTCCATCTGGCGCTGGCGCTTCTGCGTTCCGAACGCCTCCTTGGCGCGGGCTGGCATCTCGTAGACCATCGGGTACCAGATGGCCCCGGAGTACTGCAGCATGTGCACGTCGATCTGGCCGAAGTCGGTGTGCAGCACGTCGAGGTCCACCGGCCGCGCGTCGTTCATGTTGAACGCGACCGTCTCGCCGTCGTCGACGACCAGTCCCGAGTCCCCGATCGGCCCGTCGGCCGGGGCGCGCAGCGCGATGACCATCACGTCCAGGTCGCCCTTGGGTCCGCTGACCCGGTGTTTGACCGAGTCGGTGGTCTCGAAGAACCGGGAGAACCCGAGTCCCTCCAGTTCCCGGCGCAGGTCGGGCACCGGGAAATCGGGCAGCAGCACCACGGCGTCCTTGTTGACGTGCTCGCGCAGGTTCTGCGGATCGAAGTGGTCCTTGTGCAGGTGGGAGACGTAGACGTAGTCGACGTCGCCCAGCGCCGCCCAATCCAACCCGCTGTTGTCGGGGAACGGGAACCACGACGCGAAGTAGGCCGGGTTGACCCACGGGTCGCACAGGATGGACCCGGCCTTGGTGTCGATCCGGAATCCGGCGTGTCCGACGCTGGTGACCTGCACAAATACCCCTTCGATACGCCCTCGACGACGCTGTCGCGGATCGTCTGAACAGCTGCGTACTCCGCACCGCAGCTTAGTCCTGTCCGATGGGCCCCGTCGTTCTGGTGAGCCGGTCGTCGGATTACGCTGGCAGCTGTGGAACCGGTATACGGCACAGTCATCCAGCTGGCCCGGTTGGTCTGGCGCGCCCAGGGGCTGACGTTCACCGTGACCGGCGTGGAGAACCTGCCGCGCACCGGTGGTGCGGTGGTCGCGATCAACCACACCAGCTACTTCGACTTCACCTTCGCCGGGTTGCCCGCCTACCGGCAGCATCTGGGCCGCAAGGTGCGCTTCATGGCCAAGAAAGAGGTCTTCGACCACAAGATCACCGGGCCGATCATGCGCAGCCTGCGCCACATCGAGGTCGACCGGGACAGCGGGGCGGCCTCGTTCGAAGCGGCGTGCCGCATGCTCAAGGAAGGTGAGCTGGTCGGCGTCTACCCCGAGGCGACCATCAGCCGCAGCTTCGAGATCAAACAGTTCAAGTCCGGGGCCGCCCGCATGGCGATCGCCGCCGGGGTGCCGATCGTGCCGCACATCGTGTGGGGTGCCCAGCGGATCTGGACGAAGGGGCACCCGAAGAATCTGCGCCGGCCCAAGGTGCCCATCTCGGTGGCCGTCGGCAAGCCGATCGAGCCGACACTGCCCGCAGAGGAGTTGACCGCGCTGCTGCACTCGCGGATGCAGCACCTGCTCGAGCAGGTTCAGGACGCGTACGGCCCGCACCCGCCCGGTGAGTTCTGGGTTCCGCACCGGATGGGTGGCGGCGCGCCGTCGCTGGCCGAGGCCAACCGGATGGACGCCGAGGAAGCAGCGGCCAAGGCCGCGCGACGCGCGCAGCCGCCGCAGGCGGGTGACGGTTTCACCGGGGCACCGGGCTAGGCGCCATGGAGCCGGTCTTCCGTACGCTGGAGATCGCGGCCCACGCGGTGGTCCGGGCCACCGGAACGCGGATCACCTACCACGGGCTGGACCACCTACCCACGTCAGGCGGTGCGGTCATCGCGATCAACCACACTGGCTACGTGGACTGGCTTCCCGCGGCGTTGGCCGCCGAGAACCGGGGTCGCCGGATGCGGTTCATGATCAAAGCCGAGATGGCCGACGTGTCGGTCGTCGGATGGCTGATCCGGCACACCAAGACCATCCCCGTCAATCGACAGGCCGGCGCCGAGGCGTTCGCCGCGGCGGTGCAGGCACTGCGGGACGGTGAGATCGTCGGGGTCTATCCGGAGGCCACGATCAGCCGCAGCTTCGAGCTCAAGGAGTTCAAGACCGGTGCCGCCCGGATGGCGCTGCAGGCGCAGGTGCCGATCGTTCCGCTGGTCGTCTGGGGCGCTCACCGGAAATGGACCAAGGACCACCCGCGGGCACTGGGCCGCACCAAGACGCCGGTCAGCGTCGCGGTGGGTGATCCGCTGGCGCCTGAGGGCAGTGTGGAGGCGGTCGACGCCGCCCTCCGCGCGGCCATGACGCGTCTGCTGCATGATGTGCAAGCCGGTTATCCCCGGCCGAAGGGAGCGTTCTGGGTGCCACGCCGACTGGGCGGCTCTGCGCCGACCCCCGAGCAAGCCAAGATCCTCGACGCCGAGGAGCTCGCCGAGCGGGCGCGCAGGCGGGCCGAGCGCCCATGACCCCTGAGCTCATCGCCACCGACGTCGACGGCACACTGCTCGACGACGACGAGAAGGTCACGGCCAGGACCCGGTCGGCTGTCCACGCCGCGGTCTCGGCGGGGGTGCAGTTCGTGCTGGCCACCGGCCGGCCGCCGCGCTGGGTGACGCCGATCGTGGATCAGTTGGGCTTCGCGCCGATGGCGGTGTGCGCCAACGGCGCGGTGCTCTACGACCCGGCGGCCGACCGGATCGTCTCGGCGCGCACGTTGTCCGCCGATGCGCTCGCCGGCCTCGCCGAGATCGCCACGCGGGTGATCCCCGGCGCCGGGCTCGCCGTCGAACGGGTGGGGCGTTCGGCTCACGACGCCGCGACCCCGCAGTTCGTCAGTTCGCCCGGCTACGAGCACGCCTGGCTCAACCCCGACAACACCGAGGTGTCGGTCGAGGATCTGCTGAGCGCCCCGGCGGTCAAGCTGCTCATCCGCAAGGCCGGGGCGCGCAGCGCCGACATGGCGGCGGCGCTGCTCGAACACATCGGTACCGAGGGCGACATCACGTACTCCACCAACAACGGGCTGATCGAGGTCGTCCCGCTGGGCATCAGCAAGGCCACCGGGATCGAGGAGGTGGCCGGCCCGCAGGGAATCGAGGCCGCCGCGGTGGTCGCGTTCGGTGACATGCCCAACGACGTGCCGATGCTGGGCTGGGCCGGACTCGGC
>MDTD01030897.1_pt1 | contig 22893 bp, 21 predicted proteins | sample 811221 | NCBI WGS metagenome assembly MDTD01 (sample SAMN05326646, study PRJNA326480) | marine metagenome | isolation source: seawater | place: Pacific Ocean: South West | collected 2011 | reverse complement strand
TCTCTTGGTAAGCCAAATAATCCTGAGTCAATATTCAGGTACACAGGTCAAACTATTTACGGTGGCTTTGGCCCAACAGCACAACATTCCTATTTCCAACTCTTGCATCAAGGTACCTCTGAAACTTCAGCTGATTTCATTTCAAGCCGAAGCAGTCACTCAGCATTATTAAATTCACAAGCTGATGGGCAATTCAGGCTACTATCAGGAAAGATAAAATTCAAAAAAGGGATGGATGCGGCCAATAGCAATATTGGAGGAAATTTTTTCTTATTAGGTAATTTAGATCTTTTTTCATTAGGGGCTCTTATAGCTTTTTGGGAATATAGAGTTTTTGTTACTGCAGGCATGCTTCAAATTAATCCTTTTGATCAATTTGGTGTAAATGCAGGCAAAAGAGCTGCTAAGAAAATTTTAAATAAATAGCCTCTTATAATTATTTAATGATCAAAGATTTATCACATGTCCCTAATAAGCCAGGGGTATATCAATTTTTTGATAGCTCAAAGATAATTTATATTGGCAAGGCAAAAGATCTGAATAAAAGAGTAAGGTCTTATTTCACTCCAGCAATTAAAGATAGAAAAACCGAGCAAATTAAAAAGCAGGCTATTAAAGTAGAGACATTTGCAACGCACTCAGAGACAGAAGCACTAATATTAGAACAACAACTTATTAAAGAATATAAACCCAAGTTTAATATTCTTTTAAGAGATGACAAAACTTATCCATTTATCTATTTTTTAGGCTCTCATGATTTTCCTTCCATTCATCTAAAAAGAAGTAAACAGGCAATTGATGAAAATTTCTATGGGCCATATACAAATGCAAGATTAGTTCGTGATCAGATTAAAGAATTACAAAAAATTTTTGGGTTGCGTAATTGTTCAAATAGTACTTTCAGCAATCGATCTAGACCTTGCATTGAGTATCAAATGAAGCGGTGCAGTGCGCCATGCGTTAACTTGATAAGCAAGTCTGATTATGCTGAGGATGTATCCTCAGCACAACGATATTTAACCAGCGAAAAAAAATATATAAAAAAAGCTCTTAAAGAAAAAATGCAACAGCACTCTAAGCAACTTCAATTTGAAGAGGCTGATAGATATAAGAAAAGGCTTGAGAGAATTATTTCACTTGAAGACGAGACATCAATTAACATTCATCCTCTAGATATTGATATTTGGCATGGTTCTTTTGAGCATAAGACCGGCCTCGCTAAAATATCAGTTAGAAATGGCAAAGTTAGATCTACTAAAACCTATTTAATTGATACTGACGCATCTTCAGAAGTAGATAATGTTTTTAGAAGAGCAATTTTTCATAATTACTTACATCAAAGTCAGATTCCAAATAAGATACTTATTGGTAATAAAATCTCAGAAAAAAAACTACTACAAGATGCGCTTCAAAAGATATTTAAAAAGAATGTTAGTATTTATGTAAAAGCGCCTAAGGGCAGCAAAAGTTTTTTAGATTTAGCGAAGTTAAATTCAAAACAAACCCTTATAAATTCTGAAAATAAAGAGCCCCCTATGCAGTTCGCCTTTGATGAATTAATACAGAAATTTAAGCTTAATATTGTTAATCCAACTTTAGATTGCATAGATATCAGTCATCATTCTGGCAGCAATCCAAAAGCTGGAATTATAAGATTTAATATATATGGACCAGATAAAAAGTTTTATCGTGCATACAATCTACCTGAAGAATTAGGTGGTAATGATCCTGGATCAATTGCATATGCAATTAATAAAAGATTGGAAAAAGAGGACGAAAATCCAAGTATATTACTAGTTGATGGTGGTAAGGCGCAGTTAAGTGCACTTATCAAAAATATAAAAAATAGAGATATTTTGCTATTAGCAATTGAAAAAGGCTCTCAAAGGAAAGCTTTAACTGAAAGCATTTACTCTATTTATGGTCAAGAATCTATTGAAAAAGGTTCCCGTATTTTTAATTTGCTTAATAAAGCTAGAGATGAGGCTCATAGATTTGCTATAAAAGCTAATAGAAGCGCAAAACGCAAAAAAATGAACCTTTCTATTTTAGATCCTATTCGCGGCTTAGGCCCTAAAACAAAAGAAAGGCTATTTAGAGAGTTTAAATCTATTGATGTTATTCTAAGCAGAAAAGTGGATGAGCTTTTAAAAGTTAAAGGAGTTAATAAAAAAATTGCAAGAGAAATTCAGAGGATTAATTTAAAATGAAAAACTTTGTCATGTTCCTAACATACACAAGAATTTTTATGGGACCAATAATTTTCTTACTGTCAGTGTTTGGTCAATTCTTTTTTCTTGCTTTTTTATTATTTATATTCGCTGCACTAAGTGACTTTTTTGATGGCCATTTAGCAAGAAGATATAAGGTAGAATCACAATTAGGTAAATTATTGGACCCCGTAGCTGATAAAGTGCTGCTTACTTCAGCTCTTTTTTCAATTATAACTATTACTGATGATCTTTTTATTTCCGCAGTTGCTCTGATTATTCTTTTAAGAGAATTATGGGTTGCAGGAATTAGGGAGTTTACCGCTTTAAATAAAATAAATGATGCAACAAATGTCAGTAATTTAGCCAAAATTAAGACAGCGACCCAGTTTGTTGCAATATTATCGTTTTATTACTCCTTCTCTGTTAATTCCAGTCTTGGAATATTCTTATCTTCTTTTTTATTATTTCTTAGCATGCTAATAACCGTAAAGACAGCACTGGACTATACTCTTAACACACTGAAAAAAATTTAATAATTTTTTATGAGAATTTTCTTTAGAACTGATTCTTCTAATATCATTGGTTCAGGGCACCTAATGAGATGCATATCCCTTGCAATCGAGCTTTCATCAAGGTCCTCTCAAGTAGCTTTTGTAATGCGGTCATGCTCTAAATTCCACCAAAGCATTCTAAGGAAAAATAATTTTAAATTAATTAAGATGGAACCCTTTGCCTCGAATATTCAAAACTCAATAACACTTAACCATAAAACATGGCTTGGTGTTTCGGAGGATGAAGACTTTCAAGAATTTTTATCATTGTCAGACAATCCTGATTTAATCGTAATTGATCACTATGGAATTGGCTCAAAATGGGAGAAAAAGATTAAAGATTCTCTACCTAATACAAAGACTATAGTCTTAGATGACCTAAAAAGAGAGCATTGTGCAGATATTATTATTGATCAAACTCTAGGACGCTCAAAAAGTGAATATATTGGGTCAAAAGGAAAAATCCTAACAGGCGCAAATTACGCTATTCTGAGGAAAGGATTTTCAAAATTTCATACCATTCAAAAATCTAATGCAAACTATAATCCTGCAAATCATCAGATCCTAATTAACTTCGGAGGATATGATGAAATGAATTTAACAATTCAATCTCTTAAGGAGTTAAGCAAAAGAAGCACACCGATAAAAACAAGTGTAATAATAAATGACGATTCAAATTCCTATAATGAGGTCATCAATTTTATAAATTCAAATAACGACTGGATATCTCAATATGATTTTGTTGAAAACATGGACGAATTATTATCACAACATACTATTTGCGTAGGTGCTCCAGGTTCGTCATCTTGGGAAAGAGCTTGCTTAGGATTGCCTAGCGTATTAATCAAAGTTGCTGAAAATCAATCTGAAATTCTTAGCGCACTTTTAAGTCATCAGGCAGTCTTTGAAGTTTTACAGAATGAAATAGAAGTTAAACTTAATAAATATATAGATAAAATAATAAATAATTTTAGTAAAATGAGGAAAGCAAACTTATCAATTTGCGATGGGAATGGGGCGCAAAGGATTGCAAAAGAAATTTCAAATTTAAAATAAAAATGAAAGCTATTGTTTTAATTAGTGATAAGGGTCATCCAATATACAAAAGATTAGTTAATTGGAAGGATTCAATTAAGGATATTCACCAAATATCTATTTGCAATTCAGTTGATGAAATTAATGACAATGCTCATATACTTTTTTTAGTCTCTTGCACAGAGATTGTTACAAAAAAAATCAGGAGTTTTTTTGATTATACCTTGGTATTGCATGCAAGCGATCTTCCTGAAGGAAGAGGGTGGAGCCCACATATATGGAAGATTTTAGAAGGAAAAAATAAAATAGTTTTATCCCTTTTGAGTGCTGAAGATAAGGTTGATACAGGAGATATTTGGAAGAAAGTTGATATAAACTTAACTGGCTATGAACTGTACGATGAAATTAATGAAAAGTTATTTGATGCTGAGATTCACCTAATGAATTGGTCCTTAGACAACATTAAAACTAGCTCACCAACCCCACAAAAAAAAATCAATACAGTTCATTATCGAAAAAGAACACCAAAAGATAGTAAATTAGACATAAATAAACCTGTAAAAGATCAATTTAATTTATTGCGCATTGGAGATCCTGATAGATATCCATGTTACTTTGAGATAGATGACCACAAATATAAAATTATTATAGAAAAATTAAATGAATAATTTTATCAATATAGATGGAAAAAAAATTGGTGATGGTTGCGATCCTTTCATTATTGCAGAACTATCAGCTAATCATAATGGAGATATTTCAAGAGCAATCGAAATTTTAGAAATGTCAAAAAAAGCTGGAGCTGATGCGCTAAAGATTCAAACATATACTCAAGATACTTTAACAATAGATTCAGATAGAGATGACTTCCTAATTAAGGGTGGCCTTTGGGATGGAAGAACTTTATATAGTTTGTATAAAGAAGCACATATGCCTTGGGACTGGCATTATGAATTATTTAAAAAAGCAAAAGAGATTGATATAACTATATTTAGTTCCCCATTTGATGAGACAGCTATTGACTTTCTTGAAGACTTAAACGCACCAGCTTATAAAATAGCATCATTTGAAGCCATAGATCTATCTTTAATAAGATATGCTGCTAGCACTAATAAACCTCTAATAATATCAACTGGTATGGCTGATGCGGATGAAATAAGCGAGGCAGTTAATGCAGCCAGAGAAGCAGGATGTAAACAACTTGCTTTACTACATTGTGTAAGTGGTTATCCAGCTTTACCCGAAGATTATAATCTAGCTACTCTGTCCGATATGGCAAATCGCTATGATGCAGTCATTGGAATATCAGATCATACAATAGATAACACAACTTCAATCGCTGCTGTTGCATTGGGAGCAAAAATTATTGAGAAGCATGTTACGTTAAATAGAAGTGATGGTGGTCCAGATGATAGTTTTTCCCTAGAGCCAAATGATCTTAGAGAGTTATGTATGCTCTCAAAAGTTGCTAGAAAGTCAATTGGGTCAATTAATTATGCAAGAAAGGAGAGCGAAAAAGGCAATATTGTATTTCGAAGATCCTTATATTCTGTAAAAGATATTAAATGTGGAGAAATTATTTCAAAAAAAAATGTTAAAAGTATTCGTCCTGGATACGGACTACTTCCAAAATATCTTGATGAAATAGTTGGTAGGAAAGCAAGTCAAGATATTTCCAAAGGAACTCCAATATCTTTAGATCTTTTGTTAGAGTAAAATAGAATAACTGGCTGGATGGCAGAGTGGTTATGCAGCGGCCTGCAAAGCCGTTTACGCCGGTTCGATTCCGGCTTCAGCCTCCAAAGGAGATAAAAATGTTTGAAGATTCAGTTATATTGATTACGGGTGGCACAGGCTCATTTGGAAATGCATTTGTTACTAAAATCCTGAATGATTATAAACCTAAAAAATTAATTATCTTATCAAGAGATGAGATGAAGCAGTGGGATATGCAAAAGAAATTTCCTAATAATAAAATTTTAAGATTCTTTATTGGAGATGTTAGAGATAAAGAGAGATTAATGAGGGCATTTGTTGGTGTTGATTATGTTATTCATGCTGCAGCAACAAAGATAGTTCCTACAGCAGAATATAATCCATTTGAATGCATAAAAACAAACATATCCGGAGCTATAAATGTTGTCGAGGCTGCAATAGAGAGAGGAGTCAAAAAAGTTGTTGCGTTATCAACAGATAAGGCTAGCAGCCCGATTAATCTTTATGGTGCTACAAAACTTGCTTCAGACAAACTTTTTATTTCGGGTAATAGCTATACTGGTGTTAATGGTACAAAATTTTCAGTTGTAAGATACGGAAATGTAATGGGTTCGAGAGGGTCAGTTATTCCATTCTTTTGCTCACAAAAGAATATTGGAAAAATTCCAATTACTGATAAAAGAATGACACGATTTATGATCACCTTAGAGGAAGGCGTAGATTTAGTAAATACTGCATTTGAGGATATGATCGGTGGAGAAATTTATGTAAAAAAAATTCCCTCCATGAAGGTAACTGACATAGCCAGAGTGATAGCACCAAAGTCAGATTTTGAATTTGTAGGAATAAGACCAGGAGAGAAGCTTCATGAACAAATGATAGGAATAGAGGACTCTGCTTTTACATATGAATATGATGACTATTTCAAGATTTTACCGATGATTAATTCTTGGTGCGAAAATGAAGAATTTATTAAAAATGGAAAATTAGTTGAAGAAGGTTTTAGTTATACAAGTGATAACAACAAAGACTGGATGAGCGATAAAACTCTTGATAAATGGATTAAAAGTAATTCTGATAAGTTAGGAGATATATAGTTGATCCCCTATGGAAAACAAACTATTGATCAGTCAGATATTGATAGTGTTGTCGAGGTTTTAAATTCAGATTTTCTTACCACTGGGCCTAAAGTTCCAGAATTTGAAAAAAATATTTCCTCATATGTGGGAGCAAAATATACACTAGCTTTTAATAGTGCTACGTCTGCACTTCATATTGCTTGCATGTCCCTTGGCATTAAAAAAGGAGATATTATATGGACAAGTCCAATTTCCTTTGTAGCAAGCTCAAACTGTGCATTATATTGTGGAGCAGATATTGATTTTGTTGATATAAGTTTAAAAACGTACAATATTTGTCCTATAAAGCTTAGAAGTAAACTCCAAATAGCTTCAAAAAGTAATTCACTACCAAAAGCATTAATAGTGGTGCATATGTGTGGATACGCATCTCATATGAAGGAAATCAAAGACCTTGCTGACGAGTTCGGATTTTACATTATTGAAGATGCCTCTCATGCGCTCGGCGGCAAATATAAAGAAAGCTTTATTGGTTCTTGCAAGTATAGTGATTTAGCAGTTTTTAGTTTTCATCCTGTAAAAATGATAACTACAGGCGAGGGCGGAGCCGTTTCAACTAATGATCAAAATATTGCTAACAAATGTAAATTACTCAGGACTCATGGTATTACAAGGGAAAAAGAATCCCTAAAATTTAATGATAACCATGGAGGATGGTACTATGAGCAACTTGAGTTAGGCTATAATTACAGGCTAACGGATATACAAGCTGCCCTTGGACTGTCACAACTGAAAAGGCTAGATAGTTTTGTTGAATCAAGAAATAATATTGCATTGCAGTATGAGAAATCTCTTCCTAAAACTTATTTTCATTTACCAGAAATTGATAAGCAGTCATTATCCTCTTTTCACCTATATGTAGTAAGAATTAAAGAAGATCTAGGGCCTCATATTAGGGACAAGCTTTATGATTATTTGAAATCAAAAAAAATAATTACAAATGTCCATTATATTCCAATTTACAGACAACCTTTTTACAGGGATATGGGTTATAAAATTAAAGATTTTCCTGACTCCGAACTATATTACAAAACCTGCTTAAGCCTACCAATCTTCCCAGCTTTTTCGAAGGAAATGTTTAATTCGGTGATAGAAGAAATTAACAATTTTTTTGAATTATGAATGTAGCAATTATTCCTGCTAGAGGCGGAAGTAAAAGAATACCTAAAAAAAATATAAAAACCTTTTATGGAAAGCCAATGCTCCATTATCCTTTAAAGCAAGCATGCGATTCAGGTTTATTTGATAAGGTAGTAGTTTCAAGTGATGATGATGAAATTCTTGAAGTAGCTTCAACGTTCAGTGCCTCTATAGAGTGTTACAAAAGATCAAAAAACTTATCTGATGACTTTACTCCCACAATACCAGTAATACAGGACTACATTAGATCAGCAAGTATTCATATTGACGATATATGCTGCATTTATCCATGCACTCCTTTTCTAACTAAAGAAACTCTAAATAAATTTTATATTGAGTATGCCAAAGATAAGAATTATTTTTATTTTCCTGTTGTAGAATTTTCTTCATCTATTTACAGATCCCTAAGCCTAAATTCCAAAAACGTTGTAAGCCCAATTTTTAAAGAAAATACTAATACTAGAACACAAGATCTTTCCAAAGCCTTTTATGATGCTGGACAGTTTTATATTGGATCTAGAGATAAATGGCTCAAAGAAGAAAAAATTCATTCTTCGGCTAAGGCTTTATCTGTAAGCAAGTTAATTGCAGTAGATATTGATGAAATTGAGGATTGGTATTTAGCAGAGAATATTTATAAAAATAATGCTTTATGATAAATATTTTAATGCCATTAAATAGAATCCATTTAAAATGAATTCAAAAAAAGTCTTAATCATTGGCTGTGGCAACATTGCTGGGAAATATAATAATCACCCAGATAGCTCAAAATCACTAACACATGCAAAAGCTATTCTCCAAAATCCTAATCTTGAGCTGTATGGATGCGTTGACAATGACAAGGAAAACTTAAAAAGTTTTTCAAAAAAATGGAATATTCCAAGAATATATAATTCTATTGACGAAGTTAAAAATAAAAATCAGATTGATATCATTACAATCGCTTCACCAACCGATCTTCATTTTGAGCATCTTAGAAATTCTTTAAATCTAAATCCAAGAGTAGTTTTTTTAGAGAAACCCGCGTCCATAGAATTAACAGAAATTAATAAACTCAAAGATTTAAATTTAAAAAATAATATAGCAGTAAATTACCTTAGAGCATGGGATGAGAAACTCCATGAAATGAAAGGTTTTATTCATAGCAAAGAATCAAAGATATTAAATATTCATGCAATATGTTCCGGTGATATTTTAAATTATGGAAGTCATATGATTCATTGTTTGCAAATGCTTTTTGGAGAATTAAAAATTGAAAATATTTTTTCAGACGGCCTCCACCAAAAAAATGTTGTATTTTCAAGTGACTATAAAAATATGATTAATGTTATTTTTAATAATTCATTTAATTCTTATTCAGTATTTGAAATAAATTTTTTTCTTGAGGATAAGATAATTACAATGAGGAATAATGGATTGGTTTGGGAGAGCAGATCAATAACTAGTGATAAACATTTTAAGAATCTTAAATACGGTAATGTAAATGCTAAGTTTGAAAGTGGAGGTTTATTGGAAGCGCTAGATAACGCTTACAAAAATATCATAGAAAATATCGATAAAAAAGCTACATTAAATTGCACTTTGGATAATGCTTTAGATGCGGAAGTGATATGCCACAAGATAATTAGTTATAGGAATAAGAAATAATGAAATTAGCAATTAAAGGTGGCAAAAAATCCATAGCAAAGGTATTCAGTAAATATAATTCTATTGGTGAGGAAGAATTAAATGCTGTTTCAGAGGTAATTAAAAGCGGAGTCTTATCTAAGTACCTAGGAGCATGGCATGAGGATTTTTATGGTGGACCAAAAGTAAGAGAGTTTGAAGATCAGGCTGCCTCATTTTTTGACGTTAAGCATGCAATAACTGTTAATTCTTGGACATCAGGACTGGTAGCAGCAGTTGGAGCAATTGACATATCGCCAGGTGATGAAGTGATAGTGACTCCATGGACAATGTCTGCATCTGCAACTGCAATTCTTCACTGGAATGCTATTCCAATATTTGCTGACATAGATCCAAAAACTTACAATCTTGATCCTCAGTCAATTGAAAAAAACATAACTTCAAAAACTAAGGCCATACTCGTTGCTGATATATTTGGACTATCTGCGGATATGAACAAAATAAATGAAATAGCATCTAAATATAATTTGAAAGTAATATCTGATGCTGCTCAGGCTCCCTATGCAATGTATGACAATAAGCTTGCTGGTACTCTCGGAGACATTGGTGGTTATAGCCTGAATTATCATAAACATATCCATACTGGTGAGGGGGGTATACTAGTTACGAATAATGATTACTATGCAGAAAAATTAAAATTAATTAGGAATCATGGCGAAGTAGTAGCCCTAGACAAAAATCTTGATTCTATTGTAAATGTAATAGGTCATAACTTTAGGTTGGGTGAGATTGAGTGCGCAATAGGAATAGAGCAACTCAAAAAATTAAAGACAAAAGTTTCTAGAAGACAAGAAATAGCATCATTACTTAATCAAGGTCTTAAAGGTCTAGATGGGCTAGAAATACCTTATGTACCAGAAAATCAAACTCATTCTTATTATATGTATCCAATTCAAATAGATGCTAATGAAATTGGCATTTCAAAAGATGTTATTTGCAAAGCTCTTCAAGCTGAAGGATTTAATATTTCGAGTAGATATCAAAATATACATTTACTTCCTATTTACCAAGAAAAAATTGCTTATGGTGATAAAGGATTTCCTTGGACCGCTGACTTTAGTAGAAAAGATATCTCATATGCAAGAGGTATATGTCCAAATGCGGAAGGATTAAATGAATTTTCTTATATAGGGTTCGGCATGTGTACCTATGAATGGTCTAATCAAGACGTAAACCTAATTATTGACACTTTTCATAAAGTTTGGAATGGCTTGGATGAATTAAGAGATCTGTAGTGATGAGAATCGGAGTCTCTTCTAATGATGCAGGCGCAGCAAATTTGATTGCTTATTTTGTTAAAAATAGCCATAAAAATGATTCTTTTATTTTTAATTTAGATGGACCTGCCTTGAATATATTCAATAAAGTCTTAGGTAGCATTAAGACACATGATATTCAAGATGTAGTTATGAATTCAGATGTTCTAATCAGTGGAACAGGTTGGCAATCAAGATTTGAGCACGATGCAAGATCAACCTTCAAATCACATAGCAAAAGAATAATATCTGTTTTAGATCACTGGATAAATTATGAGGAAAGATTTAAGTACGAAAAAGGAGATTTTCTGAGCGATGAAATTTGGGTATTTGATAAATATGCTTTGGACTTAGCCCATCAGTCATTTCCAGATACTTTAATTGAGCTTAAAAAAAATTATTATCTTGAACATGTTTTAGCAAAAATTGAGAACTTTCAAGAAAAGAATGTAAAGGAATCTTTCCTCTACGTATTAGAGCCCTGTAGAGAAACAAAATTTACCAGCAAGGGCGATGAACATACGTGCATTGATTTATTTTTTAAATATTTTAATAAAAATTTTTTAAATGATACGCAAATAACATTCCGTCCCCATCCTTCCGAAAGAACTGATAAATATAATTATTTATATGAAAAGTATCCGATGAAAAACATATTGATTGATAATGATCAATCACTTGAATTTCAGATTGCAAACTCTACTCATGTAGTTGGAGTTGAATCAATGGCTTTATATATTGCCTACAAGGCAAATAAAAATATTATATGCACTAAGTTAAAATCACATGATAGATTAAAGCTTCCAATAGTTAGTGCCCTAGAACTAAGAAATGTTCCGCATGTATAAATGATTAGTTTTCATAAGCTTTTTAATTATCTAAGGATATAATATTTCAAAATATAAATCTTACTAAAAAAAGCTAATGAAAAGATGCTCTAAATGTGTGAATCCTTCCACAAGGCCCAACATATTTTTCAATGAGGAGGGGTTGTGTCCTGTTTGTGTTTTTGAAGATCAAAAATTAGAAAGTGAGATTAATTGGGATGAAAGAGATCTTGAAATGCAAGGGATTATTGATTGGGCAAAAACACGAAAACAAACACAATATGACTGTATTGTGACTGTAAGTGGAGGCAAAGACAGCACAAGGCAGGCAATGTTTGCCAGAGATAATCTTAAATTAAATCCACTTTTAGTCAGTGTTATGTACACCCCAGAGCATGGACATTATAGAGGACCAAAAAATTTATCAAATCTTACCTCATTAGGATTTGATGTAGTTTCAATGAGCTTGAACCCAAAAATATGGAAAGATCTCATTAGAAACAGTTTTTACAAGAGCCAAAATATTTTCAATACTAGTGAAATGGCCTTATATGCAATACCCGTCCATATTGGTATTGCATATAAAATACCCCTTATTTTTCTTGGTGAGAATCCTGCACTTACTATTGGAGAACAGCATGGGAAACTGGACGGAGATGCCTCTCAAATGAGAAATGCAAATACCCTTCAGGGAGGCAGCCCAAGACATCTAATGAATAAAGAAATGACAGACCAAGATGTACATTTTTATAATTATCCATCTGAGCGAGATGTTATTAAAGGCCAGCTTAAATTAGTTTATCTTGGTTATTATGATAAAGATTGGTCTGGTAAAAAAAATGGGGAATTTGCAGTAAAAAATGGTCTTGTAACAAGAAACGATCCTCCAGAGGAGATTGGTGATTTGTGGGGCATATCAGCTCTAGATGAAGATTTTAGGATTGTTAATCAAATGATCAAATTTATGAAATATGGCTTTGGTCACGTAACAGATCAAGTTATTGATGCAATTCATTTAGGAGACATATCCAAAAAAGAAGGCATGGAATTAATTAAAAAATATGATGGAAAATGTCATGAAAGATATATAAAAAAATTCTGTAAATATATTGATATTCCTGAGATAGAATTTTGGACTCTTGTAGAAAAAACAAGGAATAAAAAATTATTTAAAAAAGATAGTGAAGGAAAATGGCAACTTAACTATGAATAAATTAAATCATGTAAAAAAAATAGGAATCATCAATTATGGTATGGGAAATATAGGATCTGTGCAAAACGCTTTGACATTTCTTAATTCCGAATCAGGAATTATTGATTCTCCTGATGATTTTAAAAAATTTAATGCATTTATTATGCCTGGTGTTGGTGCCTTCCCTGCTGCAATGAAAAATCTAAAAAAACTTAATTTAATTGAAGAATTAGAAAAGTATGTTTTCAATCACCAAATACCTTTTTTGGGGATATGTCTTGGCCTTCAACTACTTGCAGAAAAATCCTCAGAGGTTAGTGATTCTGAAGGTCTAGGATGGATAAATGGAGCTGTTATTAAGTTTCCAAATAATGATACACATAAAATACCCCATGTGGGATGGAACAAAGTGAATTTTCATAACAATCATTTTTTTTCAAAAAATATTGGTTCATCTGGCCATTTTTACTTTGATCACTCTTACTTCCTAGATAGCCAAGACTCATCTTGTTTTGCTAGCTGTAATTATGGAAAGAGTTTTACAGTTGCAATACAGAAAAAAAATATATTTGCAGTTCAATTTCATCCAGAAAAAAGCCAAAGAAATGGTCTTAAGATTTTAAGAAATTTTTTAAACTATATCGAAACAGTCTGATTGCTATGATTAGTCAGAGAATAATCGGTGTAGTCTTAATATATGAAAATATTTGCGTCCAAAGTATAAAATTCAAAAAATTTCTTCCTATTGGTAGACCAGAAATATCCGTAGAATATCTCAACAGATTCGGAATTGATGAAATAGTAATGCTTGATATTACTCCAGCAAAAAATGGCAAGAAAACAAATTTTAAATCCATCCAAAAAGCATGCTCTTACGCAAATACACCAATTGCTGTAGGTGGCGGGTTAAATAATATTTCTGATGTTAGGAAAATTATTTCCACAGGAGCAGATAAAGTTATATTTAATACAGCTTGTCATGAGAAGCCCAAACTAATTGAAGAAACTGCACAATTATTTGGTAGTCAGGCGGTCGTTGCTTCCATAGATGTTGAATCAACCAAGAGTGAATTTGAGGTTTATTTTAAGGGTGGCTCGGTAAGATCAAGGTTTGATTTGAGGTCATGGATTAACTATGTTCAAGATCTAGGTGTAGGCGAGATATTTGTAAACTCTATTTCAAGGGACGGAACGAAGTCAGGATTTGATATTGATCTTGTAAGTTATATAGAGAATTATTCAAATGTACCGGCAATAATATGTGGTGGTGCAGGAGAGATAGATCATTTCTTAGACAATAAACTTAGAACAATTTCTGGAATAGCAGCTGGAAACTTCTTCCATTTTACTGAGCACAGTGCCATAGTCTTAAAAAAGTTTTTAAGAGATAAGATCTCAAATATCCGTTTGGAAACTTATGCCAATTACCAGAATCATAATTTAGGAGAAGACAGTAGACCGACTGCGATAAAAGAAAGTTATTTAGAGAAGATAAGATTCACTCCCATAATAGAGGAGATAATCTAAATGCAATACTGTTCAAGGTGTCTTTATCCTTCTAACCATCCTCTTGGAATTACCTTCGACTCAGATGGAGTCTGCAGTGGATGTTTGATTCATGAAGAAAAAGATGAATTGGATTGGAATAAGAGACTTGAAAAATTAAAAAAAATCGTCACCCCATATAAAAGTAAAAAAAGATCAATACATGACTGTATTATTCCAGTAAGCGGTGGGAAAGACTCATATTTTATTGTTGATTTTGTTAAAAATGTTTTAGGCATGCATCCACTTCTTGTAAGTTATAACATCCACTACAACACACCCACAGGAATAAGAAATTTAGCATACCTTCAAACACAACTTGAGTGTGATATTTTGAAGCATACTTCGAATCCTTCAACTGTAAAAAAAATTACAAATGAAACCCTCACAAGATTTGGAAGTATTTATTGGCATTGCATTGCTGGACAGACTGTTTTTCCTGTAAAAACTGCTGTTAGATTTCGAATACCATTAATTATTTGGGGTGCGCATCAAGGCTGTGATCAAGTTGGCATGTTTTCTCATTTAGATGAAGTAGAGATGACAAGAAAATACAGAAAAGATCATGATCTAATGGGGTTTGAAGCAGAGGACTTACTTATTAAGGATTCTTCATTATGTTATGAGGATATTGAAGAGTATGTGTATCCACATGATAAAGAAATTGAAGAAATAGGTGTCAGAGGCATTTACTTAAGTAATTACATTAGATGGGATACTAAAAAACAACATGAATCAATGATAAAAAAGTATGGTTATGAAACTAAAAATCAACAAAGGACATTTGATAACTACAATGATGTTGACTCCTTTCATTACAGCGGCCTTCATGACTTAATAAAGTACTATAAGTGGGGATTTGGAAAAGCTACTGATCACGCATCTAGAGAAATTAGGTTAAAAAGAATGACTCGCGAAGAGGGTATTAATTATGTTAAACGATACACTCAAATGGAGGCCAGCGATTTAAATGATTTTACAATTTTTTCTGATTGGCTTGGTATGCCCAAGGAAGAAATAATATCAAAAATTAATTTACATAGAGACAAACAAATATGGAGTTATCATGAAGGAAATTGGCATCTAAAAGATACAATTTTAAATCACTCTGATGATAAAAATGTTGATAATGTCAGGCTGGATGTTATCGAAAAATGTAATTTCCAAAGTAATGAAAAAAGAAAATCACCAGAGGATAATGAGCCTGGATATATTTTAATGGGAAGGGGATGGAGTGAAGATTAATATAGAAACTGAAAGATTAAAACTAATAAACTTCACAGATGAAATGATTTCCAACGAATATCTATCTTGGTTAAATGATAAAAGCTTAATGAAATTTAGTGAGCAAAGACATAAAACACACGACTTTGATAGCTCATTAAAATATCTAAATTCTTTCAAAGGAAGTGACAACTTGTTTTTAGGAATCTTTACAAAAGAAAATAATATACTCATAGGAACTTTAACAGCATATCTTGATAAGCATAACAGTGTGGTTGATTTTGGGATTCTTATTGGCTCATCAAAAGCAAAGTCAAAAGGTTATGGGTTAGAGGCATGGAAAGCTTTAACTGAATTTTACCTTAAATTTCCGGTAAGGAAGATAACAGCAGGAACCATGGCATCTAATAAAGGCATGATTGCTATATGTGAAAAAGCAGGAATGAAGCTTGAGAGTGTTAAAAAAGATCATTTTGTTTATAGAAATGAACTTCAAGACTTATATTTCTTTTCGAGATTCAATGATCAAATCTAAGTAAACTTACATTAAAAATTATCTATCCATGAATCAGGCAGTTTTTTTACATCCCAAGAACCACAAACAAAAGATCTTTAAAAGTAAATATAACTTAGATCGTTTTGGGTTTTCTTATTCTTTAAGAAAATACATAGGTATGAAAGCTCACTTGAGACCATTTTGCAATTGGTTGCATGGGGTAATTTGGTATGACGAAATGATTGAAGTTGAAGATCTGATTGGCCCAATGCCTTACAGGAAGGATTTAAACATAATCGTTTCTAGTGAAAAACAAGAGGAAGTCTGTTTGAAGGCTGGCTACCAAAATGTCTTCAAAGGAGGCTTACCAATTATCTACGCTCAAGATAGGCTATACAAAAGGAGCAAAGATACCTTGGTGTGTTTCATTACTCACTCTTCTGAATCACAAAAACATAATGTTATAGACCTAAACTATCTAGATTATCTAGAATCTCTTAGAAATAATTTTAAAGAAATTTTTGTTTCTGTATTTTCTTTAGATATAACTGAAGAAATTATCTTTGAAATAACGCGTAGGGGACTAATCCTTTATTATGGCGGAAATCCCAGTGATAAGTTATCACTTGATAGAACTAAAGCATTGTTATCTTATGCAGAATATGTTTCAAGTAACTCTATGGATAGTTCAATAGGCTATGCATTGATGTACGGTTGTAAAGTGTCAATTTTCAATCAAATTAATAAGTATGATAGATCTAATATTGTTAATTCTGGATGGGACAAAAGACATATTGAGAGGTTTGAATATTTTGATTCTTATGAATATTTATATGGTAAATATCCTGAATTATTTTTACCAATAGAAAAAAGTATCACCAACAACAAACTTGGCGAGGATCTATGTGGATTATCTTTTAAGCTAAACAGAGCAGATGCAAAGAAAGCTTCGGGATGGTCTCTTAGTGAGCAATTGAGAAATTATAAATCGGCATTTCTCAAAAGAATTTAGAGCCTTATTAACCAGATATTATCTTTATATTTTTGTTAGTAATCCTAATTACTTTATTACAGTTTTTAAGGCTCTCAAGATTATGAGAAATCATTATCACTGTAGCACCCTCAGATGATAGCTCATTGATTTGATTTAGTATTCTTGCTTCTGACTCTATATCGAGTGCACTTGTTGATTCATCAAAAATAAAGACTGATTTATTATTATAAAATGCTCTTGCGATTGCCAGTCTCTGTTTTTGACCTCCAGATAAAAGTAGTCCAGCATCTCCAATTTCAGAAAATATTCCTTTTGGAAGACTATTGATATGATTCATAATTTGCGCTTTAGAAAGTGCTGATATGATATTTTCCTCTGATCTTTCTTCATGTGATTGACCAATTGCAATGTTATCTGCGATTGTACCTTCAATCAGAAATGTGTCCTGCGGTAAGTATGCAACATTTGATCTCCATGATTGAAGATCATCATGAATATTTGAATTATTTACTTTAATGTAGCCTGATGATGGTTTGTAAATACCTAAAATAATATCTACCAGAGTTGTTTTACCTGACCCTGACTCTCCTTGAATTCCTAAAAAATCACCTTTATTAAGAGAAAAATTGATGTTTTCCAAAACATTTTCATCGGTGCCAGGATAACAAAATGAAATCTCCTCTAATAAAAGGACAGAGTTTTTTTTACTAAAAGATAAATTACCTGCAAAATTATTAATAACTTTAGGATTTGAATCAATATCTTTTTGATATAAAAACTCTTCATGAAGCTTTAGAACTGCTGGTTGATCGGCAGAAAGTGAATTGAGGCATTGTATTATACTAAGTGCAGCAGGGAGTAGTCTAAGCGATGCAACCAAAAAAATTCCTAGTGTTGAAATGAGGCTAGTAATATCTCGGCCATCAGATAGGTTAAACAAAATAGTAACTGTCAAGGTCAAAACTAGGATAAATTCTATAAAGTATCTTGGTAGGAAGGAGTGAAGAAATAATTTCTTTTCTGTTTCTGCCGTAATATCTGCTCCTTGTTTAACCTTATTTGCAAAAAGTATACCTAAACCTAGAATTTTAATTTCCTTCAGACCCTTAACTATCTCAGCGATGGTTTGATTCATTATATTAAGACCTATAACTTTTTGTTCGCCTAAAGCCTTAAATGATTTAGTAACAATTCTAAAATATATTGTTAAAAAAATTGCTAAGACAAATAAAATTGAAATTAGCATAATGAAATCAACAAAACATAACAAAATAATTATGGCTATGGTGGTAATTAATTCAGAAATTAACTTAAGTAAAAATATAGAAGTGTTCGTATATTGAGAACACAAAGCCACGACAGCTGTTTGATAATATCCACTATTTCTGCCTAATCTTGTACTGTAATCTTGAGTAAAAAATGCAGACGCAAGCTCAGCTCTTAAATTCTTTTGCCTGTTAAAGGAAACCCCTAAAATAAATTTAAATACTAAGTAACTTGCTAACAAACGTAATGCAAAAATTACAATTAAAAAGACCCCAGCATAAACTAGCAAAGCAGATGCAGAAAACGGTTCTAAAAAACTGAACCTATCTATTAGAGATTCAGGATTTAAAAAAAGAGCAAGAAAAGGTCCAACAAAACCTATCCCAATAAAATCTATCAATGAAGCTAATAAGAAAGAAAGTAGCAGAAGAGGAACAAATTTTGCTTGATCACCAAATAAAAAGAGTAGTTTTTTTATGTAACCTTTATTTAATATCTCAAACATAAAACACTTACTTAAGGATTAATTTGGAGAGCTAATCATAATTGGATTTAGTGTAAAAGTAACTAAATACTTATACAATATTGACTAATATTTATCATCGCATCAAATGAAAGTTATTGTTACTGGCGCTGCAGGCTTCATCGGCATGCATACGTCATTAAGATTTCTTTCTGAGGATTATGAGGTGTTAGGTATCGATTCTTTGAATGATTATTATGATATAAATTTAAAGCATGCGCGCTTAGAGGAATTGAAAAAAAACAAAAATTTTCGATTCCTAAAAGTTAATATTTCTAACACCAAAGATATTAGCAAAGTCTTCAAAGAATTTAAGCCAAATATAATTGTTAATCTTGCTGCTCAAGCTGGTGTTAGATATTCCCTTGAAAACCCATATGAATATGTTGACTCAAACATTACAGGATTCTTAAACATATTAGAGGCTTCAAAAGAAATTAATTTATCTCATCTAGTTTATGCGAGCAGTTCAAGCGTTTATGGTTTAAATACTAAACTTCCTTTTAGTGAAAATCATAATGTTGATCATCCAATTAGCCTTTATGCGGCATCAAAAAAATCAAATGAACTCTTTGCCCATGCATACAGTCATTTATTCAATATACCTACTACAGGACTGAGGTTTTTCACTGTATATGGCCCTTGGGGCAGACCAGATATGGCACTTTTTCTTTTTACAAAAGCAATTTTAAACAAAAAGCCTATTGATATATTTAATCATGGACATATGGTAAGAGACTTTACGTATATTGATGATATTGTTGAGGGCATTTTTAAAGTATCCAAAAAAAGTGCCGAACCTGTTTTTAAAGAGGGCGATTTCTTGACTTCACCCTCAAAAAGCTCAGCTCCATTCAGGGTATTCAACATTGGAAATAGTAATCCGGTTAATTTAATTGATTATATTCAAGTTCTAGAAAATGAGCTTGAAATAGAAGCAATCAAGAACTACCTTCCAATGCAGCTTGGTGATGTAGCAAGCACACAAGCTGATACTAGTGAACTTAAAATGTGGACGGGATATAAACCTTCAACAAAAATTGATGTCGGAATCAAAGAATTTGTAAAGTGGTATAGAAATTATTACTGCATCTAGTTATGGATAAAAACATTAAAAATGTAATTGTTATCGGAGCAGGATATGTTGGTTTATCCCTTTCTCTTGCCTTATCAAAATATTACGATGTAACCATTATAGAAATAGATTCCAAGAAGGTTGATTTTATTAATAATAAAAAGTCATTTTTGGTCGATACTCAAATTTCTAATGAGCTTCAAAGAAAAAATTTGAGACTAAAAGCAACATCAAATAAAAGTAATGCGATTAAAAGTGCTGATCTAATTTTTTGCTGTTTGCCGACAAACTTTAATGAAAAATCCAATTCATTCAATACAAAATCGATTGAAGACTATGCCCATTTTATAAAAAAGAACAATCCAAATTCTCTTTTTATAATCAGGTCTACTGTTCCAATTGGTTTCACTGAAAGAATTAACAAAAAATTATCTACAAATATAGTTTTCATACCTGAATTTCTAAGAGAGGGATCGGCTCTTGAGGATACATGGAATCCATCAAGGATTGTATTTGGTATCCCAGATAACTCAGCTAACAACACTGTAAATGCATTAAAAGAAGTTTTCACGAAAATATCAAAAAATAAAAGAAACTCTTTTTTGGTTGTAGGGCCTTCAGAGGCTGAAGCAATAAAGTTATTTTCTAATACCTATTTAGCAATGCGTATTGGATTTTTCAATGAATTGGATTCTTTTGCAATGCAAAACAATCTTAATACAGAATCAATAATCAAGGGTCTTTCTAAAGATAAAAGGATTGGTAATTTTTATAACAATCCATCCTTTGGCTTTGGTGGATATTGTCTTCCTAAGGACACGAAACAAACCGTTGCATCTTTAAGAAATGTTCCCAGTCAGCTAATAAATTCAATTGATAGATCAAATACTTCTAGAAAAAAATTTCTAGCAAATAAAATTATAAGAATGAAGCCCAGAAATATTGGTATTTATAGACTAAATATGAAAAAAGATTCAGATAATTTCAGAGACTCAGCTTCTATAGATCTCATTAAAAATATGAAAAAAATGAAGAAATATATATTTATTTATGAGCCCTTAATTAAAGCTAATACCTTTGAGGGATTTGCTGTAGAACACAATCTAGATAATTTCTTGATGAATTCTGATATCATAGTCGCGAATAGGGTAGATTCGGTTATTTCTAATTTTAAAAGCAAAGTTTTTACAAGAGATATTTTTAATACAGATAAATAGTTTATGAATACAGAATTAAATCAATATCTTGATGATGAAGTCAATCTCATTGAGGTTTTAAAAGAGTTATTTAAATCAAAAGTACTGATTTTTTCCATAACAGGTATTTTTTCTGTAGCAGGAGTAATTTACTCATTAATGCAACCAAATCAATATTCATCAACGTCTGTACTTACGATAAGTTCCTCTTCCTCTTCCTCACAGACATCATCATCATTATCTAGTCTTGCCTCCAGAGCAGGTGTTAATATTGGTAGCTCTTCTGGGGGAGCAAACCCAGATCAAATAGTCCTCCAGATGGTTAAATCAAAATCATTTTTTAAGCATTTAATAGGCTTTGATGAAGTGCTCAAAAATATTTATGCTACAAAAAGCTTCGATACTAAAACTAATAAAATTATTTATGACTCCAGCATTTATAAGGCAAGAGAAGATAAATGGATTAAGATGCCAAAGTTACTTGAGGCCTATGAAGCATATGATAATCAAGTCTCAATAACACATAGTAAAATAACAGGTATGATCTATCTCAGTGTTACGCATAAATCACCTATCTTTTCCAAAGAATTGGCTGATCTAATTATTTCAGAGCTAAATAACCTTTCCAGAATTAGAGCTTCAGATGAGGCCTCATTATCTATGGACTATCTTTACAATGAGTTATCTACTACTCCACAAAAGGAAATACGTGATTCAATAAACCAATTAATTGAAGCGCAATTAAAAACTCAAATGCTTGCAAATGTCAGAAGTGACTATTTGGTGAGGACTCTTGATGAGCCGGTAGTGCCGCATAAGAAGTCTGCTCCGTATAGGACTTTAATATGCATAACATTTTTCATAGCCGGCCTATTTTTATCAATTACCTTTGTCCTAATTAGATTTTATGGTTTTAGAGTTAATCTACCGAAAATAGAAAGTAATTAATTTAATGACAAACTCCATTGCAGTAATTGGTTTGGGTTATGTTGGTTTGCCGCTTGCATTAGAGTTTGCAAAAAAATATGATGTCATTGGCTTTGATGTTTCAAAGAAAAGGATTAAAAACCTTTCAGGTGGGGTCGATGAGACTCAAGAAGTCCTCGCTGAAGATCTCAATACTGCAAGAATAAGTTTCACATGCAGTTTGAAAGATATTGCAACAGCAAACGTCTATATTGTATGTGTTCCAACACCTATAGACACAAATAATAATCCAGACCTAAGCCCCTTGGAAAGTGCTACTAAAAGTATAGGACCATATATCAATAAAGGGGACGTAGTAATTTATGAATCAACTGTTTATCCTGGCGCAACAAGGGAGGTCTGCATTCCGATTCTTGAAAATCAATCTTTATTACAATTGAATAAGGATTTTTATGTTGGCTACAGTCCCGAAAGGATCAATCCTGGTGACACTAATCATAGGCTAACTGATATAGTAAAAATTACATCAGGCTCAAATGAATTCTCCAGAAAGAAAATAGATGATTTATATAGCTCCATAATCAAAGCTGGAACACACAGTGTTTCTTCGATAGAAGTAGCTGAATCTGCAAAGGTTATTGAAAATATTCAACGTGACATAAATATTGCCCTAATAAATGAGCTTTCAGTCATATTTAACCGACTTAACTTAGACACTGAAGAGATATTAAATGCATCATCAACTAAATGGAATTTCATAAAATACACTCCTGGTCTTGTTGGGGGTCATTGTATAGGAGTTGATCCATACTACTTAATCCATAAATCAAGGATGGTTGGGTTTGAACCAAAAATTATTACTGCTGGCAGGAAAATAAATGATGATATGCATTTA
>MDTD01150589.1_pt1 | contig 22904 bp, 19 predicted proteins | sample 811221 | NCBI WGS metagenome assembly MDTD01 (sample SAMN05326646, study PRJNA326480) | marine metagenome | isolation source: seawater | place: Pacific Ocean: South West | collected 2011 | reverse complement strand
CGGTTAGATTGTAATTTGGCATATTATTTTTTCTTTAAGACGTAAAAATGTTCGTCCAATACCTCATCGGGGTCAAGTATTGTGGCAGGGACATATTTATTGGCGACCGTGAACGTATTTTGGTGGTCGACCATCGCATAGTCGTCCAAGTTCAAATAATAACGGTCTTCCACGGTCTGATAGCAGAACTTTTCGTTGGCCACCAATCGTTCTTCAGTGAATTGAATGAGTTTTTTGAAGGCCGTGCGTGATTCGATTTCCTTTTGAAACGAAACACTGCCGACATACTCGTCAGTGCCCTGAATCGTTGAAAAGAGTTTGAAAAGGCGTTCAGTTTCTGGTCTGCCGATAAAAAACAACACGCCTTCCAGAAGTATGAACGAACGTTTGTTTCCCTTTATGGATGCTATTTTTTCTAGTAACTGCGGTTCGTAATTTGATGTGAAATCGGCTTCCAGAAAGGATATGTTTCTTTTAGGCAGTTTTTTTGATGCACACCAATCCGCTATTTTCTCCTTTTTGTAATTTATCGAATGAGGCATGTCAATTTCTATATGGGCCATGGTTTTGGGCAACAGAAAGGGGTACATGCTAAAGCCGCACCCAAAATTGATGAGCAGCTCGATTTTTTGCTCGTTGAACAGGTTCTCAATGGCCTCGAGGAAATACCGGTTGCGCAAACAGTGTGCAAATGGCTCGTGCCGTGAAACGGAATCAACATACGCCTTGCGGTATATTTTGGTGCCCTCGCTCGGCCATAAATGTGCATAGCGATCTTTGCTCAGGGCAACGTCTGTGGCCCTAAAGTCGGCAGTTACAAAGGCTGTTTCAAATATTTCAATGTTCTGTTTCACGGGTTTAAGGTAGTAAAAAATAAGGCTATCTTTGAACCACACATTCCATTATGAAAGTTCATTTTATCGCCATTGGGGGCAGCGCCATGCACAATTTGGCGTTGGCCCTGCAACACAAAGGATACGAGATAACCGGAAGCGACGATATCATTTATGAGCCTTCAAAAAGCCGCTTGGCCGACAAGGGGCTGCTTCCCCAAGAATTTGGGTGGTTTCCCGACAAAATCACCGCAAATCTCGATGCCGTTATCTTAGGCATGCATGCCAAACCTGACAACCCCGAACTTTTAAGGGCGCAGGAATTGGGACTGAAAATTTATTCATATCCTGAGTTTTTGTACGAGCAATCAAAAGAAAAGACCAGGGTGGTGATAGGTGGCAGCCACGGCAAGACCACCATTACCTCAATGATCTTACACGTGCTCGACTACCATGGCATAGCGGTCGATTATATGGTTGGGGCACAATTGGAAGGTTTTGACCGTATGGTACACCTTACCAAAGAGAACGATTTTATTGTCTTGGAGGGAGATGAATACCTTTCGTCGCCCATTGATCGTCGGCCCAAGTTTCACCTTTATCGCCCGAACATCGCCTTGCTGAGCGGTATTGCCTGGGACCATATCAATGTGTTCCCTACCTATGAGGGCTACGTGGAGCAGTTCAAGATTTTTGTCGATAGTATCGTTGAGGGCGGAAGCATTGCCTATAACGAAGAAGACGAAGAGGTCAAGAAAGTGGTCGAGGCATCGGAGAACAGCATACGCAAACTGCCCTATGGCACGCCCGATTATTTTGTCGATGGGGGCACCACCTATCTTGAAACTCCCGAGGGCCCATTGCCCATTGCGGTTTTTGGGGCGCATAATTTGAACAATTTGGCAGGGGCCAAGTGGATCTGCCAGAACATGGGGGTCGATGAGGCCGATTTTTACGAGGCCATTGCCTCGTTCAAAGGAGCCTCAAAGCGCCTTGAAAAAATAGCTGAGTCAGATTATGCGGTGGTGTTCAAAGATTTTGCCCATTCGCCGAGCAAAGTGGCCGCTACCACCAGGGCGGTAAAAGAACAATATCCCGACCGTAAGTTGGTGGCCTGTTTAGAACTGCATACCTATAGCAGTCTCAATGCCGAATTCTTAAAAGAATACCGAGGCGCCTTGGATACCGCTGATTATGCGGTAGTCTACTATTCACCAGAGGCTGTCGAGATCAAAGGGTTGGAGCAGGTGACCGAACAGCAGATATCCGATGCCTTTCAAAGGAAGGATCTGCAGGTCTTTACCGATGCAGGTTCGTTTAGGGAATGGTTGTTTTCACAGGCCAAAGAACCGGCCAATTTTTTGTTGATGAGCTCTGGCAATTATGGGGGATTGGATTTTGGGCAAGTAAAAAGCGTAATGGTATAAACCATGGCAATGTAGGTCAACAATGCCCAAAGCACTTACCGGGGCCTTTACGGGCCTTGGGCGCGAACACTTGTTTTTAGTAGTTGTTGGCCATATCTATACCCCAAACTGCCGAAGGTGGTGGTCAAGATGCTTGTACTGCAACTGTCCCCATTGCTCTGGGGTAAACCGCCCAAATAGAGGATGGGGGTTCCACTCGGTACGGTTGCCGACATCATGGCACTGTTTTACCAATTCTTTCAATTTTTTCATTTCTGTCTCAAAGTCCTTCTCCTCTTTTGCCTTTAAAGCGGGGGCGGTGGGCAGGTTCTTTCGCCAAGGCCTGTCGTTGTAGAGCGATTTTTTAAAGAACCAGCGAACCAGAGGGTTGCCGCGCACGCCCTTGTCTTCGTTCTTGATGGCTATCTTCAGTGGAAACTGGCAGTGCCAAGCCATTTGTCCCACGCTCATTTTACCCCATTGCCGTTGCGAGTCAGGTGACAGACTATCAATGCGCGCTACAATTTCTTCGTACGCTTCTTTGTCGAAAAGTGATTTCATCGGCTTCGGTTTAACAGAATTCCCAAAATACGAAAAAGGCGAATTCGATGGGCACATATCCTCAACAAATGGTTGGGCCCAAAATGCTATATTTATAACATGCAAGAAGAAAAGGCATCTTTGTCCATCAAAGACTGGGCCGATGACGATAAACCCAGGGAAAAATTGGTACAAAAGGGGCGTTCGGTGTTGTCAGATGCCGAGCTTATCGCTATTTTGATCGGTTCGGGCTCCAAAAACGAAAGTGCTGTTGAGCTTTCAAAGCGCATTTTGGCTTCGGTCGGCAACAACTTGAACGATTTGGGCCGGCTATCGGTGAAACAGCTGATGCAGTTCAAGGGTATTGGAGAGGCAAAGGCCGTGACCATTGCCGCCGCCCTAGAGATCGGACGACGTCGCCGAAGGGAGGCGGGTCAACAGATTACCAAGATTGCCTCAAGTGGGGATGCTTTTGAGCTTTTGCAGCCCTTGATAGGCGAGTTGGAGCACGAGGAGTTCTGGATTCTGTATCTCAACAACTCCAATAAGGTGGTACATAAGGGCCAATTGAGCAAAGGGGGCATCACAGGTACTTTGGTCGATGTTCGCCTTGTGATGAAACAGGCCCTTGAGCTGGGGGCCGTGGCATTGATTTTGGCGCACAACCACCCTTCGGGTACCCTTGTTCCCAGCAAGGCCGACAAAACAATCACCCAAAAGCTGAAGAGTGCCGCCCAAGCATTGGACATCAAAGTGCTTGACCATTTGATCATTGCCCAAAAAGCATATTTAAGCTTTGCCGACGAACAACTTCTATGACCAATCGGGGGTAAACGAATGGCCTTATTTGGAATTTGGGTTTTGAAACTTGATATTTACAGCCTATGTTGCTCATCTATACCCATAAGATAACGGCCCGCTTTCGCTATACCATGCGGCATATTTTTAGGGAGATATTGGGCGTGGACATTGGCTTTACCACCAAGGTAGAGGATTTTATAAAGCATAAGGGCCCTAAGATCACCTATACCAAAAAACCCCTGCAGAACGAATTTTTTGTACGTAGCAACGATTTGCTTTTCGAACAGGGAATCAACGATTTTGATATCCGCATGGGCGATTGGGATGGCCTGCCCTGTTTTTTTGAAGCAGGTGACATGAGTGCGATACCCTTCGATATTTTTTCGGCGAGTTTCTTTCTCTTGAGCCGTTATGAAGAATACCTGCCCCACGTGAAGGATGACCTGGGCCGGTTTCCGGCTAAAGAAAGCCTCGCTTACAAAAACGGTTTTTTAGAGTTGCCGGTGGTAAATCTTTGGGCAAACAAATTGTTTGGGGTACTCCAACAGCGTTTTCCCGATATCAAGCGAAAGACCAGGGCCTATCGCTATACCTCCATTATCAATGTGACCACCTCGCACAGTTTTGCGCTAAGGGGCCTTGCCCGAAGTTTGGGCGGCCTATTGTTCGATCTGGGCAAGTTTAGGCTGCGCAGGGTGGCACAGCGGTTTATGGTACTGTTGGGTCTAAGAAAAGACCCATACGACAACTTTTCGCTCTTAATCGAACTGCACAAAAAATATCCGGTAAAGACCATGTTTTTCTTTCAGTTTGCCGAGTATTCGACCCATGACAAGAACATCTCGCCCAACAATAACAAATTTCGGTACCTGATAAAGGCCATTGCCGATTACAGCGTGGTGGCATTGAGCACCTCTTTTCATGCCGGCGGTAATCTAGAGTTGTTGAAAACAGAGAAGAAACGGTTGGCAAAGCTTATAAACAGGCCCGTAAACTATTCTCGGCTACGGTACAACAAGGTGAATGTGCCTACGACCTATCGCAATTTGATAGAGGCAGAGTTCACCGATGATTTTAGCATGGGCTACACCCACGAATTGGGCTTTCGCGCCGGCACCTGCACTCCTTTCTATTTTTACGATATTAACCTGGAAGAACAGCAACCGCTGAAGGTACACCCGTTTGCCGTACATGATTATGCCCTTATGGGATATAAAAGCATCGCAGATGCCCTTGAGAAAGTCGATGGTATGTACCGTCAGGTCAAAACTGTGAACGGGGAGTTTATCACGGTATTTTCCAATGAACTATTGGGAAGCAAACAGCAGATTGACTGGATCCAGCTGTACCAAAACTTTTTAAAGCGCTATTATGTTTAATGGGCAGGTGACCGATATTTTTTTTGATCTTGACCATACCCTGTGGGATTTTGAAAGAAACTCTGCGCTGACCTTTGAAAAGATATTTCTTCAAAATGGCATCCATGTTTCGCTTCCTATGTTCTTGCAAGTTTATGTACCCATCAATTTTGAATATTGGAAGCTGTACCGTGAAGAAAAGGTCACCAAAGAGGAACTGCGCTACCAACGGCTGAAAAAGACATTTGATACGCTTGGGATGTCCATAGACCGCTCAATGATCGACCGTTTGTCAGATGATTATATACGCTACCTGTCAAGTTTTAACCACATCATTCCGCATACAAAAGAGGTGTTGGACTATTTGTGGCCCAATTACAGGCTCCACATCATTACCAATGGTTTTGAGGAAATTCAGCACAAAAAACTAAAAAACGCCAAGATATTGCATTATTTCGAGGCCATTATAAATTCAGAGATGGCCGGGGTCAAAAAGCCACATCCGAAAATTTTTGAACTGGCCTTGGCGAAAACGAGGGTGGCCCCAGAAAACAGCCTGATGGTCGGCGACAATCTAGAGGCCGACATTCTAGGGGCCCAAGCAGTGGGTTTCCATACGTTGCACTTCAATCCCACCCAAGATTCAAACCACGATTTTTGCAAGATCATCACCCATTTGAGTGAAATAAAAAGCATTTTGTAGAGTTATAGTAGGGTACAACGGTCATTGGTTGTTTACTAATAAAATTGCTATACAAAATGAAGAAATGCGTCTTTGGTTTGGGAATTGCCATCTCGGCACTGGTTTTTGTGGTGGGCTGCTCCGAAGAGCAGAACTTTGACCAATTCGACGACCTGAGCGTTACCCCTACACTTGCCACCAGTATCTTTTATCTCGAGTCTGATGAAAGCACCATCAATTTGGCAAGCAGCGGCAGTTTTTACTCCGAGGTATTTACTTTCGAGGCCTTTAACGAAGAGTTTGTGGCCGAACGGGTGCTTGAAGGCGTCATTACTTACCAAGTTGAGAATACCACAAGCAAAGAAATTGATATAACCGTTGAGTTTTTGGATGAAGGGGGCAATGTGCTCGATACCGAGGCATTTACCATAGAGGCCGACCCAGCCCCTTTGCTTGAAAGGCAAATCGCATATGGCAATGGAGGTAGAAGTCTTGATATTCTTAGAAATACAACAAATATCAGGGTAGGGGCGATCAATCAAAGTGACAACAGCAGTACCTCTTCGCAACCCGACCCAAAAATCATACTCCGGTCAAGTGCCGAATTCAGGTTCCGTCTCAAATGAAGAAATGCAAGCTGTTGATCTTGGCCAGTCTTTTTGGCTCGGCTTTCCTCTCTGCGCAGAACAAACAACTGCTCTACGACTTTTATGAAATTCCTCAATCCTTGATGTTAAATCCAGGTGTCAAAACTCCCTATAAATGGCATGCAGGCATACCGGTGTTGTCAGGTATCGGTTTTCAGGCCGGTACCAGCGGTATAACAGTGAACGACCTTTTTGCCAACGACGGAATTGATTTCACCACAAAAGTGCGCGACAGGGCGCTATATAGCATGAGCCCAAGGGACGAGTTTAGTGGTAGTGGACAGATAGAGGTTTTTTATGGGGGGTTCAGAAGCGCGAACAGACCTGAGGACTATTACTCTTTTGGAATGTACGGTGAGGGTTTTACCAGCGTATTTTGGCCAAAAGATCTGGCGATTTTGGCCTTTGAGGGAAATGCCAATAATTTGAACAGACGGTTTGACCTGGGGCATCTGACATTACAGGGAGAGGCGGTGAACGTTTTTCACTTTGGGGTAAATCGCAAGATGAGCGACAAACTGAACCTCGGGGTGCGTGCCAAGATCTATTCAAGTGTTTTTGAGTTTAAATCAAAAAGGAATTCTGGCTACTTTGTTACCACTCCCGGCGATGATAATATTTTGGAGAATACCTTGGTGGCAGAACTTGAATTGCAGACATCGGGCTTTAAAGAACTGATCGATATACTGGATGAAGACAACAACACTACACAAAAAGATTTACAGAAATGGTTGCTGGGGCGCTCTTTTTTTGGCGGCAACCTTGGCTTGGGTGCCGATTTTGGATTTACCTATCAGCTGAACGAAAATACTTTCTTGACCGGAAGCATATTGGACGTGGGCTTTATATACCATAGCAACGGACTTGAGAACTATACCCTTAACGGGGCTGCGACCAATGAGGGTATTGAGATCATTTTGCCCGAAGACCTTTTTCAGGGCAACAATGACCTTTGGCAAGAACTGGTCGACGACTTAGAGCGCCTGGTACCCTTTGGCACGGACCAAAACAGTTTTGTTTCCTTACGACCAATAAAGCTGAATGCCTCGATACGCTATAATTTTGGAGAAGGCAATTCGGGCGGGGCGCCATGTTATTGCGGGTATGATGCCGTAAACGCAAGAGATTTTTTTGATTATGTGAACGGTGTCGGTGGCCATTTGTTTGTTATCAATCGCCCCAAGGGTCCACAGGCGGCCTTAACGGCCTTCTATCAAAGAAGGCTGGGCAATGTGCTGGCCCTGAAAACGACCTATACGGTTGACAAGTATTCTTTTTCCAATATTGGCTTGGGGCTTAATCTGCAGGCCGGGCCGGTAAATTTTTACATATTGGCCGATAATTTGTTGGGCTACCGAAATGTGGCCGACAGCCACTACGCATCTTTTCAATTCGGATTTAATATCATATCTTGGAACGATAATTGATTATCGTTTCAACATGAGGAACATTGCATTGGTTTTAGTGGTTTTTTTAATGGGCGGCGCAATGGCTTTTGCCCAGTTCAGTGACTACAAGTACATAGTCGTACCCAAAAAATTTGCGGCCTTTAAAAACGAGAACCAGCATGCCACTAGCACCTTGGTCAAGTATCTCTTTGACCAACAGGGGTTCAATGTGGTGTATGAGGGCGATTTCCCCGATGACTTGAACCGCGACAGATGTCTGGGCCTTTGGGTACGGCTTTGGGATGATTCAAACCTTTTTGTTACACGAACCACCCTTGCTTTTGAAGACTGTGAGAACAATCTCATATTTCAAACGGCTCAGGGCCGTAGCAAGCTAAAAGAATACCGGGCTTCTTATGAGGAGGCCATCAGAGGTGCTTTTGCTTCTTTAAAGGGAATGACGCACAATTATGTACCAAAAGAGAAAAAGGAAGGTACCGATGCGGTAACACTTAACTTTGACAATGATGTAAAAAGTTTGGAGAAAGAAGCAGCCAAAGACCTTGAGAACAAATCTTCTCAGGTTGTCGAGCAAAAGTCGACCATAGAAGAGCAGCTATACAAGTCTAAAGAACCAGTGGCCTCAACGATGGTAAAAAAAGATACGGCCGGATCAAATACCGGCAAAAGCGCCTCAAAAGCAGATATTCTATATGCCCAGCCGATTGAAAAGGGATATCAATTGGTTGATACCACCCCTAAGGTTCGCTATAAACTTCAAAAAACATCGGTGCCAGATGTTTATTTGGTGGTCGATGACGACAAAAACGGCATTGTATTCAAAAAAGATGGCAAGTGGTTCTTGCAGTATGAAGACGATGACCAAGATGTGATGAAAGAGTTGAACATTAAATTTTAGAAATCGTACTTGTCTTTCCAGCGCTTTTTTAAAAATTCCCTAAAGGCGTTTTCTCTAGGATTGTTTCCGGGTTTATAAAATGTTGTTCCTGATAGTTCTTCGGGTAAGAATTCTGATTGAACAAAATTATCCTCATAGTCATGGGCATAGGCATATTCTTTGCCATAGCCCAAGTCTTTCATTAATTTGGTGGGGGCGTTTCTTATATGCAAGGGAACGGGCAGGTCACCTGTTTCACGTACTTTTTGCTGCGCATTGCCAATAGCCAGGTAGCTGGCGTTGCTTTTTGGTGAACTGGCCAGATAGGTGGCACACTGGCTCAAAATGATCCGCGCCTCTGGATACCCGATAATATTGACGCTTTGAAAAGTGGCATTGGCCAGTACCAGGGCTGTTGGGTTCGCATTTCCGATATCTTCCGAGGCTAAAATGACCATTCTACGGGCAATGAACTTTACATCTTCGCCCCCCTCGATCATGCGGGCCAGCCAATATACGGCGGCATTTGGGTCGCTGCCCCTGATCGACTTGATGAATGCCGATATGATATCATAATGTTGTTCCCCGCCCTTGTCATACAGCACCGTATTTTTCTGGACTTTCTGCTGTACAAGTGTATTGGTGATGGTCACTTGATCACTTTCCTCAGAGTTTACAATGAGTTCGAAGATGTTCAGCAGCTTTCTACCATCTCCTCCAGAAAGGCGCAGTAGGGCCTCGGTTTCGTTAAGGGTTATTTTTTTTGCTTTTAACAGTGCATCTTCTCTTATGGCACGCAGCAATAGGGCTTCTAGATCTTCTTTTCCGAAGGCATTGAGTATGTATACCTGACATCGTGACAACAGGGCGGGAATCACTTCAAAACTCGGATTTTCGGTCGTTGCGCCAATAAGCGTTACCCATCCTTTTTCAACAGCCCCCAAAAGCGAGTCTTGTTGTGATTTGCTGAACCGGTGTATTTCATCGATGAATAAAATGGGGTTTTTTGAAGTGAACAGTCCGTCGCTCTGTTTCGCTTTGGCAATAACCTCGCGCACCTCTTTGACTCCGCTGCTAATGGCACTCAAGGTATAGAAGGGACGGCCACTTTCATTTGCGATTATTTGGGCCAAAGTAGTCTTGCCCGTACCGGGCGGCCCCCAAAATATCAAAGAAGGCACCATGCCTTTTTTTATTTGGTTGTATAGGGCCCCCGTGGGGCCTACCAAATGCTGTTGGCTAATGTATTCATCCAGTGTTTTCGGTCTGATTCTTTCTGCCAAAGGTTCACTCATTGCATAAAAATAGGACAAAAGGGCCTGACAATTTGTGCCATTTTAAAATTTTGGATACTAAATTGTAAGGTAACAAGCATATGGCCACACCAAGTCAATTTAAGTTTTCAAATGCCGTGTTGTTGGCACCCCTTCTGGCGGCCCTGGCCATTTGGTCGGTGTTCTGGGTCGAGGTTCGGTTTGGGGTCAATTTTAACGATTACGGGGTATATCCGAGAACCTTAAAGGGGTTGCGGGGCGTTCTTTTAAGTCCGTTCATCCATGGCTCGGTAGAACATCTATACAACAATACGTTGCCCCTGATATTGCTGACGGCGTTTCTGTTCTATTTTTATAGGAGAGAGGCAGTTTGGGTATTGTTGGTCGGGGGGCTGCTTTCAGGGTTGCTCACTTGGCTCATCGGACGGCCATCATACCATATTGGGGCAAGCGGAATCATCTACGTACTGGCAAGCTTTATTTTTTTTAAAGGAATCTTTGCCAAGTATTACCGATTGATTGCCCTGTCTTTGACGGTTGTCTTTATTTATGGAGGAATGCTTTGGTATATTTTTCCGATAAAGGATGGAATTTCTTGGGAAGGACATCTTTCAGGATTTTTAACAGGGCTGTTCTTGGCCTTGGTGGTAAGAACAAAGGTTCCCGTTGAAAAGAGGTATGTATGGGAGTGTGAAGATTATAACGAGGAGGAAGATGAGTTTATGAAGCATTTTGACGAACACGGAAATTTCATAGAAAGAAAACCCGATGTAGAAGGGGATGGGGTAAAAATCAACTATCAGTATAAAAAGAGGGACGACTAGCCCTTTCGCTGCCGCACAACCTCATAAAGAAACACCCCACAGGCCACCGATACATTCAGCGACTCTATTTCGCCCAACATGGGCAATTTGGCAGTGTGATCCGCCAACTTCAACAGCGAGGGTGATATTCCGCTACCCTCTGAACCCATAATGACCGCACAGGCCCTATTCAGTGGAACATCGTAGACAAAGGTATCAGCCTTTTCGGTGGCAGCAACGATTTCCACTCCGGATGATTGCAGGTAGAATATGGCATCTTTTAAATGGTCGACCTTGGTGATCGGAATTTTGAAGGCGGCGCCGGCTGAGGTCTTTACCGCATCGGCATTAATAGGGGCAGAGTTGTTTTTGGGCACCACAATGGCGTCTACTCCACAACATTCGGCGGTTCTGATGATGGCCCCGAAGTTTCGAACATCGGAAATACCATCCAAGAGAAGAAAGAATGGCAGTTCTTGTTTTTGCAGGATTTTTTCAACAGTATCTTCAAAATTTTGGAAGGCAACGGGTGATATCAGGGCCACGGCACCCTGATGGTTGTTTTTAGTGAGTTTGTTGAGCCTTTCGATGGGCACATACGAGACCATCAACCGTTTTTTTCGAGCCAAGGTTTCAAGGCTCTTGAACAGGCCACCTTTCAGGCCTTTCTGCAGGTAGACCTTGTTGATGGGTTCGTCGGCCTTTATGGCTTCCATTACGGCATGTATACCATAAATCTGTTCAGAATTTACCATTGTAATCAAATTACAAAAAAACCCACTTGAAGAAGTGGGTTTTTAGAATGTTATTAAGCAAAATTTAGCTATTCAAGTACATAAACACTTGTCTAAGATCTTGCTCTTCTTTAATATTAAGATTGTTTTGCTTTAAATATCCAGCCAAATTTTCTTTTTTGTCAGAGGGCAGAAGCTTCAATAGCTTTTTATTCTTGAGCTGTATCTCGTCTATTCGGTTTATGCCTTTAGCCTCGACGTAATATTCCGTAAACTTTGAAAATTTAGCGGGAATTGCTTTGACAAAAGAGTTTTGGGCTTTTTGACCTTCTGTAAACTTAACGTTTATACGTTTGTACAACGTATATTCTTCGCCTTCTACCAAGGTCACCAGGTAACCATTTAAGGTATTGCCCTTTTTGTCAATAAATGTCTTGAAACTCAAAGGTTGGCCATTTACCAAGATTGAAATCTTCTTGTCTTTTCCCAAAGCCCTGATAGGCTCGTTTTCAAGGTTTTTTTGCTTTATCTCTATTTCCTCGTTGTAGGCGTTGTATCGGTAATAAATATTTTGCACCGGCTCACCGTCATAGAATAAAGTTGTGTACTGAAAAGCATTGGAGGTATATGGGCTACCTTGTATATCACTTCTATTTTCATAGGAGAGTTTTTCTTTTGCGCCAGAAATTGAACCGGTAACGTATTGCAAGGCGGCATCGGTAAAGCCTCCATCTGCCCCTGTTGCCGTGTAAGAGGCAACTTGTCCCGATGTTTGTCCATTTACGACAAGGGCTGAAACAGATAGTAGTGCTAACAGGAAATGTGTTTTTTTCATAAGAATTTAAATTTTCACGAAAATAGCCATTTGCCTAAATAAATCGTGAAATTATGTGTTATAATTAGCTTAAAAACCCATATGGCCGACGACCTTCAATCTAGGGTTGGTAGACAAAAGATTGCGCTCTATCATTGTTTTTAGATACCAACAGATGCTTTGTGCCGTTCAAATCTACAAAAAGGGCATCTTTTGTGTTGCCATCTAGGTAAAGCCCTGTTTCTTCATATGTGAGCGCCTGATAGCCATTTTCTTGGTTTGATAGCAGGGCCAAGCCTGAAAACGCATCCAGACGGGGTGTCTCGACTTCTGTTTCATATAGGTTGCCGGCAATTACGCAATCTTCAAAACCGTCACCGTTCAAATCATAAATATCAATTGAAAGAATAGGGAACATTTGCGCTTCAACCGGCAGTAGTATTTTTTCAAAATCGCCACTACCCCTGTTCACCAAAACAATTGAATTAAACTCTGTGGCTTCACTTTGAAACGCGTTCGACAGGTCTTCACCATAAATGTCTACCAAGGTTGCATTGGCAAACTCGTTGTAGGTTTCGAATTTTTCTTTGATAAAGGGCATTTGTTGTGAAGAACACTCACGGCCTCTTACGGGCACGTATGCGCCATTATATTCTTTACTCAGAACAATATCATTTGTGCCATTTCCATCAAAATCGTCTGCAAACACCTTGAACGGTTTTTTCTTGTTGGCCTTGAATTTGATGTTTAGGCCTACATTGCCGACCACGTAATCTTTGAGACCATCATTGTTCACATCGGTCTGTGCAATGGAGAACCACCAGCCACGCTCTTCACCAAGGCCTTTTTCCTTTGCCACGTTCTGAAAGCTTCCATTTTGGTTTTTGAAAAGGCCTATGCCTGTCCATTCACCCACGGCAATAAAATCTTGTTGCCCGTCATTATCGAAATCGGTGGCCACAAAGTCATTGATAATGCCAAAATTGGCTAATTCAGGAGCAACTTTTTCGGTTACATCGACCAAGCGGCCTTTTTTGTTCTCGAAAATTGTAGAGGGTTGGAATTTCGGGTAATTTCTTGGGATGACTCGATTTCCAACAAGCAAATCAAGGTCTCCGTCATTATCGAAATCTATGGGGGTTACTGTTTTGCCATTTTTCGGATATTTTTCAAGCTCAGGTTGCTTTGCCTTTGTAAAGTTGCCTTTGCCATCATTTATGTAAAGCCGGTCGGTAAAGAAAGAGGAATTTTCATCGAATTCGTTGCCGCCACTTACCACGAAGAGATCTAGGTCTCCATCATTGTCGAAGTCAAAGAATACCGACTCCATATCCTCATGGCCCTTGTCATTATCCAATGCTTTTGAAGCCACGGCCACAAAACCACTGCCTATGTTTTTAAGTAATTGGCCCGCTTGGCCTGACGCGCCGCCGATAAAAACATCTTCTAGGCCATCGCCATTAAAATCGCCCTTACTCATAAATGGACCAAGTGTTGATTGTTTGTAGGGCAAAAGAATTTCTTCTTCAAAATCATCGTAAGGATTTTCTTTGTGAACTATGGGTTGGCCAAGCACCTCACTTTCCTTAAAGAGCGGTATAACTTTGTCTGCCTCAGGCTTCAATGGTTTCGCATTTACAATGTCTAAGGTAATGACGGAATTTTTAGGGATATCATACCGTATTTCGGCGCTGCCATTGTTCCATTCAACCTTCAGCGTATCAACTTTTTCTGTGTTTCCAAGCCCGAAAATGATTGAGTTGTCGTGTGATGACCGGTAGCCTTTGATCCTACGACTTTCAATGTACTGTTCTTTACCACCATATTTGATGGAAACCTTTGCAAAGGGCTCAGAATTTACTCCCTTCAGTTTTATCTTTAAGTAGTTGCCCTCGTTTCTTTCGACCGAAACATTTTGATATACCAGAGCTTTATCATCGATGTTGTTGACCACTAAATCGTAATCACCATCATTGTCAAGGTCTGCCTGTGCAGCCCCGTTGCTAAAAGTAAAATCCTCCAGACCCCATTCTGAAGCACGGTCTACAAATTTTAGATTACCTTGGTTTTCATACAGGATGTTCTGCAATTTTTCAGAGGGCATGTCATAATAAAGTTGTTTTTTTATTTCCAGAGGTACATTCTTACCATATTTCATGCGGGCCTCAAAAACCTTGTTCTGAACATCATTGTCGAGGGCATAGCGCCTGTATCCGTTGGTAACATAAATATCCTTGTCTTGGTCAAGATCAAAATCTGTCAATAGCACTGACCAACTCCAATCTGTATTGGCCGTTTTGGTCATTTGGGCGATATTATTGAACTTATTGTTACCAATATTTAGCTGAAATGAATTGTACATATATTGGTAATGGAAGTTGGCCTTATTTACCAGGTAATCAAAACGGTCGGTGCTCATAGATGCCATTAGTGTCTTTGAGCGCTTATGGTCGCTTGAAGCCATATCGAGCACGAAAATATCTTGCTTGGAATCGTTGTTGACATCGGCAATGTCAATACCCATTCCGTAAAAGGAAATCTGGTTGGTGTACTCTTTGATCTTATCGACAAAAACACCCTTTTCGTTGATGAACAAGGCATCAGGAATGTAGTAATCACTGGCAATGTAAAAGTCTAGCCAACCATCGTTGTTTATGTCGCTTATGGCAAGGCCCAATCCAAAAATAGGCCGTTGTATGCCGACCTCTTTGGTCACATCGACAAAACGACCGTTGTCGTTTCTATAGAAATGGGAAGAATTGAAATATTGTGCCTCTAGGTTACCCTCGACCATCCGATACAGATTAATAGGGTCAACCCCATAATACTCATTTTCGTTCATTACAATGCAATCGAGGTCACCATCCCGGTCATAGTCGAAAAATGCCGATTGCGTACTGATACCCATATCAGCTAGTCCATACTCATCTGCGTTTTCTAGAAAAGTATTGTTTTTTTGATTGATAAATAGCAGGTTCTTTCGATTTGGCCTATTATTGGGACCACCTTGTGAGACATAGATATCCATCCACCCATCGTTATTAATGTCAACAAAGGCCACTCCATTGGACCAAATCTTTCCTTGGTTGATGCCGGCCGTTTCTGTGATGTCTTCAAATTGTAAATTACCCTTGTTCAAGTACAATCTGTTCGGTACTTGGTTGCCACAAAAAAAGATATCCAAAAGGCCATCGTTGTTGATATCTTCAACACCAACGCCTGCACCGTTGTAGAAATAGTCAAAATTGAAAAGATTTTCAAGGGTTTCAAGGTTTTCGGTGATGTTGTTTTCAAAATTAACGCCAGTACTATTGGCTTCCAATTTTTTGAAGATTTGTTTCTTTTCAACAATCCGGTCTTTTTTTTCTTTGTCCGCTACCTCCGCTGTCTTTTGTTTACAGGCAATGACTGCAAAGACCGACAATAGGCAAAAAAGATATTTATTCCGAAACATGTTCTATAAGCATTAAAATTAGTATGTGGCCGAAAATGCCCCACAAATTATTACGAACTTTTGTGATTAACAAGAATACTTGATTTTATTGATGCATAATGAAGTTTTTTAACAGGGTGAATAAAAAAAGCCACCTATGAAAGGTGGCTTTTTCTCTATTAAAATTATAATCCAATCTTCAATTAGTCTTTACAGTAATCAATGGCAATGCTGCCAGCCTCGGTACCTGCAGGAATGTCTGCAACCGTATTTCCATTTGGTGTGATGATTTGAAAGGATATCTCACCCCAAAAATCACCCCTGAAATTAAAATCAGCAGCTTCCGTTAATCCGGCAGGAACAGTAAATGTGGTAGTACCAGAACTGGCCCCATCTGTACAATCATAGCCCGGATCTTCATAGGGCGTGCAAAGGCCAATCTCATAAACAGTGCCATCACTTAATGTAACAACAAGGCCTGGTCCGCCACCATCAGCAGTGGTAGGTTGCCATCCATCGCCAAATGCATCTTGCATTTCCACGGTCCACACCCCAGGGGTTGGTGGTTTTGGTGGGCATACTACGGTTGCTGTGTACAAGAACGGAGAACTAAAAAAGGACCCCGTCAAAGTACCTGAATTATCAGCGAATGAGAACCTTCTTCCATCCACCAATACCAATTCGAATCGAATGGTAAATTGGTCTGACCCATCAACATCACTGTTTGAAATGGGCAGTGCTGCAACCATTTCCGGCAAGGTAATGGTATAGGTTGTTCTTGGCAGCCCAAATTCACCGATTGTAAAAGTAGATGGATCCAAGGTTTCTACAAGTACTTCGTCAGTATCTAGGTCAGTTTCCCCATCTGCAACGGTATTGTCCCTAAAACCGATATATACTTCAACTGCTTGCACGAGTTTACCATTTTCTTGATCCTGAATTTCAACTTCTACACTGAAATTTGAATCATTGTTGCCGATAGGTATTTCATCAGAAATTACGTTAATGGTCCTTAAGACAGCGCCTCTTTGAACATTCTCTTGAATAAAATCGAAAGGTTTATCGCCCTCTTCACAGGCCACCAGCACTAGTAGTGCCCCAGCCAATAAACTTTTAAAATATTTTGTTACAAACTTTTTCATCTTTTTATATCATTTTAATTGGCAGGAGGAAATGTTGGACTCGCTGGATTGGTGTCCCAAAATACCTGCGTTGTCATATCAGATCTCTGTGTCAAATTGGGATTTGTGATAACTTCATTCTGTGGCAACAAGAACGTTCTTGGGAAGGGTCCTGGATTTGGCTCCCAGTTTGGAAGCAAGGTAGTAGGATATCCCGTTTTTCTGTAATAGTTGTACGCTTCAGTAGCACCGCCGTATAGGGTGATGAAGTATTGCTCCGCAAAGATGTTCTCCTTGTCATCACCAGTAGCAGCATTGAAGTCGCTCACGATGCCATCTATGTATGCAGTAACATCAGCTGCAGAAGGGGCAAACGACAAGTCTGCTGAACCATCCAAAGATCCGAACGATTGGACTTTTGCGATATGCTTTTCAAGACCCGCCCTCAAGAAGTTGGCACGCTCGGTGTCGTTGGCAGCCATCTCACCTCTCCAGAAATCAACATAAGAAGCCAAGATGATGGGCTCAATACCGGCTCCGCCGCCACCTTTACCCAGCCCTACAGTAGGGTCGTAACTCGGATCATCAGGATCCACAGCAAAGTCATTGTCATCAAATTTTCCACCTGCAGGATAAACACCTACTGCCGTTCTCAGGAAGTTGTCAGGAGGTGTACCTTCGTCGTTACCGTGTGAACGCCCCCAATAGCCATTGGGCAAACTACAATAGGTGTATCCACCATCTTGGTAGTGCTGTGGAGGTACTACCAAAGAACAGGCCAAGGTTTCTTCATCTGCAGGAGCATCAGCACCTGGTGTGGCATCCACCTGACGATAGAAGTAGTAACGGATTCTTGGGTCACTGTAGTTCAACATGGTTTCCATCAACCAGTTTGACTGGTAGATGTTGGCTCCGGAAGGCGTATAATCAGCAGCATAGTCAGGGTGACGCGAATCAGGTTGTAATTCACTTGTTCCATATTGCAATTGGAAATCATCCTCATTGCTAGAGATGAAGTTGCCGCCTGCAATAATGCTGTTGAACGCTGAGGTGTTTCCAGTGTTCTTGTATGCGCGCAGCCTCAAAGTGTTGATCAATTTTACCCATTTAGAGGTATCTCCTTCATAGAAAATATCCTGAGCACCTTGTGTTGGAGGGTTCGAGGCCAAAAGGCTCTCGGCCTCATCCAAAAGGCCAAATGCCACGTTGTAGATTTCCTCTCCACTGTCCAAAGTGGGAGCGGGAAATTCAGAAGGGTTCAATGCCTGGCTCCAAGCGGCCGTTCCGATATAATCAACTAAAAGGAATAACATGTGTGCCTGAAGGGTCTTGCCCACGCCAATATGAAATGAATAATCCACTTCACTGTTTGCGTTGATATCCTCAAGGGCAGCCACGTTGGTAGAAATACCTACACTGACACCATCCCCTACACCATTACCCCCACTACTGTAGGTTCTTGACCAAATACCGTCAAAGGTGTTACCGGGATAGTTGTTGAAGTAGTTTCTACCAAACATGTAATCGATTCTTGTCAATTCGGCACCACGGTCACTTATAACCTGCATGTTGGTGCCATATGCCAATTGAATGGCATTTAGCAACAGATTGGGATCTGCCTGGTCTGCTGCCAGGTCGTTCGGACTTACCCTTAAGTCCAAGTCTGTTGTTTCACAGGCGGTAAAAAGCCCCCCTGCGATAAAAACAACTGTTATGTATTTTAAAATGTTTTTCATGATATTATCCATTAACAATTTTTTATTAGAATGAAGCCCTTACGCTGATACCGTACCTTCTGGAACTAGGCCCGTTGATGAAGTCAAACCCTCGTCCGTTACCGATACCTACACCCTGAACATTCGGGTCAAAGTTTGCACCATCTGGGGTGTTGTAGGCATCATACCATAGGTTGAAGCCCTGTGCAGTGATGCTCAAAGAACCAAATGGGGTCTTTTCGAGCAACTTCGATGGGAAGGTATAGCCCAAAGAAACTTCTTGTAAACGGATTACAGAGGCGTCATAGATTCTAGTCTCTGTTGGACCGAACAATAGGTTGCTGAAGAAATAAGTCGAGTTGTTTATCTGCTTGTTGTTGACTTCTCCAGTTGTTTGGTTAACACCTGGCAAAATATAAGTGTTTTCCCTGTCCTGGGTCTCAACAATCAAACCTCTACCCAACAGCACGGCAACCGTACTCGAAAGGATGTCACCACCCTTGACATGGTTTACCTGAAAGTTTAGGTTCCAATTCTTGTAGCGAAAGGTGTTGATGAAGTTCATGGTATAATCAGGAATGGCATCCCCGATAATCGGGACATTGCCATCGTTGTCTTGCTCAACAACTACATAGTTACCGGCATCGTTCACCAAGAAATTTCCATTATCATCCCTTCCGATTGCCGTACCAACAATGGTACCCAATGACTCACCTTCTATTGCAGCATTGGATCCTCTAAAAAGTCCTCCACCTTCAGCCAAAGAACCAGCATAAGCAATGAAATCTTGCTCTTGTTCGGTAACGGTCTCATCGTTGGTAAAGAAGTTGACCCTTGAGTTCCAACTAAAGTTTTCTCCTTTAAAAATATCAACTCCCAAATCCGCTTCAAATCCTTTGTTCTGTATTTCACCAATGTTACTTTGGGTGAAAGAGAAACCGGTTGATGGTGACAATGGTTCGGTAACGATCAAATCATTGGTCACCCTGTTGAAGTAGGTGAAATCCAAAGAAATTCTGTTTTTCCAAAGACGCGATTCGATACCGAATTCATATTCCTCCAATAGCTCAGGCTTCAAATCAGGATTGGCCCTAAAGTTGTCGATTTGGTTAACAGTCATCAAGTTTCCTTGAAGATCAACAAATCGCTGAGTGGTCTGTTCAACCACGTTAACCGTAGGATATCCGGTAGGAAAGGTAGCCGAAGTACCGTAGCTAGCTCTCAATTTCAAGAAGTTGATCCCATTCTCGCTCTGAAGACCGTCAAAGGCCGCTGTAGGCAAGAAAGACAAGCTGACACCGGGATAGGTTTTGCTATTGTTCTCTGAAGTCAAGTTAGAAACCCAGTCTGTTCTGGCAGATACGTTCAAGAATAGCATATTGTCGTAATCCAAGGTGGCTTGACCCAATATGCCGGCAATGTTTCTTTTTCTTGAGAACTGGATGGGAGTCTGGTTTTCAAAGTTGAAGTGGCGCTTGATACCAAATACAATCTGGCCTGTACTGTTGGTTCCCTGACGGTCGTAAAAATCTTGTCTAGAGGTAGCACCGACAGTGAAGGTCATTCCCAGTTTTTCTGAAAGGTCATAATTACCGTTCAAAGAAAGGAAATGCTCCCAGATCGTATTGTTGTTGTCATATGTTTGATAGAAACCAAAAATGGCATTGGTAAATTCTACCCCCCCTTTGTTTGAACCGTTGATGTTGCGCTCGTTGTAGAAATCTAGACCAGACCTCCAGTTAAGGTTCAGGTTTTCGTTGATTTCATAGCTCAACTGCGCGTTCCAGTAAAAACGGTTGGTCAACTGTCGGTAGGTAACGTTTTTGGCTGTCCATCGTGGGTTGATGATGTCATTACCGTTACGGTAGTAAACACTTGAGCCGTCGATTGGGTTCTCAAACGGAAGCCCCATCAAGTCAACACTTCGTGGTGTAAACAATACGTTGCCATAAACGGAAAGACCATCTGTACCGTTACCCCTACTTGATGCGACTGGAGGTGTACGATAGTCGGTTCTTGCATAGTTCATGGTTCCACTAATGGTAAACTTGTTGGAAAGTTGTGAACGGCCACCCATAGAAACATTCAACCTGTTTAAAGAGTTGCCCGGTGTAAAACCTTCATCGTCCAAGTAACCAAGGTTGAAGTTATAGTTGGTCGACCCATCTGCGGTGGAACCTGCAACATTGACCGAAGTGTTGACCACAACACCTGGGCGGAAAAATTCCTCTACAGAATCATATGGTCTCCATGGATATCGTGCCCCTTGAAGTTCTGGGAAAGCAGCTCTTGTTGAGGCTACTGACGTAGTAGAATATGGGTGCTCCAACGTACCATTGTCATCAATGGCTGATTGTCTGCCCCACCCTGATACACCATCACGGTCAAAACTTGGCCCCCAGTTACTGAAGAACCATCCGAAAGACTGGTCAAAACCGTTACCATATTTGTCTTGATAATCAGGGATAGATGCCATTTCGTTGGTAAAGACAGACTGGCTTACGGTAATCTCGGTCTTTTTTGCCCCGGCGCCGGCAGCACCGGCCTTGGTGGTTATCAAGATGACCCCGTTCTTACCCTGTGTACCATAAAGGGTGGCGGCCGCCAAACCTTTCAAGACCTCCACACTGGCAATATTGTTCGGGTCAAGATCCAAGAAACGGGACGACCCAGTGTTGCCTGATATGAAATTTCCGGATTGACTTGGATTGTCAGATCTGACAGGTGGATTGGTGTCATTACTGAAAGGAACCCCGTCTACAATAAAGAGCGCCTGGTTGCTACCACTGAAGGAGCTTAGACCCCTGATGGTCACGTTTGTACCAGAACCCGAGGCACCACCGGCAGCGGTAATCTGTACACCGGCGGCCTTACCAGCGAGTACCCTGGCAACATCACCTTCGGCCCGTTGCTCCAGTTGCTCGGAACCCACAGAGGTAACCGCATATCCCAAGGCCTTCTTTTCACGTTTGATACCTTGGGCCGTTACGACCACTTCTTCCAATGCCTGGGCATCTTCCGACATTTGCACATTGATCACATTTCCTGCGCCAACGGTGCGTCTTTCATCTTTTTGGCCGATGTACGTAAACAATAGTGTTTGGCCAGTACTGGCGGAAATCGAGTAGTTTCCATCAAAATCTGTTTGCGTACCAGTTGACGTTCCTTCAACGACGATGTTCACCCCAGGGAGCGGCAGGCCGTTTTGGTCTGTCACCGTACCTGTAATCGTCTTGTCTTGCGCAAAAGAAAGGTGCACAAAGAACGCCAATAACAGCGTTAACAATCCATTAAGTTTTGTTCTCATTTTAAAATTATTTGAATTAGCTAGCCGCTAAAATCATAATTTCATGTTAATAATCCAAACTAATTTTAATAAAATTTCACATTTGATGGTTGTTCTCGAAAGAGGGAAAAATTGCGAATTGCGCAATGTTTTTGCCAAAAAGAAGGTCATTTTTTTTGCTTTTTCTTAAAAAGAGGAAAAATCCCGATTCAGAAGTACGTTTTGTTCAAAATATTGTTATTTACTTGCTTTGGGTTATTGTTTCAATGCCTGTTTAAGTAGTATATAATATAAGGTATAAGGTCTTGGTTAAAAATAAGTTGTTCTTTCTGGTTTTTCTTTTGGTCATTTATTGCTATCCGCAAGGTGAGGGGGGTGTTTTTACCCAGTCAAGGTTGGCGGCGCTGAAAACCGGTGAAGGTTCTTTGGGCAACAATCCCCATGCCATAGAATGGTTTAATGAGTTGCGGCGTAAAACCTCGACTCTTGGCCAAGAACGCTCGATAAGCCTAGATGATATTGAAGGCTCGGTTTATTTGGATGTTGAATTTTACAATGGAACGGTGTATTACCTGAACGAGGAGTATCAAAACTTTCCGATGCGATATGATGCCTATAATGATGAGATTGAGATCAAACGGAGCGACTCGCGCCAACTGCAGGCATTGCACAAAAGCCCAGCAATCTCTTGTGAGATAAAAGGGCAGAGGGTCGTGTACCTTGAATATCAGAATAAGGATGGATCCCTATCAGAAGGATACTTGTTCAGATATTTTGAGGGACCGTCCTATTCATTTTATGTTAAGCATGCAAAAATCTTCAAAGAGGCGAAGCAGGCGAAAACATCTCTACAAGTTTCTTTTCCGCACCGATTTGTTGACGACGAGCAGTTCTACATCAAATTGGCTGATGGCGTGCCAACTTTTACCAAGCCCCAAAAAAACCAGCTACTTGAAATCTTTGGCAAAAATAATGAGCGGGCGGTTAAACGGTTTATCAAAGAAAACCGATTAAATCTCTCCAATATTGATGACATGGTAAAGTTGGTCGCTTATGCAAATGCACTTTGATGTTGCCACATTTAAACACATTGTGGGCTAAAAGCCAAGATTTGATCGCTGCAAGCAGTGTCTTTCGATCTGGCATGTCCATTGTTTTCTTGATTGTTTCG